>JACCEB011784787.1_pt1 | contig 11754 bp, 11 predicted proteins | sample 7454761 | NCBI WGS metagenome assembly JACCEB01 (sample SAMN15323454, study PRJNA562643) | freshwater metagenome | isolation source: river surface water | place: USA:Blue River Watershed | collected 2017-08-18 | reverse complement strand
CGAAGGCCGCCGGCATACGCATCGGCATCAAGCCTTAGGAGTAGAAGGGATTCGCGCCGGTCGAGTGATCCGTCAGGTCACGCACCTTGGTGATCTGCGGAACCTGTGCGGAGATCGTGGTCTGCACGCCCTCGAGCATCGTCTGGCGACTCATCGAACACCCGTGACATCCTCCACCCATCGTGAAGTACGCAGTGCCCTCCGTGTCGTGTCCAGCGAACGTCACGAAACCACCGTGAGCAGCCAGCGCAGGGTTCACCTCACCTGAGACGATCGCTTCGATCTGTGCCGAGACTTCATCGTCACGCACGAGACCCTCGATGTTCGGGGCCTTCGGCTTGTTCGGGTTGCGAATGAGCAGACCCTGTGCGTCACTGTGGTCGATGACTGCACCCTGGAAGGACTCGATGTCCTTGGCCGGGATGATGATCTTGAGACCATTGATCGTGCGCACCTCGTCGCTGAATGCAGCCTTGGTGAAGAAGTCGAACGACAGGTCGTAACGGAAGTCCTCGCCCGGCTGGGAGAGGATCTCGAGGCGCAATCCCAATTGCGCACCCTCAGTTTCGGCATCGCGGAGCTCGACCAGCTTGGTGTGCGCGTGCGGAGTGATGTCGATGATCGTGTTCGACTTGTCGGCTTCTGCCGTCGCTGCAAAGGGGCTCACGACGATCAGGCTATCGGCACGGTCTGCGAGGGTGGGAAGTCCTGCGTGTCGCTTCACAATGTCGTGCGTCACCACGTGACGGTATGTCGATCACGACTTCGGAAACCGATGAAACCGACCGATCCCCGACCGATACACTCGTTGCGTACGCACGGGGAGTCCGTTGGTTCGACGGGCTGAGAGGGTGGTCGCCACCACCGACCCGCACACCTGATCTGGGTCATGCCAGCGGAGGGAGCGCAATGGAAAAGACAACTGCAGTCGTCGTCATCGGTGGGCTGGCCCCTGACCGCCGGCTTTCCACGGTTCTCGAAAAGCCTGATCTCGTCATTGCTGCCGATGCCGGACTGCACCATGCGATCGACCTCGGGTTGCGAGTGCACGCCGTGGTCGGCGACATGGACTCCGTCGACCAGGCGGTCCTCGTCGGCGCAGAGGTCAACGGAGTCGACGTCATTCGCTCCCCCCGCGACAAGGACCTCACCGACACCGAACTTGCGCTTCGTCACGCTGCCGAACGCGGGGCAACACACATCACCGTCGTCACCGGTGGCGGAGGGCGCATGGATCACCAGCTTGGCGTCATCGCCTCCCTTGCCCATCGCGATCTCGCGCACTGCGCCGTCACTGCGTGGTGGGACACCGCACGGCTGGACATCCTGCACGGACCGGCGATGATCGACGTCCCGGGACGGATCGGTGAGCTCGTCGGTCTTCATGCCTTCGGTGGCGACGCACGTGGCGTCACGACGAAGGGTCTCAGATGGAACGTTTCCAACGAAACCTTTGCAGCTCACTCGACTCGCGGGGTGAGCAACGAGTTCGTCGGAGACTTGGCCTCGATCACCCTCGCGAGTGGAACCCTCATCATCACCCGACCTGAAGCATTGGAGAACGCATGAAACGAATCGCCACCTTTTTCGCAACCATCGCCATCGCTGCGGGATGTAGCTCGACCACGAGCACGTCGAACGACACCACATCCGACACCGCAAGCGAGCCCGTCACGTTAACGCTCCTCGCGCACGACTCATTTGCCTATCCGGATGGAATCTTCGATGCCTTCACCGCGGCCACCGGCGTCAACGTCGAGGTCGTGCTCGCGGGAGACGCCGGAGAACTCGTCACCAAGGCAGTTCTCACCAGTGGCAATCCAGAAGGCGACGTGCTGTGGGGAGTCGACAACACGTTGCTCTCGCGTGCGCTCGACGCCGACGTGTTCGTTCCGTATGCATCCGCGAACCTCGATTCGATGTCCCGTGAGGTGACGATCGACGTCCCTGGCCACGAAGTCACGCCAGTCGACACCGGCGACGTGTGCATCAACTACGACGTGCAGTGGTTCAAAGAAGAGGGCCTGACACCACCAGGAACGCTCGAGTCGCTGACGAACAAGGCGTTTGCCAATCGGATCGTCGTTCCGAGCCCGCTCACCTCATCCCCCGGGCTCGCATTCCTCCTCGCCACGATCGCCGAGTTCGGCGAGGGCCGCTGGCAAGAGTTCTGGTCGACACTGCGCGACAACGGCGTGCTCGTCGTCGATGGCTGGACCGAGGCGTACACGGTCGAGTTCTCCGGTTCATCAGGCAAGGGCGCTCATCCGATCGTGGTCAGCTACGGCTCATCGCCGCCAGCCGAAGTCATCTATGCGAACCCACCAGTCACCACGGCTCCGACGGCTGTCGCGGCACTCACCTGCTTCGCACAGATCGAATATGCGGGCATCCTCCGTGGATCGAAGCACGTCGAGGAGGCCAAGCTCCTCATCGACTACCTCACCGACGTCGCGTTCCAAGAGACCCTTCCCCTCTCGCAGTTCGTCTACCCGGTGAATGGCAACGCCACGTTGCCGCAGGAATTCCTCGATTACGCAGTGAAGCCGGAGAACCCACTACGAATGGCGCCGGATGTGATCGCCAAGAACCGTACGCGATGGTTGGACGAATGGAAGCAGATCGTTGTCGACTCCTGAACCAGCTCATCCCTATCGCAGGTGGGCAGGACCACTCGCCGTAGCACCGACGCTGTTTGTCGTCGTCTTTGCGATCGTCCCGACTGTCGCCATCATGCGCCGAGTCGGCTCCATTGACGTGGTCTTGGACGTCCTCGAAAATCCATCGGTGCGCGAGGCCCTGTGGTTCTCGCTCTGGCAGTCGCTTCTCTCTGCTCTCGTCTGTCTCGCCCTCTCACTTCCGATCACGTGGGTCCTCTCGCGATTCGACTTCCGTGGTCGAAGTTTCATGCGTGCTCTCGTGACCGTCCCATTCCTCCTCCCCACCGTTGTCGTCGGTGTGGCATTCCTCGCGATGTTGCCCGATCGACTCGATTACACACCGATTGCCATCATCCTCGCGCATGCCTACTTCAACGTCGCGGTCATCGTGCGCATCGTCGGCGCACGATGGGAGTCGATATCGACGAGCCTCGTCACAGCAGCACAAACACTCGGGGCCACACCACTACGTGCATCGATCACGATCACGTTGGCGATCTTGCGCCGATCACTCGTCACGGCGACAAGTCTCGTCGCACTGTTCTCGTTCACATCTTTTGGTGTCGTGAGAATGCTCGGTGGTCCTTCTCGATCAACGATCGAAACCGAGATCTACTCGCGCGCAGTCCTCATCGGCGATCTCAACGGTGCAGTTGTGCTTGCAATCTTGCAGGTGATCTTCCTCGTCACCATCGGCGTTGTCTTGCTTCGCGGTGATTCAGCCACACCGAGGCGAACGGGTCGGGTTGAGGTCAGCCGCCGAACGATCAGTGGACTTCGTCAGCAGTTGGTCGTCGGGTTCATCGTTGCCATCACGGTGGTGTGGACCGTGGCGCCGTGGTGGGCTGCGATTTCGCGATCAATCGGAGGGTGGGGATTCGTCAGAACCGTGGAGTTTCGGCGTGCGCTCAGCGTTTCGCTCCGGACCGCACTCGCATGCGCGGTGTTCGCGGGCCTTCTCGGCACCTGCAGCGCCCTTGCCGCAACATACGGCGGCAGGTGGTCCAGGGTGATCTCACGATTGACCGCTCTACCGCTCACCATTTCGGCAGTCGTCATTGGCTTCGGCTTCCTCATCACCTTCGACCAAGGGTCCTTCGACTTCCGTTCGAGCTGGATCATCACTCCACTCGCACACTCCCTCATCGCCATGCCACTCGCCACGATCGTCGTTTCACAGGCAGCCCGTGCCATTCCACGAGACCTGAGTGCAGCAGCGATGAGCCTCGGCGCAACTCCACGACGCGCGTGGTCCACGATCGACGGGCCGCTCCTGACGAAAGCGATCGCCTCGGCGGCTGCTCTTTCGGCTGCAGTGTCGCTCGGGGAGTTCGGCGCCTCCAGCTTTCTTTCTCGTCGCGACTCCACGACGCTTCCCGTTCTCATCTCCCAGGAGCTCTCCCGCCCGGGCGACGTACGGTCGGCACATGCATACGTTGTCGCAAGTTTGTTCATCGCGGCCTCGCTCGTCGTGATTCTCACGATCGAGTTCGCTCAGGGGCGTCGCCGATGACCCTGCAACTCGTTGGCATCCACGCGGAGTTCGATGGTCGTCCGCTCTATCGAAACCTCTCCCTCACCGTCGACACCGGTGAGATCGTCTCGCTCGTCGGCCCGAGCGGCTCGGGCAAGTCGACTCTGTTGCGGATCATTGCAGGAATCGAGAAACCACAACTCGGGCAGATCAGGTTGGACGATCGCGACATCACGTCGCTGCCGATCCACCTCCGCGGAATCGGAATGGTGTTCCAAGACAATCAACTCTTTCCCCACCTCGATGTCGCTCACAACATTGGTTATGGTCTTCGAGCCAGCGGAGGTTCATCCTCGACGGCCGTCGCAGACATGCTCGAGTTGATCGGTCTCGCCGGCTTTGGCGCCCGACGTGTCGACACCTTGTCGGGCGGTGAGGCCAAACGTGTCGCACTCGCCCGTTCGATGATCGTGAAGCCCAAAGTCCTCCTTCTTGACGAGCCACTGACGGGGCTCGACGCTGAACTTCACGAACGACTCCTCCGGGATATCGCAGAAATTCTGCGAGCCTCGGGCACCACGGTCGTGCACGTCACCCACGACATGGATGAGGCACAAGCGTTGTCGCAGCGTGTCGTTCACATTGCATCGTTGGATTCTCCGCACAGCGATGGCGATAGCGTCACTGCGCCGGAGGTGTGATGTCACAAGATCAGTGGACGGTGAACGTGGTGTCGACGACCGACATCCTCGATCTGCGGATGTCCGTGTTGCGTGACGGCACCCCGTCGAAAGATCCGCGCTACCCACAGGACGACGATCCGGACGCAGTCCACCTCGGCATCTTCGACGCGGGGACCCTGATCGCAACGTCCACGTGGCTTGATCGACCATGGCCGCTCGAGGAGTCACACTTCGCAGTTCAGCTGCGTGGCATGGCCGTGGCCAAGACGCACCAGAGTCGCGGTATTGGCGGCATTCTCCTCGGAGCGGGAATCGATCGTGCGCGTGAACGAGGTGCCCGATTCGTATGGGCACGTGCGCGTGATCGCGCGCTCAACTTCTACGAGCAACACGGCTTTGCAATCGTCGGAGATCAGTTCATTGATGATGCGTCCGGACTCGGACACCACCTCGTCGTGATCGAATTGCCGGCTACTCGCTGATCGCCACCTCGAAAGCAAATCGCGAGACGGCAAATGCTTCGGTGCTCGCCAGCACCTCGACGCTCCACAGACCAGAGAAAGGGAACGTGACGTCAGCGGTGTAGTGGTTCGGGGCGATTCGCGTCAGCTCTACCGGTCCGGTCGGGATGTTCATCGACGCAAGCCCCATGCGCATCTGCACGTTGGTCAATTCGCCAAGCACCCCACCTTGACGCGCCATGATCAGGTGCACTTCGGTGGATCCAACCTTCGCCGGCGTGACGGCAAGCGTGACGAATACTTCAGACCCGACGATGGTCTGCTGGAATGGTGCGACGCTTGAGACTGTCTTTGGCGACAAGCCCGTGAGGGATGCGGTCAGACCGATGACGACGAGTGCGACGACGGCTTCGAACGCAATCGTCGTACGAAGATTGTCTGCGTCGTTCCGCCTGAGCGCACGACGTGCGGTCCCGGAGAGCGCAATCACGACGAGGACGAGTGCAACCTTGACGACGAGAGTGCGGCCGAACTGCGTGTCGAAGATCTCGGTTGGATCCTTCACGAGCAACCACGACTGAGCAACCCCCGTGAGGATGACGACGGGTAGGGCTCGTTGCGCAATGCTCGAGAATCGCCTCGTCAACGACAACGTCAGGTCGTCGCTCAATCGTCGAGCGATGAACACCAGCACACACAATCCACCAATCCATGATCCGATGGCCAGCAGATGGATCACGTCGAGCGTGACTCCAACGATCATCGGTGACGTAGAGAGTGCATGACCTGAAACAGACACCGTCGCGACGACGCCGACGAGGAGCGAAGCGACGGGCAATCGCCGTCTGACGCCGGAGATGAAGCCGCTCAAGACCGGCCACATCGCGATCAGAAGTGCAATCCTCAACACCTGCGCTCGTCCAAAAGTCGTCGTGAGCGTGGCGCTGATCAAGTCGGGGTCAAAGGCCTTGTAGATCTTCACTCCAGCTGCGTGCGGGCCGAATGCGAAGAACGCCTCGATCGTGGCTGCCAGTAACACGAGCCATGCGCCACGCACCACGATGATCGCTCGTGCAGACAGACGACGAGGCGCGTGTGGCCACAACAGCACGATCGCACCAATCAACAGCGCTAGCGAGAGGAAGATGCTGGCACGAATGACGACGAACAGTCGTGAAAGCCCGTGGGCCACGGTTGTCGCAGCCGCGACTGCGTCACCAACTGAAGCCGTCGCCTCGCCGATAACGAAAGTGAACGACCCTTGGACCGGATGGCCATCCGAAGACGTCACTCGCCACACCACGACGTAGGTCCCGTCCATGAGGGTCTCGTCGAGGTCGGCGATCGCAATGCTCTTGTCGTCCCCACGTCGAAGTGGGGTCTCCACCACCACGTTGGCGCTCGAGTCCAGCACACGAACAGACCCAAACGCGGTCGTGATCGGTTCGTCGAAGTCGAGTGTGACGTGCTCAGGAGATACGTCAATATACGCACCTGGCAATGGCTCACTCGATTCGAGTCCGGCATGTGCAGATGCCATTGATGGCGCGACAAAGATCGCTACGAGAGCGATGAGGGCTCTTGCCACGTGCCGCGACATGGTCAGAAAGGGTCAGCCTTGGGCAAGCCGTCGATGGCGTGGCGTCCAAGCAACCAGGCAAGACGGTTGTGCGGGTCGAGCTTCAGGGCCTGCTCGGGCAACGTGGTCAAGCCAAGTGAGCGACGGCTCCTCCACAGCATCACTTGGCGGTCGAGCTCATAACGGACGTAGTCGCTCGACCAGTCGGTGAATGTGAATCCGAAGCCGAGATCAGCGTGATGCACCTCGACTTCCCGCCACCGAAGGAACACGATGTCGCTCATCGGTATCACGTCGCCTTTACTGTTCAAGCCAGAGCCGCGCCACGTGTCGTGGTCAGCGGTCGACCACGCAGACTCGAGCGCATAGATGCTGCGTCTCACGTCGGCAACGAGCTCTGCGGCGGACCGAGACGATCCCTCTTCGATTGCCGCTACTCGACCGGCATATCCCCCGTCATATTGATGGCCGACTTCACCGCGTTTTGCACATTCGAGCAAGTGCACGTGGCTGTCCGCGTTTCGTGCGAGGTGCGACAGTACGTGGCCCCTCGACCAGCCCTCCAGAAGCGATGGTGCGCGACACTCGTCGTCGGTGATTTCGCTGATCGTCTCGAGAAGCAACTGGTGCGCGCGGGCGCAGCCTTCGACGTGTCGATTGAGGAGACGGGGGTCGACGTCCATGCACCGTCAACCGTAGTAGCGCCTAGTTGCGCGCGCCTCGGTTCGGAATCACCACGATGGTGCCATCTGGCTCGTGATGGATTCGTGCAGAAACGCCGTAGTACTTCGACAGGTTCTCCGGCTTCAACACTTCCGCTGCACTTCCTTGCGCCACGCAACGACCTTGGTGCATCAGCACCAACCGGTCCGCGTACATGCCCGCCAAGGTGAGATCGTGCATCGCCGACACCACGGTCAATCCACGCTCACGGCGGAGTTGATCGACGAGTTCGAGTGCATGTTGTTGGTGTCCGATGTCGAGCGCGCTCGTCGGTTCGTCGAGGAGCAGCACTGGAGCTTGTTGTGCAAGGGCACGCGCAATTACGAGTCGCTGAATCTCCCCACCTGACAAGGTGGCAAGCTTGCGGCGCTCGAAACCCCCGAGATCGAGGCTCTTCAGCACGTCGACGACGATCGCGCGGTCACTCGTGGACTCGACACCGAAGTACGGGATGTACGGATTGCGTCCAAGCAACACATATTCCTCCACACTCATGTCGTGTGGAATCAGTGGACTCTGAGGAACGAAAGCGATGTGTTGTGCGCGCCAACGAGCCGACGTCGCAGGGATTTCCATCTGGTCGACGGCGACCGACCCCGTGTACTCAATCAGTCCTGCGGCTGCACGGAGCACCGATGACTTCCCCGCACCATTCGGTCCGATCACGCACACCCACTCGCCCGAGTGCAGGATGTCGTTGTAGGACTCCACGGCGATGTGCTCGCCGTAGGCCACGCGGAGTTCGCAGAAGCCAAGAACCGTCACGATGAGGTCTCCCTCGTGCGCAACAACAGCAGGAAGAATGGCGCGCCGAAGAACGCCGTCACCACCCCGATCGGGATTTCTGCGGGGTCGGACATCACGCGGCTCGGGATGTCAACGAGGACGAGGAATGCGCCGCCGAGCAGCACGCTCAGTGGCAACACTTTGCGATAGCTCGCCCCAATCACCAGTCGAACTGCGTGCGGCACGATGATGCCGACGAAGCCAATCAGTCCGCTGACGGCGACCACTGCGGCTGTGCCGAGCGTGGCGGCGAGAACGACGATCAACCGGACCCGACGAATGTTCGTGCCGAGCGCGAGAGCCTCATCGTCACCGACACGAAGCACATCGAGCAAACGTCGGTGCATGAGGAGCACCACGGTGCTGACCACGACATAGGGCAACACGAGTCGAACGTCCCCCCATGTGGCGCTCGACAGTCGGCCGAGAATCCACGCATACACCTGCCGCACCACGTCATTGTTCCGTTGCAACACGAACGTCTGAATCGCCGTCGCAAGCGACGTCACGGCGACTCCCGCCAGCACGAGGCTGATGTTCGAGCGAGTCCTCCCGAACGACGTTCCCACCATGTACGTGAAGAAGACCGCCACCATGCCACCACCGAATGCCACGAGCGGCAACGGGTCGATGATCCAATCCGTTGGTCGCGAACCACCGAGTGCGAACACGAGCGTCGCGCCGAGTCCAGCTCCTGCCGCAACACCAAGTAGATAGGGATCGACGAGTGGGTTGCGAAAGACTCCTTGAAAACTCGCGCCCGATAGCGACAACGTCGCACCGACGATCGCCGCAAGCACCACGCGCGGAGCCCTGATCTGCCAGACGATCGTCCAGTCGCGATCTGCAATCCCACTGTCGACGTTGATGAATGGAATCCGGTCGAGCAACTCGAGTGGAATCCTCCACCACTGTGGCCCTGCCGGCCCGATCATGAGTCCGAGAACGCACGACACGACAAGAACGACGGCGCTCGAGACGACCCACAACCACAGTCGTGAACCGTCTCGAGCACTCGTCATTGGTACTCCTCGTCCCGTGTCGAACGAACTAGCTGTTGACCAGGAGCGCTGAGATGGCGTCCCGAATCGCAATCACGAAGTCGACGATTCGTGGTCCCCAACGCGACGGAATGTCGTCGTCGAGTTCGACGATGTTGCCGTTCGTGACCGCCTTCAACGAGCCCCAGCCGTCACGCGCAGCAACGGTCGCAGCGGACTCGCCACAGCACTTGGTGTCTGCGAGGAAGATGAGGTCTGGGTCAGCAGAGACGATCACCTCTGCGGACAACTGTGGGTAGTCGTTGCCAGCCTCGACGTTGTCGGCGATGTTTCGCAGACCGAACAGTGAGTACACCGAACCGATGAAGGTGTTCGACGTCACCGAGTACAGCGTGTTGTCGAGCTCGTGGTAGTACGACAGCGGCTCGGCAGGAAGCGTCACGCCAGCGACGGCTTCGTCGATCTGTGCCTTCATCTGCGCAGTCAGTTCGGTTGCTTCCTGTGCATGGCCGGTGAGGAGCCCGATGTTTTCAATCTGCTCGAACGCGGCATCGATGGTGGTCACTGCGTCGGCGAGATACACCGGCACACCAAGCTCACCGAGCTGCTGGACCAGGCTGCCTGGGTCATACGACGCGATCACGAGGTCCGGGGTGAATCCGCTGATCGCCTCGATGTTCGGCTCATATCCCGACAACTTGGTACCGAGATCAACGGCTTCCTGTGGGTAATTCGAGTATTCGTCGACCGCGACGACCTGCGCACCTGCACCAATCGCGTACAGCATTTCCGTGGCGGTTGGCGACAACGAGACGATGCGCATTGGCTGGGCCTCGAGGGTCACGTCACCAACGGTGACGGGATACTGCGGCGCCTCGACTGCTGCCGTGGTGTCAGTGGTCGAGTCTGAGCTCGAGCATCCACCAAGCACTGCTGCGAGGGAAAGAAAAAGGCCGGCAAAGCCGACCCTGATTGACCTGTTCATGTGTTCTCCTTGCCCTTCTTGCGAGGGCGGTTGATAGGCATCTTCGGCCAGTCGACCGGACTCGCTCGGACTAGGTCGTCCTCGCTTCACCGTTGCGCGACAGTCTCGGATTCACACCGAAGTTCGCTGGCTTGGATACGCCCCGCCTATTGACGAGGTGAAAACACCTTAGCGCATAAGGGAGATGAGCAGCGAATGTCGTCAGCCGCGAATGAAACTCGCGAGCTGTTCGATCCCCTGACGGAGATCATCATCGCCAAGCGCAAAGCTGAAGCGAGCAAAGCCTGGTGCACCGAACGCTTCACCCGGCACGAAGGCAACCTTTGCCTTGTCGAGCACGAGGTCTGCGAGCTCGAGCGTCGTCGATGCGGTTGATCCGCTCAAGTTCTTCCCGAGTAGTCCCTTCACGTTCGGGAAGCAATAAAACGCACCCTGAGGCTCCATGCAGGTGATCCCGGGAATCTCGCTCAACAGCTTGTGCATGAGCGTTCCGCGGCGCGCGAACGATTCACGCATCATGGCCACTGCGGAGAGATCTCCGCTGACCGCCTCGAGAGCCGCCATCTGGGCGACGTTGGAGACGTTCGAGGTGGTGTGCGACTGGAAGTTGATCGCCGCCTTCATCACGTCCTTCGGCCCGATCATCCAGCCCACTCGCCATCCGGTCATTGCATAGGTCTTCGCAACGCCGTTCACGATCACACAGCGATCGGCGATTTCTGGCACGAGCGTTGGCATCGAGGAGAACACGTGCTTGCCGTAGGTGAGGTGCTCGTAGATCTCATCTGTCAGCACCCACACGTCATTCTTCGCGGCCCACTTACCGATTGCAATCGTCTCTTCAGGTGTGTACACGGCGCCACTCGGATTGTCTGGCGAGACGAAGAGCAACACCTTCGTCTTTGGCGTGCGCGCCTTCTCCAACTGCTCGACCGTGACCTTGAATTCAGTCTCCTCAGTCGTGTCGACGACGACGGGGACTCCACCAGCAAGTGCAATGGCCTCTGGGTAGGTGGTCCAATACGGCGCGGGCACGATGACTTCGTCACCTGGATCGCACAGCGCGGCAAACGCAACGAACACTGCATGCTTGCCACCGTTGGTGACGAGAACCTGTGATGCGTCGCACACGAAGTTGCTGTCTCGCTTGGTCTTCACCGCGATCGCCTCGCGAAGCTCGGGCAGACCAGCAGCTGGTGTGTAGCGGTGATACTTCGGATCTCGCGCAGCCTTGACCGCAGCTTCGACGATGTTGTCGGGGGTGGGGAAATCCGGCTCCCCCGCACCGAAACCGATGACGTTTTCGCCCTTTGCCTTGAGTGCCTTCGCCTTGGCATCGACCGCCAGGGTCGCCGATTCGGCGATGGCTGCGAGGCGTGCAGAAACACGATTGCGGGGGTTT
>JACCEB010080262.1_pt1 | contig 11758 bp, 12 predicted proteins | sample 7454761 | NCBI WGS metagenome assembly JACCEB01 (sample SAMN15323454, study PRJNA562643) | freshwater metagenome | isolation source: river surface water | place: USA:Blue River Watershed | collected 2017-08-18 | reverse complement strand
TTGACCCCGCGCGGGGGCGGGCGTTTCCCGGCGCCGTATCTTTGCAACCCTCAAGTATTTTACTATGTCTGACCGCCGCGTTCGCGTTCGTTTTGCCCCCAGCCCAACCGGCCCGCTTCACATGGGCAGAGTCCGCACTGCACTTTACAACTACCTGTTTGCTAAAAAGTTGGGCGGAGATTTCTTGCTTCGAATCGAAGACACGGACCAAACCCGATTCGTTCCGGGCGCCGAGCAGTACATCATCGACGCGCTGGCGTGGTGCGGAATTTCACCCGACGAAGGCATTGGTGTGAACGGCCAAATTGCCGACCACGGGCCCCACGCGCCCTACCGGCAGTCCGACCGCAAGCCCATGTACCGCGCCTTTGCTGACCAGCTGTTGGCCGCAGGGCACGCCTACTACGCTTTTGATACTCCCGAAGAGCTTGAGGCGATTCGCGAGCTGGCCAAGTCCGCCGGTAACCCCAACTGGCAGTACAATTCGATTACGCGCACGTCGATGAAGAACAGCCTGACGCTGCCTGAAGACGAGGTTGCGCGCCGCCTTGAGGCCGGCGAGGCCTACGTGATCCGCGTAAAAATGCCCCGCAACGAAGAGGTGAAATTTGTGGACCGAATCCGCGGCTGGGTTAGCGTCAACACGCTCAACCTCGACGACAAAGTCCTGCTCAAGGGCGACGGAATGCCCACCTACCACCTCGCCAACGTGGTCGACGACCACCTGATGGAAATTACCCACGTGATTCGCGGCGAGGAGTGGTTGCCGTCGGCTCCGCTCCACATGCTGCTGTACCGATTTTTTGGGTGGGAGCAGCCGGAATTTGCCCACCTTCCCTTGCTGCTGCGCCCCGACGGAAACGGCAAGCTTTCCAAGCGCGACGGCGACCGCCTTGGCTTCCCGGTATTCCCGCTGAACTGGGCCAACGCCGAGACGGGCGAAACCGCGAGCGGATACCGAGAGCGGGGTTTCTACCCAGAAGGCTTTGTCAATATGCTCGCCTTTTTAGGCTGGAATCCCGGCACCAACCAAGAGATTTTCTCGCTCGACGAGTTGGTCAAGGCCTTCTCGATTGACAAGGTCCATAAGGCCGGCGCACGCTTCGATTTTGAAAAAGCGAAGTGGTTCAACCAGCAGCACTTGCGCCAGCGAGCTACCGAGGTGTTGGTCGCCGAATACCAAGCGGGTGTAGCCGCGGTGTACGGCGCCAACGTGGATTCCGCCTTTGCTTCCAAGGCCTTAGCCTTGTTCATGGACCGCGCCGAATTTATGAGCGACATCGTGGGTGCTGCGCCCTACTTGTTCGCAAAGCCCGCGGAATACGACATGGTTATGGTGGGCAAAAAATGGACCCCGGAATCCGCCGGTCACCTTCGCAGCCTTGCGCCGCGCTGGGCCGCCACAAACTACACGGAGTCCGCCCTCGAAGACGCGTTCAAAGCGTTTTTGGCCGAAACCGGCCTAGGATTTGGCGCTGTTGGGCCCGTTGTTCGCCTCGCCATCGCCGGAACCACCCAAGGCCCCAGCATTTTTGGCGTCATGGAGCTTTTGGGTCGCGCCGAGTGCGAAGACCGCGTCGAATCAGCCATTTCTAAGCTGGGATAGCACCGTGAAGCGCCGCACGCGAATCGACTTGGTCAACCAGCGGGAGTACGCCTTTCACGGCTGCCTACCCGAGGAGGCGTTGATCGGAAGCGACTACCTAATCAACGTTCGGGCCTGGGCTGACGTGGCGCATTCTGCCTCAACCGACGTCCTCAGCGACACGGTAGACTATGTGGCGCTGCGCCGAATCGTGAGCGAAGAAATGGCCATTCGGGCGAACCTCCTTGAAACCGTGCTCGAACGAATGGCGCGTCGCGTGTTTTCAGAACACGCTAGTGTTGAGCGCATTAAAATCTCACTAGCCAAGCTCAACCCGCCCCTCGACGGCGACGTGCAGGCCGTCAGGGTAGTCTGGGATGCCCGCCGCTGAGGGCCCTTTGTGCCCCTAGCGCGGAGTTCCTTGGTTTTACCTACTTTTGCACTCCTCCATGGTCTCGTGGCCGAGAGGTTAGGCAAGGCTCTGCAAAAGCTTGTACAGCGGTTCGAATCCGCTCGAGACCTCCAAAAACGACCGGCAGTCAGTGACTGCCGGTTTTTTTGTGCCCGAGAGCGAACCACGCTGGCGAGGGTGAGCAATGGGCACAAAAAACCAACCGGGCGAGCCTCGCTCGCCGGCGGTCGTTTTTGGAACATCCACCACCCTGGAACAGGCCAGCCGGGAGAACGCCGTCTGCCAAAGTCCAAAAACAACCCGGCCCGGCTGGCCTAATCCGCTCGAGACCTCCAAAAACGACCGGCAGTCAGTGACTGCCGGTTTTTTTGTGCCCGAGGGCGATCCCCGCTGACGAGGGTGGCCCATTGGGCGTGTCCAACATACCCGGCTTAATGAAAAGCTAACCAGCCAACCAGCCAACTAGCTAACTAGCCAAATAGCTAAACGGCTACGGAGCCAATCTTTTTCTATATTCGTTATACCAACCAATGAACCAAAACCACCATGATTCTCGTCCTTTCTCCTCAGGAAGGTCTGCGCAAGCGTTTCGAAGAAACACTTAAGGCCCAGCACATTGAGGTAGCCTCCGCCCCCGATATTTCGAGCTGGACGGAACAAAATAGCCTGAAACTTCCGCACCTCGCGATCCTCGACATTACCCATACAAGTGATGCCGGCGCAGCACTTATGGACGAACTCAGCCAAGTTGAAGACTTGAATATGCTGTGGGTGCTCATGGTGTCGGTTCCGTGCAGCAGCAACCACCGAATCCAAAGTTTGCGCAACGGTGCGCTCGACTGCCTAAGCGCAGACGTGCACGCTGAGGAATTAGTCCTCAAGGCGCAGCGTTTCTTAGAGCTATGTCCGCGCAGTAAGTACGCTCCGCCTGCTGAAATGACCGAACGCGAACGGATTGTGGCTATGATTCAAAAGAGCCTCAGGCAAAATATCAATGTGGAAAGCCTTGCTCGAGCCCTGCACATGAGCCGCAGTTCCCTTCAGCGCGCCTGCGTCCGCCATTTTAAAATCGGTCCAAAAGAACTGATTACCCAGCACAAAATCCAACAGGCCATGCGGCTTATTGAGCTGGGTTCCAATAACGTGGCGTCGCTCGCATTCACGGTAGGCTACAGCAACGTGAACAACTTCATTTCTGCTTTCAAGCGCCAAACCAACCAGACGCCCAAGGAGTACATGAAGTCCAAGCACCTGCTTGAGGAACAGCACTAAGGGATTCGTCGCGGCCAAGGTTAAGGGGCTACCTTTGTGGGGTTAGCCCTTTGAACTATGAACGCTTCCCTCTCCTTCCTCCAAGAGCTTGGTATTCAAGCACACAACGCCGGAACTTGGATCGGCAACCAATCTTTTGACAGCGCTGAGCGCATCACCAGCAGCACCCCGGTCGACGGCAGCGTGATCGGCAGTGTTTCGGTTACGACTAAAGATCAGTACAACCTGGCGGTCGACGCGGCACACGCCGCCTTCCTCGAGTGGCGAACCGTGCCCGCCCCCAAGCGTGGTGAAGTCGTTCGGCAGTACGGCAACCTGCTTCGCCAGCATAAAGAAGCATTGGGTGCGCTCGTGAGCTACGAAATGGGTAAATCCCTTGCTGAAGGTCAGGGAGAGGTCCAAGAAATGATCGACATCTGCGACTACGCCGTAGGTCTTTCGCGCCAGCTGGCTGGTTTAACGATGAAGTCGGAGCGTCCAGACCACTTTATGATGGAACAATGGCACCCTGTTGGCGTCGTGGGTGTCATATCTGCATTCAATTTCCCCGTGGCCGTTTGGGCTTGGAACGCCTGTATTGCTTGGGTTTGTGGTGATGCGGTAGTTTGGAAAGCATCTGAAAAAGTACCCTTGTGTGCGGTTGCCTGCCAGATTTTATGGAACAAGGTTGCGGCCGAAAACAACGTGCCCGCGGGCCTTTCGTGCATCGTCACCGGCGGTGTCGAAATCGGTGTTCTTCTTTCAGAAGATGCGCGTATTCCCGTTGTTTCGGCGACGGGTTCCACCCGAATGGGTCGCGAAGTAGGCCAAAAAGTAGCGGCCCGATTCGGACGCAGTATTTTGGAACTTGGAGGTAACAACGCCATCATTGTAACCCCTTCTGCGGACCTTAAAATGACGGTTACCGCTGCGGTATTTGGTGCTGTAGGAACGGCCGGCCAGCGCTGCACTTCAACGCGCCGCCTCATCATCCACGAGAGCATCTTCAATAAAGTAATTGAGGCCATTAAAAACGCCTACGGGCAACTCAAGATTGGTTCTCCGTTAAGCGCAGAAAACCACGTTGGTCCGTTGATTGACCAAACAGCGGTTGAAATGTACCTAGATTCTTTGAAGGCAGTAGACGCAGCTGGAGGAACCTTCCATCTTCGCGGCGGTAAGCTTGAAGGATCAGAGTACGCGAGCGGATGCTACGTGAAACCTTCGATTGCAGAAGTTCAAAACGACTGGGCTATTGTGCAGCATGAAACCTTTGCTCCGTTGCTTTACGTGATGAAATACAGCTCTTTAGAAGAGGCTATCGCACTTCAAAATGGAGTGCCTCAAGGATTGAGCTCGGCCATTATGACCGGATCGATGCACGAAGCGAACCGCTTCTTAAGCGCTGAAGGTTCTGATTGCGGAATCGCCAACGTCAACATCGGTACTAGCGGAGCTGAGATCGGCGGAGCCTTTGGTGGAGAAAAAGAAACCGGAGGCGGCCGTGAAAGCGGTTCAGACTCCTGGAAGGCCTACATGCGACGCCAAACCAACACCTTGAACTACGGCAACGCACTTCCTTTGGCCCAGGGTATCGTTTTCAACATCTAATCATTATTAAATCCTTTCTATAGTTTACGTAGTATTATCTGGTTAATAGGTAGAATAACTTTCATCGTCCTTATTTGGAAAACAGAGTTATCCAACGTAATTAACAGGTTATTAACGCTGAACTTGATGTTAACCTATTAATTTTTAAGACATTATAGGAATTATGTGAAGCCCGTGTCTTAAGTTGTTATCGACAAAATGTCTATAACTTCCGAGCGGTAGTCTGTCAGTAACGCAGCGCACTTTCACACCAACAAGGTTCATATCCACGGAGGTCTTAGGAGTTATTACGAGTTATAAAAAGAAAAAGTCTACTTATTAACGCATTATCAACATGAAGCTATCCATTGGGTCAGATCACGCGGGATATCCGCTTAAAGAGGCTATAAAGGCCCATTTAGTGCATTTAGGGTATTCTGTGGTAGACCGCGGTGCCTACAGTCTTGATTCAGTGGACTACCCTGACCACGGTCATGCTGTCGCAACAGATATCGAGACAGGAGCGAGTGATTTAGGTATTGTCGTTTGTGGAAGCGGTAACGGCATCAACATGTCGGTAAACAAGCACGACGGAATTCGCGGTGCACTTTGCTGGCTTCCGGAGTTGGCCTCTTTAGCTCGACAGCACAACGATGCCAACGTGCTTTCTCTTCCGGGTCGGTTTATTACTGAAGAAGTTGGTTTGGCATGTGTAGATGCATTCATTAATGCGTCGTTTGAAGGTGGACGCCACGCGACGCGCATAGCTAAAATTCCCTGTGGCAATAAGCTTTGATATTCCGAAGACGCAAGGTTTTACTAAACGGCTAACAGCCGATTGGCTAAAGCTGGTTGCAGCTAACGAGGGTGCGTCTATTTCGCGGTTGAACTATAAGTCGTTTGATCGGACAGAGATGATTGCGCTTAATAAGCAGTTTCTAAATCACGACTACGATACTGATATTATTACGTTTTCTGAAGTAGAAGCTCCGAATCCAGTTGTAGCTGATTTTGCATTAGGCTGGGATCAGATAGAGCTTCAAAGTGCTGAATTAAACGAACCCTTCCTTCGTGAGCTGCACCGAATAATCGTGCATGGTTTGCTTCATTGTTTGGGGTACGACGACCAAACGAGTTCAGAACAAGTAGTCATTCGCGAAAAAGAGGACTTTTACTTAAACCAACACCCTGATTGTTCCACGTGGAACAAGTAGTATTATGACAACGTACGATGTAGTAGTTGTAGGTGCCGGTCACGCAGGGAATGAAGCTGCAGCAGCGGCAGCAAAGCTTGGCGCTAACGTGCTTCTCGTCACGATGAACATGCAAACCATCGGGCAAATGAGCTGCAATCCTGCCATGGGCGGCGTGGCGAAAGGCCAGATTGTTCGAGAAATTGATGCCTTAGGAGGCTTAAGTGGAATAATATCTGATAAAACAGCTATCCAGTTCCGAATGCTCAACCGAAGCAAAGGAGCTGCGATGTGGAGTCCGCGCACCCAAAACGACCGCTGGCGTTTTGCTGAAGAGTGGCGCCTAGCCTTAGAGGCCATTCCGAACGTAGATTTTATTCAGAGCACCGTTGACGAGGTTTTACTTGATGGAACCAGTGTGCGTGGAGTGGTATTACAAAGCGGGGAACAGATAAAGTGCAAAAAGGTCATTTTAACGAGTGGAACCTTTTTAAATGGCATCATGCATATTGGTACACGCCAAATGAACGGTGGGCGGAGCGCAGAGGGTAGTGCACGCGGAATTACAGCGTGCCTGCAATCTTTTGGCTTTGAATCAGGGCGCATGAAGACGGGAACCCCCCCTCGTATCGACGGACGGAGTTTGAACTACGAAAAGTTTGAAATTCAAGAGGGAGACCCTAACCCTGGGACGTTTAGCTACTGGGCAAGCACGCCTTTAACCCGACAAAGGCATTGCTGGATCGCGCACACATCGGAAGCGGTTCACGACACCCTGCGCAGCGGGTTCGACCGTAGCCCCTTATTTAATGGCGCCATCCAGAGTTCTGGACCACGCTACTGTCCCAGCATTGAAGACAAAATCAACCGATTCGCTGATAAAACAAGCCATCAACTTTTTGTCGAACCAGAAGGATGGAACACGGTAGAAATGTACATCAATGGCTTTTCTACGAGTCTTCCAGAAGAGGTTCAAATACAGGCGCTTAGAAAGGTTGAAGGCTTTGAAGCGGTGCGGTTTTTCCGACCGGGATATGCTGTGGAGTACGACTATTTTCCACCTACACAACTTAAGCACAGCCTCGAGACGAAGTTGGTCGAGGGACTTTATTTTGCCGGACAAATTAACGGTACCACGGGCTACGAGGAGGCTGCTTGCCAGGGACTAATGGCAGGAATTAACGCAGCGCAGTCACTAGCGAACAAAGAGGAAGTTATACTGGACCGAAGCGAAGCCTACATTGGCGTTTTAATTGACGACCTGATTACCAAAGGCACCGAGGAACCCTACCGAATGTTTACTAGCCGCGCAGAGTTCAGGCTTAGCCTGCGCCAGGATAATGCGGACCGACGCCTTACACCATTAGGGCGAGAAATGGGACTAGTTGGCGACGAACAATGGGCCTCCTTTGAGCGTAAAGAAGCCCAAAGGTTCCACGTGGAACAATGGCTTGACGAACAATCCGTGCAACCAGAAAACTGGAACGAGTTTTTAGAAGAGCGTGGCACTACACCGTTGCGCCAGAAAGGGACGCTTCGATCGCTCGTTTTGCGACCCCAACTTGATTTAACCGGACTTAGGGCCCAGCACAACGCTCCAGACGAGCCGGCGGCGAGCGAACTTGTTTGGGAGCAAGTCGAAATTGATGAAAAGTACCGTGGTTACTTGGAAAAGGAACAAGAGCAGGTTCAAAAACTCAAGCGACTTGAATCAGTACGGATACCTGAACAGTTTGACTTTGAAAAAATCACGGCGCTTAGCATTGAGTCTCGTCAAAAACTGAAAAAACTAAAACCCGAAACTGTTGGCCAGGCAAGCCGTGTTTCGGGAGTTTCGCCTGCCGACATTCAAATTCTACTCGTCCATTTAGGGCGGTAGTTCCACGTGGAACAATATGGAAGTAGTTCATTGTCCTTGCTGCACCACCGCTACGCGCGACGGAAAGATTGCGGTAGTTGATCATATGGTCAGCCAAGAAACCTTTGAGGTTTCTTTTTGTACTCAATGCGGGTGTGGCATTACAAGCCCGCGGCCAGATGAAATTGGGCCGTACTACGAAAGTCCCGCGTACACGTCGCACCAAGATCAAAGTGCGGGGCTGTTTGGAACGCTTTATGGCTGGGCGCGCACGTTCGCTGCCCGCCAAAAACTCGGTCTAATTCGGAATGCCGCCAAGACGCGCAAAGGCAGCCTTTTAGATTACGGGTGTGGCGTGGGAGTCTTTACTGCACGTGCAGAGCGCGCGGGTTGGACGGTCGCCGGCATTGAGCTGTCTGACGCGGCGCGGGCCAAGGCAAACGAAAAGTTGCGTTCGGGTAGCGTAGTGCGCAGCCGAGACGAACTTACCGATTCAACGACCTACGACGTGGTGACGTTGTTCCATGTCCTGGAGCATCTAGACGACCCGGTAGAGACGCTGCGCTGGATTCGCAGCAAAATGAATGCAGGCGGCGCGTTAGTTGTCGCCGTTCCGAACCATGAATCGCCAGACGCCAAGCACTACGGTCCGTTCTGGGCCGCCTGGGACGTTCCGATTCACTATTGGCATTTTACTAAGACGTCGATTGCGGAACTGGCCAAGACGACAGGATGGTTTGTTTCTGAAGTGCGGCCAATGAGGTTAGACGCTTTTTATGTTTCGCTCTTGAGCGAATCCTACAAAAACGGATCAAAGAATTGGTTATCAGCCATTTACCAAGGAATCCGAAGCAATATCCTCGGCGGTTCTAAGAACGCAAGCAGCCTTATTTACGTGCTGCGAAAAGCTTCATAACCGAGATTCCAAGATCGCTCAGCACGATTCGGCTGTTGATGTTGCGCTGAATGTCGGTGAGTGCGTCTAAAAAAATCACTTGAAGTTCGGCGTGCTGGTCTTCGCGCAGCAGCCGCGCTAAGCCTTCGGGCTGAAACGGGACGTCGGGAAACCACGAAAAGAGGGACGTGTGCAAGGCGCCGTAGCGCATGCGCAGGAGCTGCGACATCAAGTGAGCGCTTACATGGATCCATTGTTTTTGCTGCTCACGTGGCTCTTTCGCAAGCGTTTCGGTAAAGTGCAGCAGCGCCACAAGGTCTTTTTTGTAGACAAGGCGCATGAATTCCACAAAACGCTGGAGCGGCTCCTTAAGGGTATCCCGGTTGCGGTACAGCATGATGGCTTGACCAGGCTGACCCCCTGAAAGTTCCGAAAGTACCGCCGCCTGTTCTTGGGGAATGCCCGCGTCGACCAGTGCGGCGACAAGCACTCCGGTGGGCACAGGTTTGACGTAGTGGACCTGGCATCGCGAACGGATCGTTTGGAGCACATCGCCCTCGCTGTGGCTGATCAGCAGCACAAGGGTGCGCTCAAGGGGTTCTTCTACGAGCTTGAGGAGTTTGTTGGCCGCCGCGTCGTTGAGGCGTTCGGGCATCCAGATTACGACCACTTTAAACCCTCCGCCGTGGGCTTTAAGGGCGAGCAGGCGTTGAATTCGGGCGGACTCTTTGACCGAAATCTGAACCACTTTTTGCTTGCCCCCAAGTAGGTCGATCCAATCGGCACTTAACGGTTGGGGATTCGCCTGAATGAACGCTCGGAATTCGCCCAAAAAAGGAGCACAGGTGTCTTCGTCGTCTCCGCGGCCCTCGCCGCCCACCACGGGGACAATCCAGTGCACGTCGGGATGCGCATGGTGGCCTAGCTGAACACACGAAGGGCAGGCTCCGCAGGCACCTTGGGCGCTCGGGGCCCCACACAAAAGGCGGGCAATGTATTCCTGCGCTAACGGCCAAGCCATTCCGCCCTCTTCACCCACGAGCATTTGGGCGTGCGCCACGCGTTCGCGGGCCACAGCCTGGTCGAGCCAAAGCCCCCACTCGGGCAGTTTAGAAAGCGGCAGATTGAGCGCAGTATTCAAAGCGAAGCGAAGGTAGCGCCCTACCTTTGCTCTACGAAAACAAGGACCCCTGACTTTATGAAAACGATCGACCAACTTGACGTTCGCGGAATGCGAATTTTAGTGCGCGTAGACTACAACGTTCCCCTTCGTGAAGACGGAGAAGTTGCAAACAATCAGCGAATTGTAGCGACATTACCCACACTAAAGTCGATTTTGGAGCGCGGCGGTCGTGCCGTATTGGTTTCGCACCTTGGCCGGCCCAAGGCGGCGGCTGAACCTAAGTACTCCCTTCGTCCTGTTGCGGTGGAGCTCGCCCGTGTTCTCGGGCGCGAAGTGCAGTTTTCATCGTTCACGGTGGGGCCTGAAGCGGTTGCCGCTACGAAGGAGTTGCAGGACGGAGAAGTTATTTTGATGGAAAACGTGCGCTTTTTCCCCGGCGAAGAAGCGGGGGATGCGCAGTTTGCCGCCCAGTTGGCGGAGCTAGGCGATGCCTATGTCAATGACGCCTTTGGAACGGCCCACCGTGCGCACGCGTCCACGGCAGTGGTTGCCAGCCACTTTAAGGGCCGCAGTGCGTTTGGGCACGTGATGGCCAACGAGATTGCCAACGTAGACCGCGTTTTAGCGTCCAAGGAGAAGCCTTCGGTCGCTGTGGTAGGTGGTTCCAAGGTTTCGAGCAAGATCGTTATTCTAGAGCGCCTTTTAGACCGCGTGGACGCGCTGCTCATTGGCGGCGGCATGGCCTTCACCTTTTTGAAGGCTCAGGGAGCTCAAATCGGCGCAAGCCTTGTTGAAGACGACCACCTGGACACGGCGCGCCAAATTATGGCCGCTGCTCAAACGAAGGGCGTTCGCATTCACCTTCCGTCGGACGTGTTGGCTGCGGACCGCTTTGCCGCGGACGCGGCTACTCAAGTGGTGTCAAGTGCCCACATTCCAGAGGGCTGGATGGGACTTGATGTGGGCCCGAAGACGTTGGAGGCCTACGCCGAAGTAGTGCGCAGCGCCAAAACGCTTCTTTGGAACGGTCCGCTGGGCGTGTTTGAACTCGAACCCTTTGCCCAGGGAACCCGCGGGCTCGGCGAAGCGATCGCTGCTGCCACCGAAGCTGGAACCCTGTTCTCGCTCGTGGGAGGCGGAGACAGCGTAGCTGCCGTGGAGCAATTTGGTTTGGCGAACCGCGTGAGCTACGTAAGCACGGGCGGAGGCGCGATGCTGGAATATCTAGAAGGCCGCGTCCTCCCCGGAATCCAGGCCGTCTACGACGCGGAATAAATTGGGGGTAAGCCACTCCCCAAAGGCGAGGGCTTTGCTGTAGTAGGAGGACGAAGCGCGGTATTCCGCGCCCGGCCCGATGCTGGGAAACTCGTCGCCAAACCAGCGCAACGGCAGGGCCACGAGCGCGGCAATGAACAAGCCTTTGGCGAGTCCGCTCAGCGCGCCAAGTACGCGGTTGAGCCAGCCGAGAAGAATGATTTTAGAAAGCTGCGTGGCGATTTTACCGAGAAAAACCACCGCGAGGTACAGCACAAACAAGCTGAGGTAGTAGGCGACACCGTGGCGCAGCCCCGCGTTATCGATGAACGCCTCGAGAAAGGGCTCCACACGCTCCGAGAGGGGGCCAGCAAACAAATAGCCCAGAACGAGCCCAAGGAGGCCCGAAAGGTCGTTGATGAATCCGCGCCAAATTCCGCGCCCAGTAAGGGCCAGAACTAACGCAATGAAAACCAGGTCGAGCCCCGTCATGGATTAGCAGCCGCTGACGCCTTCGACGTAGGGCTGAACGACGATCTGCACCTTGGCGGTACTGTCGGCGACAAGCTTGAGGTAGCCGCAACCGAACACGGTGGG
>JACCEB010208563.1_pt1 | contig 11759 bp, 12 predicted proteins | sample 7454761 | NCBI WGS metagenome assembly JACCEB01 (sample SAMN15323454, study PRJNA562643) | freshwater metagenome | isolation source: river surface water | place: USA:Blue River Watershed | collected 2017-08-18 | reverse complement strand
GACGGCCGCGCGAATCGTCCATCCACGCACCACCGCGTTTCGTGCTGCGGGCATACAGATCCAGGTAGAGATGACCGATGGTCTGACCCGTGCGCACCACCTCGAACAGTTGCACGTCCTGGTGCCACGTGGGCAGTGGGGCCATTCCAATCATGGGTTTGATCTCGACACTGAATAGGGTCTTGACCACACGGAATAGTCCCTGCAGGACCCGTGGCAGCGGAAAGTACTGACGGACCTGATCTTCAGAAAATGCGTAGCGCTTCTGGCGCAATTGTTCGCTGGCAAAGCCGACATCCCAGGCCTGCAGGGATGAAATTCCCAGCTCGGCAGCGGCAAATGCGCGTAATTCGGTCAGATCGTTTTCGGCGGCCGGCCGCGCCTTGCTGGCCAGGTCCATCAGAAAGTCGATCACCTGTTGCGGAGTGTCGGCCATTTTCGGCGCCAATGAGACTTCCGCGGCGTTGGCATAGCCCAGCAGTTGTGCCTGGGCCTGGCGCAGTTGAAGAATCTCTCCCATGACCGGACCGTTGTCGTGCAGCGCTCCTTCGGTGGCAATCTCAGAGGCGCGCACGGCCTGCTTGCGGTACACCTCTTCGCGCAGCGTACGGTCCTTGGCGAACTGCAGAATCGGGCCAGTGCTGGGGTGTTGCAGGGTGAAGACCCAGCCGGAGAGGTCACGCTGTGCGGCCTCGGCGGCGGCGGACTCCACGGCGTAATCCGGCAGTCCGTCCAGGCGTTGCGGATCGGTGATGTGAATGATGGTGGCGTTTGTGGAGTCCAAGAGCTGCTCGGAGAACTTCTGATGAAGCTGCGCCAGACGCGCCTGCAGATCAGCAAATTGTTTTTTCTGCGCTAGGTCCAGTTCCGCTCCGCCCAAACGAAATGCCCGCAAGGAAATCTCCAAAGCCCGCTGCCGAGCGCGCAACACATCGTCGTTGGCGGCCATTGGGGTTTGGGTGATCTGCGCGGACAAGGCCTTGGTTTTTTCAAACAGTGCCGGATGTTGGGCGAGCTCGGTCCAGAACTCACTGACCTGTGCCAACCGACTATTGATGGCCTCGCGCCATTGCGGGGAGTCCATTACGCCTGACATGTGATGGACCGCACTCCAGGCGCGGCTCAACCGTTCGGTGGCATCGGTCAGCGGTTCCATTACGGCTTGCCATGTGACGGGCGTGGCCGCATTCGTGACGGATGCTAAGGCGGTGCGGGCATCCGAGAGTAGCTGGTCAATGGCCGGCGCCACATGCTCGGGCGCAATCAGGTCATAACGCGGCAGCGTGTCGCGATCCAGGAGTTCGTTTAGAAATGGATTATTCATGCGGGAGATAGATGGAGCCGACGTTCGGCGGATTCAAGGGTGTTAATCAACAACATGGCGATGGTCATGGGTCCCACGCCGCCCGGCACCGGGGTAACGGCGCCGGCCACGGCACAGATGGGTTCGAAATCCACATCGCCACAAAGTTTCCCATCGGCCGTACGGTTAATACCCACATCGATCACGATGGCACCGGGTTTGACCATGTCGGCCGAGATCATGCGGGGCCGACCAATGGCCGCCACCAGGATATCGGCGCGTCGGGTGTGTTCCTCCAGGTGCCGGGTCTTGCTGTTGCACAGGGTCACCGTGGCGCCCTGGGCGAGCAGCATCATGGCCATGGGTTTGCCCACAATGTTGCTGGCGCCCACGATCACGGCGTTGGCACCCCAGATGGGCGCTTGGATCGACTCCAGCATCTTCATCACGCCGTACGGTGTGCACGGTTGAAACAGTGGTTTACCGGTCATGAGCGCACCGGCGTTGCTGATGTGAAATCCATCCACATCTTTATCGGCTGCAATGGCTTCGATGACCTTGTGGGCGTCGATGTGCTTGGGCAAGGGCAGTTGCACCAGTATGCCGTCGACCAGCGGATCCTTATTCAGGGTGTCGATCAACTGGAGCAGGTCGCGCTCCGAGAGTGATTCGGGCTTTTGGATTAACTGGGAGCGAATCCCGGCCTCCTCGCAGGCCTTGACCTTGTTGCGGACATAGACCTGACTGGCGGGATTCTCGCCCACGAGCACCACGGTCAGGCCAGGCGGGCGGGATTTTTGGGCGCAGCGCGCGGCGCGGTCGGCGGCCTGCGCGCGGAAGGTTTTGGCGAGTTGAGCGCCGTCGATGATGGTGGCTGGCATGGGCTAGGAATTGGACTTTTCGTGATTATTCCCTTAAAGTTGAGGGCTTGCTTGACGCCGGGTCATCGGGGACAAGGGGCTATAGCTCAGCTGGGAGAGCGCTTGCATGGCATGCAAGAGGTCAGCGGTTCGATCCCGCTTAGCTCCACCAGAACTCTCCGATATCGGCCATCACGCAACGGGCGTTTTCTGACCCGGCAGCAATTACGGGTCCCCTTCGTCTAGAGGCCTAGGACATCACCCTTTCACGGTGAGTACAGGGGTTCGAATCCCCTAGGGGACGCCATTCCATCATTTTCCATCATCCCAAAGAATTTTCTGAGACTCTCTGATAGCCTTAACTGACAAGGCTTTGCGGGCTTTTTATCGTCCCAAAGTTTCCCAGGAAATCCCTATTAATTTTATACAGATGTGGATAAAAAAAGGGATAAAATTAGTGAATCCAATGGACGGATTCAAACTCACCACCACAGTCATACGGAATGCCAATCCGAAGGCAAAACCGTATCGCCTCTCGGCCGGCCGGGGGCTCGTTTTAATTGTCCACCCCAATGGCTCCAAATACTGGCAGTACCGCTACCGACGGTCCGATAAAGAGCACCTCATATCAATCGGGGTTTGGGGTACGACCAAGGATCTTGTGAGTCTGGATGACGCGTTTGTGGCCCGCGAGGAGATTCGGGCAAAAATCAGAAAAGGAATCGATCCCGCCGAGGAAAAAAGAGCGCAGAAACGGGCCTTGGCCCGGCGCGAGGGCAGGGCGACCACATTTAAGAAGGTGGCATCGCAGTGGCTTACCGTTTGGAGTCGGGGCAAAAGCGAGCGCACCGTCGGCTATCAGGAGCGAAGGCTCGAAAACGACATCTTTCCGCTCATAGGCTCCATGCCCATTGAAATGGTTGGACGCAGAGATGTCATCGAGGTCGTCAAGCACATCGACTCACGTGGCGCCCATGAGATGGCCTCGCGGGCCCTAAACGTCATCTCCCGCATCTTGGCCTATGCGGTAACCCACGAGCTCAGGGAGTCAAACCCCGCTCACGACATCAAGCCCTCCGATCTGATCGGAACGGTGCCGACAAAAAATTACGCCAGCATCACTTCCAAGGAACTGCCGGATTTGTTGGGAAAAATAGACTCCTACGAGGGTCTCATCACCCGCTATGCGATGCAACTACTCGCGCTTACTTTTGTTCGAACCAAAGAGTTGCTCGGCGCCCAGTGGGCAGAGATCGATTTTGTGGCCAAGCGTTGGACGGTTCCCGGTTCGCGCATGAAAAAGACCAAAGGCGCCCAGGTGCCGCATGTTGTGCCGTTGGCTTCTCAGACCCTTGAACTACTTGAATCCTTAAAAAAGCTCTCTGGAACCTCGAAATTTCTATTTCCCGGCGGCGACAGTGAGAAGCCACTCAGCAACAACACTATCCTGATGGCCCTCAAACGAATGGGCTACAAGGGACAGATGACGGGGCACGGGTTTCGCTCAGTTGCCAGCACTGTGCTGCATGAGCAAGGATTTAACCATCTCTACATTGAACGCCAGTTATCCCATATGGAGCGCGATGAGGTCGCCGCCGCTTACAACTACGCCGAGTATCTAGAGCAGCGTACAGCCATGATGCAGTGGTGGGCGGATTACATAGAGGAAGCTCGAAAGTGACGAAGCGAACGACCTTGAAAAAGGCAGAAAAGCGAACGTCGAATCCCGCGCCAAGCCTGCCTCGGAAATTAACCGAAGAGGAAATAAAAGAAATTTCTGAAAACCTCGGCTTCAGCAACCCCAAGCAAAGCAGGCTTAGGAGCGTCACACCCAAACCCCTCGGATATACCGGTGGTGTCGCGCCCAGGAACATGACGCCTGAACTGATCAGGAATTGGCTGCACTTTGCCAGCCCAGCAGGGCGTCTCGAATACATAGAAACGCTCATTCTTACGCTTGATGAAGTACCAAATGATGTTCGTCATGAGCTTGAATTGGTTTCACTCATGGTTAAAGCGGGAGACTATCCTGAGGCCCGGGTTCGACTAAGAGATCTTGTGCACTGGTACAACAGTGAATGCAAAAGACTTGAAAAAGGTACTCGCACCGACAGCCGTAGTGATCGAGTACACAAAAGAGAGTTTTTGGCGTGGGCCGCGTCTGCTGATTCCAAAGTGGCTTCCAATCTCGACGAACTTAGCCAATTACCCCACTTTAATCCGCAGTGGCTCCGAGATAACGCCCCTAGTGTTGTTCGCAGGTGGGCTAGAGAGGCGGGTTTCCAACTTAAGGCGGGTCGACCAGCAGGAAAATTGAAAAAAATTTCTGAATAATCTGGCCGCATCAAGATGCGGTGAATTTTCTTTTGATTTGAGCGTATTTAGAGTGCATTCGTGATTTCCCATAGGAGGTTTACGAATGCAGATGGAACCGTTGAGCTCCGTGCTCAAAAAGAAAAGCGATAGCCGCACAAGTCTCTATAAGCAGATCAAGGAGGGGCTCTTCCCCCCGGGGGTTAAGCTTGGGGCGAGGCGCGTGGCGTGGCCAGATTACGAGATTGAGAGCGTACTCAAGGCCCGAATCGCCGGGCAGACGGACGATCAGATCCGGGCGTTAGTGGCAGAGCTTCAAGCAAACCGCAAAGCGGGGGTGTCAGTATGAATGTCCCCTTTGTAGTGTTAGCGGCCGAGATTGATCCCAACTCTCTCAAAAGGCCGCCCGACGGGATTTTGAGAACAGCGTTCTGGGATGTGGGTGAGGGGTTTGCAATCCGAGCTGTAGTTCACGCTCCAAAGGGCAATCAGGCGGAGGTCACCTACGAGTGGTCGCCTCGTGAGCCAACACCGGCTGACCCACTTCAACCTGATGCGGAGCGCATTGAGTCGGTGTATCGCGCTCTCGATATACGCATTTATCTCTACTACGCGATCGTTTACGGATTTTTTCCCGAGCGTATGGAGGTGTACTAATGACCCCCGCTATGGTCTCCGGCTTTGGTAAGTACCACGGTAAAAACGTTGGATCTTACGCAAGTATCACGTACGAACAGATCCAAGCCTTGGTGGATAACCCACAGCAGGTCGAGAAAGACGTTGCGCAGTGGGTGATTCCGTCGACCCTAAAGACCCGGGTGCACGCCGAGCAGAGGGAGTTTGGCGATTTTTGGATGCTCTGGGCGGATCTGGATAAAAACCCGCTGAATATTAATCTCGTAGAAGAGCTGGCTCGAGCCCTTGGCTGTGATTACGAGATCTACGCAAGCCGAAGTGCGGTTCCAGGGCTACCTAAGTGTCGGGTCTTGATACCGCTACCGTATGGGATCTCAGGGGCCGATTGGTTGATTTGCCAGCGCTTATTAAACGACCATTTCTACCACGAGGGCGGGGTGACACCTGATAGAACCGCCCAGCAAGCGGGCCAGCCCTGCTATCTCCCCAATCGAGGCTCATATTACTTCTCTCGATCGCGCAGGGAGGGCGCCTTTTTCGATGTGTTGGCTGTATGGCAAGAGAACATTGAAGTCGTGCGGGGAATTGTGTGAATCGCCACTAATTTCCTAGATACTTGCCGACCTCTCGAAGTACTGCTGTTCATACTTTACCGGAGACAGCCCGTTGTTGTAACCGTGCTGTCTTACTGGGTTATAAAACATTTCGATGTAATCGAAGATATCCGACCTCGCATCTTCTCTCGTGGCGTATGTCCGGCGCTTAATCCGCTCCCGTTTCAATAACTGGAAGAAGCTCTCCACTACGGCGTTGTCATGGCAGTTGCCCCGCCGGCTCATGCTGGGGCGCAGGTTATTGGCTGCGAGGAAGTCCTGCCAGTCATAACTCGTAAATTGCACGCCTTGGTCAGAGTGAACCGTGACAGTCTCCTTTGGCTGACGCCGCCAGATGGCCATCAATAATGCCGAGACAACTAACTCTCTGTCGATCCGGGCCTGCATCGACCAGCCAATGATCTGCCGAGAGAAGAGATCTAAGACAACCGCTAGATAGAGCCAGCCTTCATGAGTCCGGATATAGGTAATGTCAGTCACCCAAGTGTCGTTTGGGGTTGTGACATCGAACTGCTGTCCCAGGTGGTTCGGAGCAACCGTAGACGGTTTACCGCCCCGATGCCGTGGCTTGCGGTACCCAGATTGGGATTTAAGCCCTTCGGCCCGCATCAGCCGATGCACCCGGTTAACGCCGCAAGTTTGGCCCATGTCTCGCAAATCGCGATGCACCTTCCGGTATCCGTAGACTGCGCCGCTCTCAAGCCAGGATTGTTTAATCTGGGTCGTCAGCTTCGTGTCTTCCTTAGCCCTGGCCGACTGCGGGCAGCTAAGCCAGGCGTAATACCCACTGGGGTGAACGTCCAAGGTCAGGCACATCCGCTGCACCGAGTACTGCTCCTCATGGTCCTTGATAAAGGCGTACCTCACCCGGACTGCTTCGCGAAGTACGCCGCGGCCTTTTTTAGGATATCTCGCTCTTCTGTGACCCGCCGCAACTCGGCCTCAAGCTTGCGGATCTTTGCCGCCTGATCGTCTTGCTCCTTACGCTGCTCCGGCGGTACCGCGTAATGCTTAACCCATTGATACAAACTCCAGGCCGATACCCCCAACCGCTTGGATACCTCTTGTACCGGCACTTGACGCTCAGTAATCTGCCTGACTGCTTCTAACTTGAACTCGTCCGTGAACCTTTTGCCCTGCATCACACCCTCCTGGTTACCTAAGTTTATAGGCCGGAAGGTATCTACAAAACTAGGGGCGATTCACTTATCAGATACATAGCTAATCCCAGCTAATGTAAGTTGGCCAAAAAGTGGGCTGACCTTTAACACCCTCCGCGCCACTTGCCTAGCGAAATCCGCCGCCCACTACCTCTCAATACGTACACAAATCGCTTGCACATTTCCATCAAATTTAAATTTTTAAGGACTATGGTGAGAAACATGTACCAATCAAGTGCGGTAGTTCTGTTGATTACAAAATGCTACTTGTAGCGTCCGCACGAATCCATCTTTTAAAAATAAAAAACCGAGTCAGCGGGACACTTGCTGACTCGGTTAGTACCACTAAGACTTAGGCGTATCGACGATCTTTGAAAGATATCGTCTGCTTGTACTCCTCAACTGTTCCTACTCGCCGGATACTGCCCCATGTACCCTTGTAGTAAGGGACGACATTTCGGTCAACCCAGCTTGTGACAACGTCGCCATGCACGCCTTTGATGTAGCCAAATAACATAAAGGTTTGGTTACGCTTGATCGACTTCAAGGGGTACGCCATGGCATAAGTACTTCCAAAGTCATTGAATACCTCGACCACGTCACCGCCTGATACGCCCATCGCCTTCGCATCCTCTGGGTTCATTTCCAAGAAGGCCATCGGCACTCGGTCACGGACAAAACTGTTGTATTGATCATGGTAAGCCGTCTGCCATACCTCATTGGCACGACCGCCATTGATCCAAAACTTATGTTTTGCCTTCTGATCTGCCACCATCTTCGGTAAACCGTTCCACGGGGCAGGCTTGAATTCGGCTCGACCATCCTTGGTGTCAAACTTGCCATCTTCGTAGTGCATCTCTGTGCCGATTAGCTTGTCACCCTCAACGCGCTTGATTGGTAATTGCACACCGTTATTGCCCGCCTTACGTAATAGCGCATAGGTTGCTAAGTAACCGGTATCGCCGCCTTGGCTGTCGATGGGACCAACGCCCGGGCGTCCCGCACGACGGAAACCATCGTTAAAGGCATCCTCCTCGGTTTTCCAGTCAAACCCGTCAAACGCCTTGGCTTTATCCGCCTTGCCCTCTTTAAAATACATGGCCTTCAGCGCATTGGCGATATCAGCGGCGATCAGACAATCCGCTTTTGCAGTCCCCGGAGGTTCCATGAACTTCTCGGAAAGGCGTAAACGACGCTCACCATTCATGGACGTCAAATTCATTTCCCCGGGATGAGCCGCCGGCAGGAGCAAGTGGGCCTCCTCGGCAAGCGTGGTTGGATAAAGATTGATGGCCGCAATGAACATACCACCTTTGTTTTTGCAGGCGTCATAAATCACATCCACCAGTTGCTCGACTGAAGCACCCTTGGCTTTAGCCACAGCCTCATTCACAATCTTGGCCCGCCGACTGAGCACCAGTCGATGCTGCTCGGCATTGAGCGTCGTTTGAAATGGATTGGTGGCCCAAAGCGTATACATCAAGCCTTTGCCGGCGATCACCTCTTGGTCAATGTAAATCTTCTTGTCGCCTGGATATGGCGGGCGCGTGTAGCCCTCCTGGTGTCCACCTAAACGGCACACCCCAGTGCCACGGCGACCAACATTTCGTGTCGCTAGCACCAAGCTCACAAGCGAGCTCTGGATCACGTAGTTGTCGTTACCCCAGATGATTCCCTTTTCATACGGATGAAATGTCCGCGGACGATGACCTGAAGCCTTCGGCTTGTATGCCCATTCGGCAACCCTCTTTAGCGTCGCCACGGGAATTCCCGTTGCCTTTGAACCATCCTCCATGCTCATCCGATTGGAACGCACCGCATCGTCAAAACCCTTGGTATGCTTGGCAATGAAGTCTTTGTCGTGCCACCCCTGCTCGACCACATACGTGAATAAAGTATTAAACAAAGCCGTATCGGAGCCCGGTTCGATATCAAGGTGGATCACGTTGTCTTTACCTGCAACCTCTTCGCAGATACCAACCGTCGATGTGCGACGGGGATCAACGATTATCACCTTGGCTTTTCCAACGGTCTCGCCGGGAAACCGCTTTTTCTTCTTCTCAATGGAGCCGCCATTCATGTTAGGGACCCAATGATTCAAGAAGTAATTGGACTGGGTTTCGTAAGGGTTAGCGCCCGTGCAGAAGATAACGTCGGCCAGCTGCGCATCTTCGTAGCTATTGTTGAGCTCGCCTACGCCCATGTCACGGGTTGCATGACACTCTGAGTTGTAGGCCGGACGGTTATGAATTCGGACCATAGGGGTCTTCAGGGCGCTGAACATCAACTTGCCAGTGCCCCAGGTGTTTTCAAAGCCACCACCGGCGCCGCCATGATCGAAGCAGTCAAAAAATAGGCCGCTCGGTCCGTCGTTATCCAGAATCTTCTTCGTCAAACCGGCATAAAGGGCCATCGCGCTATCCCAGCCAGTTTCGAGCCACTGATCCCCCCTAAAAATTCGAGGGCTCTTTAAGCGCTCCCGACCAATGCCTTGGTGGTCGTACATGTAGCTCGCCATCTTGCCGCCGCGGGTAGACGATAGTCCGCTATTCACGACGCACTGCTTATCAGGGACGATCATGATCTTGTAGTGCTTACCATTTTTATCCATGATTTCGTTGGTCATGGCGGGGGTAAGTGTTACAGCATAAGCAGGCAGCTGCTTGCGAAAATCTAGATTAAGTGCGTTTTCGTTCGGGGCTCTGCCACCCTCCTTGGACGCATCCCACTTGTAGACGTGATACCCACAACCGACGATGCAGAAGTGACATGTCATGTTTGTTTTTTGTGCATCTACCGGAGGTAGCGCAATCCGATCTTTGTAGTTCGTAGCCATTTGTTTTCTCCCCTTATCTCAAAGAACGTTCGATGCACGGCCATAAATCAGACCGTTGACACCGACAGCGGTGATTGCGCCCGTTTTAGAGTTATAGGTGAGCTCAATTCGGGGAAGGTTTTCAGTCGCCTGGCCGCAAATCATTTGGCCATCCATCTCTGCATCAAACATTGAAAAATGGCATGGACATCTAAAGGTCTGGGCCGCCGCATCGTAATTCACAGGACAACCCATATGGGTGCACAACACGCTGTAGCCAACGATATCGCCATCAGGCCCAACACCACCAACGACCTTCTTCCCCATCTTGATCGCAACACAGGGGGATGAGGCATCCGGATATTCAAATTTCACTGGCGTATTCGCCTGCATCTTTGCTGCATCACCAACGACCTTTGTCGGATAAGGCAGCGTTGTTGCACCTACTGGTCGCGCTTTGCCTGCAGCCTCTGCATCGGCAGGAACACCTACTGCGGCACCCATCGCTGCTGCGCCACCGATACTCGTAATTTTTAGGAAATGTCGACGACTATTTTCTGCTGGATGGTGATCGCTCATTGCGGTGTCTCCTTTGTTTTTTAGACCGCCTCATCGTATGATTTGATAGCTTTAAAATCAAGAAAATATCCCACTAACCTACTCGGGCAAAAGTGAGTTTTTAGAGGTGCGCCGCACAAACCGGATATACGAACAACAAGATACTCAGCGAGCAATGTAGTTCTGATTTAACAGCAGGCGCGGTTAGACGCGCCCAGCGCTATGAACGTGGAGATTGATTTCCGATAAGCGCGGCGATTATCAACAGGGCCAAAAGTTGCGCCGCAACAAACAACGGAACATCACGTAACGCAATACCCACGAAGGTATTCGTGAAAGCGCGAGCGAGCGTTACCGCTGGATTTGCAAAGAAAGTGGAAGACGTAAACCAATACCCTGCCGTAACGACCATTGCCACTAATAGAGGAACGGACGCCTTCAAATTCCTCGATCCTAGAAAAATCACGCTCAAAAGAAGTAAAGAGGCGACTATTTCGCTCATGAACATACCGAAACCGGCTCGACTCCTCTCGGAAATCTGAAACACCGGAAGATCAAAGATAATGTGGGAGAGCAATACGCCCAAAAGTGCTCCGCAGGTCTGCAACAAAACGTACGCAACGGCATCACCTAACCCAAGGGATCGCGTTACAACAGATAAGAGCGTTACGACAGGGTTAAAATGCGCCCCGGAAATCGGTGCTAAGACCGCAATGAGAGCATAGAGACCAGCGCCAGTAGCAATGCTATTTCCCAGCAAAGCAATCGCCAGATTTTCGTTTGCAAGCGCCTCCCCCATGATTCCTGACCCAGTAACCACCATCAGGAGGGCAGCCGTTCCTAAAAACTCAGCAACGTAGGCAGGCTTCATAACTGAGTAACCGACAGCAAAAACTCAATCTTGCTAGGCCTTTTGAGCCTTGAGCCCTTTGCGCTTTCCGGCTAGCGAAACGCTCCCTTTCAATGGCATGCCACAAGGTTGTCCGTCACAGCAGTTCTCAGATAAGAATTCAACTAATTCATTAATGAACTTAGGCTCTGGTTTATAAATCAAACTGCGACTTTGACGTTCATAAGAAATAAGTCCGGCATTGGTTAGCTCCTTGAGGTGAAACGACAAGGTCGCACCCGGGATTCCAAGCAGTTCAATAATTTCCGAGGGTGTAACGCCAACGTTTGCACGCTGCACAATCAAACGAAAAACATTAAGCCTGGATTCCTGGCCTAATGCCGTAAATGCTGTAACCGCAGTATTGTTTTTCATGAGTGAGAACGTTAGTCTATTTTGTCGTTTGGTGCAAGAAAACGAAACTTTTATTGCCGCTTTCCTATCTGATTGAGCTCCTGTTGCAGGGCCAAACGGTCAAGCTTTTCAATTGGCAACGCCACCAATAACTCTATTCGTCTGCGCAAAATTTGTGCAATCTCGGCGTATTCATGCATCAGCTCATCGTCATTGCCGTTGTCGCTCGGGCTTTTGACCCCCCAATGCGCGGTGAG
>JACCEB010075677.1_pt1 | contig 11759 bp, 5 predicted proteins | sample 7454761 | NCBI WGS metagenome assembly JACCEB01 (sample SAMN15323454, study PRJNA562643) | freshwater metagenome | isolation source: river surface water | place: USA:Blue River Watershed | collected 2017-08-18 | reverse complement strand
GGATCGCCTCAGCGGGCTGTCCGGCAGCCAACAGCACGCGCCCCAAGAGGGCGAGGGCCTGCTTGTTTCCGGGATCGTCCTTCACCAGGTCCCGTGCGAGCGGAAGGGCCTGAACCTCCCGCCCGAGGTTGAGCAGGGCCACGGCCTTGGCGTAGCGCAACGCCAGGTTCTTCGAATCTGCCTTGAGGGCCGTATCCAAGGTCGCGATCGCCTCGTCGGGCTTACCCGCCTGGAGCAAGGCGTCCGCCCGCCGAACCTCGGGTGGTCCCTCCGCGTCGGCATCAGCGGCCCTGGCCAATGGTAGCCCGCCGAACAGGACGGTCACCGATGCGAAGAGCACTCCCAGAATGCGATTCATGCGGCGACCTTGGTAGGGCCTCGAACCCGAGGAAAGCGCAAAGCCGATGGACGAAGGCCTTCGGGCGCACTGCGAAATCGTGTTGGCTCGGCCGCACCGGCATGGCCGGGAGCGCGACTCTCCGAGTCGCAAATGTAGCTCACCCTGCGATTGCGCTGAACAGTTGGTTCCCACACGCGACCCGGAGAGTCGCGCCCCGCCTTCCCGCCGCCGTCGGCTCGCCCCCGCTTCGCAAAGGCAACCAAGACCTTCCCGCGGACGCCTGACGATTTCTCCGGAGTTGCCCGCTGCCGCGATCTCGCCAAAGACTCCTCCCGACGCCGCGGTGGTGAAATGGCAGACACAGGGGACTTAAAATCCCCAGGCCGCAAGGCCGTGCGGGTTCGAGTCCCGCCCGCGGCACCAGTCATTGAATCCGGCTTCCATTCGGAAACGCCATCAGCTCAAGACCCGGTTGCTGGGCGCGAGGTCTCGTGCGTCGGCCGCTGCTCGGGTGATCGCCCCTCAGGGCGACCGGAGCTCACGCGGCCATGGGGAGCCGACGGAGGTCCGGGCAGATCGGCCTGGCCCGAGGCCTGCCGATCGCGTGCGATTCGGCGTTTTTCCACTTCGCCACATTTCTGTTGCGTGAATGTTCCGACGCTGGCGCTATTCGAAGGCTTAATCAGCATGAAAACCCCCATCCAAAACAAACTGTTGGCGATGGCACTGGCCCTGGTCGGGTTCGGTGCATCAGCCAATGATATCGAGCCGGGTAAGGAGACTTACTCGGTGGTGTTCGCCCCCAAGCCCATCGTCCTCGACGGAAGTCTCGGCGAATGGGCCGGAGTGCCGGTGCTGGCCGATCCGAAGTTCTCGGTGCCCAAGGGCTCAGGAACCACCGGAACCGGCAAGTATGTGTTGTTCGAGGAGTACGGTGGCGGCACCTGGTCGGGTCCGGATGACCAGACCTCGGCCGTGCAGATCGTCTATGATGCCGACAACGTGTATTTCGGCTTCGTCGTGACCGACGACTACCACGAGAACGCGGCCAAGAGCGCGTGGAACGGCGACTCCATCCAGCTGATGATCGCCAGCGCCGACCGCTCCAAGCAGGTGGCTTTGTACAACTACGCCCTCGGTGGCGTGGCAGGTGATCTGGGCGAGACCATTGTGATGCACGAGGCCGGCCCCGGTGGCACCGAAGCCATCGTGACCCGCAACGGCACCAGCAAGCGCACCACCTATGAAATCAAGCTGCCGAAGGCCTCGCTCGACATCGCCACGCTTGAAGGCGGCGTGAAGTTCGGTCTGGGCATGGCCATCAACGACGGTGACAACGGCGCTGGCCAGAATGGCCAGAAGGGTTGGGGCGGTCTGGGCGCCCACGCCATCGTGTTCGGCAAGACGCCGAGCGAGACGGCCGAGATGACGTTGATGAAGAAGAACGACATCGAGCCGGGCAAGGAGTTCTACACCGTCAACCGCGCTCAGGGCGCCATCACCCTCGATGGCAAGCTCGACGAGTGGAAGGGTGTGCCGGTGTTGGCCGATCCGAAGTTCTCGGTGCCCAAGGGTTCCGGACCGAATGGCAAGTATGTGCTGTTCGAGGAGTACGGTGGTGGCACCTGGTCGGGTCCAGATGACCAGACCTCGGCCGTGCAGGTCATCTTCGACACCGAAAACGTGTATTTCGGCTTCGTCGTGACCGACGACTACCACGAGAACGCCGCCAAGAGCGCGTGGAATGGCGACTCCATCCAGTTGATGATCGCCAGCGCCGACCGCACCAAGCAGGTGGCTCTGTACAACTACGCCCTCGGTGGCGTGGAAGGTGATCTGGGCGAGACCATCGTCATGCATGAGGCCGGCCCGGGTGGCACTGAAGCCGTGGTGACCCGCAACGGGGCCACCAAGCGCACCACCTACGAAATCAAGCTCCCGAAGGCCTCGCTCGCGATCGAAACCCTCCAGGGCGGCGTGCAGTTTGGTCTGGGTATGGCCATCAACGACGGCGACAACGGCGCCGGCCAGGCCGGTCAGAAGGGTTGGGGCGGTCTGGGTGCCCACGCCATCGTGTTCGGCAAGACACCGAGCGAAACCGCTCTCTTCACCTTGAGCTCGGTCGTTCCGAACGACATCGAGCCGGGCAAGGAATACTACACCGCCAGCGCGGTCAGCACTCCGATCGTCCTCGACGGCAAGCTCAACGAGTGGGGCGGCGTGCCCGTCCTCTCCGATCCCAAGTTCTCGGTGCCCAAGGGTTCCGGCGCCACCGGCACGGGCAAGTACGTGCTGTTCGAGGAGTACGGTGGCGGTACCTGGTCCGGTCCGGATGACCAGACCTCGGCCGTGCAGGTCGCCTACGATGTGGACAACGTCTACTTCGGTTTCGTCGTGACCGACGACTACCATGAAAACGCCGCCAAGAGCGCGTGGAACGGTGACTCCATCCAGTTGATGATCGCCAGCGCCGATCGTCAGCAGCAGGTGGCCCTCTACAACTACGCCCTGGGTGGCGTCGACGGGGATCTTGGCGACGTGATCGTCATGCACGAGGCCGGTCCCGGTGGGACCGAGGCGGTCGTGACCCGCGACACCGCGGCCAAGAAGACCTACTACGAAATCAAGCTCCCGGCCGCGGCGATCGGCAAGACCGCCTTGACCTTGGGAACTCAGTTCGGTTTGGGCATGGCCATCAACGACGGTGACAACGGCGCTGGCCAGAACGGTCAGAAGGGCTGGGGCGGTCTGGGTGCCCACGCCATCGTGTTCGGCAAGTCTCCGAAGGAAACCGCGCTGGTGTCCCTCGGCACCGCTTCATCGGGCTCCGACCGTCTGTTCCTCTCGGCCATCAATCCGAGCATCGTGACCTTCTCGTTCCGCGCGAACGACAAGGGTGGTTCGATCGTGGCGGCCAACGGCATCAAGCTGACCCTCGATGGCCAAGTCGTGACGACCACCGTGGCTCCCAAGAATGGTGACGCCACCGACGTGACCTACACCCGTGCGACGCCGTTCGCGGCCGGTGAGCACACCTACAAGATCGAGGTCAAGGACACCCAGGGCAACACGGTGACCGACTCCGGCACCTTCACGGCCGCTCAGGTGGCGGTGTTGACCGCGGCCCATCAGGCCGTGTCGGTCGACAAGACCAAGGCCGGCTTCATCTGGCGCATCGTGCAGAACGAGGCCATGACCTCCAAGGTGCTGGACGACGTGGAGTTGGCCCTGCTCGGGACGTTGAAGGACGAAACCGGCACGGTCATCGACAACCTCGCCAACGAAAACGAGCCGGGCAACGCCCTGGCCGCGGGTGTCAAGGACGGCAAGACCGTCAAGTTCGAGATCGCCACCACGATCAACCTCAACGCTGTCTCCGGTGGCAACGCGGGCACCTTCCCTGAGGACCAGGGAATGCCCGGTGTTCCGGGCGCCAGCGGTCTGGATTACGGCATCGCTGCCGAACTCACGACCTTCGTCGAGCTTCCGGCCGGCGTGGTGACTCTGGCCATCGCCTGCGATGACCGCTTCCGCGCTCAGGGCGGACCGATCGGCAAGCCGACCGATGGCATCCTCCTCGGTGAGGGTGGCCTCGAGCTGAACGGCAACACCGCCACGGGTCTCACCCGGTTCTTCGTGCAGGATGCCGGCATCTACCCGGTGCGCGTCCTGTTCCAGGACAACGGGGGCGCGGCCCACATCGAGTTGGCCAGCGTCAAGGCCAACGGTGACAAGGTGCTGGTCAACGACCTCGACAACGGTGGCTTCAAGGCCTACCGCGTGGGTGTCGCTCCGGCCAAGTCCACCCGCGTGGCCGTCGGCAAGGTTCCGGCTGGTTTGACCGGCACGGCCCTGACCGGCGTGACCCTGTCGGAGTCCACCAAGACGGTGACTGCCGACCTCCCGACGACGGGCACGGGTGGGTTCCTCACCATCACCCCCTCTGTGACGATCATCTCGATCAAGAACGAGGGCGGCAAATTGGTCATCACCTACCAGTGAGTCCTCGGGCCGCTGATCCAGTGGCTTGAAATCGTGAGGGGTTGGTCTTCGGACCAACCCCTTTTTCATTCTTCGACGTTCCCGGAGTGGTCAATCCGCCCGGTCCGGGTCATTGTCCGAGGCAATTCCAGAGGCCATGCGAGGGTCCATCCCAGAACTGTTCCGGGTCCGCTTCGAACGCACCACCGACCGTGGTTTGCCGAGCGCACTGACGGCGATCCTGTACCTGCTCTTGAGCCTCGCGGGGCTGAACGCCGCCGAACCCTCCCCGGCGGTGGCGTCTGCTCCTGCGGTGATCCGGACCCTGGCCCCGGCCGGCGGAGGACCGGTGGGTTTCCGATCCATGCTCCCGCTGGAAACGGGGCTCGCGTTCACCAACGCGATGACGGGGGATCTGTATCTGACCAATGCCGTGGCACACAACGGGGCGGGGGTGGCCATCGGGGATGTGGACGGGGATGGCTGGGCCGATGTGTATCTCTGCAATCTCGAAGGACCCAATCGGTTGTTCCGGAACCGGGGGAATTGGCGCTTCCAGGCCATGGACCCGCCGGAAATCGCCTGTGCCGATCAGCGGTCGACCGGAGCCGCCCTGATCGATGTCGATGGTGACCGCGATGTGGACCTGCTGGTCAACGGCATCGGTGTGGGGACCCGACTCTTCCTCAACGACGGTCGCGGCGGATTCACCGAGAAGAAGGATTCGGGATTGTCCCAGACGGCCTCCGCGACTTCGATGGCGCTGGCCGACATCGATGGCGATGGCGATCTGGATCTGTACTGCACGCATTTCATCGATGTCATGCGCTTGGCCGATCCCACGACCCGTTTCGCATTGACCCGCAAGGGCGACGGTTGGGAGGTCTCCAAGATCAATGGGGAATCCACTCGCTCACCCAAATGGAAGGGGCGTTTCGAGGCCCTGCCGGACGGCAAGGTGCGGGAGTTGCCCGAAGTGCATGGAGTGTACCGGAATGAGGGACAGGGGCGCTTCACGGCCATCGAGAACGAGCCCGGCACATTTTCCGATGCTCAGGGCCAGCCGATCCCGCCGTATCGGGATTGGGGTCTGGCGGTGATGTTCCGCGACATCAATGGCGACGGCGCGCCCGACCTCTACGTCTGCAACGACAACACGTCGCCCGACCGTGTCTGGATCAATCAGGGGCGGGGGCGATTCCGGGACCTGGATCCCTTGAAGCTGCGTCACACGAGCCGCTCGGCCATGGGGGTCGATTTCGCCGACATCGATCGGGACGGATACGACGACTTCTTCGTGGTGGACATGCTGGCCCGCGAGCACGGCTTTCGGATGACCCAATTGGTGCGCGACCGCCCGACTCCGGGCGAACTGGAGCTGCCCGACGCGCGTCCCCAGTTCAACCGCAATACCCTCTTTCTGGGCAGGCCCGGCGGCTATTACACCGAAGTGGCGTGGATGGCCGGCCTGGCCGCGTCGGACTGGACCTGGTCGACCCTGTTCCTCGATGTGGATCTCGACGGCGACGAAGACCTGCTGCTCACCAACGGATTCGAATTCGATGTGATGGATCAGGACAGTCACACCGAGATCAAGGATTCGGGCCGACGGCTCACCGAGAACCAGCTCAAACGGTCCATGCAGATGCATCCGCGCTGGCGCACCCGCAATGCGGCCTTCCGCAACCGGGGCCGGGGCGAGTTCGAACCGGCGGGCTCCGACTGGGGCTTCGATCTCGAGGGGATCTCCTACGGAATGGCCGCCGGTGATCTCGACAACGATGGCGACCTCGATCTGGTGCTCAACAACCTCAACGCTCCGGCCACCGTGTACCAGAACACCGGTCCCGGTTCCCGGGTGGCCGTCCGCCTGCGCGGTCTGGCTCCGAACACGCACGGAATCGGGGCCCGTGTGTCGTTGGTGTCGCCACGGATGGTCCAGGCGCAGGAGATGATCGCCGGCGGGCGGTATCTGTCGGCCGACGACCCGTTGAGGGTCTTCGCGTTCGACGCCCGGGCCGATGCCGGTGCGCGCCTTCGGGTCCGGTGGCGCAGTGGTCGTGAAACGGTGGTGGAGGGCGTCGAGGGCGGTCGCCTGTATGAGGTGGTCGAACCGGCCGGGGGGCAGCCCGTGCCCATCCCGGTTCCGTCGGTGCCGCCGACCCTGTTCGAAGATCTCACGGGATCCTTGAACCACTCTCATCGCGATGAGGAGTTCGATGACTGGGCCCGTCAGCCCACCTTGCCGCGCCGTTTGAGCCGCCTGGGTCCGGGCGTGGCCTGGTATGACTTCGACGGCGATGGGTGGGAAGACCTGCTGGTGGCCGGAGGGCGGGGGGGGACGCTCGGAGTTCTGCAAAACCAGCAAGGGCGTGGCTGGCGGGCCGTCACGAACGGGCCGGCGATCGGGGCCGACCAGGGAGCCGTTCTGGGTGTGGCCGATGGTCTGGGAGGTCGCCGCGTCTGGGTGTCGGTGTCCAACGGAGAGGCGCCGTCGGGGGCGGTGTCGAAGGTGGAACTCCATTCTCCCGGGGCCTGGGCCCAGCCCGAGGTTCTGCCGGCCGGAACCCACGCCATCGGAGCCTTGGTGAGCATGGACGTGGATGGCGATGGCGATCTCGATGTCTGGGTCGGGGGCCGCAGCCGGCCCTCTCGCTATCCCGAATCGGTCCCATCCCAGTGGTGGTTGAACGAGAAGGGGCGATGGACGATGGACCCGCGCCGCAGCAGCGCCTTCGAGTCGATCGGCATGGCGACCGGCGCCTGTGCCGCCGACCTGGATCGGGATGGTGATCCCGACCTCGTGGTGGCCACCGAGTGGGGGCCGGTCCGGGTCTTCCTCAATGATGGGGGCGGCTTTCGCGAAGCCACCGAGGCCTGGGGCCTGGCCACCAAACCCGGGCTGTGGACCGGTGTGGCCACGGGGGATTTCAATGGCGATGGGCTGCCCGATCTGGTGTGCGGCAATCAGGGACGCAATTCGCAGTACGAATTGTACCGGCCGGCCGATCTGCGCCTCTTCTACGGCGACTGGGCGGGTGATGGCGTGATCCAGATCCTCGAGGCGTGGCGTTCGGGTTCCGATTGGTGGCCGGTCCACGATCGCGCCTGGTTGTCGCAGGGTATTCCGAAGATCGCCTCCGAGTTCGCCTCCCATGCCGCCTTCTCCCGGACGACCGTCCCCGAGATCCTCAAGCGACAGGGCGTCGCTTCGGCCCCGTGGGTGGGGGCGTCGGAGTTGTCTTCGATGGTGTTCCTCAATCGGGGAGGGCGCTTCGAGGCCGTGGCCCTGCCGCAGGATGCGCAGCGGGCCCCGGTGTTTTCGGTGGCCGTGGGCGATCTCGACGGGGATGGACGGCAGGACCTGCTCTGTTCCCAGAATTTCTTCGGAACCGCCTCTGATCTGACTCGCGAAGACGGGGGCTATGGTCTGGCGTTGCGGGGTCGGGGCGACGGGACCTTCGAGGCCTGGGATCCCGAGGTCTCCGGAATCCGGGTCTTCGGAGAGCAGCGGGGCGCGGCTCTGGGCGATTTCGATCACGACGGGCGTCTCGATGTGGTGATCTGCCAGAACCACGGAACCACCCGGCTCTATCGCAACCGGACGGCCGCGCCGGGCCTGCGGGTGGTGCTGAAGGGGGGCGTGCTCAATCCCGAGGGGGTGGGTACCGAACTCCGTCTGGAAGACTCCGCCGGCAACCTGGGGCCCGTCCAGACGGTCGGGGCGGGCAGCGGGTATTGGTCGCAGGATGCGGCGACCCGGATAGTGACCGGCACCGACAAAGCGATTGCCCTGCGGGTCCGGTGGCCGAATCGTCCGGAGCAACGCGTTTCCTTGACCCCGAACCAGAAGACGGTGGAAGTCTCTCAGCCCCCTGCACCATGAAGTGTTTTGTGAAATCCTGGATCACCGCCTGTCTCGTCGCGCTGCTGGGCTCGGGCGTCGGGTGCGGCAACGAGGGGGCCAAGGCCGGCGCGCCTGCTTCGGTGTCGGTGCCCGTGCCGCTGACGAACATGGTCCGCATCACCGCGGGCACCTTCCAGCGCATCCGTTTTCCTGTGACCCTCACCCGCGATTTCTGGATCGGGAAGCATGAGGTCACCCAGGGAGAATTCCAGGCGGTGATGGGCCTCAATCCGAGCCACTTCACCGGCATGACCCATCATCCCGTCGAGAAGGTGTCGTTCATCGCCGCGAGCAACTACTGCGCGAAGGTGACCGCGCAGGAACGGGCGCAGGGCCGCCTGCCCGAGGGGTTCGAGTATCGTCTCCCCACCGAGGCGGAGTGGGAGTACGCCTGTCGCGCGGGATCCACCAACCGGTTCTATTTCGGCCCCACGCCCGAGGGTGGCGACGCGCACGCCTGGACGGCCGAGAATTGCGAGGCCACCACCCACCCGGTCGGCACCAAGAAACCCAACGCCTGGGGCCTGCACGACATGCACGGCAATGTCTGGGAATGGTGCTCCGACTGGTTCGAGCCTTATCCGGCCAAGCCCTTGACCGATCCCACGGGGCCGGCCACCAACGGCACCAACAAGTACAAGGTCTTCAAGGGGGGTGGCTGGAATCAGGACATGCAGTATGGCGGAGCCTCCAGCCGCTTCATGATGTCACCCTCCAACGGGATCCACTTCGTGGGGTTCCGGATGGTGCTCGCGCCGCGTTGACCGCTCCGACGGCTCATTTCGGCCGCCAGATCGCCGGGGCGCTTTCGATGCCGGTGCTGGAGACGGTGATGATGCGGAGTTCCTTGGGCGGAGTGCCCCGGTAGGAGCGCGGCACCGACAGCTGACGAGTGGTGCCCGGGTGGATCTCCGTCTTCCAAAGCCATTCTCCGTGGCTCTGGACGATGATGGACGAAAATCGTCCTTTTCCCGGATCCACATCGACCCGGATGGGCCCGCGACCGCCATGCGCGACCTCGATCGAGGGAGTCTCGGGCGGTTGTGAGCCCAACCACGGTGTGGCCGGCACCAGTGCCCGATGGGCGAACGGCCCCTGGATCAGGCGGGAGCCGATGCCATCCCGGTTTTCGAGGAGCGCCGAGGCGTTCCAATGGATCACCCCCGAGGAGCGGGTTTCGGGCCCGATCTGGTCGGCCTGCCAGACCACCTCGGCGGCGGTGCGATTCTTGCCGATGTCGGCCGCGTTGATGCCGGGCCACAGATGGCGGCGAGCGACATTCTCCGCGGCCCACCACGCGAGCAGCTTGGTGAATCGTTGCTCGGTCTGGCGCTCGGTCCAGTAGAGCTGCGGGGCGAAGTAATCGGCCATGCCCTCACGGATCCACTTCCGGGCATCGGCGTAGAGCACCTCGTGCTGATCCATGCCCTTGATGCCTTCGGGAAAGCCCGGTTTCCAGATGCCGAAGGGGCTGATGCCGAACTTCACCCAGGGCTTTTCGCGATGCACCGCGGCATTCATCGCCCGCACCAGGCTGTTGACGTTCTCGCGGCGCCAGTCCGGTCGACTCAGCTTGCCGCCGGAGCGTTGGTAGGCGCCCCAACTGCGGTCGTCGGGAAACGGCACGGGCGTCCCCAGGGTCGATTTGTCGGGATACGGGTAGAAATAGTCGTCGATGTGGATCCCATCGAGGTCGTAGCGATGAACCACGTCGGCCACCACCTTGAGGGTCTGGTCACGCGCCTCGGCGAGGCCGGGATCGAGCCAGAGGAACTTGCCATAGGGCACCACCAGATCGGGTCGAGTGCGGCTGACGTGCTGTCCGGAGACCGGTGAGATGGCCTGACTGTACCGCGCGCGGAAGGGGTTGAGCCAGGCGTGCAGTTCGAGGCCGCGGGCGTGGGCCTCGCTGACGGCGAAGGCCAGGGGATCCCAGGCCGGTGTGGGGGCCGCGCCCATGCGGCCCGAGAGGTATTCGCTCCAGGGTTCCAGCGCTGAGGGGTACAGGGCGTCGCAGCTGGTCCGGATCTGGAGGATCACGGCGTTGAGGTGCCACCGTTGGGCCGTGTCGAGCAGCGCCCGCAATTCGGCCTGCTGACGCGCCGCGGGCAGGCCCGGTTTGCTGGGCCAATCGATGTTGCCCACGGTGGCGATCCACATCGCCCGGAATTCGCGGGGAACCGGAGGCGGTCCCGCCGGCGCGGACCTCAGGGTCACAGCGATCAGCAATCCGACGATGAGCAAACGAAGCATGGGCGAGATCCGACGACCGTGGACCGGGGCCGTCCCGCGAGCAAGGGTGGTGAGTCGCTCTGAGCCGGAGTCCATGCATGCCCTGGCACCGGGGTTGGAGGTGGCCTTGGCCGCGGTGCGTCTGGATTGGCAGCAGCACGTGCGCCAAGATCCCCGGTTCCTGCGCCGGGCCGAGCCGACCCGCGGCGCTGCCGGCGCGTGACTTTGTCGGTCCGGCTTCGGTAGGCTTCTGGGATGCGATTCTCCCCGTGGCTGCGACCGTTGCCGGGCGTTCTGTGGCTACTCCTCTGGCTGACGCCCCGGGCGGTGTCGGCGCTCCCCTCGGAGGGGTTGTTCTCGAAGACCAACCTCGTGGCCTGGTGCATCGTGCCCTTCGATTCCCGGAAGCGGGGTCCGGAGGACCGTGCCGAGATGCTCGACCGGTTGGGGATCCACCGCCTGGCCTACGATTGGCGGGCCGAACACATTCCCACCTTCGATGCCGAAGTGGCCGCGATGCGGAATCATCGCATCGAGATCACGGCCTGGTGGTTCCCGGCCGCCTTGAACGACGAGGCCAAGGCCATCCTCGCCTGCATCGACCGCACCGGGATCCATCCTCAGCTCTGGGTGACCTTGGGCACCGAGCCCGAGACGGATCTGACCGTGTTGGAGCAGAAGATCCGGGCGGCTGTCGAATCCCTCGGGCCCATTTGCGCCGAGGCCCGGAAACGCGGGTGCTCGGTCGCTTTGTACAATCATCTCGGTTGGTTCGGGGAACCGGCCAACCAAGTCCGGGTCATCGAGCAGCTCCGGAAGTCCGGGCATTCGAACGTCGGGAGCGTGTACAACTTCCATCACGGCCACGCCCACCTGAGCGACTTCGAGAAGCAGTTCGGGATCCTCAAGCCGTACCTTCTGGCGCTGAACCTCAACGGCATGGTTCGCGATGGGGACAAGCTCGGGAAGAAGATCATCCCGCTGGGCACGGGCGATCAGGAGCAGCGGTTGTTGAAGGTCGTCGAAGCCAGCGGATGGCGGGGACCCGTCGGGATCATCGGTCATACCGCCGAGGATGCGGAGGTGAAGCTGCGCAAGGAGTTGGATGGCTTGGAAAAACTGACATCCTCCTCGGCTCCTGCGGTCAAGTCGGCCGGCGAGCCCCCGGCCTCGGGTCGGGAGCCCGGAGTCCAAGCTGAGAAGGACTGGGTGGACAACCGGTGGCAGCGCACCGAGATCGGTCCGTTCCTGGCCTCGAGCGTCCGCTTGCCGGACGGGTCCTCGGTGGTCCGCGGGCTC
>JACCEB010595983.1_pt1 | contig 11760 bp, 9 predicted proteins | sample 7454761 | NCBI WGS metagenome assembly JACCEB01 (sample SAMN15323454, study PRJNA562643) | freshwater metagenome | isolation source: river surface water | place: USA:Blue River Watershed | collected 2017-08-18 | reverse complement strand
GCGCAATGGGCAAGTCGGCTCAGTTCCCCCTGCATGTCTGGCTGCCCGACTCGATGGAAGGTCCAACCCCGATTTCCGCCCTGATTCATGCGGCCACAATGGTGACCGCTGGAATCTTTATGGTGGCCCGGATGTCGCCGCTCTTTGAACTCAGTGATATTGCGCTCTCGTTTGTCTTAATCATCGGCGCGATTACGGCGCTGTTTATGGGCTTTCTGGGCATTGTGCAAAATGACATCAAGCGCGTGGTGGCGTACTCGACACTATCGCAGCTGGGCTACATGACAGTGGCCCTGGGCGCATCCGCCTACTCGGTGGCTTTTTTCCATCTCATGACCCATGCGTTTTTCAAGGCGCTTTTATTTTTAGCAGCCGGCTCGGTCATTATTGGCATGCATCACGATCAAGACATTCGCAATATGGGCGGATTGTGGAAAAAGATGCCCATTACCTGGGCGGTGTCCTTGCTGGGCTCGTTGGCCTTAATCGGCGCGCCGTTTTTCTCTGGCTTTTACTCAAAAGACATGATCATCGAGGCGGTGGGTGCCTCGAATCTGGCGGCCGCACCCGTGGTCTATGGGATGCTGTTGCTGGGCGTGTTTGTCACCGCCTTTTACAGCTTTCGGATGTTCTTTCTGGTCTTTCACGGCAGCCCCCGCTGGGCTGCTGCCGGTGGCCATGCCCACGGCGGGCATGATGATCATGACCACCACGGCGGAGTGCCACATGAATCCCCCTGGGTGGTGACCTTGCCGTTAATCGCGCTGGCGGTCCCATCGGTTGTGTTGGGCGCAATCGCAATTGGCCCGATGCTCTTTGGAGATTACTTCAAGGGCGTAATTGCCGTGGATCCCGGCCATCCGGCCATGGCGTCGCTGGCAGCTCACTTTCATGGCGCGTTTGCCCTGGGGCTGCACAGCATCCAGACCCTGCCGTTTTGGCTTGCCCTCGCCGGTGTCGGCACGGCAGCTTATTTTTATCTGGTGAATCCCGCGATTCCCGCGCGACTATCCGTGCAGTTCTCTGCGATTCATCGGCTGCTGGATCAGAAATATTTTATGGACCGCTTCAATGAGATTGTTTTTGCGGGGGGTGCACGACTGATCGGCGGGCAGCTCTGGAAGCGGGCCGATCAGGGCCTGATCGACGGCTTTCTGGTCAACGGCAGCGCCCGGGTGGTGGCTGCCATCGCTTCGATTATGCGAATCGGCCAGACCGGTTATCTCTATCACTACGCGATTGCCATGATCCTTGGCGTTGCGCTCATGCTCTGGTGGTTTGCGCCGGTCATGAATCCTGCCCCCGTGGTGAAGTCATGACCACAGGGTTTCCGATCCTCTCGTTAGCGATTTGGCTTCCACTGGTCTCGGGAGCGGTGCTGATTTTCGCTGGCCGCTCGTTAGCGAGTTCCGTGCTGCGTCAGGCTGCGCTTGCCGCATCAGTGCTGTGTTTTCTGGTGACCATTCCACTGATCACCGGTTTTGATGTCAAAGCCTCGGGCATGCAGTTTGTCGAGAAGGCCCTCTGGATTGAGCGATTTGGCATTCACTACGCGCTGGGCATTGATGGCCTGTCGATGTGGTTTATTCCGCTGACTGCCTTGATCACTATTTTCGTAGTGATCGCGGGATGGGAGGTGATTGAAGATCGTGTGGGCGCCTATATGGGCGCATTTTTGCTGCTCTCCGGCCTGATGATCGGTGTCTTTTCAGCGCTCGATGGCGTGCTGTTTTATGTGTTTTTCGAGGCCACCCTGATTCCCATGTATTTGATTATCGGCATCTGGGGCGGACCGAATCGTGTGTATGCGGCCTTTAAGTTCTTCCTCTACACGCTGCTGGGATCGCTGCTGACACTGGTGGCCTTTGTCTATCTGTATATGAAGTCGGGCAGCTTCGATGTGCTGGCCTGGCATAAGTTGCCACTGGCCCTTGAGGCCCAGATTCTGATTTTTGTTGCCTTTCTGGTGGCCTTTGCGGTCAAGGTGCCGATGTGGCCGGTGCATACCTGGCTGCCCGATGCCCACGTCGAGGCGCCAACCGGCGGCTCGGTGGTGCTGGCCGCGATTATGCTGAAGCTGGGGGCCTATGGCTTTTTAAGGTTTTCATTACCGATTGCGCCCGATGCATCGCGCGAGCTCGACATGCTGATGATCGTGCTGTCGCTGATCGCGGTGGTGTATATCGGCTTGGTGGCCCTGGTGCAGGCGGATATGAAAAAGCTGGTGGCGTACTCCTCGATTGCCCATATGGGGTTTGTCACGCTGGGCTTTTTTATGTTCAACGCGCTTGGTGTCCAAGGCGGCATCGTGCAGATGATTTCCCACGGATTTATCTCCGGTGCGATGTTTCTGTGTATTGGCGTGCTGTATGACCGGATGCACTCCCGTCAGATCGCCGACTACGGCGGGGTCGTTAACCGCATGCCGAAGTTCTCAGCGCTTTTTGTGCTCTTTGCAATGGCCAACAGCGGCCTGCCGGCGACCAGCGGCTTTGTTGGCGAATTCATGGTGATTCTGGGTGCGGTGGATTACAACTTCTGGATCGCGCTTCTGGCCGCCACGACCCTGATTTTTGGTGCCGCTTATTCGTTGTGGATGATCAAACGGGTCGTTTTTGGCGAGATTGCCAATGACCATGTCGCCGAACTAAAGGATGTGGGCCCTCGGGAGTTCTGGATGTTGATGGGCCTGGCATTTTTTGTGCTGCTGATGGGCCTGTGGCCAGCGCCGTTTGTTGAGGTCATGCAGGTCTCGGTCCAGGATCTGCTGCAGCATGTGGCCACCCCAAAACTTCCGGCCCAATAAGGACAGGACATCGCCCCATGACCCTGGAATCGATCAAGATCGCCGCCGCGCTTCCCGAGATTTTGCTGCTGCTGCTGCTCAGCACTGCGCTGCTCGTAGATTTGTTTGTCAAGCGTCCGCAGCTGCTGGTTCATAGTCTGGCGGTGGGCGGCTTGCTGCTCTTAGGCTTATGGCAGCTGGTTGAGAGCGGCCACACCGAGACGGTCTACGCGATGAATAACCTCGTGGTGGCCGATTCGATGACTGCCTTTTTAAAAGGCGGGGTCTCGATCGCAGCCGCCATTAGCCTGATGTATGCCCGCCATTACATCGTGGATCGGGAAATTGCCAGCGGCGAGTTTCATGTACTGGCGATGTTCGCCGTCCTTGGCCAATACGTGATGATTTCGGCCAACAGCTTTCTCACCATTTACCTGGGCATCGAACTGCTGTCCTTATCGTTGTATGCCTTGGTGGCCTTGCGGCGAAATCATGCAGTGTCCACCGAGGCGGCGATGAAGTATTTTGTGCTGGGCGCTTTGGCCTCGGGATTTTTGCTTTACGGCATGTCGATGATTTACGGCGCCACTGGCACACTAGATCTGCCGCTGGTGGCCGATAAGCTCGCCTCCGGCCAGGCGGATCGGCTGATCATGGTCTTTGGCACGGTATTTTTAGTGGCAGGCCTCGCCTTTAAATTGGGCGCCGTGCCGTTTCATATGTGGGTGCCGGATGTCTATCAGGGCGCGCCTACGGCCATGACGCTCTTGATCAGTGGCGCGCCGAAGTTTGCGGCGTTTGCGATCACCATACGGCTGCTGGTCTCCGGCCTGCTGGGCGTTGCTGCCGACTGGCAGCAGATGCTCCTGATTCTTGCGGTGTTGTCGTTGGCGGTCGGTAATCTGATTGCGATCATGCAGACCAATGTCAAGCGGCTCTTGGCGTATTCCACAATCGCCCATATGGGCTTCATGCTGTTGGGCATTGGATCGGGGGTTGTGGGGAGTGACACGGTCGGAGCGGTTGATGCCTACGCCGCCTCATTGTTTTATGTGGTGACTTATGTCATCACCACTCTGGGCAGTTTTGGCGTGCTGATGCTGGCCTCATCTCGCGGCTTTGAGTGCGAGACGCTGGATGACATCAAGGGCCTTGGCCGCCGGCATCCATGGCTAGCAGCGGTATTTCTATTGCTGGTGTTCTCGCTGGCGGGAATCCCGCCGACGGTCGGGTTTTACGCAAAGCTCTCGGTGCTAGAAGCCGTCGTGCAGGCTGGCCATATCGGCTTGGCAGTTTTTGCGGTGCTGGCCTCTTTGATTGGCGCGTTTTATTACCTGCGCTTAGTCAAGGTGATGTATTTCGATGAGTCCAAGCTCGAGGCGCCGCTGGATTGTGGCCGTCTTGCCCAGTCGGTACTGACTGTAAATGGTGCTGCGGTTTTGCTGCTGGGCATCTTGCCGGGCCCGCTGATGGCCGCCTGCCTGTACACAGTACGCATGTCGCTGTCGGCATGAATACCGGTGCGGCGGCGCTCCTGCTGCTGGTGGTTGCAGTGGGGCTAGCGAATCTTGCGTTTTTTACCGAGCGGCTGTTTCTGCTGGTGGCGTTGCGCAAGGCCAAGTCGCTGTGGTGGCGGCTGCTCGAGGTCCTGGTCTATTACGGAATTTTCGTTGGCCTCGGCCGTGCGCTCGAAGCCTATGTCGGCCGGCTGCATGCCCAGGCTTGGCAGTTTTATGCAATCACACTGCTAATCTTTTTGGTGCTGGCCTATCCCGGCTTCATCTACCGTTATCTGCGCCGCACGCGGCGTGCTTCGTCAGCGGGGAGCTCTTGATGGATCGGCCCGACCCCCGGCCTGCCCGGCAGCCCGACGAGCCACATCCTGAGCTGGCCGAAGAACGGCTAATGGGTGAATCGGTCTATGAGGGCCGGCTGCTGCATGTACATCGGGATTGGGTCAGGGCGCCGGATGGCCATGAACAGGCCTTTGAATACACGCTACATCCCGGTGCCGCCGCGGTCATTCCGATTCTTGAAGATGGTCGTCTGGTCATGGAGCGCCAGTGGCGTTATGCCATGAATCGCAGCTTTCTCGAGTTTCCTGCGGGCAAGCTCCACGCGGGCGAGGATCCGCTGCTGGCCATTCAGCGCGAGTTGATCGAGGAAACTGGCTATCGGGCACAGCAATGGGCCCGGCTGGGCGTCATGCATCCCGTGATTGCTTATTCCACGGAAGCGATTCATCTGTTTGCTGCGCGCGGTCTGACTGCGGGGCCGGCGGCCCGAGAAGAGGGCGAATGCATGGAGATTGTGCTGCTGACGCCCGAAGAATTTTTTGATGCCGTGTTTCGCGGTGAGATTACGGATAGCAAGACACTTGCGTGCGGCCTTTGGCTTGAGCGAATGCAACAACAGAAGTGGAGCGTGTCATGGATTTCGGCATAAGGGGAAAGACAGCGCTGGTGATCGGTGCCGGCAGCGGACTGGGGGCTGCATCAGCCCGAGCACTTTCTGCGGAAGGGGCCCATGTGGTGTTGGTCGGCAGAAGGCCCGAGATGCTGGCCGCATCAGCGGCGACGATGGCCGGGCCCACCACGCAGGTGGTCTGGGATGTTTCACACCCCGAGCAGGCTGCGGGCCGAATTGCCGAGATTCGCGCACAGAGCGGCCCGATCGAAATACTGGTGAACAACACCGGAGGCCCGCCGCCATCTCCTGCGGCAGGCCAGCCGCTTGATCTTTGGTCAGCGCATTTCCGCGGCATGGTGATGAGCCTCATCGCAATTACTGATGCAGTGCTGCCGGATATGCGCGCAGCGGGATGGGGCCGGATCGTGACCATCGCTTCATCGGGCGTGGTGGCGCCCATTCCGAATCTGGCCCTATCAAATTCGCTTCGGGGTGCCCTGGCGGGCTGGTCTAAGACCTTATCTCGAGAGCTTGCGCCCATAGGCATCACGGTCAATATGGCCTTGCCGGGCCGGATCGCCACTGATCGGCTCCGTAGCCTGGATGAAGGCCGGGCCAAGCGGGAGTCTCGGCCGGTGGATGATGTTATTGGCGAGAGCCTCTCTGCCATTCCGCTGGGCCGCTATGGCGAGCCCGATGAGTTTGGTGCGGCGGTTGGGTTTTTATGCAGTCAGCAGGCCTCGTACATCACCGGATGCATGATGCGTATCGATGGTGGCATGATTGCAAGCATCGGAGGATAGGAGCCCCATCATGTTGAAATCAAATCCAAAGTTTTCCTGGGAAGACCCTTTTTTACTGTCCCGTCAGCTCTCGGAAGACGAGGTCATGATCATGGATGCGGCCCGCTCATATTGCCAGGAGCAGCTGCAGCCCCGTGTGCTGGAGATGTTTCGCAAGGAGTCCTCGGATCCGGCAATTTTTCGTGAAATGGGCGAGATGGGCTTTCTTGGGCCGTATCTTCCTGCGGACTATGGTTGCGCCGGTGTCAACTATGTCTCCTACGGCCTGATTGCCCGCGAGATTGAGCGCATTGATAGTGGCTTTCGCTCCATGATGAGTGTGCAGAGTTCTTTGGTCATGCTGCCGATTTATGAATTCGGCACCGAGGAGCAGCGTCAGAAATATCTGCCCAAGCTTGCCAAAGGAGAGTGGATCGGTTGTTTTGGTCTAACGGAGCCCGATCATGGCTCAGACCCAGCCGGCATGGTGACCCGTGCTAAAAAAGCACCCGGTGGCTATTTGCTGACCGGCTCAAAGACCTGGATTTCCAACAGCCCCATCGCTGATGTCTTCGTGGTCTGGGCTAAGGACGATGCCGATGAAATTCGCGGCTTTATTCTCGATAAGGGCATGAAGGGCCTGACCGCACCCCCCATTCATGGCAAGGTTGGGCTGCGGGCCTCCATCACTGGAATGATCATGATGGACCAGGTCTTTGTACCTGAAGAAAACGCCTTTCCAGATGTCCGTGGACTGAAGGGGCCGTTCACCTGCTTGAATTCCGCGCGTTATGGCATCTCCTGGGGAGTGCTGGGCGCGGCTGAATCCTGCTGGCATACCGCCCGGCAATATGTACTGGATCGCAAGCAGTTCGGCCGGCCCTTGGCCGCCAATCAGCTGATTCAGCGCAAGCTTGCGGATATGCAGACTGAAATCGCGCTGGCGACACAGGCCGTGCTGCGTCTTGGCCGGATGAAAGATGAACATACTGCAGCTGTTGAGATCACATCAATCGTGAAGCGTAATAACTGCGGCAAGGCCCTCGATATTGCCCGGACAGCCCGCGATATGTTGGGTGGTAATGGAATTAACGATGAATATGGCGTGATTCGTCATATGGTGAATCTTGAGGTGGTCAACACCTACGAAGGCACCCACGATATTCACGCACTCATCTTGGGCCGAGCGCAGACGGGCCTGCAGGCCTTTTTCTAAGCATTCGCTGCATGGACCGGATCGACGTCCTCGTCATTGGGGCCGGCGTCATCGGCTTGGCCATCGCCCGCGAGCTGGCCCAGGCGGGCCGCGAAGTTGTGATCCTGGAGGGCCAGTCGGCAATTGGCACTGGCACCAGCTCACGCAATTCGGGCGTGATTCATGCTGGGATTTATTACCCGACAGGATCCAATAAAGCCCGCTGGTGTGTTGAGGGCCGGCATCTGCTCTATGCCTATGCCAGGAAGCATCACCTTAACCATCGACGCACTGAAAAATTGATCGTGGCAGCAAGCTCAGAGTCGGCGCGGCTCGAAAACCTTTTTAAGACTGGTCTTGCCAATGGCGTAGACGACCTCACGATGATCAGTGGACAAAAGGCCCGGTCCATGGAGCCAGAATTGCGCTGTGATATCGCAATCCATTCGCCATCGACGGGCATTATTGATGTGCATGATCTGATGCTCGCGCTTTTGGGGGATGCGCAGGCCCATGGTGCGACGCTCGCATTGCAGAGTCGTTTTGATCGCAGCGTCTGGGCCAATGGACGCTGGGAATCTGAAGTCCTTGGCCAAAAGGTTGCGTGTGACTGGCTCATCAATGCTGCGGGCTTGGATGCTGCTGCGGTCGCCAGCCGCATCGAGGGCCTGGGTGGACAGTACATCCCAAAGATGTTTTTCGCTAAGGGCAGCTATGCAAGGCTGCAGGGCCGGCCACCCTTTTCTCGGCTGATTTATCCGGTGCCTGTTCCGGGTGGCTTGGGCACCCATCTGACACTTGACTGTGGTGGCCAGGCTCAGTTTGGCCCGAACGTACAGTGGCTCGATGCGCCCTCGGCCCAACAGATTGAGACCGGATTAATTCAAGCCTTTGATTATGCGGTCAATGCAGATGAGCTCGACGGTTTTGAGCGCGATGTGCGGAGTTGGTGGCCTGGGCTGCCCGGCGGAGCACTTACGCCGGGCTACTCAGGTGTTCGGCCCAAACTTGCCGGTCCGGGAGAGCCCGCGGCCGACTTTATGCTGCAGGGCCCATCGGATCACGGATGCCCAGGACTGATCAATCTATTTGGCTTTGAATCACCCGGCCTTACGTCATGCCTGGCGATTGGCCGTGCGGTCCGCGCGATCGTCTGAAGAGCTGGCTGGCCAACACCAGACCAAATCCAATAAATCCTGCGATATCGGTGGTGGCGGAGGGGTAGGTCAGGGCCAATCCCGCACCAATTAGCAGCCAGCGTTCAATCAGCTTAGTCTTAAGAATGAACCAGTTCTGCAGGCCACCTGCAAGGGCGACGATGCCCACCGATGCGGTAAAGGTGATCCATGCAATATCGGTCCAGTTGGCCTTGGCCAAAGCTTTGGTGGAGCCCATCAGCAGCAGGGCCACTCCGGCAGGGTCGAGCACAAAGATAAAGGGCACCAGAATCGCTGGCGCAACATATTTCCAGCTCTGGAATGTGGTGCGATAGGGGTTGCCTTTGCAGATTGCGGCTGCCGCAAAGGGCGCTAAGGCGGTCGGCGGGGAGACCTCAGAGAGCACTGCGTAATAAAAGATAAACATATGGGCAGCGAATTCGGGCACACCAAGTTTAATTAAGGCAGGTGCTGCGACCACTGCACAGATGATGTAGGAGGCGGTCACAGGAACTGCCAGGCCGACAATCCACACAATTAAAGCGGTGAACAGGGCAGTCAGAAAAAGTGATCCGCCTGCGTACTCAATCACGATGGCGCTAAATTTAAGGCCAAGACCGGTGAGTACGACAACGCCCACAATGAGTCCGGCGCCTGCACAAGTCGCGGCAATTGATAGGACCTGGGTAAAGCCATTGGAGAGGGCCTCGGTGAGCCGCGATTGATAAAGACCCTTCCAGAATGGGGCACGGCCGGTCAGGACCTCATAAGGAATCATTGCCGAGTCTCGCCGCAAAAAACTGGTGAGAAGCGAGGCGACAGTTGCCCAGAAGACCGACATGATGGGCGAAAAGCCCATCAGCATAAAAAGCACAATTGATATCAGCGAGAAAAAGTGGAACCAATATTTTTTCGCTAGCCCCCAGGCGCTTTCGACACCCGGAAGGGTCTGGCGCGACATGTTGTATTTGCGGGCATCGATTTGGACCATCACAAAGAGCCCCAGATAAAACAAAAACGTGGGGATGGTGGCCATCAGCAGCACATCGAGATACGAGATCTTTAAAAACTCCGCAATCAAAAACGCCGCAGCGCCCAAGACCGGCGGCGAAATGATGGCGCCCAGGCCGCCTGCAGCCAGCAGACCACCGGCGGCATTGCGGTCATAGCCGGCCTTGGTCAGCATGCTGTGGGCCACCGAGCCTACTGTCACCGTAGTGGCCACGCCCGAGCCCGATGGACCTCCCATCAGAAATGAGGAGAGCACCACGGTACGGCCAACGCTCGAGGTTTTTCCGCCCATTGCAGAAAACGAGAAATCAATAAAAAATTTTCCCGCACCGCTGAACTGAAGAAAGGCGCCGAAAATGGTGAAAAGAATAATCAGCGACGAGGAGACATCCACGGCAACCCCGAAGATGCCCTCCAGTGTCATGTACATGAAGCCGACCAGCCGGGACAAGTCATAGCCCTTGTGGGTCCACGGCGCGGGAAGTGAATCACCAAAAAGCGCGTACAGTAAAAATGCGATCGTTACGGACAGCAGCACTAATCCATTTGTCCGGCGGACCGCCTCCAAGATGAGCAGGATCAGAATCCCGCCAAAGGCGACATCCATGGGCAGCGGGAAGGTGTTTCGATCGGTAAAGTTATCGCCGCCACGAATCGCATACACCAGGGCCGCAATTGCCAGGCCAGCAAATACGATATCCCACCACATCAGCCGATTCTTATAGCGGGCGGCAATCGGAAAAGTAATAAAAATAAATGCCAACACCATGACCACATGGGTCATCCGCATGATCTGGGCCGGAACAATTGCATAGGCGGAGTACAGGTGAAACAGCGACATCCCGACAGCCACCAGCGTAAGGACTACGGCCAACACGCCGCGGTAGCTGCTGGTATCGCCTTCTTCTTCCTTAATCAGGCTCTCGACCCGCTGGCGGGTCTCGGCATCAAGATCGCCCTCGGGCACGCCCATTTTCTGCAGGGAGTCACTCATATCGATACCTTCGCGGTTACGCTGATCAAGCTCGGACGCTGAGTTTAAAAGCGAAAGCCCGCATTATGCGGGCTTTCAGCTTGTCTTGGGCGATGAACGGCTGAGCGGTCAGTTAATCTTGCCGCCCTTTTCTTGAATGAACTTTACCGCACCGGGGTGGAAGGGGATTGGGCTGGAGGCCTGTTTCTGATTCGGAATCGTCACGCTGGAGTACTCCTTGTGGACTGCAACCAGATCCTTATGGTGATCAAACACTGCTTTCACGATCTTGTAAGCCTGATCATCGGGCATCTTGGCGTTGACCACCAGAATGTTGGCGACCGAAGCAATCTTGTTATCGGCATCCATTCCTGAGTAGGTGGTGCGGGGAATAGTATCGGCATAGTAGAGGTCGCCGTATTTTTTATTCATGGCGGCGACGGCTTCAGCGTGATCGATCATGCGGATCTTGGTTCCGGGGGTGCTGGCCAGATCGGTCACGGCCGCGGTGGGCAGGCCACCGACCCAGAAAAATGCGTCGACCTTCTTGTCTTTAATTGCGTTCACAGACTCGGCAACGCTTAAACGTTCACGGGTCATGTCTTTGTTTGGATCCAAGCCAGCGGCCTCAATTAAGCGCAGGGCCATGACTTCGGTGGCACTGCCCGGGCTTCCGGTCGCAACCCGCTTGCCTTTGAGATCGCGCATCGTCTTGATGCCAGTGGACTCCACAGTCACGACATGCATACGGTTGGGATACAGCACCAACAGGGTCCGTAGGTCGACTTTCCGGCCAGTGAATTTATCAACACCACGGGCAGCATCCAGCGCGGCATCCACCATGGAGAAGCCAACATAGGGTTTGCCGCTGGCAATCAGGTTCAGGTTATCGACTGAGCCGCCGGTGACCTCAGCGGTGGCCTGCATGCCCGCAACATGCTTGGAGAGCACTGCTGCAAGGCCGCCGCCCATGGGGTAATAGACCCCGCCGGTGCCCCCGGTAGCAATCGAGATGTTCTGGGCGAAAACGCTGCTGGAGGCCGCAAGAGCGAGTGCGGCAAAAAGCTTAGGAAGGCGCATGTATAGTCCTTTTGAGGTGGGTCACAGAAGGTCTAGAGGGTCTCAGGTGGGGTCTATTTTTTCAAGTCGTTTGGCCCTGTCCAGACCTAGGAAAACTACTAGGAACCCCTGGAAAAGTACGTTTTTTGCGGGAGGCAGCACGTGAATACAGAGCGGCATTTGTTGGTTGTGGGCGGGGGCACCATGGGTGTTGATATCGCTGCCTCATTTGCGATTTATGGATGGGCCGTGACGATTGTGAACCCAGCCGATAGCCGATTTGAGTCGATCCAAGACCGATTTGATTTGGCCATCGCCAGGCTCGGCCGGCCCGCCAATAGCCGGCCCGATTTGGTGCAGGCACTCTCTCAGGTGCAGTGGGCCCGGAT
>JACCEB012020578.1_pt1 | contig 11763 bp, 10 predicted proteins | sample 7454761 | NCBI WGS metagenome assembly JACCEB01 (sample SAMN15323454, study PRJNA562643) | freshwater metagenome | isolation source: river surface water | place: USA:Blue River Watershed | collected 2017-08-18 | reverse complement strand
GCCACGATCAGCTTGGGGCGGTGCTCGTGGGCCTTGCGCTCCATGGCGTCGTAGTCAATCGCCTCTTGTGCGTTCAGGCCATAGCTCACGACATTGAACCACTTGCCGCTCATGTTGAGCGGCATGCCATGGGTCAGGTGCCCCCCTTCGGCCAGGGACATGCCCATGATGGTGTCGCCGGGCTTCAGAAAAGCCAGGAACACGGCCTCGTTGGCCGATGCGCCGCAGTGCGGCTGCACGTTGGCGGCGTCGGCGCCAAAAATCTGCTTGATGCGGTCAATGGCCAGCTGCTCGGCGATGTCCACGTATTCGCAGCCGCCGTAGTAGCGCTTGCCGGGGTAGCCCTCGGCGTATTTGTTGGTCAGCTGGCTGCCCTGGGCGGCCATGACGGCGGGCGAGGCGTAGTTCTCGCTCGCGATCAATTCAATATGGTGCTCCTGGCGGGCGTTTTCGGCCTGGATGGCGGCAAACAGTTCGGGGTCGGTCTGTTCAATCAGGATGTTGCGGTTGTACATGGCAGTCTTTTAAAAGAAGAAACCTTGGCAGGACTTGGAGACAAGCGCTGGCAAGGGCTGCCCAGGCGAACGGCTGAAAACGGATGTTCCGTTGCGCGCTCCCCAGTGGTCTCGGGTGGGGCTTGCCACCGCTTTCCACGTCAGAAGCCGTCTGAAAGGGCTTCCTATCGCCAGTTGCGCACAGACACAAGTGTAGCCGAGGCCGGACCTCAAAGCCTGGGCGAGGTGGCTCTTGTCTGCGCGGTGTGGGCGTAGGTTTGAACGATCCGTTCGAGCTGTTTGTGCTCGGCCATCACCCGTTCTACATAGAGGGTATCGTTGCTTTGGCCTGACGATCGGCCGTACAGGCGCAAGCCCTCTGCGACGGAGCCGGCTTGCTGGATGTTCGACTGCAACAGCCGTGCACCGATGCGCAGGTTGGTCTGGGGGTCAAAAGCTGCCAGCTTGCCGCCAAACTGATTGAGTGTGTCTTCGTGGGCCACGGGTTCGATCTGCATCAGTCCCATGGCACCCTGGGTGCCCCGGGCAAAGGGGTTGAAGCCGGACTCCACGGCCATGACGGCCAGGATCAGGGTAGGGGGCAGCTGGCTGAGTTGGCCCAGCTGCCAGGCTTCGGCGACCAGGTTGCTCAGGGGTTGAGGGGCGACCCGGTACTTGCGGCTGAGCCAGTGGGTGACTTTGGTCTGCTCGGGCAGGAGATCCTGAACGGCCTGGGCCAGGCTTTCATCTTGACGGCTGGTGAGCCAGCCCATCAGCCATTCGCTGGCCGAAGTCTGCAGGCCGGGGCGTGCGGCAAAGGTCAGAACGACCGCGAGCACGCTCAAGCCGACCAAGGCCAGGCTGTGGCGGGTGATTTCAACAAAGCCTTCCCGGATGTCCAGGATCAGGCTGGTGGGCGATTGCCATCGCCGTAAGGAGGATAGAAGGGCAGACATTGCATTCCTCTGATGGGCCAGTCATGTCCTGATGGAAGATGACTGGGCGAAAGCTGTCTGAAACAGCGGTCTGGCGCCGTTGCAAAGGGGCCAGGAGAGCATCAGCAGGGTTATCCCTGATTTGGGTGGATGGATTCTAGGAAGCCTTCTAATATTCAGTCAATACTAAAGAATTGACCTTATATAACCTGGTGTTAAAAAGATGGGGCCACGCCTGGGTGCTGATGCACCTGCGCCACCCCGGTCACCGAGAAGGTGGGCATTCCGGGGGACAATAGGCGATTGATTTGCAATGGGCTGGCCATTTTGGCCGGGCCGACAGGGTGTAACACAGTGACTTCCAGCCATTCTTCTGCCGATATTTCTTCCTTGGACCAATTGACCGGTGGGGCATTTGCTGCAGCCACTTCGGGCGACCGGGCGAACCGCCTGCGTGACTGGCTGACCACCGAACCGGCGCTCGAACCCTTGCAGGAGGTTTACCGCGAGATGACTGCCCGTGACAAAGGGGCCGCCAAGGTGCTCAAGGAGCGTCTGGATGAGCTCAAGCGTGCCCGCGAGCAGGATGCCCTGATCGAGCAATGGGCTGCCAAGGCCGAGCAGCTGCTCGCTGGCCATCGGCTCAACATTGCTGACGCTCTGGCCTGGCAGCGCGATGCGGCCAAGGCCGGTGCACCCCTGTCCCGTGAACCGCTGGCCGGACTCAAGAGTCGCCTGGCCGATGTGGTGCGCCGGGTCGAGGATTTGCAGCACCAGGTGATGGTCCAGCGGGAAGCGGCTGTGCTGCTGGCCCAACGGGTGGAGGTGCTTTCCACCAAGCCATTGCAGGAAGCGCGCACCAGCCGTGAAGCCCTGCAGGCCGATGTGCAGGCCTGGGCTGTGCAGGCCGGGCAGCTGATGCAAGACAGCGCATGGGCCAGCGTAGACCTGAAATTTGCTCCCCAGCTGGAGGCCTCGCGCAACCAGCTGCAGGCGGTGTGGGAGGGTTTCGACGCAGCGCTGCAGCAGGCCGACGCGGCTTTGGCCCAAGCCGATGCGCCGCTGCCCAGCGTGCCGGTGTGGGCGGACGAAATCCGGGCTTTGCGTGGTGAAACACCGGCCGAGGCGGTTGCGCCGGCCCGCAGTGCCAAGCCCAAGATGGATCCCGCTGAACGCCAGGCCTTGCGTGAGCAGGCGACACAGGCCGTACTCAAGGAGCTTGAAGCACTTGAGAAGGAAGTGGCCGAAGGCCATGGCAAAGCCAGTGCAGGTGCAGCAACGGCCTTACGCGATGTGCTCAAGACGCACGGACGCCATCTTGATCCGGCACTGGATACCCGAGTCCACGAGGCCCTGACCGCAGCCGGTGAGCTCGAAGGCTGGCAGCGCTGGCGTGCCGATCAGCTGCGTCAGGAGTTGCTGGGCAAGGCACAAGCCTTGCTGGGACCCGACAAGCAGCCGACCATGGGGGGTCGAAAAATGCAGGAGGCCCTGCGTCAGCTGCGCGAGGCCTGGAAGCAGACCGACCAGGGCGGCTTGCCCAACCACGCGCTCTGGAAAAAATTCGACGCTGCCTGCACCGAGGCCTACAAGACCGTGCAAGCCTGGCTGGATCAGCTCAAGCAGGAAACTGCCGCACAGAAATCGCAACGCCTGCAACTCATTGAAGAGGTCAAGGCCTGGACTTTGGCCCATGCCGAAGGCAATGACTGGCGTGCCCAGGCGCGCGAGATCCACCAGTTCTCTGAGCGCTGGCGCAATGCGGGACACCTGAGCGAGAAGGCGTATGCCGAGCTGCAGCCCCAGTGGAAAGCGGCCATCCATGCTGCTGCTGGCCGACTGGAGACCGCTCAGAAAGAAAGCACCCAGCGCCGCCACGCCTTGATCGAGGAAGCCAAGGCGCTGGGCGCCGCACCGCAGCTGCGCATCGACGCCGTCAAAGCCTTGCAGCAGCGCTGGCAGCAGGAAGCCCAGGCCGTGCCCCTGGACCGCAAGACCGAGCAAAAGCTCTGGGAAGTGTTCCGCAAGCCGATCGACGAAGCCTTCGAACGCAAAGGCAGCGCTCGCACACAGGCCGACGCGCAGCTCAGTGCTCGTGACAAGGCCGTGCTGGACGCGTCCAAGGCGCTCGATACCGCCAACGCCTCGGGCGATGCCGCGCAGATCCGTGCGGCCATGGCTGCGCTGGACGCGGCCCTCAAGGCACAAGCTGCACCGGCCGTGTCCGCTCAGGTTGCTGCCCCCGAGGCAGCCGTGCCTGAGGCGGCGCCGGATGCGGCGTCTCCAGTTTCGTCCGCAGAAGGCGCCGAAGCCGCCGCCGAAACGCCCGAGGCCGCGCCTGCGCCCGTCGCACCCAAACCCGCCCGCCCGGTGGTGGCCGTGCGCGGTGATGACCGCCCTGGCCAGAAGAAGACCGAACCGCAGGCCGCCAAACCCGGCCGCCGCGAAGGCCGTCCGGGTGATCGCGGCGGCGAACGGGGCTTTGACCGTGGCGACCGAGGTGGTCGTTTCGAACCCCGCGAAGACCGTGGCCCGCGTCTGGGCGATGCCGCCTTTCGCGCCCAGCGCGAAGCCCGTGAGCGCGCCGAGCTGGCGCTGCGCAAGCTGGCTGCGCAGGCCCACGGCGAAACGCTGACTCAGCTGCTGTCGGCCTGGAAAGATCGCCAGGCCGAGGCGCTGCCCTCGGCGCAGGCGCTGGGCAAAGCCGTGCCGGCCGCAACCCGTCAGGCCTGGGCGCAAGCGCTGGCTCAGCCCGCGCAGCCCGAGGCAGGTCTGTCCCTGTTGCGTCTGGAAATGGCCGCCGAAGTGCCCACGCCAGCCGAACATCTGGCCGAGCGCCGCGCCCTGCAGCTGCAACTGCTGACGCGCCGCAACGAGGCGGGTCCGGCTGAGACCTGGGGGCAGGACGTGGCCCGGGTGCTGGCCTCGGCGCATGACGATGCCACGGCGCGACGCCTGCAAAACGCGCTCAAGAACCTGCTTCGCCGCTGAGGGATTCGCGCGCCGAGGCGCGCTCCTACCAAGCTTCTTGTCCATGCAGGAGGTCGCCCCTTCAGACCCCCGTGTCCATGTAGGAGGCCGCCCCTGCGGCCGAATGCTGTAGATCCGGCTCAGGCCGGCAGCCGCTCGCGGCGGCCGTCCGCATGCAGGCGCAGCACCTGCGCCCTTTGCTGCGTGGCATTCACATGCCAGTCGCTGAGCACCTGCCGGATGGCACCGGGCAGGCCTTCCACAGGATGGTCGGCCGGCCGGTGCGTGTGGCCGTGGATCAGGTGCTGGCTGTTGGCGGCCTGCAGCCAGTCTCGGGTCATGGCCGCATCGGCGTCGGCAAAAGACACCATGCTCTGGTTGTGTGCCTCGCTCTGGGCGCGCATGGCCTGGGCCATGGCCAGGCGCTCGGTCAGGGGTTTGGCTAGAAATTCGGCCTGCCAGTCGGGGGTGCGGGCCACGACCCGAAAGCGCTGGTAGGCCTCGTCGCCCAGACACAGGGCATCGCCATGGCTGAGCACGACGCGCTGGGTGCCCCAGACCAGCACAGTCGGATCCTGCAGGAGCTGCACGCCGCAACTGCCGAGGAAAGCCCCGCCTACCAGAAAGTCGCGGTTGCCAGGCATGAAACCCACGGTCATGCGCCGGCTGGCGTCCCGCAGCACCTGCGCGCAGGTCTGCAGAAAAGGGTCCTGAGCCACAGCGTCGTCGCCCACCCAGACTTCGAACACATCGCCCAGCAGCAGCACTGCGTCGGCGGTGGTGCCTTGCATGTGGGCGCGCCAGGCCTCGAAGGTACCGGGCTCGGCGGCCTGCAGGTGCAGGTCGGAAATCAGGTCCACGGCCTGCCAGCAGGCAGGCGCTTCAAAAGTGCCGAAAGCCGTGGACGCCATGCCGATCAGATCGCCACGGCCTTTTCGATGACCACGTCTTCTTTCGGCACGTCGTCATGGAAGCCGTTGCGGCCGGTCTTGACGCCACGGATCTGGTCGACGATTTCGGTGCCCTTGACCACTTTGCCGAACACGGCGTAGCCCCAGCCCTGCAGCGAGGGAGCGGTGTGGTTGAGGAAACCGTTGTCGGCCACGTTGATGAAGAACTGGGCGGTGGCCGAGTGAGGCGCCTGGGTGCGGGCCATGGCCACGGTGTACTTGTCGTTCTTCAGGCCGTTGTTGGCTTCGTTGTCGATCGGGGCATCGGTGGGCTTTTGGGTCATGCCCGGCTCGAAGCCGCCGCCCTGGATCATGAAGCCGTCGATCACGCGGTGGAAGATGGTGCGGTCGTAGTGGCCCTTGTTGACATAGGCGAGGAAGTTCTCGGTGGATTTGGGGGCTTTTTCGGCATCGAGTTCGAGGGTGATGACGCCCATGCCGGCGATGTGGAGTTCGACTTGCGGATTGCTCATGGTGTTTCTCAGGGAAGCAGGGTGATGGACTGGATGATGACCGGGGTCGTGGGGACATCGGTCGGGAAGGGGCCGCCCGGACCGGTTGGGGTCTGGCGGATTTTCTGGACCACGTCCATGCCGGACGTGACTTTGCCAAAAACGGTGTAACCGTAGAGCTGCGGGGCGTTCAGCAGCTGGCTGCGCGGGATGTTTTCGTAGACGCGGCCCTGGTATTCAAAGCGTTTGACCGGATCGCCTTCGGGGATGGGGGTCGGGTCCAGAAAGGCGTTGTCCACCACGTTGATGAAGAACTGCGAGGTGGCCGAATGCGGGTCGTTGGTGCGGGCCATGGCCAGCGTGCCGGTGGTGTTCTTCAGGCCGGCTGCCAGCGCGGCGCGGCCTTCGTGCTGCACCGGGGCGCGGGTGGGCTTTTCCTTGTAACGGGTGTCGTAGCCGCCGCCCTGCACCATGAAGTTGGCGATCACGCGGTGAAAGAGGGTGCCGTCGTAGTGCTTGTCCTTCACATACTGAAGGAAGTTGGTCACTGTTTGCGGGGCCTTGTCAGCGTAGAGCTCCGCCTCGATCACGCCTACCGAGGTGGTGATCTGGACTTTGGGTGTGCCAGCAGCCCACGCACCTGCGTTCGCCATGGCCCACAGGCACATGAAGCTGGCGGTTTGCACAAAGTGTCGTTTCAGCATCGGGTTCTCCAGCTGGCGCTCAGCGTGCCAGCAAAGGGGCGATGGCCTCGGATTTGCGCACAGCCGAGGTGGGTGCCGCAGGCGCGCGACCGGCGCGCTGATAGGCCTGCAAGGCCTGGCTCAGGTGCAGATCGCCCAGGTTTTCAAGTGCCACGGCATAGTCCGGACGAGCCAGCAGGGCTTTGTTCAGGCTGTCGAGGGCATCCTGAACGCGTCCCTGGCGGGCGTAGAGCACGGCCAGGTTGTTGTGCGGTTCTGGCAGCTCCGGAAATTCCAAAGTCAGGGATTCAAGCAGTTCCTGGGCTGCGCTGGATTGGCTTTGCGAGTCCAGGATGCGGCTTTTGAGCAGACGCATCTGTGGATCCTGAGGGGACTTCTGCAGATGGGCGCTGCTGAGCTGGCTGGCCCGGTCGAGTTGGCCGTTGCGAATCAGTCGTTCCACATCGTCATAAACGTCAGCTTGTGCCGGCAGGCAGCACAAAACCAGACCACTCAGGATCAATTGCACCGAGATGGTGCGGACGGAACTAAAGGGCAGGGGGGGGAAAGTGCGCATACGTGTCCGCCAGAGTGGACGGCTATACTGAGGGCATTGTAGCGGAGCACCTTCTTCACGAGGTTCCCTTTGCGAATGCGACCACCGTTTTGTCGCACCCTTTTCCCTTTTTTGTTTTTGGGCCTGTTGGCTGGCCTGTCGCTGTTTGGTTTTTGTTCATGAGCCTGCGCATTTTCAACACGCTCACCCGTTCTGTCACCGACTTCCGGCCTCTGGAGCCTGGTCATGTGCGCATGTACGTGTGTGGCATGACGGTCTATGACCTGTGCCATCTGGGCCATGCCCGCTCCATGGTGGCGTTTGATGTGGTGCAGCGCTGGCTCAAGGCCAGTGGGTACAAGGTCACCTATGTCCGCAACATCACCGACATCGACGACAAAATCATCAAGCGCGCCCTGGAAAACGGTGAAACCATCCGCCATTTGACCGACCGCATGATCGATGCGCTGCACCAGGATGCCGATGCCCTGGGCATTGAACGACCCCAGCATGAACCAAGAGCGACCGACTACGTGCCGCAGATGCTGAGCATGATTGGCACGCTGGAGAATAAAGGTCTGGCGTACCGCGCTGGCAACGGTGATGTGAACTACGCCGTGCGCAAATTTCCGGGTTACGGCAAGCTCTCGGGCAAGTCGCTGGATGAACTCAATGCTGGCGAGCGCGTGGCCGTTGAGTCGGGCAAGAACGACCCGCTGGACTTCGTCCTTTGGAAGTCGGCCAAGCCGACCGAACCGGATGACTGCAAATGGGACAGCGCTTTTGGAACCGGCCGCCCTGGCTGGCACATCGAATGTTCGGCCATGAGCTGCGAGCTGCTGGGTGAAACGTTCGATATCCACGGCGGCGGTGCCGACCTGCAGTTCCCTCACCACGAAAACGAAATCGCGCAAAGTCAGGGCGCTTTGGGTGAGGGCACGTTCGCCCGCTTCTGGATGCACAACGGCTTCATCAACGTCGACAACGAGAAGATGTCCAAGAGCCTGGGCAACTTCTTCACCATCCGCGATGTCCTGAAAGCCTTTGACGCCGAAACCGTGCGTTTCTTTGTGGTGCGCAGCCATTACCGCAGCCCGCTCAATTACAGCGATGTGCACCTGCAGGATGCCAGGGGGGCGTTGCGCCGTCTCTACACCGCCTTGCAGGCGGTGGTGCCTGTGCCTGTGGCCATTGATTGGGCCAATCCCTTTGCCACCCGCTTCAAGGCGGCGATGGACGAAGACTTCGGTACGCCCGAAGCCGTGGCTGTGCTCTTTGATCTGGCCAGTGAAGTCAATCGTACGCGTTCGCCCGAACTGGCGGGTCTGCTCAAGGCGCTGGGCGCCACACTCGGCCTGCTGCAGTCTGACCCTACCGCTTATCTGCAGTCTGGCGCAGGCCTGGATGAAGCCGCGATTGCTGCGCAGATCCAGGCCCGCGCCGATGCCAAAGCCGCCAAAAACTTTGCCGAGGCCGACCGCATCCGCAATGAACTGCTGGCCGCTGGCATCGTGCTCAAGGATTCGCCTGCGGGTACCACCTGGGAGGCCAAGGCGTGAGCCAGGTCATCCCTGTCACGCCTGAATACTGGGCCGAGGCCTGCGCGCACCTCTCGCGCAAGGACCGGGTGATGAAAAAGCTCATCCCCCAGTTTGGTGACGCCATCCTTGAATCACGAGGCGATGCGTTCGTCACGCTGGCCCGATCGATTGTGGGTCAGCAGATTTCGGTCAAGGCTGCCCAGTCGGTCTGGGACAAGTTCTCCAAACTGTCGCGCAAGCTCACCCCGGCCGGGGTACTCAAGCTGAAGGTGGATGACATGCGCGCGGCCGGTCTGTCTGCACGCAAGGTGGAATATCTGGTGGACCTGGCCCTGCACTTCGATTCGGGCACTGTGCACGTCAAGCAGTGGCAAGGCATGGACGACGAGGCCATCATCGCCGAGCTGGTGGCCATCCGCGGCATTGGTCGCTGGACCGCCGAGATGTTCCTGATCTTTCACCTGATGCGGCCCAATGTGCTGCCGCTGGACGATGTGGGCCTGATCAACGGCATCAGCCGTAACTATTTTTCGGGCGAACCGGTCAGCCGCAGCGATGCGCGCGAGGTGGCCCAGGCCTGGAGCCCGTACTGCACCGTGGCGACTTGGTATATTTGGCGCTCGCTGGATCCGGTGCCCGTGGCTTACTGAGCCTGTAGCCTTTCGGGCTGAGCCAGTCGAAGCCCATTTCCCGGCCCTTCGACTGGCTCAGGTCGAATGCATCGCCCCCCGCAGCCTGTTATGAATTGAGGAGAAAAACTTGGCCAAACGTACGTTTCTCGATTTCGAGCAACCCATTGCCGAACTCGAAGCCAAGATTGAAGAGCTGCGCTATGTGCAAAGCGAGTCGGCCGTCGACATCACCGATGAAATCGACCAGCTGAGCAAAAAAAGCCAGCAGCTGACCAAAGACATCTACAGCGACCTGACGCCCTGGCAGATCACCAAGATCGCGCGCCATCCCGAGCGTCCCTACACGCTGGACTATGTGAATGCGTTGTTCACCGATTTTGTCGAGATGCACGGCGACCGCCACTTTGCCGACGACCTGTCAATTGTCGGTGGACTGGCGCGTTTCAATGGCCAGCCCTGCATGGTGCTGGGCCACCAGAAGGGTCGCGACACCAAGGAGCGCGCGCTGCGCAACTTTGGCATGAGCAAGCCCGAGGGCTACCGCAAGGCCCTGCGCCTGATGAAGACCGCCGAGAAGTTCAAGCTGCCGGTGTTCACCTTCGTCGATACGCCTGGCGCCTACCCCGGCATCGACGCCGAAGAACGTGGTCAGTCCGAGGCCATTGGCCGCAACATTTTCGAGATGGCGCAACTCGAAGTGCCGATCATCACCACCATCATCGGCGAGGGCGGCTCCGGCGGCGCGCTGGCGATTTCGGTGGCCGATCAGGTGCTGATGCTGCAGTACTCGGTGTACTCGGTCATCAGCCCCGAAGGCTGTGCGTCCATTCTCTGGAAAACCGGCGAGAAGGCCGAACTGGCCGCCGAGGCTTTGGGCATCACCGCACACCGCCTCAAGGCGCTGAACCTGGTCGACAAGATCGTGAACGAGCCCGTGGGTGGCGCGCATCGTGACCATGAGCAGATGATGGCCTTCCTCAAGCGCGCGCTGGCTGACGCCGTGCGCCAGGTCTCCGACCTCAAGCCCAGGGAGCTGCTGGATCGCCGCTACGAGCGCTTGCAGAGCTACGGCCGCTTCACCGACACCAAGGCGGGCAAGTAAGCCCGCGCGGCATGCCACGCTCCCCCGATGAGGCCCTGGCGGATTTCTGCCCGGGCCTTCCTTTTGCGGTGGCGCTCTCGGGCGGCGCCGATTCGACGGCCCTGCTGATCGCCTGCGCCGAGCGCTGGCCGGGGCAGGTGAGGGCGGTGCATGTGCACCATGGTCTGCAGGATGCGGCCGACGGCTTTGAGGCCTTTTGCGTGGACCTTTGCCGGCGCCTGTCGGTGCCATTGGCCGTGCGGCGCGTGGATGCCCGCGCCGCAGCCGGGCAAAGTCCCGAAGATGCGGCGCGGCAGGCGCGCTATCGGGCCATCGCCGATGCGGTGCGAAGCGAATGGCCTGACCTGGCCGATGTCGCCGTCGCTCAGCATGCCGACGACCAGATCGAAACCCTCCTGATTGCGCTCTCTCGCGGCAGTGGCTTGCCGGGCCTCGCCGGCATGCCCGCGCAGTGGGAACGCCTGGGACTGCGCTGGCACCGCCCGTGGCTGCAGGTGGCCGGTGCCGACCTGCGCGACTGGCTGCGCGCCCGTAGCGAAACCTGGGTGGAAGACCCGACCAATCTGGACCAAGGCTTCACGCGCAACCGCATCCGCGCGCGCGTGCTGCCGGCGCTGGACGTCGCCTTGCCCGGTTTTCGGGACACCTTTGCCCGCAGCATGCGCCATGTGGCCGAGGCCCAGGCATTGCTCGATGCGCTGGCGCAGCAGGATCTGGACGAGGTGGGCGTACCCCCTTCGATTACCGCCTTGCAGCGTTTGCCAGCCGCCCGGCAGGCCATGGTGCTGCGCCTGTGGCTGCGACGCGAGCACGCCACCACGCCCACCAGTGCCCAGTTGCGCGAGCTGCAGGCCCAGCTGGCCGATTGCACCACGCGCGGACACCGCCTGAGCTTGCGTGTGGGCGCTGGTCGCGTCGAGCGCAATGGGGCCGTGCTGCGCTACGCAGCCGTGTAGGAGGCCGCCCCTGCGGCCGAAGGCATTCGCGCGCAGGGGCGCGCTCCCACGCATTCGCGCGCAGGGGCGCGCTCCCGCCGCGTTGAGATCGATCTGGTGCAGATCCCTTGGTTGGTACAATCGACAGGTTTTGCCGGGCTGCGCCCCGAGCCAGACATACGCAGCCTGCGCGCATGCGGCAGGGTCTGATTTCTCTCGAAAACGAATCCAAATGGCTTTGATTGTTCACAAATACGGCGGCACTTCGATGGGCTCGACCGAGCGCATCCGCAACGTCGCCAAGCGCGTGGCCAAATGGGCGCGTGCCGGCCACCAGATGGTGGTGGTGCCCAGCGCCATGAGTGGCGAAACCAACCGCCTGCTGGGTCTGGCCAAGGAGCTGGCCCCCGCCAAGGCCGACAGCGCCTACAACCGCGAACTCGACATGCTGGCCTCCACTGGCGAGCAGGCGTCTTCTGCCCTGCTGGCGATTGCGTTGCAGGCCGAAGGCAT
>JACCEB010463019.1_pt1 | contig 11763 bp, 8 predicted proteins | sample 7454761 | NCBI WGS metagenome assembly JACCEB01 (sample SAMN15323454, study PRJNA562643) | freshwater metagenome | isolation source: river surface water | place: USA:Blue River Watershed | collected 2017-08-18 | reverse complement strand
TGCCCTGGGGGCAGGCCGCCCCATGCATGGCTGCCCGATGGGCGCTCATTGTTCGATGTGTTCCACCGCGAATGGACCTTGCTGTTGTTGGGGCAGGGACCTTGGGATACCGCAGCGGTATTGGAAAAAGCCCAAGCATTGGGCATGGACTTGTGCTCGGTGCAACCCGATGTGCCTGAACTCCAAGCGCTGTACCAGGCCAGCATGGTGTTGATTCGGCCGGATCACATCGTTGCCTGGCGCGGCGAGCATGCGGCCGAATTGGCATTGCATTTGCCTCAGGTTTTGGGGCACTGAGGACCGGTCACTCGATCGGCAGTTTGGCATCGGCCACGGTTTTGCGCCAACGCGCATGGTCGGCTTTCACCAATTCACCGAGTTGCTCGGGGCTGCTGATTTGAATGGCCAGGCCCTGGGCAGTCAATTGCTCTCTCACATCGGGCAAGGCCAATACCGCAGACACATCGCGGTGCAAAGCTTTGACAATATCGCCCGAGGTTTTGGCCGGGGCCAGCAGCGCATACCAAGAGTCCACGGCATCCATGAAGTCAATGCCCAACTCCTTGAACACCGGCACATTGGGGGTGATGGGTGAGCGCGTGGCACCCGTGGCTGCCAGCATGCGCAAGCGCCCAGATTTCACATGCGGCAGCATGGAATGGACGCTGGCAAACATCAATTGAACCTGGCCACCGATCAAATCGGTGGTGGCATTGCTGATGCCTTTGTAGGGCACGTGCAGCATGTCAAAGCCCAGTTGTTGCTTCATCAATTCCATGGCCAGGTGGTGGGGCGTGCCGTTGCCGGGCGAGCCAAAATTGATTTGCCCGGGCTTGGCTTTGGCCAGCGCGATCACGCCCGCCAAATCCTGGGCACCGATTTGCGGGTGCACCACGATGGCGAAATTGGCCACGGCCATTTTCATCACGGGCACAAAATCGGTGGTGGGGTCAAACGGGACCCGCTTGTACATGTGCGGGGCCATGGTGATGGTGTTGATGGCCATCAACAAGGTGTGGCCATCGGGCGCGGCCTTGGCCACTGCATCGGCACCGATGTTGCCACTGGCACCGGGTTTGTTGTCCACCACCACGGCTTGCTTCCAGCGCTCACTGAGTTTGGGCGCGATGATGCGGGCAATGATGTCACTGCCACTGCCGGGCGTGAAAGGCACCACCAAGGTGACGGTGCGTTCGGGATAAGCGGCCCCAGCCGCTGCTGACAGCCACAGGCCAGCGACCGCGGCCATGCATTTGAATTTGCGCGTCCAAGAAAACATCAACATGGGAACTCCTGTGGTGAAGGCTCAAGCGCCTTTGCGCTGGAGCAGTTTGAAGGCATTGCCAAAATAAATTTTGCGTGCGTCCTCCACCGGCAATTGCAGGTCTTCGACCGATCGAATGCCTTCGCGGATGAACATCGGGCCTTCTTCGGGGTCAAACGGGCAATCGCTGGCAAACACCACGTGGTCGGGTCCAAAAAAATCCAAGCCGCAGCGCAAGGCTGAGGACGATCCACCGAGCACGGTGTCGCCATAAAACATTTTGAAATATTCAATCGGCGGCTTGGACAAACGCTTGAGCACATCGGCCTCGGCACCATCCACGCTGCGGCTGCCCATTTGGGCCCACAAGGTTTCGGCTCGGCCTGAAAAGTAAGGCAGCATGCCACCACAGTGGTGGGTGATCAGGCGCAAATCAGGCAGCTTTTCCAGCAGGCCTGAAAACACCATGCGGGCCATGGCCACGCTGGTTTCCATGGGCCAGCCCAGCACTTGCCAAATCTCGTATTGCGATTTGTCCTCGCTGGGGTAGTCGGCCCGCGAGCCAGGGCGGGTGGGGTGCATCCAAACCGGCAGTTGGTGATGGCGGGTGAAGCGCTCAAAAATCGAAAAAACAGCAGGGTCGTCCATCGGTCGTCCGTTGACGCTGGTGAGAATTTGCACACCCTTGGCCCCCAACTTGTCGATGGCGTGGTCCATCTCCATCAGGGCGGCTTCGGGGTTGTTCATCGGCAAGGAGGCCACAAAACCGGGGAACTTGTGGGGCCATTGGCGACAAATGTCTGCCATGCCTTCGTTGGCCACGCGGGCATAGGCGGGCGACTGATCGGGTCCGCCGAGCATGTCGGGCGAGGGCACCGCCAATGAAATGATTTGCTGCACATCCGGAAATTGATCCAGCATGGCAACGCGCGCGGGCATGTCCCACAGCATGCGCAATTGGCTCATGCGTTTGACCATGCCCGGTTCTTTGCCGTGGGTTTTCACCAACTCCACATAGGCCGGTGGCATGACGTGGTTGTAAATGTCGATTTTGGTACTGCTCAAGGGGGGCTTTCTGGGGAATGCGCGCGGTTGATCAGCGCGGGTTGGGCGGTCTTTGCGTCGGGGTGCAGTTGGGGCTCTGATACAGTTGAAAGCGATCCAGTCAATGGATGCCATTTGAAGCGTTTTTCCCATTTCTCCACTGAGTGATTTCCCCATGAACAACCGAAAAAAAGCCCTGGTCACCGGTGGTGCCACTGGCATTGGCCGCAGTGCGGTATTGGCCTTGGCCCAGGCGGGCTACGATGTGGCCATCAATTACGCCTCCAGCGCCAAGGCGGCCCAAGAATTGGCCGCCTTGGCCCAGCAAGCCGGGGCCCAAACCATGCTCCTGCCCTGTGATGTCAGCGACGATGCAGCGGTTCGCGCCATGCTCGCCCAGGTCGAGGCCGAATTCGGCCATTTGGATGCCTTGGTCAACAACGCCGGAACCACCGCCAAGTGGAAGGTCAAAGATTTGGAGAGTTTGGACATGGCCGAGTGGGACCGCACTTTTGCGGTCAATGTGCGCGGTTTGTTCCAAGTCACGCGGGCGGCGGTACCTTTGCTGCGCAAGGGCACCCATCCCAGCATCGTCAACACCGCCAGCATCGTGGGTTTGCGGCCCGGCCCACAGCCATTGCCCTATGCCGCCAGCAAGGCCGCAGTGGTCAACATGACCAAGACCTTGGCCTGGAACCTGGGGCCGGAAATTCGCGTCAATGCCGTGGCCCCGGGCTGGATGGAGGGGGATTGGATGCAGCGCATGTTGGGTGACAAATACGACGATTTGATGGGCAAGCGGGCCAAGCTCACCCCGCTCAAGCGCTGCGTCACTGCCGATGATGTGGCCGAAACCATGATGAGCCTCATCCAAGGCAACCGCTTTGTCACCGGCGAGATCGTCGTCATCGACGGCGGCTTTACCAGCTCAACCTGAGGGGGCCACATGCTTGAAGGATTTGTTCCGTTTCCACCCGAGTTTGCTGCCAAGTACCGCGCCAAAGGCTATTGGCGCGACCGCGCCCTGCGCGATGAGTTCGACGATGTGTTTCGCGCCCATGCCCAGCGGGTGGCCTTGATCGACGGTGATCGTCGGTTCACTTATGCGGACGTGGACCGGCTGAGCAGCAACTTGGCCCTCAACCTGATGGACCTGGGTTTGAAACCTTTGGACCGGGTGGTGCCCACCCTGCCCAATGTGGCCGAGTTCGTCATTCTGTACTTCGCGCTGCAAAAAATGGGTTGTATCCCGATTGCGGCCTTGGTCACCCACCGGTTCGCAGAGATCAGCCAATTCACCCAGCTGTCCCAAGCCACCTGCTGTGTCTACCCTGATCGGGCGGGTGACTTTGCTTTCGCCCCCATGATCGATCGGGTGCAAGAGGCCAACCCGTGCTTGCGCTTGCGTTTGGTATTGGGCCAGGCTGGCCCGGGTGAGCATGATTTGCGCGCCTTGATCGAAACCCCGGCCCAGCGTGCGGCCGATGATTGGCGACGGATTGACATCGCCCCCACCGACCCTTGTATTTTTCAGTTGTCTGGCGGCACCACGGGCATTCCCAAGCTCATTCCGCGCACCAACAACGATTACGCCTACAACTCCAAGGTGGCCTCTGAGGTGGTGGAGGTTGGGCCCGATTCGGTTTTGTTGCTGGTCTTGCCCATTGCCCACAACCTGCCCTTGGCTTGCCCAGGCATTCAAGGCTTCATGTTGCATGGTGCCACCGTGGTTTTGCATGGCAACACCCGCCCGGGCGAAATGTTCCAACTCATTGAGCGCCATGGGGTGACCCACATCAAGGTGGTGCCCGCTCTGTTGATCAGGCTGATCAACGATCCGTCCATCACCGATCACCAGTTGGATTCGGTCCGGCTGATTCAAAGCGGCGGTCAGCGCATGCAACCCGAAGTGAGGTTGCGCACCCGCCAACTGTTTCGCAATGCCTTTGTGCAAGAAAACTTTGGCATGAGCGAAGGTTTGTTGATGTTTGTGCGCTCTGGAGACCCGGAAGAGGTGTTGTTGGAAACCTGCGGGCGGCCCATTTGTGCCGATGATGAAGTCCGGCTCATCGATGACGAAGGGCGCGAAGTGCCCGATGGCGAGGTGGGCGAATTGGCCTGTCGAGGCCCTTACACCTTGCGCGGCTACTACGGTGTGCCCGAATACAACGCGCGCCAATTCACCGCCGATGGCTTTTACCGCTCGGGCGATCTGATGCGCAAGCACCCGAGCGGCAACTACGTGGTCGAGGGGCGCAAAAAAGACCTGATCAACCGCGGCGGCGAAAAAATCAGTGCCGAGGAAATTGAAAACCTCATCCTCATGCACCCGGCGGTTCAAAACGTGGCCTGTGTGCCCATGCCCGACCCTGCCATGGGCGAAAAAATGTGCGCTTGTGTCATCCTCAAGCCTGCACAAAGCCTCAGCTTGGCGGAATTGGTGGCGTTTTTGGCCCAGCAAGAAATCGCCAAGTTCAAGTTGCCTGAGCGCTTGGAAATCCTGCCCGATTTTCCGGTGTCTACCTTTGGCAAAGTGTCTAAAAAATCCCTGGGCGAAATGGTGGCGGCCAAACTCGCTGCCAAGCTTTGAAGGAACCAAAAATGCGCGTGATTGACTTGCACTGCTACCCCGGTACCCAAACATGGATCGATGCACAGGGGCCTTACCCTGAGGCCTTGGCCACCTATTGGAAACGCGACTGGGTGGCCAAAACCGAGGACGATGTGATCGCAGAATTCACCGGCGCTGGTGTGCAAGCCTGCCTGGTGGCCTTGGACTTGGAAACCACCGTGGCCACACCCCCATGCACCAATGAGTATGTGCACGGCATGTGGAAGCGCCACCCCGAGCGGGTCATCCAATGCTGGGGGGCGGTGGAACCGGCCAAAGGGGAAATTGCGATTCGACAAGCCCAAAAAGCGGTGCAAGAGTTGGGCTTCATTGGCTTTCACTTCCACCCCATCATGCAGCACTTTGCGGTCAACGACAGGCGTTACTACGATTTGTTTGAGGTGATCAATGGCTTGGGCGCGGCGGTGATGATCGATGTGGGCACCACGGGCATGGGCGCGGGCATGCCAGGGGGCAACGGCGCGCGGGTGCGCCATGCACACCCGTCCCACATCGATGACCTGGCAGCCGATTTCCCCAACTTGAAAATCATCATGGCCCATCCGGGCTGGCCCTGGGTGGAAGAGACCACCGCAGTGGCCTTGCACAAAGGCAATGTTTATTGGGAAATGTCGGGCTGGGCCCCCAAGCACTTCCCGGGCAATTTAAAGGTGGATATTCGCGGCCGTTTGCAAGACAAGATCATGTTTGGCAGCGACTACCCCAGCTTGCCTTATGAGCGCATCTTCAAAGAATGGCATGAGCTCGGCTACAAAGACGAGGTCATGGAAAAAATCATGCACGGCAACGCGGAGCGGGTGCTGGGTTTGTGAGGCCAGCGGTTGACTGGCCCCCAAGTCGCAGTGGCTTTAGAAGGTTTTGGTGAAGGTCGTCACTTCGCCGGTGGTCAGGTTGATTTGCCGCAGTTTGGTGCCTGCTTGATCGCTCACATAAAGGGTTTGACCGTTGAGGGCAATGCCCCTGGGGCCATAAAACCGGGCTGCGGTACCCGTGCCATCGGTGCTGCCAGAAACCGCGGTCAGGCTGGTATCGGCTGCACCTGCACTGCCAGCGAATGTGGTGACTGCATTGGTGGTGGTGTCGATTTTCCGGATCGCATGGTTGCCCGTATCGGTCACATACAGCGCATTATTGGTATACACCAAGGTGGTTGGCAGGTAAAAGTTGGCCGAGGTACCGGTGGTTGAATTTTTATAACCGCTGGTGCCAGCCACACCGGCAATGGTGGTCACATTGCCGCTTGCAATATCGATTTTTCGAATGGTGTGGCTGCCCGATTCGCTGACATAGACCACTGTATTGGCGGTGTTGACTGCAATGCCCGTGGGTTGGTTGAACAAGGCACTCAATCGGGTGACACCCGTGGTGGTACCCGAGGTGCCAGAGGTGCCCGCCCAGAGCTCGATGGCCTCAGAGGCCAGCGTTATTTTCTTGATGGCATGGTTGTTGGTGTCCGCCACGTACAAGTCAGTGGCAGAGGCCGCCATTTCCATGGGGTAGCTGAATGTTCCGGCGGCGGCGTAATTGGCCACGGTTTTGGTGCCGGTCAGTGAAGTGATTTTTCGCAACAGGCTGTTGCCGGTATCGGCCACCAGCAAGGTGGTGCCAGACATGGCCAAACCCATGGGGTTGTTAAAGCGTGCGGCCGTGCCATCGCCATTGGTGGTGCCGGGGACATTGTCGCCACCGGCCAAGGTCACGGGTGAATTGGTCAAAGCCGAAGGGTCCAAGCTTTGGATGGTGCTGCGACCCGCGTTGGCCACATACAGTTTGGCATTGGTGCTGTCGTAGGCCAAACCGTAGATGGTGGTTGTGGTGGTGGAGCTCGAATCTCCGCTGCTGCCAGGGCAGGCGGTGAGCAAGGCAGAGACGGTCAGTGCGGTCAATAATTTGGCGGTGGTGTGCATGGACAGGCCTTATGGATGAGGGGGGATCCCGGTGCGGGGCAAAACCTGTTGGTGCCGGAAAGAGGAATCGAACCCCCGACCTTCTCATTACGAATGAGCTGCTCTACCGACTGAGCTATTCCGGCTTTGGAATCTGAAAATTATAAAGGGCGGCTCAAGCTGGAGTGCTTTGGTGGTACGCGGTGACGCGGTCGACTTCGTTCTTGGACCCCAAGATCACGCTGACCCGTTCATGCAATTGGCTGGGTTGGATGTCCAAAATGCGTTGCCGTCCGTTGGTGGCCGCGCCGCCGGCTTGCTCGATCAGCCAAGACATGGGGTTGGCTTCGTACATCAGGCGCAATTTGCCGGGCTTGTGCGGTTCTCGTTTGTCCCAGGGGTACATGAACACCCCGCCCCGGGTGAGGATGCGGTGCACGTCGGCCACCATGCTGGCGATCCAGCGCATGTTGAAATCTTTTTTACGCGGTCCCTCGCTGCCTTGCAGGCACTCTGAGATGTAGCGTTGCACCGGTTCATCCCAATGGCGCATATTGCTCATGTTGATGGCGAACTCTTTGGTGTCGGCGGGTATGCTGACCTTGTCTTGGGTCAGTACAAAAGAGCCTTGTTCGCGGTCCAAGGTGAACATGGACACCCCATCACCCACCGTCAACACCAAGGTGGTTTGGGGGCCATAAACGCAGTACCCGGCGGCCACTTGCAAATGGCCCGCTTGCAGAAAATCGGCTTCGCTCACGCCGGCATCACCCTCGGGTTTGCGCAGCACGCTGAAAATGGTTCCGATGCTGACGTTGACATCGATGTTGCTGGAGCCATCCAAAGGATCGAACAGCAGCAGGTATTCGCCTTGCGGATAGCGGTTGGGCACCACATGGATGCTGTCCATTTCTTCCGAGGCCATGGCGGCCAAATGCCCGCCCCACTCATTGGCCTCGATCAGCACTTCGTTGGCGATGATGTCGAGCTTTTTTTGAACTTCGCCTTGCACGTTTTCGGATCCTGCCGTGCCCAGCACCCCGCCCAATGCACCTTTGTTGACCGAATGGCTGATGCTTTTGCAAGCGCGGGCCACGACTTCCAGCAGCAAACGCAGTTCAGGGGTTATTTTTCCTTTGGAGCGCTGCTCCTCGACCAAATAGCGGGACAGGGATACGTTCATGATGTGCTTTCTTGCAGCGCGCGGGTCACCACCTCACGCACGTCTTTGCTCAAGTCTGGTTTGACAGCCACCCGTTTGATGGCTTCACAGGCGGCATCGCGATAAGGCTGGGCGAGTTTGCGCCAGCGGTCCATGGCACGGGCCAATCGGGCGGCCACTTGGGGATTGATGGCATCGATCTCGATCACCCGTTCACTCCAAAAGACATACCCCGATGCATCGGGCCGGTGAAAGGCCGCTGGGTTGCTGTGGCAATAGGTCGAAATCAAGCTGCGGGCCCGGTTGGGGTTGCGCAATTGGAAGTCGGGGTGGCGCATCAATTGTTTGACTTGCACCAGAACCGAGCCATCGTGATCGGGCGCACTGGCTTGCAAGGCAAACCATTTGTCAATCACCAATTCATCGCGGGCAAACAGCTGGTGGAATCGCGCCAAGGCCTGTTGCGCGTGGGGGTGTTGTGCTTGCACCAGGGCTTGCAAAGCCCCCATGCGGTCGGTCATGTTGCTGGCTTGGTGGAAGGCGTGCAGCGCTTGATCGGCCCAAGGCGAAGGCCCTGGTTCGGTTGGGCCCAAACACAGGTGCAGCAAAGCCATGTTGGCCAAGGCGCGCTGGCCCATGGCCTTTGCATCGGTGCTGAATGTGCCCCGGCTGCGGTGCGCTTCGTAAACCTGCTGCCACACGGCATGCAGATCATTGGCCAATTGCATGCGCATGGCTTGGCGGACCTGGTGGATGCGAAGCGGGTCCACCAACTCGGATTGCTCGGCCAAGTAGGCCTCGCTGGGCAAGGTCAGGGCCAGTTCCTTGAAGGCGGGATCGAGCCGTTCCGATTGCAGCAATTGCCCCAGGGCTTGAATCACTTCGGTGGGCAGGATGGCCGAGGGCATGGTGTCGCTCGCGATGGCCTTCAAGGCGGCAGTTGTGCACAAACGCTGTCCGGCCTCCCATTGGTTGAACGGGTCGCTGTCGTGCGCGAGCAGGCTCAATAACTGCGATTGGCTGTAGTTGAAGTGCAAAACCACGGGCGCACTGAATCCGCGCAGCAGCGAAGGCACGGGCTCGCTGGCAATGCCTTCAAACACCCAGTCTTGCTGGGTTTCGCTGAGCACACACAATTGTTCGGGGCGCAAAGCCTGGCCTTGGGCACCCAGCAAGCCCACCATCACGGGAATCACAAAATTTTCTTTGTGTGCTTGACCGGGGGTGGGCCCGCAAGTCTGGCGCAGGCTGAGTGTGTAGCGCAGGTTTGCCGGGTCATATTGGGCGCTGGCATGCACTTGTGGTGTGCCAGCCTGTGCATACCAACGTTTGAATGCCACCAGGTGTTGCGCCAAGGCAGAGGTGGGGTTGGCATCGGCAATGGCTTGCGCAAAGTCATCACAGGTGACAGCCTGACCATCGTGGCGTTGAAAGTACAAAGCCATGCCACGGGCAAAACCATCTCGGCCTTGGGGGTCTTGGGGCTGCGACAGCAAGGTTTGCATCATGCGAACCAGTTCCGCCCCTTTTTCGTACACCGTGACCGTATAAAAATTATTGATTTCTTGGTAGCTGTCTGGCCGCACAGGGTGCGCCATGGGGCCTGCGTCTTCGGCAAATTGCGTATTGCGAAGCAGCCGAACATCCTCAATGCGTTTGACCGCACGGGCTGAGGCCGAACCAGCCAGGTCTTGGCTGAATTCTTGGTCGCGAAAAACGGTCAGGCCTTCTTTGAGCGACAACTGAAACCAATCGCGGCAGGTGATGCGGTTGCCCGTCCAGTTGTGGAAGTACTCGTGGCCGACCACGCTCTCAATGTTGGCGTAGTCCGCATCGGTGGCGGTGGCGGGGCTGGCCAACACGTACTTGGTGTTGAAAATGTTCAAGCCCTTGTTTTCCATCGCCCCCATGTTGAAGTCTGCGGTGGCCACAATCATGAAGCGGTCCAGGTCCAAGCCCAGGCCAAAGCGGGATTCATCCCAGGCGATGCTGGCGATCAAAGACTGCATGGCATGGTCGGTTTTGTCCAAGTCGCCAGCGCGCACATAAATTTGCAACACATGTTCGCGACCGGATCGGGCGGTGATGCGTTGTTCGCGGCACACCAGTGGTCCTGCAACCAGGGCAAACAGGTAACTGGGCTTTTTGTGGGGGTCGGTCCACTGGGCCATGTGCCGCCCGTCGGGCAGGTCGGATTGTGCTGTCAAATTGCCGTTGGACAACAACACGGGGTAGGCCGATTTATCGGCGCGCAACGTCACCTGATAGAGCGACATCACATCGGGGCGATCCAAAAAATACGTGATGCGCCTGAAGCCTTGGGCCTCACACTGGGTGAAAAAAGCATCTTGGCTCAGGTAAAGGCCAGACAGTTGGGTGTTTTTGCTGGGGTTGCAAGTGGTGAAAATTTCCAGTTCGAAGGGCTGCAAACCCTCTGGAAGGTTCTCCAACACCAACTGGCCTTGGTCCATTTTGAAGCTGGTGCCTTGCCCATTGACCATGACACGGGCGAGATTGAGTTCTTCACCGTCCAAGCGCAGGGCTTGCACGCTGACCTCCGGGTTGCGGCGCACCTGCATTTTGTTGAGCACGCGGGTTTTGCTGGGGTCCAGGTCGATGGTCAGATCAACCGTGTCTATCCAAAATGCGGGGGCCGTGTGGTCTTCGCGGCGGATCACAGCGGATGTGCCTTCAAGCATGTGGGCTTCCTGGGTGGTTGGGTTGAATCAAGCGTGTCAAACGCCTTGTTTGAGAGAGGCTTCAATAAAGCTGTCCAAGTCGCCGTCCAGCACTTTTTGGGTGTTGCTGATCTCGACATTGGTGCGCATGTCTTTGATGCGGCTTTGGTCCAGCACATAGCTGCGAATTTGATGACCCCAGCCCACATCGGTTTTGGTGTCTTCGAGTTTTTGCTGGGCTTCCATGCGGATGCGCATTTCATGGTCGTAGAGGCGGGAGCGCAAACGCTTCCAAGCCACATCGCGGTTGCTGTGCTGGCTGCGTCCGTCTTGGCACTGGACCACGATGCCAGTGGGAATGTGGGTGAGTCGAACGGCAGAGTCGGTTTTGTTGATATGTTGCCCGCCCGCACCGCTGGCACGGAACGTGTCGGTGCGCACGTCTGCGGGATTGATGTCGATTTCGATCGAGTCGTCCACTTCGGGGTAGACAAATATGCTGGCAAAACTGGTGTGGCGGCCGCCCGAAGAGTCGAAGGGTGACTTGCGCACCAAGCGGTGCACACCGGTTTCGGTGCGCAACAAACCAAAAGCGTATTCACCTTCGATCTTCAAGGTGGCACCTTTGATGCCCGCCACATCACCCGGTGACTCGTCTTCCAGCGTCGCTTTAAAGCCTTTGCGCTCAGCGTACTTGAGGTATTGGCGCAGCAGCATGCTGGCCCAATCGCAAGCCTCTGTGCCACCGGCACCGGCTTGAATGTCCAGGAATGCATTGTTGGGGTCGGCGGGGTTGTTGAACATGCGCCGAAATTCCAATTTTTCAATGTCGGCCGACAGGCTGCTGGCTTCACTTTCGATGGTGATCAAGCCGGCCTCGTCATTTTCTTCCCGGCTCATCTCAAACAACTCCAGGTTGTCTGAGAGTTCTTGGGTCAATCGGCCCAACACCAGCACCACATCTTCCAGGGATTTTTTCTCTCGCCCCATTTCTTGGGCCTTTTTGGGCTCATTCCATACGCTGGGATCTTCCAGCGAGGCGTTGACGGTTCTCAGTCGCTCGAATTTGGCATCGTAGTCAAAGATACCTCCGCAAC
>JACCEB011610188.1_pt1 | contig 11769 bp, 10 predicted proteins | sample 7454761 | NCBI WGS metagenome assembly JACCEB01 (sample SAMN15323454, study PRJNA562643) | freshwater metagenome | isolation source: river surface water | place: USA:Blue River Watershed | collected 2017-08-18 | reverse complement strand
CTTCGATTTCTGTTCTTTCCTCTGGTGATGTCAGTCTTATATTCGATTTCTGCAATAAATCAACCGCTTGTTCGCATCCTTTACGGCTAAATATGAAATAGATTGACGGTAGTAATTTGTTATTCTGTAATAATTCCACAATTTGATTTTTATCTGGAACTTCGGATTTACTATGAGACTTTGTGAAATTGCGTTTGTATAAATTCGAAACCTTATTATTTAATCTTGTCGGATCCTCTATTGAAATAAGTGGAATTAATTCTCTAGAAGTGGCTATGACTTGAGTCAATGGAACAGGTCTTTTCTCTTCAATAACGAATGTGCAACTACCTCTTACTTTTCTAAGCCAGTCACCAAAATCTTCAACGTTACTTACTGTGGCAGATAATGCAACGATTCTCACTGATTGATTTAGCAGAATCAAAATCTCTTCCCAGACAACGCCTCTTTCTTTATCTGCTAGAAAATGAACTTCATCCATTACCACCACACCAAGATCATGTAATTTGTCTGGATTCTGATAAATCATGTTGCGAAGAACCTCAGTAGTCATAACAACAATTTCAGCATCTCCATTTATGGAGTTATCCCCAGTTAAAAGACCCACTCTTTCTGAACCGAAGCGTTGAACTAATTCGAGAAATTTTTGGTTTGAGAGCGCTTTAATAGGAGTTGTATAAAAGCAACGTTGTTTATTGGTGGTTGTAGCAAAAAGAGCAAATTCTCCAACTAGAGTTTTACCTGATCCAGTTGGAGCTGCTACCAGTACTGAATTACCCTTTATGAATGATTTGATTGCAGTTTCTTGAAACACATCAATGTCAAATGGAATTGTGGCTAGATAGTCACTTATTACTCTGCGATCTTGTTGATCAAGATCTCTATATTTACTTAATTTCTCAGCATAATTTGGCATTAATCACAGACTAATACAGTTAAAGATTTGGGCAACATTTTTGCTGTGAAATCACCAGAACCTATTGAATCACCATCAGATTGGGCTCTTATTTTGCTGTTAACTCCTTTTACCTCAATACTTTTGACAGGAAATTGACGGAATTCAGGCCTTTGATAATGCTTTCCTGCCAGTAGTAAAAGAAATAGATAAATTAACTTCAATTTATTCACTCTATTGACAAGAATTAAATACAATTCTTCTGCCTCAACATAGGCTTTATTGCTAATTATCATTCCTCCTCCAAAACTTGGAGCATTTGCCAGGATGGCTAGAGAGTATGAATTAGTTTCACAAATAACTGACGATTCAATTTTCACTGTTTCATACGATTTTCCAAGTAGTGCAACAAATGTTGCTAGCGTATATTTGGCCCTTCCAAGAAATCTTGGGAGAGATGATGAAATACGATTAACTTTTGCCTCAAAGGCAAAGCAGGAAATAGTTAAACAAAAGTGCTGGCCATCATTGAGTGAAATTGTATTGATCTTCTTGGTTGCAAATCTTTCAATATTTCCAATTAAGACATTGATGTCTTTAGTCATCTTTAGATGATTAGCAAAATCATTTCCAGATCCAGTGGGAAAAACAACAAGAGGAACATTCTTGTGAATTAAATACGAACTGACTTTAGAAACGGTCCCATCTCCCCCACAAACAATTACAATGTCGAAATCTGTGGATAGTATCTTTCCAACTTCATCTAATTCATCAACTGTCGATGCCGACAAATAGTGCACTTGGTGATTGACTAGTAATCGATCTTTTAATCTATGGATATCTTGTCGACTAAATTTACGACCACTAGTTGGATTAACTACTAGGGCAATTTTCATGAAACTGAATCGATTCTATCTTTCAAAATATTTTTCAACTGATTTTTCAAATATTCAGAGCAATCAATTTTTATATCAGTATCTAATCTTAGGATAATCTCCAGCAAGAATTGAGGCTCAATAAGTTCTATTTCTATTATCAGTTGATCGCCTAAAACTGTATAAGGAATATTCAAATCAAAAATGCTACTCGCATTCCATGAACTTGTGAATATCTTTACTTTTTCACCATGAGTATCAGATTGTCCAATATTAATTTGCAATCCATTTATGGGAATCAAATCAACTTCAATGATTCTATCAAGTCTAAAAGTTCTTTTTTGTTTACTATTATTATCTATGGCAGTCAAGTACTCTTTAGAGTTAAGCGCTGTTATTTCTATAGGAGTAATAGATCTTTCCGAAGTCAAATTCAAATTACTGTCAACATAGTGTATTAAAATCTGTTTCCCTCTTGCAATTGCGTCAGTTAATCTATTTTTTTTATCTCTGTATTCTTCTTGGTGATTTTCATTTACTATATCTTTCTCGATTAGACTAGATAGCTTTAAATCAAGATCTAGAATCTCTTGTTTGTCATTTGAAATCTCCCTAAGATTTCTGACACCCAATAGGAGTAAAACAGCCTCGATTTTGTTCAATTTCAATGGTTTGTTAAAACCTTGACTATCTATTACAGAAATATTTTCATCGTCATATTGAATATCGACCAATTCACCTCCAAATTTACCTGGGCCAACGTAGGTTAAAAGTGATAAATCCTTAATGGCTTCATCTCGAGATAGACCAAATTGATGACAAAAATTGTCAAGAGAAGTGTTTCGATTTAGAATTAGCCAAGGTAACTCGATCAAAAGTCTTGTGATTCTATCGTTTTTAATCATTGCTCAAAACTTTCATAAAATTCTTGAGATATTCCCTGTAATGACCACGAATCAGATCATTATCGATTGCCACAATTATCGAACTTAAGCGAAGTAGATATTTAGCAAATGATTTTTCATCAAAGAATTTGAATTCAATAGTTTTTTCCCCTATCGCCTTCCCGCCTGTTATGTGAGAAATTAGTGATGCATTTTGATTGATCGTGACTCCAACAGTTCTAGTAATTGATTGCCTAGTGTCTTTTTTGATCAGATTCAATTCAATTTCACTCGCAGGAATTATTTCTATCTCTCCAACTACTCTGGATGTTTGGTATGTTTTCCAATTACCTGAAGCAAGGTCATAAGCGTCAAAGTACCAATTATCGCCTTGTCTATAAAGTCTTTTTGGTATAACTCTGCGATTTATTGGTTTATCTTCATCGAATGAGACATACAAATATTTCATAATCGATTTAGAATTTAAGGATTTCAATATTTTTTGGAACCTAGTTAATTCTTCTGAATAAATATTTTCCTTATCCTTAGTTGGTTCAATATTTATGGAACCACCCGTTTTTAAAGTCGCAGATTTTGCTAAGTTTTCAAACTCTGTTCTATGCCAAGTTGTTGAAGCTAAACTAAGAATCGCTCTTTCTGCGGGTGTCCATTCAACAGGTTTAGTGATAAAGGTCTGAGAGTCAACCTGATACCCAAGTTCATCATCAAACAGTGGATCGATTGGAACAGTTTCAATTTTGATTCCAGTGTTTCGTAACTCATCTTTATCGCGTTCAAACATTCTTTCAAAAGCTGTTTCACTTTCACATTCTTCATATCCGTTGACTCTTCGTCTAATTTCATGACGAGGGATGGGTCTATTTGAGTTTATAAGTACAAAAAATAGATTCAATATTCTTTCTGACTTACTTACACTCATTTATAATGCTGCAATCAGTTTGTCGACGCGCTCATCAATATTTTTGAATGGATCTTTACATGCAATAGAACTTTGTTGTTGGTCGTTAATCTTTAGATTTACCCAATCAACTGTAAAGTCACGTTTCTTCTCTTGAGCTACCTTTATGAATTTTCCTCTCAATGCAGCACGAGTGGTTTCAGGCGGATATTCCATCGCTTTATTGATGTCATTATTTGTGACAAGCGTTTTTGCCATTCCTGATTTCTCAAGAATGTAAAACAAACCTCTATCTTTTCTAATATTGTGATATGTGAGATCAAGCAGAATCAATCTCGAATCCATATCGTTAAGTTGATGTTTTTCTTTATATGAATTCATGAACTTTCTTTTGATCATCCAGTCTATTTCCATATCAACCAATGAATAATCTTCACTTTCTATTGCATCTAAACTACGTCTCCATAAATCCAAAGCATATTTATAGAATGGTTTTTCCAATATTTCATCTAAACCTGGCATGGATGTGATGATCTTATAAATTTCATTTTGCATCTGAAGAGCGGTAATTTCACGACCAGTTGCGAGTCTAAAGGTATTTTTGAACTTCAAATCACTTGAGATTTCTCGAATAGTTTTTATTGGGTTTTCAACTATGAACCGATCTTTTAACAAGCCCAATTCGGCAGCTCGTAACACCAATTCAGTTATGGCAACTTTCAAAACAGTGGTAGTTTCACTCATGTTGGAATCACCAACAATTATGTGTAATCGTCGGTATTCCTCTGGGTCTGCGTGGGGTTCATCTCTGGTATTTATGATCGGACGAGATCTTGTTGTGGCACTAGATACGGATTCCCACATGTGTTCAGCTCTTTGACTGATTTGGAAGTTGGCACCTTTTGAACTAGAGATCCATTTTCCTGCGCCGCAAAAAATCTGTCTTGTAATAAGAAAAGGAATTATACTTTCTGTGACTTCTTCGAAATTCATTTTCCTGCTCACAGAGAAGTTTTCATGGCAACCATAACTATTTCCAGCGGCGTCCATGTTGTTCTTGAATAGATGAATTTGGCCCTTAATGCCTTCTGCATTTAATCTGATTTCTGCTGAAACCGCTAACTCTTCAACAATCCTGTCTCCTGCTTGATCCTGTTTTATTAGGTCAGAAAGGTTGTCGCATTCGGCAGTTGCGTATTCAGGGTGTGATCCCACATCTAAATAAAGTCTTCCCCCATTGGGAAGGAAAACATTTGAAGATCTACCCCATACGACAACTTTTCTAAATAGATATCTTGCTACTTCATCTGGTGAGAGTCTTCTTTGTCCGTCTACTACACAAGTCACACCATATTCAGTTTCTAAACCCATAATTCTTTTGCTTAACACTTAACTTCACCACACAGACATTCTCTATTGTCCGCCTTTTTGAATGAATCCCTTTACAAATTCTTCGGCATTTTTTTCAAGAACTGCATCAATTTCATCTAGAACGGAATCAATACTTTTAGTATTTGGTTTAGTGAAAGTCACTTCAACATCATTCAGATTATCTAAATTGTCTGAATTACTACCACGAATCTGTTCCATGACTTATGCCTCCTCACACAGTTTAATGAAGGTCTGGATTATTGCGAATAGAATTGACCAAATCTAATGCTGTGTCTGACTGGTTAATCATCTCACCAGTTAATTCTTGTGTTCCTTTGAGTGGATCTGCAGTCGCAATTCTAAAAAGAGGTTGATTTTTATCAATGTCAAAAATCAAGCTATCCCATGAAGCAGCTGCTATGGATTTGGAAAATTTTGAAACAGATTTTCCTCTAAACCACGCTCTAGTGTTTATAGGTGGTTCTGAAACGGCTTCTTGAACGTCAAATGGGTTGAGATATTCTTTGAGTAAGCGGTTTCTTTTTAAAACTTGAGCAATTCCGTCCTCAGAAGTGATTTCGCTGTATTTAATATCGATTGATTTAATTACATCATCATCAATTGTTAATCCATTTTTTTCTTGGTATTTTTCAATCAGGATTAATTTAGCAATCCAATCAATTCTGTCGGCTAGATCTTCCCTTTTGTTTCTTAAACCAGTTATTGCTTGTTCCCAAAAATCCACTACTTGACGAGAATTTTCGTCATAGCCATGCTGGGTCAAAAACAACTTAGTCTTTTCTAAATACCATTCCTGAACATCAATGGCTGAAAACTTGTTTCCGTTATTTAAAATATATAAATTCTTAAAGTCCAAATCTTGAGAGATATCTTTCACTATACCCACTGGATTTAACAAGTTTACTTCTTCAAAATCTATGAAATCTTGTTCTATCATTGATAGAATTAATGAAGTTGCACCCACTTTTAGAATGTTTGCAAAATCACTCATGTTCGCATCACCAATGATGACGTGTAATCTTCGACTTATATTCGGGTCTGCGTGGGGTTCATCTCTGGTGTTAATGATTGGTCTTTTCATTGTTGTTTCTAATCCAACGTGCGCTTCAATGTAATCTGCTCTTTGAGATATTTGATATCCAATTTCTTCAGATTTTTGTCCGATGCCAATTCGTCCAGCACCACAATAGATTTGACGAGTAATAAAATGGGGTGTCAATCCTGAAACAATTTTTGAGAAGTCAATAGCTCTTTTCACTTGGTAATTTTCGTGCGTTCCATAACTGGATCCCTTGTTGTCCACGTTATTTTTAAAAATCCTAATTTTGTCCTCAGGAAATTCTTTTGCATCCAGCGCAACTGCCATCCTCATTATTTGCTCACCAGCAAGATCCCATTTAGTTATATCTTTTGGGTTAAGAACTTCCGGAGCAGAGAATTCTGGATGGGCGTGATCAACATAGAACCTCGCACCGTTTGGTAGGACGAGATTTGGAATTACTTGATCCTCGTCGGTTAATTGAGACGCATCTGCATCTGCTCTCGACATGTCAAAACCACGTGCATCTCTCAAGGGGCTCTCAACGTCGTAGTCCCAGCGAATATTTGAATCAGGGAAGACGTGCTTAGCGTAGGCAAGAACTATTCGGTTGGAAAGTGTTATTGGATCAGTATTTTGTGAGCTAGATATTCCATATTCATTCTCTAAACCCATTACCCTTTTAATTGTCAATTGTTAACAATCTCTAGAGAAATTGATGAGCAGAACCTATTGTCTCGATAGATCGACCTTGTTCTGATCCATTGTTACTCTGAATCAATGTTCTTAAAAATACGATTCTTTCACCTTTTTTTCCAGAGATTCTTGCCCAATCATCTGGGTTAGTTGAATTTGGCAGATCTTCATTTTCACGGAATTCTTCTAAACAGGCAGAAATCAAATGCTCAACTCTTATGCCTTTTTTATTGTTAGATAAAAATTCCTTAATTGCGGCTTTTTTTGCTCTGGAAACAATATTCTCAAGCATTGCACCACTAGAAAAATCCTTAAAATACAAGACTTCTTTATCGCCATTAACGTAGGTGACTTCAATGAAACGATTTTGATCACTTTCTGTATACATTTGTTCTACAGCTTTATCAATCATTGTTTTAACAGTTGCTTGCCTATCACCTTTATGAAGTGCTAAATCATCCTCGTTAATCGGTAAATCACTTGTTAAATACTTTGACAGAATTTCTGCCGCACCTTGAGCATTTGGTCTTTGTATTTTGATCTTTACATCTAATCGACCGGGGCGAAGAATGGCCGGATCAATCATGTCTTCCCTATTAGAAGCTCCTATGACAATTACGTTTTCAAGGCCTTCAACGCCATCAATCTCGCTTAAGAGTTGTGGAACTATCGTGTTTTCAACATCACTTGAAACACCACTGCCGCGTGTTTTGAATAGTGAATCCATCTCATCGAAAAATACTATAACGGGAGTTCCTTCATTTGCTTTTTCTCTAGCTCTTTGAAAAATAAGTCGAATATGTCTCTCTGTTTCTCCCACATATTTATTAAGTAACTCTGGACCTTTAATATTTAAGAAATAAGATTTACCATCTTTGTTTCCTGTTTTTTCTGTAACTTTTTTCGCTAGAGAATTTGCCACAGCTTTAGCAATCAAAGTTTTTCCACATCCTGGCGGACCGTAAAGCAAAATACCCTTAGGTGCTTTCAATTGATGTTCGGCGTAAAGATCCTTATGTAGGAATGGAAGTTCAACGGCATCACGAATTTGTTCTATTTGTGCTCCAAGACCACCAATATCTTCGTAATTAACATCTGGAACTTCTTCTAGTACTAATTCTTCAACTTCACTTTTCGGAATCTTTTCATAAACAAATCCACTCTTTGAGTCCAGTAGTAGCGAGTCCCCAGATTTGATATTTACATCTGACAAGGATTCAGCGATTCTCACAACTCTTTCCTCATCTGCCCTACCAATAACTACTGCTCGTAAATTGTTATCTAGAAGATTCTTTAATTTAACAATCTCACCAGCAATTTCAAAACCATGAATTGAAATGATATTTAGAGATTCATTCAAGACTACTTCTCGACCAGAAGATAATTGACTTCTATCAATTTCAGGAGAAATTGTGACTCTCATTTTTTTGCCGTTTATCAATACATCAGCATCATCTTCATGCAAATCTAGAAAGATTCCAAATCCTGAAGGAGGTGCACCAAGTTGCTCAACTTGATCTCGCAGGCTTAATAACTGTAATTTTGCATCTGATAAAAGTGTGGTTAAGTCAGAGTTTTTTTGTTGCAAACCTTCTACAACTTTATTTATTTCTGCTAAAGAGTCATTGGAAGTTACGTCTTGAGACATGTTCCTCCAATAATCTAGATGTTAATTCTATCTTTATTTGACTTCTTCTGCTTCTTCAGACTGTTTGGTGATGTAGTCAGCACCATAGGCACCCTTAGCGGGTTTTTGGCGCCGGGCAGGCACCGAAACTCCATCGGCCATTCTTCGGCTGTGAACCAGAAATCCTGTGTGTCCGTTCATTCGATGCTTTGGTCGAACCGCAAGCCCTTGTAAGTGCCATTCGCGATACAAAGTCTCCGACGCAATTGCATCGGTCCAATTATTAGTTTCCTTAAGTGTTTCCACTAATTTAGACATTTGCGTTGTCGTGGCTAAGTAGGAAACAAAGTGACCACCAGGGCGAAGATGTTTATAGACAACATCAATCATGTCCCAAGGATTCAAAAGATCAAGAACAATGCAGTCATATATTTCTTCGCTTGAGAATTCAGAGATATCTGTTAGCACCAGATTCCAATTCTTAGGAATGTAACCTAAGTATCGTTCAACATTTTTACTTGCTACTTTCAAGAATTCTTCTCGAATCTCACACGATGTTAATGATCCTGAATCTCCAATAGTTCTTAAAATGTGCAAAGTTAAGGAACCAGAACCAACTCCTGCTTCCAAAACTTTCGAACCAGGTTTAATATCTCCAAGCTCAACAATTTGTGCAGCATCTTTGGGATAAATTACTGCAGCACCTCGTGGCATACCGACAACAAAATCTTGCAATGCGGGAGTAAAGATTGTGTAAAGCATCCCACTAGAACTAGCTACTACTCCGCCTTCACCTGCTTTAATAATTTCATCGTGATTTATAGACCCATGATTTGTGAAGAATTGCTTTCCTGATTCAAGGGTGACAGTGTGCGATCTGCCTTTTTGGTCTGTGATCGTGACTAAAGCACCAAGAGAAATATTCATATTCACAAAAGTCTACGAAAGAAGACAATTTGTCAGTGTTTGAGCCTATGGTTGACTCATGCCCGAAAAAGAAATGCTTCAACTTTCACCTTCCCGTATCTCTGATTACCAACAATGTCCAGCTTTGTACAAATATCGAGCCATCGACAAATTGGTTGAAAGACCGGGATTAGATGCTCTAAGAGGATCTTTGGTTCATCTTATTTTGGAAAAGATATTCAAAAATCCTCCAACTGATCGTGATTTCTCAAAAGCTGTTTCCTTGACTAAAGAGTGCTGGCAAGAATTAGTAAAGCTTGAACCCGAATTAGTATGTGCTCTTGATGAAAATATAGCTTTCCCGCTAACGGATACTATCGAGATAAAGCAAGATAGATTAGATGTTCTTTTTGAGGAAGTCAAAACACTAATTGCTAATTATTACTCTTTAGAAGATCCCTCAAAGATTCAACCAAAATCAACTGAAGAGCTTATTGAATTTGATGTGTCATCTGATCTGAAAATAAAGGGCTATGTTGATCGAATTGATGAGTCTGCGCAAGGTTGGCTGAGAATTAATGACTATAAGACTGGAAAAAGTCCAAAAGAGAATTTTAGCTCAAAAGCCATGTTTCAGCTTAAATTTTATGCTCTGGTTATTTTTAAATCCACGAAACAATTACCGAAATTATTAAGACTTATTTATTTAAAAGATTCTCAAATACTGACCTACGAACCAAATGAACAAGAGTTGGATCTTACCTTGAAAAAAGTAGAAGCTGTTGCTTCTCAAATTCAGTCTTCAAAAGTGAACAATGATTGGCCAACCAACGTGACAAAATTATGTGACTATTGCTACTTTAAATCAATATGTCCCGCATTTACTAAATCTTAAATTTCTTGCCATTCTTCAACTAATTCCTTGTGAACTTGGCGAAGATACGAAATATCTATGCCCTTCATTCCATTAAATATTCTCATTCCTCTTCTGGCATCAAGCAATACTCTTTCTGGAACTGCAATAGTTGGCATTCCGGCAGCAAGAGAACTTGAAATACCAGTGTTTGAATCCTCAAACGCTAAGCATTCTAAAACCTCTAAACCAAAACAATCTGCCGCATGTAAGTATGGGTCTGGATGAGGTTTTGTTCTAGGCAAATCATCGGAGGTAACAACGACTTCAAAGTATTTTTCTAATTTAGTGGACTTGAGTAAGGTTTCTGCCAGAAAACGATTAGATGCAGTTACAAGTGCAATTTTTAAGTTTTCTTTAACCGCTTCATCCAAAACTTCTGCCCAACCAGGTTGTAAGACAGGAGGATCATTTGCGAATGAATGAAACATCGCATCAACAATTTCGTCATACATTTTTTTTGCATCTGAGTTAGCTTTTGCCGCCATGTAATCTGCTACAGCTTGAAGAGGACCACCTATGGCCTGGTTTTGATCATCAGTTGTCCAAGTGGAGCCATGGCGTTCCATTACCTCAATCTCTGCTTGCCACCAACGAGTTTCTGTTTCAACTAAAGTTCCATCCATGTCAATCAACAGTGCGCGCACGAATAACGCTCCTAATTCGGACTTTGACCATCAAGCAAAAGCCGGATGTCTTGAAAAGTTTGGCTACCTGAGAGACTACTTTGGATATCACAGATTTCGACGCAGAATGCTCCACGGAGGCATGTGAATTTAGAGATTAAAACTATTAAGGGTTATCTAGCGAAGAACCCTGTGGCTATTTGTGCGTTCCTGGGATGGAATGACGCAGGTGAAACTGCATCCAATGTCGTGGATCATCTAATTGAAGTTTGGGATGCAACTGAAATTGGCAGTCTCGATCCTGATAATTATTATGACTATCAAGTAGCTCGTCCAAGAGTTCGCTTAACTGATGATGGCAATCGAGTTATTGACTGGCCAACCACCAAAATCTTTTTAGCAGAACCCCCAGGTTCACCAAATCCAATTTTATTAGTACAAGGTATTGAACCAAATATGAAATGGCGATCATATGTTGCCGAGTTGTTAGATATTTTTGACGACTACGAAACATCATTAGTAATCTCATGCGGTGCACTTTTAGCTGATGCGCCCCACACCAGACCAGTTCCAGTGACAACAGTTGCTTCTACTCCTGAATTGAGTGACATTTTAGATTTTGAACCTTCAGCTTATGAAGGTCCGACTGGAATAATTGGTGTCATTCAAGATGGTGCTACCGATAGAGACATAGCAAGTATTTCGTTATGGGCTGCAATTCCTCACTATGTTTCTTCTCCCCCGAATCCAAAAGGAACACTTGCTTTGATTTCTAAATTAGAAGATTTGCTAGATATTTCTATTCCTTTGGATGATTTGGTTGATGAATCTAGAGCTTGGCAAGACGGGGTGGATGAGTTGGCTGCGGAAGATGAAGAAATTAGCGAATACGTCACAAGACTTGAATCAACAGTAGATGCTTCAGATTTACCGGAAGCAAGTGGTGAGGCTATTGCTCGCGAATTTGAAAGATATTTAAAGAGACGAACTAGGGATT
>JACCEB010149025.1_pt1 | contig 11771 bp, 11 predicted proteins | sample 7454761 | NCBI WGS metagenome assembly JACCEB01 (sample SAMN15323454, study PRJNA562643) | freshwater metagenome | isolation source: river surface water | place: USA:Blue River Watershed | collected 2017-08-18 | reverse complement strand
GGGTCGAAAAAGCCCGTCAAATAGCAAAAGATAGATTTGCTGCATACAACTTTTCCCTAAACTCTCAGATTCCTTCCGAGTTACTTCGGAATCGGTTTAAAGCGCAACAAAAAGCTATGAGCGCTCTACACAATCTCATCGATCGTGAAGAGATAACCGCTAGAGGATTTCATAAGTTACTTCGCTTATGTTGGAGTATTGCTGATCTCCGAGGGGTTGAAATTCCTGGAATGGAAGAGCTAGATACCGCAATGAGCCTGCGATCAGCGACGGAACTAGCTGCATAATGGATAGAAGCAAATTAATTTTGTTTAATGCCATAGAAGGTGGCTCCAAGTTCTGGTGCGACGAGATGAGTAAGTTTGGCGCCACTGAGTTAATAGAAAGAATTCTTGCTGATACTTATCTAGATCAACGCAAATCCGCCGAACGTATTAAGAATAGGATTTTGAATAGTAATTTTGATGAGCTTTTTGAGCAAATATCCCACTCAGGATCACGTTTCATAACTGAGGAGTCAGCGGAATGGCCCAGTTCGCTTAATGATTTAGCAGCCCCGCCAATTGGATTAATTGTTAAAGGCAATGAAATAGAAGGAAATGCTGTTGCAATTGTGGGCACCAGAAACCCCACTATCTATGGCGCGAAAGTTGCCAGTGATTTTGCCGCTGGCTTTGCAGATCGGGATTGGCGAGTTGTTAGCGGGGGCGCTTACGGAATTGATACTCATGCTCATCGTGGTGCGATTGCAGCAGAAGGTAAAACTTTCGCGGTGCTGGCCTCAGGCGTATCAATTAACTATCCAGCAGGAAATGAGCGATTATTTGCAGAGATCTGCGAGACCGGTGCATTGATATCTGAGGTTATGCCCAATGAAAAAGCTAGACAGGATCGTTTCTTAACCCGAAATCGGATTATCGCGGCGATGACACAGGGCACCATCGTTGTTGAAGCTGCATTTAGAAGTGGATCTCTGCGCACGGCCCGAGATGCAGCAGAGTTAATGCGTACCGTTATGGCGGTTCCTGGACCGATCTCCTCGCCTACTAGCGATGGTTGTCACAGATTGATAGGTGAAAGATGCGCTGAGATTGTTACCTCCGTCAGCGATGCCCTAGAACTTCTGATGCCATTAGCACCGAAAATTACTAGTACCCTTGGCGTTGATGTCACATAAAGCAGCCTTTGTAGCGATTGTAGGTCGACCCAATACTGGTAAATCAACTTTAGTTAACGCCTTAGTCGGCGAAAAGATTGTTATAACCTCGCACCATCCGAATACCACCCGCAACGCAATTCGTGGCATCGTTACCAGAGATGATTTTCAATTAGTAGTTGTAGATACCCCGGGTGTTCATAAACCAAAGACACTTTTGGGCGGTGCGCTTAACTCTATGGTCAGCGAGAGCATGGACTCAGTTGATGCCATTGTTTTGTGCATTCCAGCTATTGAAGCAATTGGTGCGGGGGATCTATTTATCGCACAAGAGATAGCTAGCCACAAAACCGCTAAGAAAATCTGCGCCATAACCATGATTGATATGGCAAAGAAATCTCAACTTCCTGAGCAGCTCATAGCTGCAAGTAAATTGGCGGATCAGGCTGGTTTTTCCTGGGATGACATTGTTCCGCTCTCAGCCAAAACTGATGACCAGGTGCAGCTGCTACTTGATCTGTTAGCAAAATACGCTCCAGAGTCTCCAGCCTTTTACCCAGCTGATATGACCTCTGATCAAGAGCGAGAGAATCAACTAGCTGATCTAATTCGTGAAGCGGCCATCTCCGATGTTTTTGAAGAAGTGCCACATTCGATTGCAGTGATAATTGATGAGATTTCAGAGCGCGAAAAACGCACCCCGGAAGAGAGGCCATTTTTCGATATTCATGCCTCGATTGTTGTCGAACGGGATAGTCAGAAGGCGATCATTATCGGCGCTAAAGGAGAGCGGCTAAAGCAGGTAGGAACTAGCGCACGTCAAGAAATTGAAAAGAAGTTAAAAGGTCGAGTGTTTTTGGGACTGCATGTAAAGGTCATGCCAAATTGGCAGAGTGATGCGAAGGCTTTATCCAAGCTTGGTTTTAACCAGCAATAATTGGAGCTTTAGGTTTTCGACTCGCATAGTAAGAGCCAATCAGCACCAAAGGTAAGCCAATAAGTATTGCCACAGTTAGCTTTTCATCAAGCAAAATAACCCCGAGAACCACAGCGATAGCGGTATTGGGGTAAACCACCAAAGAGGCGCGCGCTGGTCCGATGTCTTCCAATACTTTAAAGAAGATCCAAAAAGCTGCTGCAGTGCACAAAATACCTAGACCCAAAGTTGAAAGTATGGCCCCGTTGGAAGGAACCTGTTCTGGCAAGTGGGTTAGTGCAAAGGGTGCGAAGACCACAGTTGATATTGCCATTGCCAATCCATTAATCGCGATGCCAGAAACATTAGGAGCTTTTGTTGTAATCATGTTGACCGCCCAGGCATATGAGAATGCCGCAATCAAAACATTAAATAGCGCTACGAGATTGTTCACATCATTGAGTGATTCAATTCCCACAATAAGTGCAATGCCAATCAGTCCAATAGCTATGCCAAATACTCTAGTGCGATCAGCGGCAGAGGTATCACCTGCACGATGCGCAAAAAATGTTGCCCAGATGGGAACCGTTGCGACAAGCAGTGCAACCACCCCAGAAGACAGATCTCGTTGCGAGCTGGTGATCAAGCTCCAGGGAATCACCATCTCAAGAACGGCATACAAGGCGATGTATTTCCAATACTTTAAGGCTGGGATTAACTCTCTTTTGTAGAAAGCAAGTGGTATTAGAACCACCGCGCCGATCAAGACGCGAGCAAATACGATTACGGGCGTAGCAAACTCTTCGACAGCAACTTTCATAAATAAGTAGGGGATTCCCCAAAGCAATCCAACAAGGGCAAACAGCCCCCAACCTCTTCTTGTCATTACTTCAATACGCTCCGATATAGATTTAATGTTTGATTAGCAACCTTATCCCAGCCAAATTCACTAATTGCTCGCGAGCGGCCTGCCTGGCCCATGCGGTGTGCTAAATCACCATCTTCTAATACTTGGCTCAATGCCTTCAATAGATTTGCTTCAAAGGTTTGTGAATCTTCGGTGTAATCAACTAACAGACCGGTTTCTCCATGATTTACCACCTCTGGGATTCCACCAACTCGTGAGGCAATCACCGCAGTTTCGCAGGCCATCGCTTCTAAATTAACAATTCCAAGTGGTTCGTAAATTGAAGGACAAACAAAGGCCCGCGCTGCTGTGAGAAGTGCGGTTAATTCATGCCTACTCAACATCTCCTTTATCCAAATCACATTTCCTTTTGATGTAGATAACTCCGAAATGAGCAGCTCTACCTCTTTGCCAATCGCTGGCTCATCAGGAGAGCTCGCAGCTAGCACCAATGTGTACTCAGAAGAAATATCTCTCCAAGCCCGCAATAAATGTGCCAAGCCCTTCTGTCGAGTAATTCGACCAACGAACATGGCAAATGGGCCCTTAATCTTGTACTTATCTAAAATCGAATTATCAAGATTCGGTCGGAAGAGTTCGGTGTCGATTCCATTTCGGATGGTGACCACTTTATTTTCTGGAATCTGAGGATAAGAGTTCAATACATCCATCCTCATGCCATCACTAACAGCGATAATTGCGGCAGCGTTCTCATAAGCGGTTTTTTCAATCCAAGAAGAGATTTGATAACCGCCTCCCAGTTGCTCTGCTTTCCAAGGCCTGAGTGGTTCGAGCGAGTGTGCGGTTACTACATGAGGGATTCCAAAAATTCTTGCGGCGAGATGTCCTGCAAAGTTGGCGTACCAGGTGTGGCTATGGGCTACATCAATTCCGCCCAAGGATCTTGAAATATCTTCACCTAAAAGCAACGCTTGAAAGGCGGGGTTGATTTGATTTAACTCTTCAGAGAGTTCATGGCCAATTGCGCCCGAACGAGTCGGGCCATAACAATGCACCTCTGCGGAAATCTCAGGCAATTGCTCTAGCGCAGAGACCAGATTTGTTACGTGAACTCCGGCGCCACCATAAATATGTGGGGGCCATTCCTTAGTAATCATGGCTACTTTGACCTGTTTATTGCCCACCAACCAAGAGTATCGTTAGGTCATGGCTCGCCTTGATCTTCCGCTGGGAATAGTTCTCGCTGGCGGTGAAGGAAAGCGTTTAATGCCATTAACAGCGGATCGAGCAAAGCCAGCTGTGCCATTTGGCGGCTCTTATCGTTTGGTTGATTTTGTTTTATCAAATCTAGTTAATGCAGGTTTCTTGAAGATTGCGGTTTTGACTCAGTACAAATCACATTCATTAGATCGTCACATAACAACAACTTGGCGTATGTCCAATCTATTGGGAAATTACATAACACCAGTACCTGCACAACAGCGACTCGGTCCGCGCTGGTACACGGGAAGCGCAGATGCGATTTTGCAAAACTTCAATTTGATTCATGATGAAAATCCCAAACATGTAATTGTTTTTGGTGCCGATCACGTTTATCGCATGGATCCAGACCAAATGTACAAGCAGCATCTACAAACCGATGCTGGAGTAACTGTGGCGGCAATTAGGGTTAAGCGCAGTGAGGCATCAGATTTTGGTGTAATCGAACTAGCCGATGACGGGATCACCATTAAGGCTTTCCATGAAAAACCTAAAGATCCTCCAGCAATGCCTGGTCATCCAGATTTAGCTTTGGTATCTATGGGGAATTACATCTTCAGAAGAGATGCTATGGAAGAAGCGTTGATAATCGATTCCGAAGATATTGAAAGTCGTCACGATATTGGTGGCAACATAATTCCTGCGATGACTAAGGCAGGTTTAGCTAAGGTTTATGATTTTGCAAACAATGTTGTTCCAGGTGAGACTGAGCGCGATAAAGGCTATTGGCGGGATGTAGGTTCCATTGATTCGTATTTTGATGCCCACATGGATTTAGTTTCGCCACTTCCCATTTTCAATCTTTACAACCGACAGTGGCCCATACTCACCAATCCACCATCGAATCCACCAGCTAAATTCTCTGAGCGTGGAATTGCTTTTGATTCAGTAGTTGGTGCCGGCTCCATTATTTCTGGTGGCGAGCTGCGTAGAACAGTGGCTTCCTACGATGTTATGGTGAATAGGGATGCTGCAATTGAAAGCGCGGTGTTGATGCCAGCTGTAAAAGTGGGCGAGGGTGCCAAGATAAAGAATGCGATTTTGGATAAGAATGTAGTTGTTGAACCAGGGGCAACAATTGGTTATGACCTAGAGCGTGATCGTCAACGTTTCACTGTTTCACCTGGTGGGATTGTTGTGGTTGGCAAAGGCGTAACGGTAAGTCGTTAAAATCAAGGATTTTTTCATAGGCTAGAATTAGGCCAGGTCAAAGAAGACCACTTCACTAGATTCCAAATTAATCGGAGTAATTCTTATGCGTTTTGGTGTGCTTACAGGTGGCGGAGATTGTCCGGGATTAAATGCGGTAATCCGCGCAGTAGTTCGCAAAGGTGAGAAGGAGTACGGCTACGAGTTTGTAGGTTTCCGTGATGGCTGGAAGGGACCGCTTGAAGGTCTAACCATGCCACTCAACATCGCTGCGACTCGAGGCATCTTGCCAAGAGGTGGAACCATTCTTGGTTCATCTCGTACCAATCCATTCAAGATTGAGAATGGTGTTGAGCGCATTAAAGAAAATCTAGCCAAAATGAATATCGATGCTTTGATCGCCATTGGCGGCGAAGATACTTTGGGTGTCGCTACAAAGCTAGATGCGCTGGGAGTAAAGGTAATTGGTGTTCCAAAGACTATTGATAACGACCTCAACAACACTGATTACACATTTGGTTTTGATACCGCTGTAAATATCGCAGTTGAGGCGATTGATCGTTTGCATACAACCGCAGAATCCCACCACCGTGCCTTAATTGTTGAGGTTATGGGTCGCCATGCTGGTTGGATTGCGCTGCACTCTGGTCTTGCCGGCGGAGCCTCCTGTATTTTGATTCCTGAGGTTCCCTTTGATATCGACAAGGTCTGCAAGTATGTCGAGTCACGTTTCGAGCAGTCATATGCGCCAATCATTGTTGTAGCCGAGGGAGCCCTGCCAAAGGATGGCGATCTAATTACAAAGGACTCCACCTTGGATGCTTTTGGCCATGTTAAATTGTCGGGAATCGGCGAATGGCTAGCCAAAGAGATTGAAAAGCGCACAGGTACAGAGGCTCGCACCTCTATCTTGGGTCACATTCAACGTGGTGGAACCCCGACCGCATTTGATCGAGTGCTAGCAACCCGTTTTGGACTTCACGCGATTACCGCTGCCCATGATGGTGATTGGGGCAAGATGGTGGCTCTGCATGGAACCAACATCGCTCGTGTTCCGCTGGCTTCAGCAACTGAAAAGTTGAAGACGGTAGATCCAGCCTTGTTAGCTGAAGCAGAAGTCTTCTTCGGATAATTACTCGACACGAGCTATATCGAGTTATCTACCCTTAGAGCCATGAATAGCAATCCGGGCAGCGCAGTTGCGTTAGAGAATCTATTTGATTCAACCTTGCCTGCTGCTCAACAACCGCCTTGGCCAGATGCTCAAGCTTTGAATAAAGCGGTAAGTGAGTTGAAAGTATTGCCACCTTTGGTTTTTGCTGGTGAATGTGACAACTTAAAGGCACGCATTGCCGAAGCTGCAGATGGAAAAGCTTTCTGGTTGCAGGGTGGAGATTGTGCTGAAACCTTTGCTGCTGCTACTGCCGATTCGATTAGAAATCGCATCAAGACTATTTTGCAGATGGCTGCGGTTTTGCAGTACGGCGCGAGCTTGCCTGTGATTAAGGTGGGCCGCATGGCCGGGCAGTTTGCCAAGCCTCGTAGTAATGATTTTGAAAAGCGTGGTGAGGTAACGCTTCCTGCCTATCGAGGAGATGCTGTCAATGATCTTGAGTTCACAGCTGAGGCTAGAAACCCAGATCCTTCACGTCTTGTAAAGGTTTATCACACATCATCAGCTACCTTGAATTTAGTTCGAGCATTTACTCAGGGTGGTTTTGCTGATCTGAGACTGGTACATGAATGGAACAAGGGATTTATCAAAGACTCAAAAATCGGTGCCCGGTATGAAGCTATGGCAAATGAAATCGGTAGAGCGCTTGATTTCATGCGTAGCGCAGGTGTAAACCCCGAAGAGTTTAAGACCGTTGATTTTTACGCAAGCCACGAAGCATTAATTCTGGAGTATGAAAAAGCTCTCACCAGAATCGATTCTCGTACTGGCGATCCTTATGATGTTTCAGCTCACTTTGTTTGGATCGGTGAGCGCACCAGACAGATTAATGGCGCGCACATGGATTTTGCGAAAAAGATTAAGAATCCAATCGGCGTGAAGATCGGCCCTAAGACAACTCCCGAAGATGCGCTATCACTTATAAATGAGTTGAATCCCAATAATGAACCAGGAAGATTAACCTTTATTACCCGTATGGGGGCTGGCAACATCAGAGCGGTTCTGCCAGCCATCGTTAAGGCGGTAAGAGATTCTGGTGCAAAGATTCTCTGGGTCTGTGATCCGATGCATGGAAATACCTATGAGGCTCCGAGTGGCTACAAAACCCGCAAATTTGATGATGTTTTAGAAGAGGTAAAAGGATTTTTCGAGGTACATCAAGATTTAGGCACTCATCCAGGTGGAATTCATATCGAGTTAACTGGTGATGATGTAACTGAGTGTGTAGGTGGAGGAGAGGAAATCTCCCATGAAGATTTGGCAACTCGTTATGAAACGGCTTGTGATCCTCGGCTAAACCACACCCAATCTCTCGAACTGGCATTTTTAGTCGCTGAGATGTTGCGCGACCGTAAATAGGTCGCCAATGAACCTTGAGATTCTTAACTCCCATGAGTTAAAGACCCCAATAGGAAAACTAACCATAGTCACAGCGGCCGATACCTTGGTGGCCTGTGGCTTTCTCTCAGTAAATAAATTGATGAGAGGCTCTCTAGATGTAGAGATAAAGCGGAGTGTTAAACCAAATCAAATCACAAGATTAATTAGAGATTATTTTGAGGGGGATTTGGCGGCAATAAATACCATCAAGGTAAGGCAGCCCGGAGGTGAATTTTCTCAGGCAGCTTGGCGGGAGATGCGTAAAGTAAGAAGTGGAAAGGTAATTTCATATTCCGAGCTTGCGGTTAAATCTGGCTCACCGAGAGCGGTTCGTGCCGCTGGATCCGCCTGTGCTAAAAATCGGGTAGCGATAGTTGTGCCCTGTCATCGCATAGTAAAAACTGGTGGCGGTATAGGAAATTACGCGTACGGACTTAAAGCTAAAGAGTGGTTACTAAGCCACGAAGGCGCGTTTTAATAAACTTTGCAAGATTTCACTAGCCCGCTGAATCTGTGTCGCTGTGACATCCATGTGTGTTACTAAGCGAACGTAATTAGGCCCTAAGGCACTGATAAGTAATCCTTCTGTTTTTGCAGTATTAGCAAACTCTGTAGCGGAGAGCTTGGCTCCTACCAGATCTAATCCGACGATGTTGGTATCAACAAAATCTGGATTCACAACTGTCGCGCGAGCCTCCTGGCACGCCTTTGCTAACTTCTTAGCGTTTTCGTGGTCATTTGCCAGAAGTGGAATGTTGTTGTCCAAGGCGTAATGTCCAGCTGCGGCCAAAAGGCCAATCTGTCTCATACCTGCTCCGTAGCGCTTGCGCCAGACTCTGGCTTTAGAGACCTTCTCTTTACTTGAAATCATTAGAGAGCCAACTGGTGCGCCGAGCCCTTTAGATAAGCAGACGCTAATGGTGTCAAAGAATTTTCCATACTCTTTCAGAGCTACACCACTGGCAACGTGGGCGTTCCAGATTCGCGCACCATCTAAATGCAGAGCAATTCCTTGTCCCTGAACCGCAGCATGTAACTTCTCGATCTCTGCGATTGACTGCACAGTTCCACCTCCGAAGTTGTGGGTGTTCTCAATTGCAATCGCCGTTGTAGATACTAAATATGGTCCGGAGTTCGGTCTTGCGTAACTAAGGGCATTGGTATGGTCCAACAAGCCTCTCTCATCACGCCAAGTTCTAGTGGTAATTCCGCTAAATACTGCGGCTGCCCCTAGCTCGGCTCGTGCAATGTGAGAGTTAGCCTCACAAAGCAGCTCCTCTCCGGGCGCTACTAAAGTTCTAATTCCAAGTTGGTTGGCAAGTGATCCAGTAGGGGTAAAAACCGCTGCTTCCTTGCCGAACAAATCTGCAACCCGTTCCTCAAGAGAGTTAACTGTTGGATCATCACCATAAACATCATCACCAACTACAGCCTCTGAGATCGCTGCTCGCATTGCTGCAGAAGGTTTTGTTACCGTATCTGAGCGTAAATCGATTAACTCATTAGAGTTTGTCATAGATAAATAATCTCAGTTTGTTGCATTCTTTGGAACCCCTGCAGAAACTTTGGGTTGGACAATAGCTAGCATTGCAATCAACACTAAGGTACCGCCCAAAGCAAGGCGCAGAGTGAATGGTTCCATGCCATACATAAAGGAGAACAAAGCGGCAAACACCACCTCCATGGTGAGGATTACCGCAACCTTTGTCGTTGAAATTCTGGCCTGGGACCAGGTTTGAATTACAAAAGCAAAAGCGGTTGCAAAGACCGCAGTGAAAACAACTACAGACCAAACCTGTAAATCTGGCGGGGCTTTATAACCATTTAGAGATGCTGGAATGGCTGACAAGATTGCGCACCCAACCAACTGAACAACTGTTAATGCATAAGCATCAAAGTTCTTGCTCCAGGCACCCAGAAGAATTATGTGTAGAGCAAAACAGAGCGCCGAAGCTAGGACAAATAACTCTCCAACTCCAATACTCCAACCATCTACTGAAAGTATGGCAAGACCTGCAACCGCAAGAGCAATATAAAAACTCATTAAAAGGGTCAATTTTTCTTTTAGAAATAGGAAAGCTAGCAGGGGAGTGAAGACAACATAGAGGCCAGTAATAAACCCGGTTATTGCTGGCGTGGTTCTCTCTAGGCCAAGGGTTTGCAGGATATAGCCAGCACCTAACGCACTCCCAATAGCCAAACCTTTAACGACCAACTCCTTATTGATAGCGCGAAGTACAGAGGGCTTGATTAGCACCATCGCAAATGCTGCAACTAAGAATCGAGAGACTAGGAAGCTATATACATCCTGCTGATCCAAAATATCTTTCATCCAGACGAAAGAGATCCCCCACATTGCAGCAACCGCTAGCAATGCCCACGGCGCTAATTTCATCTGCATTACTTATCTCGCATCTTTCGAAGCGCTGCGACCTCGCCACCGTGTTCTGGCTCCTCGCCAGGGGTCTCCAATATCAATGGTGCATCAGCAATGGCTGGATGAGCGATTAATTCAGCAAAGGGTTTTATCCCTAAATCTCCCGCGCCGAGATTTTGATGCCTATCTTTTAGTGAACCTAGAACATCCATGGAGTCGTTGGCATGAATGAGTTGAATCCGTTCTTTGCCGGCAACTTCAACCAAAAGGTCAATGGTTTTAGTCATACCACCTTTGGTTTTTATGTCATGGCCTGCTGCAAAAACATGGCAGGTGTCCAGACAAACACCAACTTTGGGATGCCACTCCAGAGCTTCAAAGTATTTTGTTAGATCATCTAATTTCTTAACTAGAGATTGACCTTGACCGGCAGTTGGTTCAAGAAGCAACCAAGGGTCTTTGTCATCCAGTTTTTCCAAGATTGGCATCATGCCCTCGTGAATCTGTTTCCAAGCCTGTTTAACATGAGCTTCATCTACAGCTGATCCAGTGTGGATTACAACACCGAGCGCACCTATTTCGCGGCCCCGCTTTAATGAATACTGCGTTGAGGCAAGTGAGTTTTTGTAGGTTGCCTCGGTGGGAGAGCCCAAGTTTATGAGGAATGGAGCATGGACATAAGTTTCAATATCTAACTCTTGAGCCTTGGCAATAAAAGCTTGATCAGCTTCTGGGTTAGCTGTTGGCATCGCCCAAGTTCTGGGGCTGGATGCAAATACCTGTATCGCCTCAGCTTTGATGGTTTGGGCATATTGAATGGAACGTTTAGCCATGCCCCCAGTAGTGGGAACATGGGCTCCAATTCTTGGCTTTCTTTCTGCCGAGTTTTTGCTCTTTGTTGCCACCCGGTCACCCTACAGTGATGGTCACTGTTGAGCCACGTTTAACCTTAGTGCCGACCTTTGGTGCGACATTGGTTACTACCTTAGTTTTCTTGTTTCCAACGGTTTTTACGATGACCTTGAGGTCTAGATCTTTCAAGGTTGCAACCGCTTTGGCCTGCGTTAGAGAGAAGATATTTGGAATAAAGACAAACTCTGAACCCTTTGATACCAAAAGCGTTATCTTGATTCCTTTATCCAATTCACCGGCTGCGGGGGATTGGCTGATTACCGCCCCAATTGGCAAATCTTCACTGTAGATGTACTTGGTATCTACCTCGAAGCCAGCTTCAGTTAACTCATTTAAAGCCTGCTCTCCACTCTTTCCTTTGTAACTGCTTACCCCAATCTGCTCAATACCTTTTGAAACAAATATATTAACCTGACTATCGCGCTTAATTCGTTCACCAGCGGTTGGCGCAGAGCGCATTATGAAACCTTTGGGAAACTCAGTTGAAAACTCTTCAACAACTTCGCCCAGAATTAATTTGTTGTCCTTTAATAGATTTTCAGCAACTTCAATCTTTAAACCTTGTAGATTTGGAACCGC
>JACCEB011290959.1_pt1 | contig 11772 bp, 7 predicted proteins | sample 7454761 | NCBI WGS metagenome assembly JACCEB01 (sample SAMN15323454, study PRJNA562643) | freshwater metagenome | isolation source: river surface water | place: USA:Blue River Watershed | collected 2017-08-18 | reverse complement strand
CCTTCCTTACGCGCAGCATGACCGGCAACACCCGTAGCCACAACATCTAACACCATCAAACCCCTTTCTGCCACAGCAATTTGTCCTAAAGTAGGTTCGCCCACAATAGTAAAATCAATTTTTGGAAGTAATGGAAATAAAGCTTCCATACCATTTTTGCCCGAAATTTCTTCCTCCGCCGAAGCCGCAAAAACCAAATTGAAAGGTAAATTCTCCTGATTATAAAAATGAATAAAAGCTCCCATCAAGCCCATTAAAGCACCACCCGCATCATTACTGCCCAAACCAAACAATTTACCATCTTGTTGAATAGGCGCAAAAGGATTGTTGGTATAAGCAGGATTTGGCTTAACGGTGTCGATATGAGAATTTAATAAAATAGTAAATTTACCTTGTGTAAAGTGCTTATTTACAGCGTAAACATTATTTAAATAACGTTTGGTAGGAATAAAAAAATCATTTTCTAAAATCGATTGAACGTATTGCGCAACTAAATCTTCTTCTTTACTAAAAGACTGAATACGAATTAACTGCGATAAGTAATTTACGATATTAAAAGAAATCATTATAAAAATTATGTATAACCGTTCGTAATCCTAGGTAAAAGTAAATATTTTTTTCTTCAAATCTTGCATTGGTATAAAATCTGTTGGTCATGCCAATTTCAAACATAAAATGCGCTTTTGGATTCACTAGATAACTGTATCTAGCATCAAAAATTTGCAAATTAGTTTGTAAACCTTGCCCAGTTTTTTGTCCGTACAAAGCACCATCCCCCCTAACATCCACGCGGTTGGTATTGTAACTGTATAAAATATTACCTCCATGATTAATATTATTGGTATCTAAACCAAAAATTGCACTTGAGTATCTGATTTGGAAATAACTACGTTTATAATTGTATCTTAAAAAACTAACAAACTCTTTAAAATTAGCACCTAAAGGATGAGCCATAGGTTCGTTCATTTGAGTATGAGAAGTGATAGAATCAAAATGTGTGTAAGTGTAAGGACGAACATAATTATACTCGGCTTGGAAATTTAAATTTTCGATTTTCAAAAAATCAAAAACCTTTGCACCAGTTTGGAAACCATATTTATTCCCCCAATAATTATCGTTTCTTTTTAAAGCTTGAATATTTAAATCATCTAAAACAAACTGACCGTAAAGCACAACTTTTGGGGTAATTTTATATGATGTATTTAACCCTAACATAGCCCTATCTGCCGAGCCTTGTTGCCATTCGATAGGACGCATAATCACAACTGGATTTAAATAATTTAAATCAAAAGCACGTTTTTCGGTTATTTTCCATGTGATATTTTCGAATAAACTGATGTTAAATTTTTTATTTACGTTCCAGCTCAAATAATGAATAGCATTAAATTTAGCATCTAAAAGTCGGTCGCCTTGCCCAGCAAATCCAAAATGATTATTACGTTGGATTAACATCACATACTTCATTTTCCAAAAATTAGCTTCCGTTTTAAAATACACAGAAGGAAAAGCATGATCACTTAACAACAAAGAGCGATAGCCATCCCCTAAAAAGTGTTTACCATGCCCAAATTCGAAATTAAAAAATTGATTAGGACGATAACTTAAAGCACCCATTGCAAAACTCCAATCCAAAGCCCCAGAGGTTAAATCTTCTCTAAAATTTTTGTATCTACCTTGGCCAAAAACAACATTTTGTGCACCCGCATAACGCAGTTCGTGCGGTAAAAATCTTGCTTGATTTTCGAACAACATCGAATTAAAAAACAACTTATTGTTAAAGCTACCCTCAATCCAATAACCACGCGTATTTTGCCATGTACCATAATTGTTATTTTCAAAATCCCTACCCAAGCGCAAATTCAACAATAAATTTGCACGCACCTTAAATCCAGCAGAGTCAATTTCGATTAAATTTTCATCAAACAATTTATTTTCGCTCCAAATTAGCACTTTTGCCCACAAAGACGTTGGCAATAAATACAAACGATTAGAATCCTGTAAAGCATTATGAATGCTATCCACATTATTAAAATTATTTACCTCATCGTATCTAAAAGGGCGAATAGAAGTATGCATTTTAGCATTAGGATGATACAAACGTTTTTCAACCGAATTTTGTAATTGTTGGTCCAAAACAAAGTTCATTTGCTGCGCAAAAGAATTAAAAACTAAAACAAAAGTAAAAAATGCAATAAGCCTATTAGTAATCATAATTGTAATTTAAAAATGCGGTTCGTACACCTATAAAAAAGTGCTGATAATTGCTTTGATTGTCTTTATTCCAAATGGTTCGTAAATTATAACCTCCTTCCAAAAACATGTGGTTTGCAGGATTTAACAACCAAGAAAATTTAAACTGATGAATTAAAGTGGTATGTAAATCTCCTTGTAACAAAGTATGTCCGTATTCCTTCTCTCGCAATTCGTAACTTCTAAATATATCGTTTCCAACAGAAGTTAACTCGTTATTATCTTTTCCAACTTGATGATATACAACTTTATACTGTGTAAAAAATCTTTTGTATCGATACGAAAAAATTGCCAGTAATTCCTGAAAATTAGCCCCCAAAGGATGCGCTAAAGGCTGATAAAAATGTCCGTAGGTTTGAGCCGAATTTTTATGAGAATAGGTAAAAGGGCGAACAAAATTATACTCGGCTTGGAAGGTAAAACCAGGAAACTTTTTTAAATTACTAATTCTAGTTCCTGCTTGCATGCCATATTTATTTGCCCACCAATTGTTACCTCCAAAAAGTTCATCCGTTTTTAACTCGGTTAATACCAATTGAGAATACATTTTCCAATAATTTGTAGGGATAACCTTAGCTGTGAAGCCAATTAACATATTATCTGGCGACCCCAAATTTAGTTCTTGTGGACGCATAATGATAAAAGGATTTAAATAATTAATATCAAAAGAGCTACGTTGTAAACTATCGCCCTTCCATATAACAGCTTCCACCAATCCTAGATACCACCACTTCGTTAATTTTATATCCAAATGATGAAATGAACCATAAGATTTTTGACGTAAAGCATCTCTATTTGGGCGGTTATACATATCAATAAATTCGCCTACAATAGCACTATATTTAAAGCGCCAAAACTTAAAATCCATTTTTGCAAAAGGGTAACTATTTGCATTATCTGATAACAACAAAGAACGATGACCATCCCCAATAAAATTTTTGCCATGACCAAAAGTAAATTTAAATTCTTTAGTAACCATTAGCTCCAAAGCACCAACAGATTGCCAAATATTAACTGCTCCATCATCCCTAATTTTTGCAAAACCTTCTCCTGGGGAAACTCTTGTTGCATAAATAAAATCTTTAGTGTAAGAATCGTACTTTGCTACATTTTCGGATAAAACGGAGAAAAATTTCAACCGTTTACCAATTTGACCTTGAGCTAAAACGCCTCTACGATATTTAAAAATATTACGGTTATCTGGAGAAAACTCCTTGCCAAATTGAATATCGTAATAAGGATCTAGAGTTATGTATTTATTAGGTGATTCCTGATAAGCAATCCAATTGTTATGCAACAAATAGTTGGTGTATTTAGCGTATTTGTAATCTTTATATAAACTATCTTGAGAATAAGTTAAAAATAAACTATCGCGAGATAAAGGGTTAAATAAAGATCGTGAACTTGTAAAACCAGTATCTTGTCCTAATGTATTGTAATAAAAAACACCCAAATCTTGGTGTATAGTGTTTTGAGCAATTATTGAATTATTAAATAAAAGTTGAAAAAAAAGACTGCAAAAAAGTAATTTATAATAATAAATCTTCAACATTATTGGATGTATGATTGTTGTTTAAATCTTCAAGCTGATTTTTTTTATTTCGTTTGCGAATAATGTATGAAGGAATATAAGATAAAATTGAAGCCATAAATAATTGCACCAATAATAATTCTAAACTTCCTATATTTCTTAAAAAGAAACTAATTACAATAATCAAAAAATTAAAAAATATAATTGTAATAGAACTTTTAATGTGCGAAAAACCAATTTCTAATAATCTATGATGAATATGATTTCTGTCGGGATAAAAAGGCGATTTACCAGCTAAAATTCGTTTAGCAAAAACCCTTAAGGTATCATACAAAGGAACAATTAAAATTCCGAAAGCCAAAATTGCTATTGAGTTAAAAGCATAATTAGGAGCTGTATTATTGTTTTCGATAAAATTTATACACAAAAATCCATTAATCATTCCCAAGATTAATGAACCCGTATCACCCATAAAAATTTGAGCTGGAGTTTTATTATACCATAAAAACCCTATTAATGAACCCGATAATGAAAAAGAAATAATTGCTAAACTATCTAAATTATTCACCCAAAACCAAACTCCAAAAGTAGAACAAACCAAAAATCCAACACCCCCCGATAACCAATTGATACCATCAATTAGATTAAATCCATTCATAATTACCAATAAAGTAAAAACAGTTAAGGGCTTCCCTATCCATTCTGGAATTTCATAAATTTCGAACAAGCCATACAAACTGGTTAGTTGTAAATCCCCTAAAAAAACCAATATTGAAACTGCTAAAATTTGTCCGAGTAATTTTTTTAAGGGCGCCGTTATTAAAATATCGTCCTTTAAACCAATGAAAAAAATGATTAAAATAGCAACTAATAAAAATTGAACATTTTTAACTGGTAAATCTTCTGGTAAAAAAAGCAACATGGATATGAAAAAACCAGCAAAAATTGCCAAACCGCCCAAGGTGGGGATAGATTTATTGTGAGATTTTCTATCGTCTGGAACATCATATAAGTGCTTTAAATAAGATACACGAATGATACTAGGAATTGCTAAAATAGCAATTACCAATGCAGTACAAAAAGCAAATATTATATTGGTACTCAATTAATTTAATTTTAAAATAATAAGCCTACAGATAAAAATAATCTTTGTGTTCTAATATCTTGCATCAATTTATTTCCAGTTGCTTCTCCATCCTCATTAGCCCATGAAACATCATACGATTCTTTTTTTAAACTTCTGGTAAATGGCATACTCCAATTAATTGAAGTTACTAAAGAAACTGTACCTGCTAAATTATACTCTGTACCAAAACCTAAATTTAAACCACCTCTGTAAAAAAACGTTTCTTTTTGAGCGGATAACTTTTCTTCATCACCGCCCAATCTTCTTAATTGTTTAGTATCACCATCCAAAACATCATTTCTTAAAGATTTAGCATCATATAAAATATCATTATCTAATCCAAACTCTAAAAAGTAAGTTAAATAACCAATTTCTGGAGTTTTTGCTTTAATTTTAATTGGAACATTTACTGATTGTAAAAATATTGTTCTTTCCTGTATCAAACTTTGATTAGCCACAGTAGTTCCGTTTGAAGAACTTGTAAACTCGTAACTGTAAACCAAATTATCAGCATATCTCAATCTAGTTCCTGTAGTTTTTTGATGTAATCCAAAAGTTACACCTATTACATCATTTCTGTAAAACTCTAACTGAAAACCATAACCATATAAATAACCCATGCCATCATTCTCAACACCTAATCTTTTGGACTGATTCCATGCTAAGCCACTTGTTCCTAATATTCCTACTCTAAATCTTCTACCATCCACTTGAGCACTTAACTGATTCAAAATCAATGCTACAAATACCGTAAATACAACTACTTTTTTATTCATTTCACAAAATTTATTTACAATTATTAAAAATACTAAACTTTAAATGTTGATTAAGGTTGCTTTTAATCCACATTAATTAATAAATTTACACTTTATTTAAATCACAAAACTAACTAATTTATGACAAAGGATAAATTAATATTCATAAAAATTATCATTTTACTTTTTACATCTAGTATTATCATCTCTTGTTCTAGCAATAAATTTGATGTAAAGCTGAACGAAAATCTCGAAGATGTTAAACTACTTCATTACGACGAGGTTTTGTTCGAAAATAACCCTTACAACATCCACACCAAATTAGATAGTTTAGCTAAAATATATCCTGTTTTTATAAATGGTGATTATAAAAATGATGCTGCTGTAAATGGATTAATAGAATATATTCAAAATCCGCTTAACCAAAAACTATATCAAGAATGTAAAAATCAAGAAAGTAAATTTAAAAATGCCGAAGAAGAAATTACGCTGTCATTTAAGTATTTTCAGCACTATTTTTCTGATAAAAAATTACCTCTTATTTATTTTTACATCTCTGGTTTAAATTACGAAGAACCTATAATTATTGCCGATTCTTTAACTATTTTAGTTGGAAAAGATTTGTTTTTGGGCGCAAAATATCCCATTTATGGACAATATCAAATACCTCTTTTTGTTTCTCAAAAATTCGATACAAAATTTTTAGCCTTTCAAATCATGCGTAGATATTTGTATCAAACTTTTTCCAAAAACTTAAAAGGCAAAAATTTAATCGAAAATATAATCGCTTTAGGTAAAGTAGAATACATTTTACACGCATTGTTCCCAAACAACACAACCGAAGAAATTTTAAATTTTACACCAGAACAAATGAATTGGTGTGAACAAAAAGAAAAAGCATTTTGGCAACATTTAGCCGACGAACAAATGTTGTTTAATGAAGATTATCATACCTACAAAAAATATATAGAAGATCGCCCTTTTATTTCCTCATTAGAAAAAGATTCGCCTGGAAGAGCAGGGATTTGGATAGGTTATAGAATTATCGAACAATACATGGACAATAAAAATATAACTATAACTCAATTAATGGAAACTAATGATATGATGGGAATTTTTAATGAAGCTAAATATAAACCTTAAATAACTCTCTGAAATCAAAATCCAGAATTAAATTTAAATGCTTAAAACAATTAAACTTTTATTATTAACACTACTAATTTGCAAAAATGTTTTTGCTCAAAGCTACCATTTTGTTCCCTTAACCGTGGACGATGGATTATCGCAAAATGAAATTGTTAGTATTATTCAAGATAAACGAGGCTTAATTTGGATGGCAACTAAAGGTGGGGGTGTAACCATTTTTGATGGAATTAATTACAGGTATTTAAAAGAAGAAAATGGTTTAAGTAACAATATTGTATACTGTTTATTTGAAGATTTAAGAGGCAATATTTGGATTGGCACATACGACGGGTTAAATTTATACGACGGGGTTAAAATAAGGACTTTTAATGAAAAAAACGGACTAAATTCTACCGTAATCAAAACCATTGCTGAAGATGCAACAGGAAAAATTTGGGTTGGAACAGAAAACGGTGGAATTAGTGTATTAAATCCCGAAAACAAAAAATTTGAGTTTAAAGAATACAATATAGTAGTTGATAAATATATTGGTAATAGCTTTAGGAAAATAATCGAAAGCTCGGACGGTAAAATGTGGGTTGCAGGTAATAAAGGCGTTACTGTTATTGATGGAAATAAAACGTATCATTATGTTCAAAATGATGGTTTAGCTGGTAATTATGTTTTTGATTTACACGAAGATATTAATGGCGATATTGTAATTGCTACTAATAATGGCTTAAGTATTTTTGATGGAAAAACTTTCACCAATTATAATATAGATAATGGATTCCCTAGCAATGATATTTTGTGTATTGAAGAGGATCAAAAAGGAAATTTATGGTTAGGTACTGCTGGAGATGGCTTAATAAAATTTAATCCATTGTTACAAGAATACGAAATTTTTAACAGTTCCAATGGTTTATCCGAAGACATTGTATTGTGTGTTTTAGAAGATGTAAGCAACAACATTTGGGTAGGAACAAAAGGTGGTGGAGTAAATAGGTTTTCGGGAGTAGCATTTACCTATTTTACATCTAATGATGGTTTAATTAGCGAAAAAGTAAATGCAATTGCTGTTGATAAAAAAAATCAAACATGGCTAGCAACTAGAGATGGTTTAACCAAATTTGATGGAGTTAAGCATATTTCATTTACACAAAAAAATGGTTTACCAGTTAATTTTTGCGCTACAGTTTTCGAAGATAAAAAAGGAAATATTTGGGTTGGTACTTTATTAGGATTAGTAAAAATTGTAAACGATAAAATTACCAACGTTTACAGTTACAAAGAAGGTGTAATGAATCCTGTTGTAAGTATTGTTGAAGATAAAAAAGGAAATATTTGGTTAGGTACAGATGGTGGTGGTATCATTTTATATGATGGTTTAAATTTTAAAACTTACTCCATGATTAACGGATTAAACAGCAATAAGGTAACATCTGTTTTAGAAGATGATAAAGGCGCTATTTGGGTAGGAACTTTTGGTGGTGGCGTGGCAAAATTTAATGGAACTGAGTTTATCAATTTCGAAAAAGAAGACGGCTTAGCTTCAAATATTGTATACAGCTTAGCTAAAGGACCCAGAGGTGAAATTTATGTGGGTACAAAAAACGGAATTACTCGGATAGAGAATAAAACTTTTACCACTTTTGATACCAAACATGGCTTAATTTCTAACAATATTAAAATGCTGGCTTTTGATGAAGAAAACAGTTTATGGGTAGGGTCCGAAAAAGGTTTAGACAGATTGTATTTTAATCCTCCTCAGGTTTATCGTCAAACCAAAAAAGCTATTTCAGAAATAAAACATTACGGAAAAGATGATGGTATCAAAGGTGGCGAAATAAATTCCAATGCAGTTGCCCAGGATGCAGATGGAAATATGTGGTTTGGTACCAATAAAGGCGCTATAAAATTTGATATCAATATAGATGATTATAATTTACAAAAACCTAAAACTTATATCACCGATTTAAAACTAGAGTACAACAATGTTGATTGGTTAAAAAAAGGATTTTCAATTTTTCCATGGACCAATACACCAAAAAACTTAGAATTACATTTCGATTCGGCTCACGTTACTTTTTCGTTTATAGGTATCAATCATAAATCGCCCGATAAAGTAAGATATCAATGGAAGCTAGAAGGTTTCGACCAGTCGTTCACACCTTTAACAGCACAAAATTTTGCAACTTACCCTAATTTACCTCCAGGAACTTATACTTTTATTGTTATCGCTTGTAACTCGGATGAAGAATGTAATGATGAAGAACCTGCTACTTTTAGTTTTATCGTAAAGCCTCCATTTTGGCAAGAGTTATGGTTTATTTCGTTAATGTCCTTTTTTGGTATTTTAATTATACTTTTAACCATTAAATTTAGAGAAAGAAAATTGCGTAAAGACAGGGAACAATTGGAGTTATCAGTTAAAGAAAGAACTCAAGAAGTTGTAGAAAAAAACAATCAGCTGGAGTTAGTAAACTTAGAAATTGTATCAAAAAATAAAGAAATTGAAGAAAAAAATAATGATTTAAATTCCAGTATCCGCTACGCATTAACTATTCAACAAGCTTCATTTCCTTCTATTACAGAGCTAACTACTGTTTTCCCAGATGCTTTTATTTTTCATTTACCTCGGGATATTGTTAGCGGGGATTTTTATTGGTATCGAAAAATAGATAATTTATTTGTGATTGCTATTGCGGATTGTACAGGACATGGTGTACCCGGTGCTTTTATGAGTATGATTGGAATGACTTTGTTAAATGAAATTTTTAGTGGAAAGGAGAAAATTACAGCTGGCGAGGCACTAAACCGCTTGGATACTGGTATTTTAAAAGCATTTGAAAATAGTGATACCGAAAGTAAAGACGGGATGGATATTGCTTTATGTATAATTGATAAAGAAAATAAAATTATTGAATTTAGCGGTGCATTTCGCCCTATGGTAATGATTAAAAACAAAGAAATTATTGAACTAAAAGGCACTAAATACGCCATTGGTAGTAGGGATATCGAAAATAAAAATTTCGAAAACAATGTATATTATTACGAAGAAGGAGAGTGCATGTATTTATTTTCTGATGGTTATCCTGATCAATTTGGTGGGCCAGATAACAAAAAATTCAAAACTAAAGTAATGAAAGATATGTTTTTGGAAATTCATGAAGAATCCATGACTCAGCAAAAGCAACTTATCCATAACCGTTTAAAAACTTGGATGGGTAATTACGAACAAGTGGATGATATTTTAATTAGCGGTATACGTTTGTAAACATGTTAATGAACGAGGAATTGTTTTGGGGTATTGAGGACAAAGAAAAATGCTTCAATTGGAATTCCGAAACCAATTTTATTGTTGGAACATTTCAAAATTCTTGGGTGTTGTATATGCCTAAATTTTTACCCTTAGATATTGCAAAACATTATTTTGATTATTTACACCCACAACAAAAGAATATCGAATGGCAAACCGAAACCATAAAAATATTTGGTAAATCTATTTTAGTTCCCAGATTAGTTGCTTGGTATGGCGATAAAAATTATGCATATTCTGGTGTTATTCATAGTAGTAAAAAATGGAATGAAAAACTAATCGAAATCATGCATTTAATCGATAATTTAACCAATATTATCACTCCCAAATTTCATAACAATTACAACAGTGTTTTGTTAAATTTTTACGCTAACGGCGAGCAATATATGGGTTTTCATAAGGACAACGAAAAAAGTTTAGGCGCAAAACCCATCATAGCTTCGGTTAGTTTAGGTGCAAATCGTAAATTTTCATGTAAAACCACACAAAATAATCAAACTGTAAATTTCAATCTCCAAAACGGAAGTTTATTAATTATGGGAGGAGATTTTCAAGTTGACTTTTCCCACGCTTTACCCAAACAAAAAAAAGTACAACAAGCTCGTATCAACCTCACATTTAGGAATATAATTTAAAAAACCTCTATATTTTAAACATCAATTTGTAAAGTACACTATACAAAAAGTTCTATAAATTGTAAAGTGTACTATACAAAAAATAACAAAAAAATGAATACTGTAGTATACAATTTACTTACAAAAACACCATTCCATAATGACATTTTGGATTTTTATTCTAAATCAAAAAAGCTTTGTAATTAAGCATTTAGATATTCAAACACCAATTGTGCTTTACTTTCGCCTATTTCGTTTGCAATTTCGCTAAAACTTGCTTTTTTTAGTTTGGCAACACTTTTAAATTTAATAATTAAACTTTGATAGGTGGCTTCACCTATACCTTTTATTTTTAGCAAATCGGATTCAATCATAGCATTGGAACGCCTTGTGCGATGATGCCCTAAACTAAAACGGTGTGCTTCGTTTCGTAAATATTGTATCAATTTAAGTGCATCTGATTTTTTAGAAATAAACAAGGAATCCTTATCTCCAGGTACAAAAATTTCCTCTAACCTCTTAGCAATTCCTACTATTGCAACCTTACCCAACAAACCCAAATCATTTAAAGCATCACAAGCATAACCCAACTGTCCTTTTCCACCATCTATAATAATTAGTTGTGGTAAACTTTGTTCTTCCTCTAACAAGCGTTTATAGCGCCTTGTAACTACTTCGTACATGCTGGCAAAATCATTTGGACCTTCAACAGTTTTTATCGAAAATTTCCTGTAATCGGCCTTGCTTGGTTTAGCATTTTTAAAAACTACGCAAGCACTTGCAGGGTTGGTTCCTTGTATATTACTATTGTCAAAACACTCGATATGTACTGGTAAATCCTTTAACTTTAATAAACTCATTAATTCTATCAAAGAATTATCTTGAGATTGATAATCGTTATCAATTTTTAATTTCTGAAATGCATAATATTTAGCATTTCTTTCGGATAATTCGAGTAAAGACAATTTATCTCCGCGTTGTGGAATTTGGACGTTTAATGAACTTTCGAATATCAACGGACTAATTACCTCTTTAGAGTCGCTTTGAAATTT
>JACCEB010406716.1_pt1 | contig 11779 bp, 11 predicted proteins | sample 7454761 | NCBI WGS metagenome assembly JACCEB01 (sample SAMN15323454, study PRJNA562643) | freshwater metagenome | isolation source: river surface water | place: USA:Blue River Watershed | collected 2017-08-18 | reverse complement strand
TTTTCTTCTCACCGGACGATAAATATTTTTTAAATGCGCAAGTGGAATGGGGTAGTTTTTAAATGCTTTTGATTTTTTATAGAGCCATAAAAAATCGGGTCTTGTTTGAGTTATCCATTCGCCACCAATGATATCGTCTTGGTTGTTTAATTCAAGTATGTATTCGTACTGACGAGAAAGAAATTTTTGATGAGGAGTCAGTGTTACAGGGAATTTGGACACAAAATTTAAAAGTCCTTGCGCCTCAAGTTCTGGAGTGTGAAATTTAAGCTCTTCACCATAGATCATTTTGAGTTTAATCCTCACTCTTTTTGAGACACCGTTTAGAGCATCATTCGTTCCAATTGGTTCCTCCCCGATAACGTCACTACTATAACCAGCAATTGGTTGATTCCAAACATCGTTAAACCGATCTATGTCTGCAACAAATCCTTTACCATGAATACCCAGCATGTTGGATATGATGACATGAAAGGCCCCTGCATTAACATCTTTGCAGTCGTTTGAATCTGCTAAATCATCCGGTGGATAATTTCTATCAGAGGGATTGTCTCTCTCGTCGGCCTCACCCACGACCTTGCCCTTAACCTTACATCTTTTGCCGGCAAAGCCAAAAATTTCACCTGAATAATTGTAGGCTTCATGCATGGAGAGTAATGCCTTCACATCAGATGCTCCAATTGGAACCTTAATCCCAGATTTATTTGTGTAGATGATCCTATCAGGTTCTGGATAGTTGATGGCTGCTTGAGACCATCCATGACAAATACCCTCCCACCATAAATCGCGCGAATTATAGAGGCCCAAGACTTTTCGAGTTAATGAGTAGCTATAGTCATCATTCGAAATATCATAAAGCTCGGATGGGGACAGTTGATCCAATTGAGCAATGGTCATACTCTTTAATTCGCCTAGGGAATAAAGTTGATACCTAAAAGGTTGCGGATCAGGATGATTCCAACGATAAGCAATGCCACCTTTATTTGATGGCCAATAAGATTCAGACCATGCAAGACGATCATCAGCGAGGCGGCCACTAAGGGGAAGGATATTAAAATTCAAAAATAAGTTCACTCCTGCAAGCCTGTTAAAATTTGAGGGGTGAGAAGAGCGATCAAAGGGTTCGGCATTAGCAATCAAAGAAAAAAACGTCAGGATATAAAGAAGAATCATGGGTCCTCCTAAAGACATGACGAAAATGTAGTGCTTTATAATTAGCTTTTACAAGGAAGAGGCCGACAAATTAAAGATATCGATCCAACTGCTTGGTATTCATTAATGACGCTTAAGAACCTTTTGGAATTGAGCTTTGTAGTGATCCTTAAGGTTATCAAAATTAATCCAATCATCACAATGATGGAGGAGTTTAGCCGATGAACAATCATTTTTTAAATTATCTTTTAAGTCCTGAAGATTGTTTGACCTAAAAAAGGAATGCTGAACAATTTCATAAATACTTTCTCGGCTTTGAGAGGGATTGAGTTCAATTAATTTATGAAGGACTAGACTTGAATAAATCTTTTCACTAGCTTTTGCCTTCGACTCTATTCTCTCACGATCAATAACAAGATTCTCGATAACTCCTTTCATCCTACGAATACTATAAGAGAGAAGTCCAAAATGATCAGGGAAAATCATTCGCTCAACACTTGAGTGAGAAATATCTCTTTCATGCCAAAGAGCGCAGTTCTCTAAAAATGGGGTGAGGTGAGATCTTAAGAGCCTTGCGATACCAGTAATATTCTCCGAGGAGATGGGATTTTTTTTATGAGGCATCGTCGAGGATCCCTTCTGACCTTTAGAGAAGCCTTCTCTGACTTCATCGACATCAGAATGCTGGAGGAGTCTAAATTCAGTTGCCATTCTTTCGAGTAGGGACCCAATCAGTGCACCCACTGAAATAATTTTAGCATACTGATCTCTTGGGATCACTTGCGACGAGGTTTTTTCTACCTTAAGACCCAAGTCTTTCAGGGTTTCCTCTTCTTCCTCAGGGGATACGATGGTGTAATTTCCAACTGCTCCTGACATTTTTCCAGTCAGTGCTATTATTTCCTCATTCCATTCTTTAATTCTTCTTTGAAGCTCCGACTCAAAAGAGCAAAACTTCTGTCCGAAAATCATCGCTTCTGCAGAAATGCCATGACTCCTTCCTAGGCAGAGGAGATCACTTGTCTCGTGGGTTTTGTTTTTTAGGACACTGGAGAGTGAAACTAAATCGCTTCGAACAATGTCCATACTATCTTTAATCATAAGAGCATGGGCGGTATCAATAATATCAGACGAAGTGATGCCATAATGAAAGAAGCGTCCGAGTTCTGAAGGAAATTGTTCAGTGATACTCGTACAAAAGGCGATCACGTCATGATTGGTCGTTTTTTCAATTTCTGAAATCCGTCGCGGATTAATTTGGGCCTCTTTAAAACTATCCGAAACGCCCGCCTTAACAAGTCCAACTTTTTCAAGTGTTTTTAAATGAGCGAGTTCTACTCTTAAATAATATTTGAACTTATTGTCTTCGCTCCAGATTTGACCAATTTCTTTCACTTCATAGCGATTAATCATATTGAATCTCTTATATGAAAATAATTTCGTCTTTTAATTCACCTGGGCCATAGGCAGAAACTTTTCCGCCGAAGTCCTTAAGTATTTTCTGCTCAAAACTCTCAATGCTCTTCATGAACCCTAGGCACATATTACCTTGTTTAAAATGAACTCTCATGATGCTGACTAATTCATCGAGCTCTTCTTGAGTTATTTGGGACTTTAGTTTCTCATCAACTAAAACCATGATTTTTCTCTCGAGTAATGAAACCATGATCATAGCAGTGACTTTGTGTTCTACCCTCGATGTACCAAATTTATGAAAGCATTCAATGGACTTTTCATAGCACTCACGATCAACTTCGTTTTGATTGAGACCTAACCTCTTACAGAAATTAAACCCTCCTAACCAAACCAACAGGGGAGTAAGCACAAGAAAAAGGGCCGGCCAGTAATAGCTCTCATGAAATTCAAAATATAAGCTAAATATGAAAATAGCGATTAAGGATGAGTAAAATCCAAATCTCCATGAGGCAGCTGGGTAGAAGTCAGATGACTTTGCTACCACCAAAAGTAATTCACACCCAGTGTTTGTTTCAAAATCTTTGATTTTATTTTCTACAATTTTTACATCTTCTTGATTAAGCATGATTTGCATTACCAACTCCCTGATGAGCCACCGCCGGAGAATCCACCTCCACCGCCGCTCCATCCTCCACCGCCACCACTAGAGAATCCTCCGCCACCACGGTAGGAATATCCTCCACTAGAGAATCCACCACCACCACCTCCCGTTCCTAAGAAGAAGCCAAGCCCCCAAAAGAATAAAGCAAATATAAACGATGATGTAAGAATGAAAACAATGACGGCAAGAAAAATTCCAGCGACAGCTCCTCTGACGTTCGCTTCTGCACCTTGGTTCAAAGCTGAACGTAAGGCCGAAAAAAGAATGATCAAAGCTAGAATCATGAGCGTGCCTGGGTTACCAATCCTCGCACCACTTCTTCGCTTAATATGTTTAACTCCCTCTTGCACTGATTGGATATTAAACTTTTTAGCAACATCACCTAAAAAAATCGCCAATCCATCGTGAAATTGTCCTCTTTTAAAATAGGCGGGAAAAATATTTCTAGTGTATTGAGCTGTCTCATAGTCAGTTAAGTCACCTTCGATCCCACTTCCTACTTCAATTCTGACTCCTCTCTCTGCCTTAGAAATAACAACGAGAAGTCCATTATCTTTTTCTTTGGTTCCGAGTTGCCATTTCTCGGCCACTTTAATGGAGAACTCTTCAATGGAGATCCCCTGCAAGTCTGGAACAGTGAGAATCGTAATTTGCGGACCGTTATGAGTATTGATCTCATAGCATAGTTTCGAGAGATCTTCTCTTTCGCCCTCTGACATGAGATTGGCTAGATCCATAACTGGAGAACTAAGATTGGGAAGCTGTAAATCAGCTCCCCAAGTTGACATTGAAAATAGAAATAAAATGAAGAGTAAACTTTTCACTAGAATTTAACTTCTGGAGTTTTTCTTTCTTCCTCAGTCGCAGTGAATTGGGGCTTCGGATTAAAATGAAACATGACTGAATTCGTAAGACTCGTTGGGAAAACGGTCACAAGATTATTAAACTCCTGAACAGCTGAAATATAGCGTGCTCTCGCTACTGTAATTCTATTTTCAGTTCCCTCTAATTGAACTTGAAGACCCTGGAAATTTTGGTTTGCCTTGAGATCAGGATATCTTTCAGAAACGACAAGGAGTTTCCCTAGGGCCTGTGAGAGACCTGTTTGAGCTTCTTGAAATTGTTTCATCTTTTCTGGTGTGAGTTTTGTGGGATCAATCGATATAGCAGTTGCCTTCGCTCTGGCGTTCACAACACCTTCCAAAGTGTCTTTCTCGTGAGCTGCATAACCTTTTACTGTATTCACTAAATTAGGGATTAGGTCTGATCGACGTTTGTATTGGTTTTCAACTTCGGCCCAAGCAGCGTCAACACTATTGTTGGCCTGAGGGATTGATTGAATTCCGCATGATACTAAAAAGAAAGAACCGATAATGAGAGTGATTAGTGATTTCACCTGTAGCTCCTGAATAAACAGTTTAAAAAAGAAAAACCCAAAGTACTTTCATACTTTGGGTTTAATTCTGTTTAAATCAAGTGCTTATGGCAATGAATTATTTAAGACCAGCAACAAGCTTTGTAAGACGAGAAGTCTTACGAGCAGCAGTTTGCTTTCTCATCGCTGGAGATTTAGCAAGTTTTGCAAGAAGGGATTGAGCTTTTACAAGAAGACCTTTCGCAGTTGTCTTGTCACCTTTAGCTACAGCTTCGCGAAGAGCTTTAACAGCAGTTCTTGATGCAGCAGTTTTAGTTTTGTTCGTCATACGACGTTTCTTTTCTTGTTTTGCTCTTTTTTCAGACGATTTGTGATTAGCCACAGTGGTTCTCCTCAGTGTACTTTCTTTTTCAAAAATATTGCGATGTTATAAACTAAATCTAACCTTCATGGCAAGAGTGAATCGATAAAGGTCTTTGGCAAACTCTACGGGATTTGTTAGTTTTTCCTCGCTTAATCTTTACCTACTAAGGAAAATAATCCTATGAAAAACATTCAAGTCGTTGGAATTGTTGGGGCTGGCCAGATGGGACGAGGAATCGCTCAGGTTGCGGCTCAAACTGGTTTTGAAGTTGTTCTTTTCGATGCTTTTAAGAATTCGCTCGATTTTGGACACCAATTTATTAAGACGCAGCTAGACAAAGGAGCCGAAAAAGGAAAGTGGTCACAAGAGGATGCGCAAAAATCTTTTGGAAAAATTAAGGCCACTTTAGACATGAATGATCTTAAACATTGTGACCTTGTTGTAGAGGCAGCAACTGAAAGAAAAGATCTTAAGTTTGATATTTTTAGAAAGTTAGATGAAATAGTTAAGGCAGACGCTATTTTGGCCTCAAATACGTCCTCGATTTCAATCACCGAAATTGCTGCAGTCACAAAAAGACCTCACTTGGTGGCAGGAATGCACTTTATGAACCCAGTTCCAGTGATGAAGCTAGTTGAAGGTATTAGAGGTTTAGAAACCTCAGATGAAACTTTTAATACGGTAGCTGCGACTGCTGAAAAAATGGGTAAAACCTTTGTACGAGCAAAGGATTTTCCTGGCTTTGCAGTCAATCGAATTCTTATGCCAATGATTAATGAAGCGGTTTACGCTCTCTATGAGGGAGTGGCAGAAGTTAAAGATATTGATACGGCTATGAAACTTGGAACGAATCAGCCTATGGGCCCTTTGGAGCTCGCAGATTTTATTGGGTTAGATACGTGTCTCGCGATCATGAATGTTCTCTTTGATGGATTAAGTGATTCTAAGTACAGACCATGTCCACTTCTAAAGCAGTACGTCGCTGCTGGTAGGTTTGGTCGTAAAAATGGAAAAGGGTTTTATACGTATGATAAGTAACTTTGAAACTCTTCGTTTTGAAGAAAGAAATGGGGTGGGGATTCTTTCCATCAATCGCTCCCAAAAGTTGAATGCCCTTAATGTTCAAGTTTTAAGAGAATTAAAAAGTTGTTTATCAGAAATTCATCTTTTGCCTTTAAGAGGTTTAATTCTAACGGGTGAAGGAGAAAAAGCTTTTATCGCAGGTGCAGATATTGCTGAAATGAAGCCCATGACGTCAGGTGAAGCCAATGCTTTTTCTGAACTCGGTCAACAAGTGACTGTTCTTTTTGAATCTCTTCCCTTTCCGACGATCGCAGCAGTGAATGGCTTTGCTCTCGGAGGCGGATTTGAAATGGCCCTGAGTTGTGATTTTATTTTTGCGACAACCAATGCCGTTTTTGGTTTACCCGAAGTTAAACTCGGATTGATTCCGGGGTTTGGTGGTACCGTGAGACTTCTTCGAGTTGTAGGTGAGAGAAGAGCTAAAGAATTAATCTTCTCTGGCAGAAATATTTCAAGTGAAGAAGCTTTAAAATTGGGAATAACTTTAGAGCTCTTCCCATCAAAGGCAGAATTAATGGAAGGCTGTCAAAAATGGTTTTCCGTAGCGACTAAGAATTCTCGGCATGCGATATCAAGAGCGAAGCATGCGATTCGAATTTCTTCTGATGATGAAATTAAATCATCACTCATTTTTGAGAGGGAGGAATTTGGAAATATTTTTCAAACTTCAGAAATGATTGAAGGTACAACTGCGTTTATTGAAAAAAGAAAACCTAATTTTTAATGAAAGGATTTAGATATGATGCTTGCTGAACAGTACAAAGAAATTCGTGACATGGTTAAGAAATTTTCAGACTCAGAGGTCGCTCCTCTTGCTCAAAAGATTGATCATGAAGGACATTTACCGAAAGAAATCATTGGAAAACTTGCTGAGAATGGTTTTCTTGGTTCTTATGTTCCAGAAGAGTACGGTGGAGCAGGAATGGACTACATGTCCTATTCACTTATCGTGGAAGAAATTTCAAGAAATTGTGCCTCTACTGGAGTATTTGTTTCGGCCCATACTTCACTTGGTATCTGGCCCATTTTAAATTTCGGAACAGAGGCCCAAAAGAAAAAATACCTTCCAAAAATGGCGTCAGGTGAATGGATTGGCTGTTTTTGTCTCTCTGAACCAAATGCTGGCTCAGACGCTGGGTCTCTTACGACTTTTGCGGAAGATAAGGGTGATCACTGGGAAATTAATGGAGTCAAAAATTGGATTACAAATGGTAAGGAAGCTGGTGTGTGTATTGTTTTTGCAAAAACAAAAAAGACACCAGACTACAAAGGAATTTCTGCTTTTATCGTTGAAACATCCACAACTGGATTTTCTATCATCAAAGAAGAAGACAAACTAGGGATTCGCGGATCATCTACATGCCAATTAGCTTTTGATAAAGTGAAAGTTCCAAAAGATGCACTTCTTGGTGAACCGGAAAAAGGTTTTAGAATTGCCATGGCGACCCTTGATGGTGGAAGAATTGGGATTGCTTCGCAAGCTTTGGGAATCGCTCAGGGAGCGTTTGACTACGCCATCAGGTATACGAAACAACGTGTTCAATTCGGTGCCCCTCTTTCCGATCTTCAAGGGATTCAGTTTATGCTCGCCGATATGAGTACTAAAATCGGTGCCTCAAGACTTCTTATTTATCATGCCTCATCACTTAAAGACGCGGGGCTTCCATATTCTAAAGAGTCTGCTCAGGCGAAGCTTATGGCCTCAGAATCCGCTATGTGGGTTACGACTAAGGCCATTCAACTTTGTGGCGGAAACGGCTATACCAAGGAATATCCAGTAGAGAGGTACTTTAGGGACGCTAAGATTACAGAGATTTACGAGGGAACTTCTGAGGTTCAGAGAATGGTCATTGCGTCGAACGAATTAAAGGCAGTTCTCTAACTTTTAACTCGTCAAAACGCTGTGCCGTTTGTTACATTGTCCATTAATTTTGTTTTATTCGCGTACTAAGTGCGTCTGATATTATTTTGAGGAGAAAATCATGGCTAAAAAGAAGCCGACTGCTAAAATGCCAGTGAAGAAGCCTGTAGCAAAAGCTGCAGCAAAAAAACCGGTAGCGAAAGCTCCTCCAAAAAAAGCAGCACCAATGGCAAAAAAATCTCCAGCTAAGAAACCTTCGCCTGCTCCTAAAAAAGCTGCCCCAAAAAAAGCAGCTCCCGTAAAAAAAGCAACGACGGGAAAATCTCTTAAAGAAACTGTTCTTAAAGCAGCTTCTAAACTTTTAACAAAGGCTAAGCCCCTTACAAAAGAACAAGAGAAAAAATTAAAAGAAAAAGAGAAGGCACTTGCTCTCAAAGAAAAAGAGCGTCTTGCGAAAGAAGCTGCCAAAGAAAAAGCCCTACTAGCGAAAGAAAAAGAAAAAGAAGCGAAAGAAAAAGCGAAACAAAAAGAATTAGAAAAAAAACAAAAAGAACAAGAAAAGCTTAAAGCTAAGGCCGATAAAGAAGCTGAAAAAGCGAAGGCCAAAGCAGATAAAGAATCAGCTAAGAAAAAATCTTCTAAAGGTAAAAAATCTGACGATGATGATGAGGACTTCGATGATGAAGATCTTGAACTTGGTCCAGATGATGAACCAGCATTCGGTGAAGAGAGAAAAGCCAAGAAATCTGAAGATGATGACTTTGATGAGTTTGAAGAGGACTACAAAAAGTCCAAAGCAGCTAAAAAATCTGGTAAAAAAGCTTATGAAGTTGATGAAGTGACTGTAGATGTTTTTCCAACCAAGCAAGGAAAAAAATACAGTAACGCAGTCCTTGCTGAATTGCAGGCGACTGTTGCTGATGAGATCGCACAGCTTCGTGAACACTTTAACTGGAAAGAAATTGCAGATGCTATTGGTTCAATGGATTTCTTTATCGATGCTAAAAACGATGAGTGTATAGAGAAGGGATGTGACAACATCCGTACAACTCAAAGCTATTGTCGTTTACATTATCTCCGTAATTGGAAAACTGTTCAGAAGAAGCGTGATATTCTTAAGGAAGGAAAGCTTCAGGAATATATTGAGGAGCTGATTTCAAAATATCCGCCAAAATATATTGAGGCACTTCTATCTGATTTGTCGGATGATAAAGAGTTTTATCGTGTCCTTAACGAGCTTAACATCACTTCAGAATTTGATTTTGAAGAGGATGAATTTGAAAATGCTGTTGATGACGATGACTCAGATGATGATATTGGAATTGAAACAATCTCAAGCTCTCTTCGGTACGAAGATGAATGATAAAAAAAAGGCTCCTTTAAGGAGCCTTTTTTTTGCTTATTGATCAAGATCTTCGTCAAATTCAATATCTTCAAAATCATCACCTAGAAGTTTATTTGCTTCAAGTGTTGCATTTAAATTTTCGCGACTAATTTTATAAAAATAAGTCTCTTTATTGTGGGTAACTTCCTGCCAAGTTGGTTCAAATTCATTCCAATCATCGTTGGCGAAAATCTCATCGAAAAAGAGTCCTGTGATGTCGATGAAGTTTTTATGCGTCTCTTTCACCTTTGATTCATCTGAGAGATGAGTGGCCCCTGAGCTAAGGAAAAGAGTAACGGGAGCTAAATACTCATCTTTTTCAGACAAATATGAAATAATTAAAAGGAACTCTTCACTATAGAGCTGACCATAGACATCGAAATACCGACTCTTTTGTTTGCATTCAGACTGATAGGTTTCATTTAGAAGTCTATTGAGACTTTCAATCCAATCTGTAGGAAGGGACTTCCCAGATTTTGAAGACTTTTTTCTTGCTATCATGACAACCTGCCTTATATTCGGGAATTTAGTGGTCTTTTATCAGGCCCTTAATTAAAATAAATGCCAAAGAAAGACAATATTTCATTCATAAAAAGGATCTTTATATGGCGGTTTACATTCTTGGCGGAGCACGTACAGCTGTTGGTAGCTTCATGGGTACATTATCGATGGTTCCTGCACCTAAGCTTGGAGCCGCTGCCATTGAGGGTGCACTTCAAAAAGCAAATATTGAAAAATCGAAAGTAGATGAAGTTTTCATGGGAAATGTGGTGACTTCTGGAGTTGGACAGGCGCCAGCTCGTCAGGCCCTCTTAACAGCGGGACTCCCTCAATCAGTACCTGCAACAACTGTTGGTAAAGTTTGTGGCTCTGGTCTTCAGGCCGTCATTCTAGGAGCTCGCTCTATCATGACTGGTGAGAACCAAGTTGTAGTGGCAGGTGGAATGGAGAACATGTCCCTTGCTCCTCATATCCTAATGAATTCAAGAAATGGTTTTAAATACGGTCCAACTGAAATGAAAGATTCCATGCAGTGGGATGGTCTGTGGGATGTTTATACTAATCGTGCGATGGGAAATTGTGCTGAAGAGTGTACGAAAAAGTTTAATATGACTCGTGAGGAGCAAGATGCATTTGCCATTGAATCCTTTAAGCGTGCTCAATCCTCAGCTAAAGACGGAATTTTTAAAGATGAAATTGTTGCTGTAAAAGTACCTGCAAAGGGTGGGACAGTAGACATCCTTGAAGACGAAGGTCCCTTTAAGGCCAATTTTGAAAAAATGCCTTCTTTAAAACCTGCCTTCGAAAAAGACGGAACGATTACGGCGGCCAATGCTTCTACAATTAATGATGGGGCGGCAGCTGTTGTTTTAGGTGGAGATGCTTTTGCTTCTCAAGCTGAATTTAAAATCGTGAGTTTTGCTTCTCATGCTCAAGAGCCGACTTGGTTTTCAACTGCACCTGTTGAAGCAATGACAAAGTCTCTCAAGAAGGCTGGATTATCAATTGATCAAATAGATCTTTTTGAAATCAATGAGGCGTTCGCAGCCGTCACGATGGCAGCGATGAAAGAGCTAAAAATCCCTCACAATAAAGTTAATGTCTTTGGTGGAGCTGTGGCGATTGGGCACCCAATTGGTGGATCTGGTGCAAGAATTCTCGTGACTCTTATGAATGCCATGAAGAAAAAAAATGCCAAGTTTGGATGTGCCGCTATTTGTATCGGTGGCGGTGAGGCCTTAAGTCTTATTTTGGAGAAGATCAGATAATGACCACTTCAGAAAATGGCCAAACGAAATCTGGTATTCGTCAGCTTAAACCCGGAGAGATATTATTCCATGATGGTGATGTCGCTGATTCACTTTTTATCATTCAAAAAGGTCAGCTTCGATTATTTAAACCTAAAGGGAAGGGGTTCATTGAACTCGCCGTGCTTCGATCTGGTGAAGTTCTTGGAGAAATGGCTTATTTTGATGATGATGGATCAGGGAAAAAAAGATCATGTTCAGCTGCTGCCATTACTCCAGTAGAAATTATTGAAATATCTTTCACCGCATTTAGTAAAACCATGCAGTCCTTAAACCCTTGGTTTAAAACGATCATCAATACTCTTGCGACAAGGCTTAGAAAAACGAATTCAAGGCTTAAAGAGCTTGAAGATAATCAAGCTTCTATTTCTTATGGTGGTAAGCACACCGGTTATGAATTCATGAAACCGATTGAGGTGATGCGCGTCTTAGGCACTTTATTTCTAGTATTCAAAGCACATGGTGAATTAAAAAATCAATCTTTCGTCATTACAAGGAAAACTCTAAATCTTTACTCCCAAGATATGTATCAAATCATGGAAGTTAAGATGGAGAGTATTATTACTCTTCTTGTTGAATTAGGTTGGCTTGAGATTGGAGAAGATGAAGATAAGTTTCCCAATGTTCTTATGGCAAAGAATATGGATCTTATTAGGCAGGTCTTTATCTATATGA
>JACCEB010973096.1_pt1 | contig 11783 bp, 14 predicted proteins | sample 7454761 | NCBI WGS metagenome assembly JACCEB01 (sample SAMN15323454, study PRJNA562643) | freshwater metagenome | isolation source: river surface water | place: USA:Blue River Watershed | collected 2017-08-18 | reverse complement strand
AGAAAAAAATAAAGAGAAAAAAATACAGTCAAAAAAGAAAATATTTATGCCACCAACACCTCCAGGGGGTGGATATGCAGGAGGAAGAACTAAGAAAGGTAGAAAGAGAACTACAAAAAAAAGAAGGGGAATGAGAAAAACAAAGAAATAATTAATAGTGATTTATAAAATTGAAAAAATAAAAAACTTTTATATATTGATTAAAAATCTATATATAATGATGAACGAAGATGCTTCTATTATAGAAGAAGAAATTAATTCCGAAGAAGAGGATTCGCTTACAGAAGAAGAAATAAAATCTGAAATGATTGCTGACGCAGAAGATTTATTTGATAATGAATACTATGAATCATTGGAACATAACAACAAATACTATATTACAATTCCATATTTAAACAATGGCATTTATTTGAAAGATTTACACATAAGTGCTCGCGAGTTTTTTAAACATTCTATACAAGATATTCAAAACTATATTTCCTATTATACAATTAGTGAAAATATACCAAAAAATACACCAATACAAATTGTAAAAACATGTTATATTGGAGAAAATGATTTTTGCGTTTCCAATTTAATAATCAAAACATTTTGGATAAAACTTATACAAAGAACTTGGCGCAACATTCTGAAAAAACGCAAACAACGCGCATATATAATAATAAAAAATAGAGAATATGGTATTTTTGAGAGAATCCCAGCAATCTATAAAATGTTGTAAATGGCTACAGATGAAAATCTCCATAACACCTGAACAAATATATATCAAAAAAACACATAGACCAAGGGTCTCATATATTTATATTGTATTTATGGGGACTCTAAATATTTGTTTTTTCTCATCTACAGGGATATTATTGTAAGTTTCATAATTATTTGTATAAGGGTCCTCAGATACATAAAAGTCGTGATTAATAAATCCGCGTAATACAAGAGTCCGTTCTCCCACTATATATTTATTCCCAATAACTAATTCTGTGGGCTCCACATGCGCAATGTTATTAAGTGATATTTCGACATTTAATGAATTTCTTTGTAAAGGCGACATATGATTTTTTGAATCTGATATAAACTGGTATTTAACAATAACTTTTTTACCGACTATTTCCGTTTTATTATTGAAATCAATAACCCTGTCAAATCCAACCCATTGAATAATAAATGGTTCTTTTGAACACGAAATCTCGATTTTAGGAGTAATTTTGTAAATACCCTGATAGCGGAATTGGACTATTTGCTTTGGTTGAACTACTTTTGGCATTTTAATTTAGATATATGTATGGTGTTATACTGTCACTATTCTTACAATTTTTTTTCAATTTTTGGTTGAAAATTGATTTTTCTACACATCAGACAAACAAACTATATTCTACAAAAATGACAACTTGCTGGGAATGCAATGCCGAAGGCAATCTAACTGAGGGAGAACGTAATCATATGTATTGTGATGATTGTTGGAAAGAGCGCTATGATTATTGTTATGTATGTGAAGTTCTGGTAGATATAGGCCAAGAAACACCGCCATATAGTTTTGATGAAAAAGACATATTACAATGCGTATGTGACAAATGTATGCTAAGCTGGGAAGAATATGTGAATGCTTATAAAGCGCAAAAACAAAAAAAAGAACAAAAACAACAAGAAGATGAAATATACAATAACATAAAATACAATACAGGTCAAAATTGATTCAAAATAAGCGTCTCATAACCTAATGGAATAATCGGCATTTTACAAGTGCAAAGGTTTAAAAAATAATGAAACCTCTAAGTAGAAATAATATCTTTTATAAGCAAATATCTGGTTTCTTCCAGATATTTTTCTATTTTTTTCCATTCAATATTTGCTTCATAGCATTTTGAAGATTCTTGGGTTTCCAGTTTTCTATAATTATATCCGGATTCTACAAACCATATGTGTTGTTTGATAATATCCTTGTTCAAAAAGGTTATTTTACTCAACATATTTAACATTTGAGGATAACAATGAAAATCAATTGCCTCTAATAATATTTCTATTTCTCTTTCCACCAAATCATAATTTATATTGGCATATTCAGTTTTCACAATTTCAGAAGGATGCATTCGGTAATAATCAATAGATACTTTGAGCATTTGGATATCACCTTTTAATCCACCATATAAACTTCGATAATAGAGAGAAAGCAGTTCGTCAGAATTGGGACAAAATTGTAAACTTTCGTGACTAAAAGCATAATTATAATCATTTGCAACATATGGAAAATATTTTTTACAAACACATAGTGAATGCACAATATTCAATATTATATCAATATCGCCATTTTTGAGTGTATAATCTCTATCTGCCATCATCAACCAAACTATAATTGGATATGAATCCATCAAACACACATCTTCTATATAAATAATTGGAAGACGTCGCAAAAGTTCCATTGGAGCACATTGTAGAAGAACAAGTGTTGATTGAATCGCAATTTGACTATCGCAACGCCGTATTGCCTTCTGTAAGTTTGACTTTACAAGAGGTATACTGTATTTACATACAATTTTTGGAATAGTTATGTCTTTTTCTTTTTCAGCACATCTGTAAAATAGTTTTATACCTGATTTAAATGTAATATATTTATCAGTTATTTCCGGTTTTGAACTGAAAAATGCTCTATAGTTTTCAGGGTCATAAATAAAACATTTTTTATGATTTTCATCATATTTTGGAATTAGTTTAAAATAATTATCAAGTTTTTTCTGCATTTTTGTTTGTATAAATAAAGATTTATTTGTAAAAACTTTCAATTTTCTATAATAAAAAATAGAGAAAACAAAACTTCTATGTTTCTTCTTATAACGTTTTCTCCTTATAACTTTTTCTCCTTATAACTTTTTCTCCTTATAACTTTTTCTCCTTATAACTTTTTAATATCTGAGAAATATTGAGTTGAAACCACAATTTTTCTTTTTCGCAACTTTTTCTTTTTTGGTTCTTCTTGAATTATTATTTCTGATTTCATACAAATATTTGGATATTCTTCTTTAAAAATCTTTTTCACAAAATTATAAACAAATGCCAAAATCTCTTCCGAACAATTTCCAACAATTAAGCATCCACCAGTTCTGAAAATCATAAAACTCACTTTGGTATATTTCTTGGAATCAATCAATTCTTCCACTGTCAAATGGCTATCTTCTGGCAAGATCACTCCTGTCTGTTTTTCTTCATCAAATCCATTTTTATTACAGAAATAATATTTACACTTTACTCCAGGATAACTACAAGCATCATATGTAGTATCAATCCTATATTTTTCACTTTGGAGAATACTGTGGAGTGCATCACGATTTACATTGTAATTACATTCAAAATTGGAATTGATTAACACATTTTCACTTGGAATATCTTTGAACGCAATTGGCTCTTCAAAATAAGGGCGTAATGTATCCAAAATAAATACTTTTACTTTATCAAATAAACTAACATTGAGCACACCCGGGATTTCCAACTTTCCAGTATTAAATACTTTCACGTGGATTTCGTGAAAGTTATTTGCGTCATTTCTAAAACGAAATGTTAATGCGGTACAATTGAACATTGCGCCACCCTTCTCTTTACCACGATAATTCATAACATTCTTGGTTGAAATCCCGATTGTTACCTTTCTCTCATCTTTGAACTTTATTTTCTTCGCAATAGGATTGTCAATTTGTTTAATAATTCTTTCCGTATAATAATAAGTTTGCTTCAATTTCTTTGTATTCTCTTCACATTCCTCTTTGGATTGTGCGGCAACTTTCATTTGTTTCTTGATTACTCCTTCATCTGGTTTCCAATATTCAATAACTGGTACATTCCAAAAGATTTGCGCCACATCCACATTAGTTTGATTTAAATAAAGAAGTTTGGTTTTGGTAGAAATATAGAGATCTTCGCAATCGGGTGCTTCACCCAATATGTTTTTATCATCATCATCGCTACTGGCGTTGTCAATTTCGCCCCCATTTAAAAACTTTTCCCACTCGTTATCTAATTCCATTTTATATTATTTTGTGCGTTCGGCTTTAAGTGTTATTAAAAAATCAATTTTTAGACAAACAATATGTGTTGTCATAAAAAAATATATATAAAAATTGGTGTCTTAATAATCAAATGACCGAAAATATTCCTTGGACAGAAAAATATCGTCCAGTTAAGTTTGACAATATTGTATTAGACCCAAATAACAAAACACTTTTTTTAAATATGATTGAAAATAAGTATTTTCCCAATTTGTTGTTATATGGACCACCCGGAACCGGGAAAACTACAACAATTATTAATTTGATAAATGAATATCAGAGAGTGAAGAGAAATAAGAGTCTGGTTATTCATTTGAATGCGTCCGATGAAAGAGGTATTGACATTATAAGGAATCAAATCTATCAGTTTGTGAAAACGAAAAATCTCTTTGAAACCGGATATAAGTTTGTTGTTTTGGATGAAGTTGATTATATGACAAAAAATGCCCAACAAGCTCTCAAATATTTGCTCCAAACTTGTGGAAATAATGTAAAGTTCTTTCTTATTTGTAATTATATAAGCAAGATTGAACTTTCATTGAGACACGAGTTTGTGTGTATTCGTTTTAATCAGCTTCCCAAACAACAAATCTGTATGTTTATTCGCGAAATATGCGAGAAAGAAAATATTGCGTTAACCGATCAAAATATTGATACTATACAGAGTTTACATAAATCTGATATTCGGAGTATGATTAATTTCATACAACTGAACCAAAACATTATTGTTCAACAAAGCAACATAATTGATAATAGTATATGGGAAACTCTTTATAAAATGTTTTGTACAGAGAAAAGCTCCAAAAAGTTGAAAGTTTATATTAATAATTTGAGTATTAATTATAATATTGATAAGAAACAAATTATTAAAGATTATTATAATTATTTGATTTTGAATAAGCAAGAGATTATTACGTCGGAATTGATTTCGCAAATGGAAGTTGTAATCCATAACTATGATTGTAATATTGATGTGCTTATTAACTATTTCATTTTGGGTGAAATGAAATGAAGGGTTTGTGTAAAAGATATAAAAACTTTTTTCATATTATTATAATGTCTATCAATCACAATGGCTATTTAGAATTGATTCTTGGTCCTATGTTTTCCGGAAAAACTACGCGTCTTATTGAGCATTATAAGGCCTACAAGTTTATAGGGAAAAAAATCGTTGTTATAAATTATGCTTTAGATACGCGATATAGTCAGACTATGTTGTCATCTCATGACCGTATAGAAATCCCTTGTGTTTTTATGAGTACATTATCTGACAAATCATTGTGGATAGATGCGGATGTTATTTTGATTAATGAGGGGCAGTTTTTTGCGGATCTGGTGGAATGTGTTGTAGAGATGGTTGATTTATATAAGAAACAAGTTCATATTTGTGGGTTAGATGGCGACTTTCGCAGACAACGGTTTGGTTCCATATTGGATCTAATTCCATATTCAGATAAAGTAGAGAAACTGTCGGCTTTTTGCGGAATATGTCGAAATGGAGAAAAAGCGGTTTTTTCACATCGTGTTACGAATGAATCTACGCAAGTAGTTATTGGAAGCGATAATTATATGCCATTATGTCGTTCGTGTTATATAACCAAGATGTAAAAATAAATAAAAAATATATAGTTTTTTATTTATATGAGTTCATATAATGAAATATTAGAAAATCTTTATATTGGAAATCGCGAATCAATTACTTTTTATACAAGATTTTCACTTATTGTAAATTGTACAAAAACTGATGTTCAATGCCCTCCAAATCATAATAATTGTATACGTATTCCGATTGATTATATTCCAGATGAATCCGATAATCTTACACAGATTATTTCTCGCACAAATATTTTGCAAAAAATACATAAAACTCTTTTGGAAAAAAACAAGTTCTTGTTCATTGTAATGCCGGAAGACAACGATCGTGTGCTGTCGTTGCTTGTTATTTAGTAAAATATTATAACATGACACCAATTCAAGCAGTTGAATATATAAAATCTAAACGACGTGAGGCATTTTTTGGATCAGTCAATTTTGCGAAAACAATTAACCAAATGTCATATATTTAGTCGAATGATATAAAGGTATTAGAGAAACCTACAAAATAATAAAAATAGTATTATATATAATGAGTAGCGAAGAAGAAAATCTTGAAGAAATATTTAAAAAAATACTTGGAAAAAATGTTAACAAACCATTGTTAAAAAGATGTATTAAACTTTATTTAACTGTTACAAGTTATGCTGGATTTCGCGGACAACTTCATTCAAAAAATATACCACTAGACATAAGTGAAAAAATTAAAAATGCTTTATTTAATGATGATGGTACAAAAAAAGACTTACAAACAGTATTAGTAGAACTGGATAACCCAGAACAAGTAGAAATTATAAGAAAGCAACTATTACAAGAAACACTTAATATAGCCATTGACAGAGCAAATATTGCTGAAGTAGCAAATACGTTAAGAAAAGGTGCTAGTGCCAAAAATGTAACAATTGGAGGTATAAAATATATTCCATTGATTGAAGCAGTAAATAAACTTAGTAAATTTGATATACTTACGAATGATAAATTGAAAGATATAATAACATTATTGTTAGAAAAAGGAGCAGACCCAAACATAGAAACTACACTTGGTAGTACACCATTAATAACCGCAGCTAGTAAAGGCAATGTTGAAATAGTAAAAATACTTTTATATTTTGGTGCGGACCCTAAATACCGAACCCGTTCTGGAACTACAGTAATGAATGTATTATTTCCACATGAACCAAACGCAGAAAAAATAAAAGATATTATAGAACAATTTCCATTTTATTCAACAATGGGTGTTCTTAGAGAACGTTTTAATAATGCTGATTTTGAAATGGATCCAGATTTAAGACTAGATTTCATAGATTATTCCGGCATAAAACGCAAACGAGATGATGAAATGCCTCTGCCCGATCAGGATCAAGAACCTCCTGATGATCCAGAGCCTCCTTTGGGTGGAGGATTTAATTTGGGTGGCAGAAAAAGATCCAGTCGCAAACAAAAAAGTCTAAGTCATAAGCAAAAAAAACTTATGAAAAGAAGAAAAACAAGAAAACAGAAATAAAATATGCGCTTACACCGACCGAAAAGAAAAATGATACATTAATTGTCTCATTTTTCTTTTTGTAGAGTGTAATTAACCAAATGTCATATACATAGCCCGCTTTTTTCGTTTTAATGGTTCATTACCATTTTTCAAATCATGAACAAAAGTTTCTTTTTTCACTTCTTCATAATCTGTTTTAAAATCAGTAACATTTATAAAATCAGTTTCATTATCAATGTTATAATCTAAAGTATAAATCGTATAAAGTCCACTATTTGTTTTTTTGGTATATTTTTCAAAATCATATTTGTTCATTATTCGTTCAGTTCCATGTTCAAAATGTATAATATTTTCATTGTCGTTTATTTTGAAAAAAACAGTGCGGTCAATTTTAATTCCGGCTTTTATTGCTCTCTCTTGTAATAAATTGTCTTCATATCCCCATCCCCAAAAGTTAGGAAATCCTCCAATTCTCGCAAAATCATATCCATTGATTGAAACTATTCCACCAAGTGTGTAATTGTAGCCATAAAAATGCTTGATTATTCCAGGTGTTGTTTCATATGGCAACATATTTTTTTTCGCAGGCATATTATCAACATCATTAAATACAAATGTAATATTTTTATAAGTATTTGGATAAAGTTGTGACGCAACAATAAATCCAATGTTTTTCATAGCCCCGCGATTAAATGAGCGATTGTCTTGTTGATGAACAAATAAGTATTTGTAATAACCTTCCGGATAATCTTCCATAATTGTTTTCATATGATTTTTAAAATGTTCTAAATGGGGTTTTCTATCTCTATAAGGAACAATAAAAACAATCCTTGGATTCATTTTATTATATATTTTTATTTATTTTCTGAGAATTTTTTCATAACACATGGTGGAATTAATTCTCCCTTAACAGTTTCTAATTTGCGAAAACATTTGCTAATTGTTACTTCGCTAACTTTACATACAATAGCAATATCACCCTTCGTTTGACTTAGATTAAATGATTGGCACACAAAATAAATAATTCCGGCAGCAATTGAATGCGGTGTATTGTCCTGAATAATATTTGCCTTCTCTACTTTATTAGCAATAAACTTACACAACATTGTTTGGTCTTTATTAATATTGAGTTTGCTACAATATCTTTCAATAAAAGCGCTAGGAAGTGTTACACCCAGATTTGTCACTTCTAAACCATTGTTGCGCTGGACGTTATTCAATATTTCTAAGGCAAGACTACATCCGTGTGTAGCACTTGTATTATCCAAATTGAATATTTCGGCAATTTCATGTGGTGTTCGGGTACAACCATTTAAACGACATGATATGTATATTGATGCTGCTTTAATACCATCGCGATTACATCCACGAAACATTTTTTGTTCCGAAATATCTTTGTGAATCGCAAGAGCATCATCTACAAATATTTTTGGAATACCCGCATTTTGCGCCATGGTTGTTATATACATAAACTCAGTGTAGAGAGACTTTTCACGATGGGGAATCGATTGCCACTCAGTCCATTTTCCAATTTTGCGCATTTCGTATGATGATTTTCCATTGTATAAGACTTTACAACCAATGGATGATTCTTGTAATAGTGGATTAATTGGATTACCACAACGTGTGGGGTCTGTTCCATTTTTGTCATCAGCACCGTAAAATCTCCATTCAGGACTTAAATCCACAATGTCTTTGAATATTTTGCCACAATCCGGATTAACACATGTTGGAAACCCATCATCTACATTCATCAAGATAGAATTACAACTTTCGCAAATATCAGTATTTACGCACTCTATTTTGGCTTCTTTAGTGTCATTATCAATATCATTATCAAGTATTTCCCATATTTTATTTTTTTCTAAACTTGTTAGTCCAATTTTTTTCTTTTTTGTTTTTGATTTTGTTGTTGTTGGTAGTTTTTTTTCAATTTGATATTGTTGTTCCATTATAATTGTTGAATATGTGTTTAGACTGATAATGAACGCACTTTATTTTTATATTGTTTATAATTGTTTTTTAATTTATGTTATATTTAAATATCAATTTTTCGCATATAAAGGTATAGTGTTATAATATGTTTAATCAGGTTTTACAAAATATGGAAGGTCAAATTAAGAGCCAAGCAAATACTTTGAAAAGTGATGTGGAGAGCCAAGCAAGAGACCAATTATTATTAAATATTCCAAAGTCTTTTTCTACTGGTATTAAAGTAGCATCTCTCATATATTCTGGATCTACACCAGAAGATAAGTTTCGTCATGCTCTTCTCTTACTAAGATCAAATAACGAGTTTAAAAATAAGTTTTCCAAGGTGGTTAATATGCTTATAGCAGATGCGGTTTATAATGTAATGACAAATAAGTCTCTAGTAGAAAAACCACAATGTATTGAAGAAAATATTAGCAAAATAGTTGTTAACGAATCTGATGTAAAAGAGTTTTTTAAAAATATTATAATATTGAACACACCTGTAATAGAGACTCAGGTTAAAATGTTATATAAATTGAAACAAGACAATCTCTACAATTATTTTTATGTTGAAGAAGAAGAACCAGAATCATATCCAGTATCAAGTTCTGAAAAAGTGGAAACTATTCCGGAACACACAGTTAAATATGATTTTTATGATGGACTTTTGAAAATATTTATAAATGGAGAAAATGATTTTTCAAATATATTAAAACGAAAACTTGCGCCAATTGTAAACAAGAAATTAATTGGAAAAGAATTGAAAATATATGATGAACCAGTTTCTTTTGACATTTTCTCTGTATCAGATGGGGTTCAACTTGCCATTGTTGAAGTTGTAAAAGCAATTATTTGTAAAGGAAAACAAATATTTTATGAAAATCCTTCAATAGCATATGAACCAAAAAATAAATCAAAAGTTGTGGGAGGAAAGAAAACAAAAAAACGTAGAAAAAATAAGAGTCGTAGAGAAAAGACAAAATGGAGGTTCCAATAGAAGGTTCCAATAGAAGGGAGGTTTTACTGGAGAGGACGCGAAGCGTCCCACCGTCGGCGCCTTTGGCGCCTTATCCGTAGGTTCCAATAGTAGGTTCCAATACTATTCGGAGATTTTTTTCTCAAGTTTCTCAAAAAACTCGGCATCATAAACAAAACTTCCGGATGGTTTATAATTTGAAATTGGCGTAAAATTCTTGGTTTCTTTCTTCTCTTTTGTAAAAAGACGATCATTCAATTTTTCTTCTGGCACATCTTCCATTTTTTCAATAACATTTCCGTTTTCATCCACAATTAGTCCCATTTTCTTCTTAATTTCACTTCTTACATATGATGGAACAAAATGCGCCCATGATATATAGAGAGTGTTTGGATGCATATATCGAATATAAAACTTATTGTCTTCCAATTTATCCACTAAATAAGCAATACAATCGGATTGTTGGTAAACAGGCTCTCCAAAAATATATTCAGGAACAATAAACCAAATGTATTTTTCTCCACTTCTATTTCGCGCAGTTATTTTTATTTTATTGTGTATACGATTCAAAATCTTGTTGAAAATAGAGATTTGTTTCAAATCTTTTTTTTGCTGTTTTTCATAAAGTTCATCAATATTTATTTTGCCGGATGTTTCTTCTTCCGTTGGTAGTAAAAAAGACATTTTATATAATAAACAACATTTTTATTATACAATATTTACCCTAAAACAATGTAAAACTTTTTCAAAAGTGTATACATAAATGACTGAATCTCAAATTGATTCAATTGTAATTAGTGGTGGTGGAACTATATTTTTTAATGCTTATGGGGCTCTTAAACAATCAAATATAAATGGATTATGGTCGCAAGAATCTGTCAAATCTTTTTATGGAACATCTGCTGGTGGTATTCTGGCAATTATGATGGCTCTCCAATATAGTTGGGAAGAATTGGACGATTTTATTATCAAGCGCCCATGGTATAATATATGGAAAATCAATGTGTTAAATGTTTTTGACTACTATAAAAACAAGGGAATATATGGTGTCGAAATGTTTCATGATATATTTGGCCCTCTTTTTAAGGGGAAAGATTTGGAAATAAACTGCACATTTAAAGAGTTTTATGATGCTACACAGAGAAATGTATATTTATATTCAGTTAAATTATCAAAGTTTGAACTGGTTGAGTTCTCTCATTTTACACATCCAGATATGCAAATATTGGATGCTTTACACGCAAGCGCTGCGTTGCCAATTTTATTTCAACCAGCCAAATATAATGATGAACTTTATACAGATGGTGGATTTTTACTCAATTATCCATTGGCAAAATGTAAGGCAGACCCCCAAAAAATATTGGGTATTCGGATTAAATATGAAGAAAACAATTTAACTGATGTTAGTAGTATTTTTGAATATTTATCATTTATACTTAATATGGTTGTCAACAAAACTCAATATGAAACAACAGTAAAACTTGAACATGAAATATTATTAAATACAGGATTTATTGATTATACGAAGATTTTCAGTTTGGCAAAAAATCCAGCGGAGCGAAGTGAGTTGATAAAAAAAGGACAAGATGATGCAAATATTGGAACCTAAGGTAGGGAACCAATGGTTAAGGCGGAACGCCTTTGCCGTTCTTCCCCTACGACCCCTCCTTTTTATTTTTAGATAGTAGGGAACCAATGGTTAAGGCAGAACGCCTTTGTCGTT
>JACCEB010645209.1_pt1 | contig 11785 bp, 5 predicted proteins | sample 7454761 | NCBI WGS metagenome assembly JACCEB01 (sample SAMN15323454, study PRJNA562643) | freshwater metagenome | isolation source: river surface water | place: USA:Blue River Watershed | collected 2017-08-18 | reverse complement strand
GGTATGGTTGAGCTAAAAGTACACGTCAATGGATCATTCATGTATAACCAACGCTCCGATGGCCTAATTGTCTCCACCCCTACCGGTTCAACAGCATATGCCCTATCGGCTGGCGGACCTATCTTGCATCCGCGGGTGCCCGGTATTGTGCTAGTTCCTATCGCTCCCCACGCCCTCTCCAATCGCCCAATTGTGCTAGCTCAAGAATCAATCATCACGATTGAAGTAGCGGGTGGTCGCGAAGTAATTGTGAACTTTGATATGCAATCTCTTACCAAATTACAAATCGGCGATCGGGTCGAAGTTCGGCTTTCAGACAAATCTATTTCTCTCCTACATCCTTTGGGTCACAGCGATTACCAAACGTTAAGAGAAAAATTGCACTGGAACGAATATCCTTCCACGTTTTAATCTTAGTTGATAAGCATGCTTCAATCATTAGCGTTGCGTGATTTTGTGATTGTTGATCAGCTGGAGCTCGACTTTGCTGAGGGCTTTAGTGTTTTGACTGGAGAGACCGGAGCTGGAAAATCGATTCTGCTTGATGCCCTTGGGCTTGCACTGGGTGAACGCGCCGATAGCAGTCAGATTCGTGAAGGATGTCAGCGAGCAGAAATCACTGCTATTTTTCAAGTGGAAGAAGGTCATCAGGCAAGCATCAACTCATGGCTTCACCAGCATGACTTTCCTCTTGAGGATGAGGGTAAAAGCCTGATTCTAAAAAGAAGTATTGATCACACAGGTCGCAGTCGCTCATTTATTAATGGTAGTACCGCAGCCTTAAATCAATTGCGAGAAGTTGGTGATCGCTTAGTCGATATCCATGGTCAACACGCACATCAACTTCTCCTAAAAGGTGGTGCGCAGCGTGAGTTACTAGACCGTCACGCTGGACTTAATAGTCTTGTGTCCCAAGTTGCAGATACGTTCAGAGCTTTTGCTGAAACCAAAAAGAGATTACAACAAGCTGAATCAGCTGGCGCCGATTTGCAACGTGAGCGTGAGCGCTTGGAATGGCAACTAGAGGAGCTCAACGAAATCGCTCCGCAAGCAAACGAGTGGGAGGAGATCAAGAATGATCATTCTCGCCTCGCCAATGCGGCTAAGATTATTCAAGGGAGTCAAGCAGCCATTGATCTTTTAAGTGAAGCGGAGCATTCGATTGAATCGCAATTGAATCAAGTCAAGCAAGAGATCGATGCGCTTGTAGAGCATGATCCTGCACTCCGTAGCGTCAGTGAAAGTCTAGATGTGGCACAGATTCAATTGGATGAAGCATTGCACAGTCTGAATCGATATCTACAAAAAATGGAATTGGACCCAGCCCGGCTTGCTGAAGTCGAAGAGCGTATGCAAACACTGCATACAGCAGCCCGCAAATACAAAATAAGAGCAGAAGATCTCCCCCAGTTCTGGGTCGATACCCAAGAAAAGCTAGATGCCTTGACAGCCGCTCAAGATATTGATGCCTTACGTAAACAATTTGCGCAACAAGAGACTCTTTATGCCAAGATTGCTAATGAGTTATCGCAAAAGCGTCAGCAGGCAGCGCAGGAGTTAAGCAAACAGGTTACTGCTGCTATGCAAAATCTTGCTATGTCGGGTGGTCAGCTTCAAATTGCGATTAGCCCCTGCGACCCCAGTGCTAATGGCATCGATCAGATTGAATATTTAATCGCTGCTCATGCTGGCAGCACGCCCAAACCACTGGCCAAAGTAGCCTCTGGAGGTGAGTTAGCACGTATTAGCTTAGCGATCAGCGTCATCACAAGCAAGGCGAGCTTTACCCCAACCCTAATTTTTGACGAAGTCGACTCTGGAATTGGGGGTGCCGTTGCACAAACGGTTGGTGAATTACTGAAGAGACTTGGCCAATCCCACCAGATATTATGCGTGACTCATCTTGCTCAAGTAGCCGCTCAAGGTGATCATCACTTCAAAGTTAGAAAAACACAGACGAATGGCAAAACAAGTTCAGACGTAAATTCCTTAGGTCGCCAGGAGCGAATTGAAGAGATTGCCAGAATGCTAGGTGGCACCACCATCACCGATACCACACGACGTCACGCTCGGGAGCTTCTCAACCAGTCTTAAATGGGCAGTTCGGGGCGTGACAAAACCCCAAACACCTTTTTCCAGATAGCGCTGACATGAGCGCGAGCGAGTGCAAACTCTGGATAGTCATCAATCGAGATGCGCGTTTTTTCCGCACCATCTAAACGTAAACGATGTTGCTGCGCTCGAAACATTCGGTAGGCATTGGCCATCTCGATTGCTTCTACTTCAGAAATTAACTGATGCTTTGCTGCAATATGCAGTAAGGCAATATTCCCTAAATTACCCAACAAAGCAGGAAATTGATGTGAATACGCTAAGACAAAAAATTGCACAATAAACTCAATATCAACCATACCCCCGGGGTCATGCTTTAAATCAAACTCGGATGAGGCATTCGGGTGACCTGCATGCACTTTGTGTCGCATTTCAACGATCTCGGTCTTTAGTTCATTGAGTTTGCGCTCTTGCGCAAGTACCTCATGACGAATCGCTTCAAAACGTGCGCCCACCAGAGCGCTCCCAGCAGCAAAACGTGCCCGAGAAAGCGCTTGGTGCTCCCAAACCCAAGCAGCGTTATCACCTTCTCTCAATTGATAACGCCTAAACGAATCTAAACTGGTTACCAAGAATCCAGCTGCGCCATTAGGTCTCAAGCGCGTATCAATCTCAAATAAGGTCCCCGCAGGAGTTAGGGTTGTTAACCAATTAATCATGCGTTTGCCAAGAATTGAATAAATTTCTTGGGCAGTTAAATCACTCGGAGGGGCGTCATATAAAAATACGAGGTCCAGATCGGATGCATAACCCAACTCTTTACCCCCCAATTTTCCATAAGCAATGATGGCAAACTGAGGAAGTTGATTGGGGTCTAATGAAAATTTTTGAGCGACAGTTGGCCAAACTCGTTCAAAGGTGACCTCCAAGATCAGATCAGCTAGGGCAGAGAGTCGATCACTCACGCGTTCCACACTTAAACCTTCGGGGGCGCCAATCCCTAAGTCGGCCAAAAGAATTAAGAAGGTTTCCGTATGATGAGTAATACGCAATATATCCATTGCATGATCAGGGCTAGCGTTATCTTGCAGGGCATCTTCTAAGCGCAGATCTAAATCTATTTTGACCTTTTGCCAATAGCTCTCTGGGTCATGTATCAACTCTGATAGTGCACTTGCCGAAAGAAGATCATCCAATAGGTGTGGGTGCCGAGCAAGATATTGAGCAGCCCATTTCGAAGAGTTCAAGAGTACGAGCACCTTTTGGAGTGCATTGGAATACTCTGCCAAAATAGATAAGTAGGCGCTGCGTCTGGAGATGGCTTCCAGCAAATCAAAAAAACGGAGTAGTGTTTGATCAGCATCATCGGGGTGCAACTCTCCAATATCTGTAGCTGCCTTTTTTAACAAACTGCGAATAATCAAACGGCTTTTTTCTGGGAGGGACTTAGCTCGCGAACTATCTTGCCAACTATTCCAGCGCTGATTGGAGTTCGGAAAAATATCTGCATCGGGCTGCCAATCTAGATCGTTCTCATTTAGCTGCAAACGGGTACTGTTATCTAAAGCAAATGCTTTTTCAAAATAACGCGCTACAGAATTCTGGTGATTATTGAGTTGCTCCATGAACTTATCTAAGGTAATTGGCTGATCAGGACCAGCCATTGCATGGGCCAACTGCAGTCTTGCCTCATCGCTTTCTGGAAAATAATGTGTTTGTTGGTCTTCCCAAATCTGAATGCGATGCTCAAGACGTCGTAGGAAAATATAGGCTTCTTTTAGGGCGCCGATTTCTTCGGCACCCATTAACTCACTGGCCTGTAAAAGGTCTAAAACTTGCAGGGTTGGGCGAATACGTAAGCGCGGATCGGTGCCGCCACGCATTAATTGAAACATTTGTGCCAAAAACTCAATTTCACGAATTCCGCCACGCCCCAATTTAATATCCCGCGATCGACCGCTGCGATTAGTGCTACGCTTTTCTGCTTCTCGCTGAATTTGTGCATGCAATTCACGAATAGCGGCAATCACTCCATAGTCCAAATGACGACGATATACAAATGGCCGAATAATTTGTTCTAAGCTTTTTTCACAACGAGCATAATCAGCATTTCCCTGTAAGGGATAAACCATTCGACCTTTTATCCAAGCGTAGCGCTCCCATTCACGGCCCTGAACAAACAGATATTCTTCAAGCATTTCTAGACTACACACTAATGGACCAGAATCACCATTAGGGCGTAAGCGCATATCAACTCGGAATACAAAACCGTTGACATCGTGTTCAGAAATAATTTTGATTAAACGTCGCCCTAACTTTGTAAACCACTCATGATTTGAAATTGAACTTGGGCCGCCTTGAGTCTCGCCTTCTTCCTCATACAAAAAGATCAAATCAATATCGGAGGACAAGTTAAGCTCTTTCCCTCCCAGCTTGCCCATACCAACAATCATGAGTGGTATCTCATGATCAGCCGTTCGTGCCCAAGGTAGGCCAAAACGACCTTTAAGATCTTGGCGGAGATGCTTGACTGTTAGCGCCAGACATTGCTGAGCAAAATAGCTCAGCGCATGTGTAACCTCATCAAGGTTTGCTAGGCCATTTAAGTCGCGATATCCAATCCAAAGTATTAAACGCTGCCGTATAAGGCGCAGCTCATTCATTAGAGCGGATTCCTCGATAGTGTTTTGCTCTAGGGATTCCTGCAAAGTAGAAAATAGAGTATCAATTTGAGCAGGGTCAATGGGGATGTGGAGCCTCTCCTCCAGCCAAGTCGCCCATGGGCTTTGTGCGCCAAGCCAACGACTTGAAAAAAGGGAGTGCTTCTCCAGGAAAGCCAATGCGCTTTTAGGGGTAACCATGCCTAATCTTAATCTTTACTAGCCGAACTGAATTCAGCTGTCGGATAATAGGGTTAGATGACTGAGAAAAAGTACCCACTTCGGCTAAAAGACCTCCTCAGAATGCGGCCTGATTCAAGCACTTGGGCCCACTGGTCCCGCCGCCTTTTCATACTGAGCGCAGTTATATTAAGTCTTTTAGTACTTGGCCATTTACTCATTCGCTTCATTATTTGGCCTCAACTAGAAACCTCAAAACCCGCGGTAGAACGTCTGCTTTCAGAGCGAATTGGGGTTCAAGTCAAAATGGATCACCTGCATGTCTATTGGGAAGGAATTCGTCCAGTATTTGACATAACTGGTCTTGAATTCATCCCCAATCCAAATCAGTCTGAAGCAATACTTAAGCAAAGTCCTGCTCTGAAGATTCGAGAAATCCGCGGAGAGTTAAGTTGGGTCTCGTTCTACCATTTGAAACCCTATTTCAAAAAATTACATGCAAGTGATGCGGTCATCCAAGTAACACGCGATCAACAACAACGACTATATGTTGCCGGTATCTTAGCCGGTACAGGAGCAGATGACCTTGATACACAAAATTGGCTACTCTCACAAAACGATTTACAGGTGGATAATGTCAGCATCTTGTGGAAAGATTTTGCTAAACCCAAGAATGCTGTAGCAGATCTCCGCATTGAAACACTCGCACTACGAAATGGTATTCGCTCTCACGAACTCAATGGTGCGATATTTAGTCCATGGCACCAAGGTAAGCTAAGCCTCACTGGAACCTTCGTGCATCGTCTCGGTGGGCAGGCGGGGAACTGGCGCGACTGGATTGGGGACTTTCAGTGGGATGTTCAATCGCTGGATATCGGTCAGTTAACGCGCGATTTTGAAATCCCCTTTAAACAACTCAGCGGCATATTGCGCTCCTCTGGTCAGCTATCCCTTGCAAAGGGACTCCCGAATGGCGGTCAATTTTCTCTATCGATTGATCGTCCTGTGTTTCAACAATCCAAAAGTAATCAGGCTATTGAATTTAGTCAGCTTGAAATTGACGCTAAACAATTTAGCTCTGGCAAGTTTCTCTCTTTAAGGATTGAGCGCTTTGCATGGCGGGATAAAAATCAAAGCCCTAATACTGCATTCGAAACTCTACTACCAATGACGTTTGGATGGCAGGTACCAAAGAAAAATAGTGAGCTAGAAAAGTTTTCCTTTTCATCCACAAAAATTAGCTTACCAAATCTGAGTCTATTCGCCCTCAATCTGCCCATCCCAAATCGTATTCGCCAAATCCTCGAGCGTAGTGAGCCAAGTGGGGAGTTAAATGATCTTTCGATTACTTGGTCTGAGCGCAAATCGGATATCCCGTTTATTGGGGGTTTCATTAGTGGCCAAGGGCCTAAATTTGATATTTCTGGAAAACTCAATAATGTCAGTATGAAGCGCTACCAGGATGCCATTCCTGGAATTACAAACCTTAGCGGCACAATCATTGCCAACCAAGACCAGGGCAATATCACGATCAATTCTAAGAACATGCAATTGTGGATTGATGGATTTTTAGTTGATCCAAAAATGACCTTTGACTTCGCCACAGGAAAAGTCAACTGGTCCTTAAAAAATAAACAATGGTTGATTGGCTTCCAAGACCTGGTTTTGAGCAACAGAGATCTTGCGCTGAACGCAAAAGGTAATTACCTGATTGGTAAAGATAAGGCTCCGGACAATATCGACCTTGCTATTCAATTTGATCGAGCAGATACTCAGTCCATTTATCGCTACCTTCCTGCTGAAATGTCAAAGGATGCTCGTACCTATATTGAAAAAGCATTTACGAGCGGTCAAATTAAAAACGGTAGTCTCAAAATCAAAGGAGATCCAAATCAAGCTCCCTTCGAGACCCCTGGCTCAGGGGAGCTTGTGGTTAATTTGCCAATCTCAAAAGCAGTATTTAGGCCCGCTCCTTTATTTCCAGCAAATAAAGGCTCATGGCCAGCATTTATAGACCTAGAGGGACAGGTCACCATGCAACAGGCTAAGCTTACCGTTGCAGTTCAGAATGCCCGTTATCAGAGCTTGCAAATACAGAACGTAAATGCAGAGATCGCAAATGTTTCTAGCAAACAAGCGAGTGTCAATTTAAAGGGTGAGATACGTGGGCCCATCAGTCAAATGATGGATTACCTAAGGACCACCCCCGTTCTTTTACAAAGGCCCACTCTTGCAAGTAATTTGAAACTATCAGGGGCTGGTAAGTTAGATTTAGGATTTAATTTACCGCTACAAAATACGGATGATCTGAAATTAAATGCCCTCTTACATTTAGATAACAACAGCGTTCAATGGGCCGACCTCGAATCCTTTAACAAAGTCCAGGGAACAGTCCGCTTAACCGAAGATCTTCCTCGCTTTGAGCAATTAAATGCTGAGTTCTTCGGAGGAACGCTCAGCCTCAAACATAATGCCGCTACGTCGCAAAATAAAAAAGATAGTTATGACTTAAGCGGCAAAGTAGATCTTTCTCGATTAAAAAATCATTTCTCAGATAAGGCGGGCGCGCAATCTAGACAACTATTAAATGCGCTGACTGGTAACCTAGCCTTTCGAGGAAATTTGGGTTTGACAAGCAAGATGACCGAACTCAACTTAGATCTTGACCTGAATGCTATGGGATCAAATTTGCCACAACCGCTGAGCAAGAAAATAGGTAGTAATCTCAAAGGTCAATTTCAGTATCAATCGATCTTTAATGATGGCACTAATAACCGAACTTCCCAATGGAGCGGCCAGATTGGAAAAATCATCAATCTAGCTGGAAAAATAAATACGCAAGGAGTAATGGTTCAAGGAATTGGTATTGACACCCCGGCAAGCCTTCCTGAAAAGGGAATCGGAATATCCCTTCAGGCTGATGACCTCAATGTAGATGATTGGCATAGTCTGTTGTATCCGAAAATTGAAAATAATCCTTTAGCAAAACAAAAGGCGAGTCAAAGCACCATTAAAGATTCTTCTGGAAAAGATGCTGATGGCCTTAGCACATTCAATGCTCGCGTAAAAAATGCCACCGCCTTAAATCGTCAATGGCCCAATCTCAACCTGAATGCGAAATTAGTTGATGGTGCTTGGCAAATTCAAGCGAAATCACCCCGTCTTGAGGGGCAAGTCCAATATCAAGAGCGCCCAGGCTTTGACATCATCAAAGGCAAATTAATTCGTTTGGCAATTCCGCCATCAAGCAGCAGCAATACACCTGATCCTGCAAGTGCAAAAGTTTTTAATAAAGATAGCAAAATCCAATCAACAAGCAAGACGGTTCCGTTAAATTCGATTCCTGAACTCGATCTCAATATCGGAGAGTTCTCAATTGATCAATACAAACCTGGGGCGGTAATAATTAATACTCGCAATAGCCCGAATCTCATCACCATCCAAAATCTACAAGTGATCAATCCATATGCAGTATCGATCATTACAGGCGAGTGGACTGCAGACACTCAGGGAGCAAATGAGCGTGTTGTGATTGATGTGAGTTCACAAATCAAAGATCTGGGGGCGGTAGTGGCGTATTGGGGCAGCCCCAAAGCAGTAGAAGGTGGTAAAGGCACCGTCACAGCAAAAATAGACTGGAGCGGCTCACCCTATGAACCTTCTTTTGATACCTTGGGTGGGAAATTAAATATTAATTTAGAAAATGGTCGTCTTTTGCAAGTTGACTCTGGGATCGCCAAAGTGATTGGCGTATTTAGTTTACAAAGCCTATTGAAGTTTGCCACTTTAGATATTCAAGGCAGTCTTGGAAATGTAGTTACTGCGGGCACTAGTTTTAATACCCTCTCAGGTGATTTTGTTATTCGTAACGGCGTTGCCCGAACGCAAAACTTTACCATGCAACTTAATCAAGCTCGGGTTGCGACCAGCGGCTTAGTCAACGTTCCTAAACAAACGCAGGATTTACGCATTACTATTTTTCCAACAATTGACGCAACCGCTGGTGCCCTTGCACTTTTTGCAGTCAACCCAATTGTCGGTGCAAGCGCATTGATTGGGCAATATCTAATCAGCAATCAACTCAACCGTTCTTTGCAATCCGACTATCTAGTTCAAGGCAGTTGGGATAAGCCTGATGTAATCCCCTTAGACCAAAATGGACAACCCTTAGACCCCAAAGTGATTGAAACGATTCGCTCACGCAATCTCTTACGCGAACAAAAAAAGCCCGGTTCTACCAACCAATCGCCCGCGCCCGCCCCTAAGAATTAAGTACTTTGTCATTCAGTATTAGTATTAAGGTTATGTCTCAAACTCTTAGCGTCGCGGCAATACAAATGATTTCATCTGCCTCCTTGGCAGGGAACCTTGAGACTGCTTCGCGCTTAGTTCATGAGGCTGCACAATCAGGCGCTAAGGTAATTGCACTTCCCGAATATTTCTGTCTAATGGGTTTACAAGATACCGACAAAGTTCAAGCGCGAGAATCGTTTGGTAAAGGCCCCATCCAAACAGCAATGCAAAATCTGGCTTTGAAGAATCAGGTTTATTTGATCGCAGGAACCATTCCACTTGAAGCTAGCGATAAAAATAAGGTTCTTAACTCGACTCTGGTTTTTGATCCTCGCGGACTCTGTATCGCTCGCTATGACAAGATGCATTTGTTTGGCTTTGAAACTGATCAAGAGCGCTACCAAGAGTCAGAAACGATTGAGGCGGGAAGTCAAATTAGTACAGTCCGTATTGAAGACCAAGGTAAAGCCTGGGTGTTGGGTCTCAGTATTTGCTATGACCTGCGTTTTCCAGAACTCTATCGCCAACATGAAGTGGTTGATTGCCAAGTGATTCCTGCGGCATTCACGCATACAACTGGTAAAGATCATTGGGAAATCCTCTTGCGCGCGAGGGCAATTGAAAACCAATGCTATTTTTTAGCCTCTGCCCAAGGGGGTCTTCATCAGAACCGGCGTCAAACATGGGGCCAATCGATGCTGATTGATCCCTGGGGCCAAATCGTTACGCAACTCCCTACCGGCGAAGGATTTGTGATTGGCCAGCTTCAGTCAAAAACCCTAAACGAAGTACGTTCCAAGCTTCCAGCCCTAAAACATCGTAAGCTAGTGGGATGAATACTCCCGATCTTTCGCTTCATCATCTTGCAAAACCACTGGGTCCTGACGATGCTTTTGCACTTGCTCACTCTTTTTTACTCAAACCAAACGGTCTAAGCACCTCTGATTTAGATCACTTGTTTGGAGTAATGCATGCGCATCGCTTAGACGATGCTGATCTGTATTTTCAGCACACGCGCAGCGAGCAATGGAGCCTTGAGGAAGGGATTGTTAAATCAGGGAGCTTTAATATTGATCAAGGGGTGGGTGTCCGCGCTATTTCAGGTGACAAAACAGCGTTTGCTTATTCTGACGTCATTAGTGCTGAAGCACTCTTAAATGCGGCACATGCTACCCGGGTCATTGGTCCTAAGGGTGGGAAAGTGAAAGTTCGCACTCCAATTCAAACACAACACCTTTCAGGCACTTCACTCTATTCGCCACTTAACCCGCTTAATTCATTAAGCCCCCAAGAAAAAATCCTGCTTCTAGAGCGCATTGAGCGTCGCGCAAAAGCACGTGATCCCCGCATTATTCAGGTGATGGCAAGTCTTGCAGGTGAGTTTGACGTAGTTCTTGTTGCTAGAGCGAATGGTCTAATGGCAGCTGATGTGCGCCCCTTAGTACGCGTATCAGTTCATGTGATCGCCGAACAAAATGGTCGGCGAGAGTCAGGTTCTGCTGGTGGTGGAGCGCGCACGGATTATGCTTACTTTAATACTGAACGAATTGATCAATGGGTGGATGAAGCAGTCGATAACGCCCTACTTAACCTCAACTCCCGGCCCGCCCCTGCTGGACCCATGACTGTGGTGATGGGCCCAGGCTGGCCAGGCGTGCTTTTACACGAAGCAATTGGGCATGGTTTAGAAGGTGACTTTAATCGCAAAGGTTCCTCTGCATTCTCTGGAAGAATTGGTGAACGAGTAGCAGCAAAGGGGGTTACCGTTGTAGATGACGGCACCCTCAGCGGTCGACGCGGTTCACTCAATATGGACGACGAGGGTACGCCCACGCAATGCACCACCCTGATTGAGAACGGGGTTTTGAAGGGCTATATTCAAGATAGTCTCAATGCGCGATTGATGAAGATGCCCCTAACGGGCAATGGTCGACGTGAAAGCTTTGCCTCGATACCTCTGCCACGCATGACTAATACCTACATGCTATCGGGCCAATATGACCCGAACGAAATTGTAGCCAGCATTGATCGTGGCTTATATGCAGTCAACTTTGGCGGCGGGCAGGTCGATATCACGAGTGGAAAGTTTGTTTTCTCGGCCTCATTGGCGTATTGGGTCGAAAATGGCAAGATTCAATATCCGGTCAAAGGCGCAACGATTATTGGGAATGGTCCTGAGTCTCTCAAACAGGTCAGCATGATTGGAAACGACTTAGGTCTTGATAGTGGTGTTGGCGTTTGTGGCAAAGAGGGTCAAAGCGTACCGGTCGGAGTTGGCCAACCTACTTTGCGCATTGAGCAAATGACTGTTGGGGGCACAGCCTAAAAGGCAGTCTTTGCAATCAGGCTTTAGAATAGAAGCCATGAGTACGAAACCCCAAAATCCGCAAGAGAGCTGGTACGCGAGCATCGATAAGACCTCGGCGACCGATGACCAACGCGTTGGCAACATTACCGTGTTGCCTCCCCCCGAGCATTTGATTCGTTTCTTTCCGATCTCAGGAACCCCTACGGAGAAACTAATTGGTCGCACTCGCGAGAAAATTCGTAACCTCATTCATGGCAAAGATGATCGTTTGCTGGTCATCATTGGACCTTGT
>JACCEB010188099.1_pt1 | contig 11785 bp, 10 predicted proteins | sample 7454761 | NCBI WGS metagenome assembly JACCEB01 (sample SAMN15323454, study PRJNA562643) | freshwater metagenome | isolation source: river surface water | place: USA:Blue River Watershed | collected 2017-08-18 | reverse complement strand
TCGCTCACCCGAATGCCGCCAGGCGCGGGGCAACGCCTGGATCCACCAGGACCTCAAAATGGCCCGGCTGGTGGCCAGCCCGGCTGTGGTGTGGTGGGGCGGCCCCATCACCGCCATTCCTGTGTTGTTGACCAATGTGGGCTTGAGCTATGCCGACAAGCAAGACGCCTCCGATATCGCCGCGCGCTGCGGCGGTCAACCCAGCGGCCAGCTGGAAATTGCGGCGGGCACGGCCGCTGAGACGGCCTTGGGTGTGGCTGCATCAGGCGCGGGCAGTCTGGTCACCAAGGTCGTGCCCGTCAAGTGATGGGGGCGACAGTGGAGGCTGGCATGCCTGCACAAGCTGGGGGACAATGCCGCTCTATGATTGCATGCGCTGTACCACGTCGCCAGAGGTGGATGTCCTGTCAACTGGGCACTTATCTCTTGGGCAGTTACCTTCTGGGCACTTGTCTGCTGGGTTCGCTGGTGGGCTGTGCCAGCGCTCCGGGCACCCCGTCGACCGCCAGTACCGCAGATGCCACCCCCTCGTCCTACCGGCCCCAACGCGGACAAATGGGCAAGGACGTGATGTGGCTGCCCACCAGCGCGCAACTGGTCACGACCATGCTCACGGCAGCCCGCGTCACCGCCGACGATCTGGTGGTAGACCTGGGGGCGGGGGACGGCATCATTCCCATCCTGGCAGCGCAGCAGTTTGGCGCGCGTGCCCTGGGCATTGAGTACAACCCCAAGCTGGCCGCTTACGCCCAGCAACAGGCCGAACGCGCCGGCGTGGCAGCGCGGGCGCGCATCATCCAGGGTGACATCTTTCAGGAAGACTTCAGCGCCGCCACCGTGGTCACGATGTACCTGCTGCCCGAGCTCAACTTGCAATTGCGCCCCACCCTGCTTGCCATGAAACCGGGCACGCGTCTGGTGTCGCACGCCTTTGACATGGGCGAGTGGGAACCTGACCAGGTCCTGGGCACTGAACGTGAGCGTGCCTTCTTATGGATCGTGCCGGCGCAGCTGGCGGGTCACTGGGTCTTGCGTGACCATCAAGGACAGGCGCTGGGCCACTTTGAACTCCAGCAGCGGTTTCAACGTGCAGGAGGCCAGATGGTGCTGGCCGGCACACGACAGCCCTTGCTGGGCGCGCGTGTCGAGGGCAACACCCTGCGCTTTCAATACATCGGTCGCGATGATGGTTTGCACTCGGTCGCCTTGACGTCTGCAGGCCCGGTACTGCAAGGTGAGATGACCGTGCATGGCAACACGCAGGCGGTCAGCGCACAACGACAACCCTGACACCGTCTCATCACTTTGAAGGAGTTTGATACATGCGTACCTTTCTTGCCACGTGCTGCCTGGCGCTGGGTTTGACCTCGGCCTGGGCTGCCGACCCGTATCCCACCAAGCCCATCACACTCATCGTGCCGCAAGCACCGGGAGGGGCCAATGACATCGTGGGTCGCGCCCTTGCGCAACGGCTGGCCCTGGCGCTGGGTCAACCCGTGGTGGTCGAGAACAAACCTGGTGCAGGGGGCAATGTGGGCACCTCCCTGGCCGCTCGCGCACCCAAGGATGGCTACACCCTGATGATCACCGCGCAAAGTGCGCAGACCATCAACCCCTCGCTGTACAAGCGCGTGCCGTTCGACCCCATCAAGGACTTTGAACCCATCATGGTGGTGGCGACCGCCCCCTACTTGCTGGCCGTCAGTCCGAACTTCCCGGCCAAGAACATCAAGGAACTGATTGCCATGGCCAAGGCCGAGCCAGGCAAGCTCACCTACGCCTCGGCAGGCAACGGCACGGTCAACCATTTGCTGGGGGAGATGCTCAAATCCACCGCCAACGTGGACATCGTGCATGTGCCCTACAAGGGCGCAGCCGCAGCAGCCACCGATGTGATTGCCGGCTTGTGCACCATGACCTTTGGCAGCTTTCCTGGCGTGATGCCCTTCGTCAAGAGCGGTCAGTTGCGCGTGATTGCTGCGGCCACCGAACAGCGCACCTCACTGGCACCTGAGATGCCCACCCTGGCCGAGAGCGTGCCAGGCCTGCACGCCAACGCCTGGTACGGTCTGTTCGCGCCGGCGGGCACGCCCAAGGAGGTGGTGACCCGACTGAACCAGGAAATCACCAAGTTGCTGCAGCTGCCCGAGATCAAGGAGCGTTTCAATGCGCTGGGGGCTGAGGTAACGCCCAGCACGCCTGAGCAACTCGCTGCACTGGTGAAGTCGGACCTGAGCCGTTGGGCCAAGATTGTGAAGGACTCGGGCGCTCAGCTCGACTGAGCCACCGCGATGTGGGTGTAGGCCGTCTTGAGCAAGGTGCAGGCCAGCCCCTGCGCCTCGCCCCGCCGGATCATGCCGCCCAATATGTGTTCGTGCTCGGTGCGCTGACCCGAGGCCATGTCTCGCAGCATGGAGGCGGTGAAGCCGGAACCGACCAGAGTCAGTTGCGCCGATGCCTTGGCGCGCACGCCGTCGGCTATCGGGAAGCCACAGCGCGCAGCCACGTCACAGCATTCGCCATAGACCTGCAGATTGAGCGCGTGACCGTAGGGCGTGGCCACGATCTTGCCTACCGACGCATGGAACAAGGTGGTCATGGCAGCCAGAGACGCCAGAAACACCCACTTGTCCCACAGCGATTGCTCGACGTTCTGGCTGTAGACCCGATCAAAGGGCGTGCGCTCGCACCAGGCGTGAAAGGCTCGGGCAATTGCCTCCTGTGCCGGGGCGCGCGGCCCCACGGTGAGCATGTGCAGGTCCGTCAGGCGCTTGACCGACCCGGTCGGGCTGATCATGGCCGCAATGTGCGCCACGCCCCCCAACACGCGTTCACGACCAAAGCGCTGGTCCAGCACGTCCATGTGGTCCAGGCCATTGAGCAGCGGCAGGATGAAACCGCGTGAGGCAGCGCCCGCCACACTGCTGAGCGTATCTTCCAGGTCATAGGCCTTGGGCGCAAACACGATCAGGTCATAGTCGGGCTTGAGTGCGGCAGCGCTGACCGTGGGCACACGCAGGTTGAAGGTGTCCGTCGGCGTCTCCACCGTGAGGCCCTCGCGGTCAATCAACTGCTTGCGCTGGTCTCGCAGCAAAAACGTGATGTCAGCGCCCGCACGGATCAATTGCGCGCCGAAATAGCCACCGATGCCACCGGCACCCACCATCAAAATTTTCATGTTCAGCGTTTCCTTGCCAGAAGTGTCAGCATCTTAGGGGCGAAGACCCCGGCGTGCAGCCCAGACCCGTCACCTGCGCAGCAGGCATGGCAAAAGCCATTGTGTCAGGCAGGCCTGGAACGAAATTCCTGACGCAACAAGTACAAGCCGCTGGCCACCACCAGCAAGGCGCCGGTCACCACCATGAGGTCAGGTATCTGGTCAAACAGCAACCAGCCCAGGAAGGTCATGTAAATGATCTGCTGATACAAAAAGGGCCCCAGCACGGCGGCACTGGCATAGCGATGCGCCATGGCCGACGCAAAGTGTCCGAGTCCTCCGGTGACACCTGCTGACAGGATGAACAACCAGGACCCGATGTCTTGCGGGGTTTGCCATTGCCACAGCGCAAAGGGGGTGAGCACCACGGTGGGCACCAAGGCAGCGATCCACTGCGTGGCGGCTGGATGGTCGTCTGCACCCACACGACGCGTGATCATGTTGAACACCGCATAGAGGATGGCGTTGAGCAAACTCAGGAAGATGGCGGGGTGAAACCCCTGACTGCCAGGCCGGATGATGACCAGCACCCCCACAAACCCCACCGCAATGGCCACCCACCGCGAGACGCTTTGCTGCTCTCCCAGCCACCACACACTGATCAGCGCAATCAGGATGGGCACCGAAAATTGAATCGCGCCGGTTTCGGCCAGTTGCAAATACTGCAAGGCGAAAAAATTCAGTGCCGTCATGGACGCCAGCATGGTGCCACGCAGCAGTTGCAAGCGGGGGTGCTTCACGCGGTACAACTGATGACCGATACGCGGCGCGAACACGGCTGCGGTGAGCACGGTGTGCACCAGAAAGCGCATCCAGACCACCTGCAACACCGGGAACACCTGGACCAACCACTTGGCGCTGCTGTCGAGCAACGCGAACATGAGGGTGGTCAGGCAAATCCAGGCAATGCCAATGCGCCGAAGGCGTTGGGTAGCGGGATCGTTCAGTGGCATGGTCTCAGGCAGTTTGCGGCTGGATCGGCTCTTCACGAATGGGTAAATTGAACAGCGCCGCCAATGCGGCCAACGCGATGTCGGCCCACCACATGACCTGGTAGTCTCCGCTGGCACTCAGCGCCAACCCACCCAGATACGCCCCCAAAAATCCACCTACCTGATGCGACAGCAAGGTCAGGCCAAACAGGGTGGCCAGGTAACGCACCCCAAACAACTTGCCCACAATCGCCGCTGTCGGGGGCACCGTGGCCAGCCAGGTCAGCCCCAACCCCACCGCAAAGACGTAAAACACCCACTCGGTCTTGGGCATCACCAGGTACCACAGCACCAACACGGCCCGAGAACCGTACATCAGCGCCAGCAAATGCTTGCTGCGAAAGCGGTTGATGCTGTTGCCCACCACCACACTGCCCACGATGTTGGCGATGCCAATGACGGCCAGCGACCAACTCGCCACCGTGGGCGAGAGCCCGCACAAGCCAATCTCTGTAGGCAAATGCGTGACCAGAAACGCAATATGAAAACCACAGGTGAAAAAGCCCAGGTGCAGCAGCCAGTAGCTGCGGTCGGCAAATGCCTGGGCGATGGCCTGGCGCATACCGCCCGCAGCGCCACCCGCGTTCCCCCCAGCGGGCGTCGCCGCTGGGCGTGCCGGCGCAAGCCCCAGCGCCATGGGAATGGCCAGCAGGGTCACCGCGGCCGAGGCCCACATGGCCCCCATCCAGCCCAGGGTCTGGATAAGTTTTTGCGTCAACGGGGCCAGCACAAACTGCCCCAGCGATCCGCCGGCATTGATCCAGCCTGATGCGGCACCGCGCTCCTGGGGTGACAGGCGCTGGGCGGCGGCACCGATCAACACCGAGAAACTGCACGCGCCCGCCCCCGCGGCGGACAACACCCCCAAGGTGAGGGTGAGCCCCAGGGTGGACTCCATCCAGGGGGTGAGCAGACAGCCCAGGGCCATCACCAGCAGGCCAACCAAGAGCACAGGACGCGCACCCCAGTGGTCCGCCGCAGCGCCAGCTACAGGTTGCACAGCCCCCCACACAAATTGACCGATGGCCAAGGCCAGGCTGATGGACGTGATGCCCAGGCCGGTCTCGGTGTTGAGGGGGCCGACGAAAAGACCCACCGATTGACGAATCCCCATCGTGATCAACAAGACACCGCCGGCCATCAGCACCGTGACCAGCACCAGGGGATTGCGCAAAGCGGACGTCATGCGGCCATTGTCCCGGAATTCGGTCCGGTCCGCTGGCTGAGACGAGCCACCCACCGCGGCAAGCGTCCCTGGGGCTGTCACCTGTGTCAACCGCAAGACGTGTTCACGTGGTGCAGATGCCCCAGGGCTGGGTTAGGATCAATTGCATGTCGCACGATACCTCGATCTCCCCATCCTCTCGCATCGTGGTGGTGGGTGCTGGCGCCGTCGGCTGCTTTTACGGCGGCATGCTGGCGCGACAAGGCTTGGATGTCACCCTTATTGCACGTTCCGAGCACGTCCAGGCCATCACGGCACAAGGTCTGCACATGAACTGTCAGACCTTTCAAGCCCATGTGCCGGTTCGCGCTACCACCGAGTTGTCGGCAGCAGCACAGGCCGACCTGGTGCTCTTGTGCGTCAAATCGCCCGACACCGAGGTCACCGGGCAGGCTTTGCGGCCTCTGCTGTCGCCTCACGCGGTGGTGCTGAGCTTGCAAAACGGCGTGGACAATGCGTCCACCTTGCAACGCCTGCTGCCCAACCCGGTGTTCCCGGCCGTGGTGTACGTGGCCACCGCCATGGAAGGGCCAGGACGTCTCAAACACAACGGTCGGGGCGAGCTCGTGATTGGCGAGATGCACACCCCGGGGGCGCTGACCATACCCGAGGGCCAAGGCCCGAACGCGCAACGCCTGCTCACCGACGTGGCCGCACTCTTCACCTCGGCTGGTGTGCCGTGCGACATTTCCGCCCAGGTCAAGAACGCCCTGTGGTTCAAGTTTTTGATCAATTGCGTGGTCAATGCGGTCTCGGCGATCGGACAGATTGAATACGGCCGCATGGTCCAAGTGCCCGAGGTGCGCACGCTGTTGGGACAACTGACCACCGAATTTTTGGCTGTGGCCGACGCCGAAGGGGTGCACTTTGACCGCGCCGATGTCGACAAGACGTTCGACGGCCTGTACCGCTCGATGGCAGGTCAACGCTCGTCCACCGCGCAAGACATTGCGCGGGGCAAACGCACCGAGATCGAGCACCTCAACGGCTTGCTGACCCGACTGGGTGCCCAGCACGGCATCCCAACGCCCACCCACCAGGCCCTGTATGGCTTGATCAAATTGCTGGAGTTCCAGCAACACAACACCGACTAACCTCTTCAACAGACCCTCTCAGGAGAACCGCATGCTCACGCTTTACTACGCCCCTGGTGCTTGCTCACTGGCCGCCCATATCGTGTTGGAAGAGGTGGGCCACCCTTATCGGCCGCATCGCATGAACCTGGCCCAGGGCGAGCAGAAAACGGCTGACTACCTGCGCATCCATCCCTTGGGGCGGGTGCCGGCGCTCACGTTGGAAGACGGCACGCACCTGACCGAAAACACCGCCATCCTGCCTTACCTGGGCAAACGCTTTGGCCTGTGGCCCACGGACTTGCTGCAAGAGGCGCAGGCGCTGTCGGTGATCGGCTTCTTCGCCTCCAGCGTACACCCGGCCAATGCGCACATCGGCCGCCCCGAACGTTACACCGAGGACGCCAGCGCCTTTCCCGGCATTCAAGCCATGGGCCGCAAGACCTACGCGCAATACCTGCAACAGATCGATGGCATGCTGGCCACCCGGGACTGGATCGGCCCGGAATATTCCGTGCTCGACCCGTATGCCCTGGTGATGTACGTGTGGGGGTTCCGGCGGGAGTTCCCGGTGCAGGAACTGAAGCACTTCACCGCCTTCAAGAACCGCATGCTCCAGCGTGAGGGGGTGCAAAAGGCGTTTGCCGACGAGGGCATCACCGTCTGAACCTTGCGTTCACCAAAAGCGACGACTTCGCTTCCATTCGAATAATGCATATCAGCTAGTTTCCTATTCCCATTCGAGATAGGTATTTACCCTCGATTTTGACAATTAACCATTTGGTACATTTCTGAATCATCCCCGTTCAGGAGTGCACCTCACATGTTGACCCGACTCATTGATTGGTACTGCCGAGCCATTCGCATGGGCATGGTGGTCGCCTTGGCCCTGATGGTCGTGCTGGTGTTTGGCAACGTGGTGCTGCGCTACGGGTTCAACACCGGCATCACCGTCTCAGAAGAACTCTCACGCTGGTTGTTTGTGTGGATCACCTTCATGGGTGCCATCGTCGCCATGAAGGAAGGCACCCACCTGGGCTCGGACACCCTGGTGTCACGCCTGTCGTTGGCCGGCAAGAAGACTTGCTTCGTGCTGGCTCACCTCCTGATGCTCTTCGCCTGCGCCGTGCTGTTCAAGGGCTCGCTAGACCAGGTGATCATCAACCGGGACACCACCAGCGCCGTGATGGAAATCTCCATGGCCTATTTTTACGCCTGTGGCATGGTGCTGGCCTTCTCGGGCGGCGTGATCCTGCTGCAACAACTCTGGCGCATGGCCACCGGACAGCTGAGCGAGGACGAGCTGATTGGCATTCGCGAATCCGAAGAAGAGCCGGTCGACGCCCCACCGCCGTTGAAATAAGACCTCACCAGGACTCCACCATGACGATTGCTGTTTTCTTAGGCGCGCTCTTGGGCGCCATGGCCCTGGGTGTGCCCATCGCCTACTCGCTGTTGCTCTGTGGTGCCGCGCTGATGTGGCACATGGGCAGCTTTGATCCGCAGATCATGGCGCTCAACGTCATCGAGGGCGCCAACAGCTTTCCGTTGCTGGCCGTGCCCTTCTTCATGCTGGCGGGTGAAGTGATGAACACCGGTGGCCTGTCGCGCCGCATTGTGGATTTCGCGATGGCGCTGGTCGGGCACATTCGCGGCGGTCTGGGCTATGTGACCATCGTGGCGGCCTGCCTGCTGTCTGCCTTGTCGGGGTCTGCGGTGGCCGACGCGGCTGCGCTGACCGCCCTGCTGCTGCCCATGATGGTGAAAGCCGGCCACAACAAAGCCCGCAGCGGGGGGCTGATCGCCGCCTGCGGCGTGATCGGCCCTATCATCCCGCCCTCCATCGGGTTTGTGATCTTTGGTGTCGCCGCCAATGTGTCGATCAGTAAACTGTTCCTGGCCGGCATCTTCCCCGGCATTGTGCTGAGCGCCGGCCTGTGGCTCACCTGGTGGTGGATGACACGCCACGAACAGCTCGAGACACCGCCGCGCCGCAGCACGCGTGAAATCCTGGCGGCCATGAAAAGTGCCGGCTGGGCGCTGATGCTGCCCGTCATCATCCTGGTGGGCTTGCGCATGGGCGTGTTCACCCCCACCGAGGCCGCGGTGGTGGCGGCCGTCTACGCGTTGTTTGTGTCGATGGTGATTTACCGCGAGCTGAGCTTCAAGCAGCTCTACCAGGTGTTCGAAGCGGCAGCGGCTACCACCGCGGTGATCATGTTCCTGGTGGCGGCCGCCATGGTCTCGGCCTGGCTGATCACCGTGGCCAACCTGCCGGCACAGGTCATCGAGTTGCTCCAGCCCTTGCTGGACAAGCCCATCCTGCTGATGATGGCCATCATGGTGCTGTGCATGATTGTGGGCACCGCCATGGACATGACGCCCACCATCCTGATCCTCACCCCGGTGCTCATGCCGCTGGTGAAGGCCGCCGGAATCGACCCGGTGTACTTCGGCGTGATGTTCATCATCAACAACTCCATCGGTCTGGTCACCCCACCCGTGGGCACGGTGCTCAACGTCGTCGCGGGGGTCGGTCGCATGCGCATGGACGAGGTCACGGTGGGTGTGCTGCCCTTCATGGCAGTTCAGTTTGCGGTGATGTTCCTGATGGTGCTGTTCCCGCAAATCGTGATGGTGCCAGCGCGCTGGTTGTATTGATGACGCCGCGTGCGGGGACCAGAACCGCTCGCTGAAGCACACAAAAAAAGGCCGCGAATAGCTCGCGGCCTTTTTGATTTTTGCTTTTTGCTGTTGGCAGGTCCGGGCCAGGCCATCACGGCGGATCAAGAGCCACCGTCAGGACCAGTCCCGCCTGCTTACGCCATCGCTTTGCCCGCGGCTGCCAGCGCCACCTTGACCCGCTCGGGCGTGAACGGAATCTCGCGCAGGCGAACGCCTGTGGCGTCAAACACCGCATTGGCAATGGCGGCTGGAATGGTGGTCGGCGTTTGCTCACCCGCCCCCCAAGTCGGCTGACCGGGGCGGTCAATCAGGACCGTGTCCACGCGCGGCACGTCGGGGAAGCGCAGGATGGGGTAGCTGCCCCAGTCCACGCTCTCGATCTTGCTGCCCGTCCATTGCACATCTTCCATCAGGGTGCGACTCACCGTCTGAATCGCCCCGCCCTCTACCTGGTTGAGCACGCCATCGGGGTTGATCATCTGACCGCAATCGTGGCCAATGCACAGACGCGTCACGCGGATCTGGCCCGTGCTGCGGTCCACCTCCACCTCGGCCACCGTGGCCACATAGGTGATGGTGTTGTTGTAGCGCACATACGAGATGCCGCGTCCCTTCACCACACGCCCAGTGCCCGCGGCGCTGTTGGCCACGCGTGACTGCCAGTTGGCCGTCTTGAGCGCGGCCTCGATCACGGCCGTGGCGCGAGGATCTTTGAGGTGACGCAAGCGGAACTCCGCCGGGTCGGCCTGGGCGGCAAAGGCCACCTCGTCCATGAAGGCCTCGTTGGCAAACGAGTTTTCAATCCGTCCCGGGCTGCGCAGGTGAGACGAGCGCAGGAAGGTCTGGGCAATGTGCTTGGTGGTCACCAGGATGTTGGGCACGGTGTAGGGCGCACCCGCGTTCTGGAACAGGAAACCCACCCAGTTGCCCGGACGCGGAATACCCGTCTCGGTGGCAGACAGCAGCGGAAAATCCAGGGGCTTGAACGCAGCAATGTGGTTGAGCGCGATGTAGAAGTCGCCCTTCCAGCCCACCAGGTTGCCTTTGTCATCGAGTGCGGCCTCGAAGTCCATCGAGCGCGGTGGGCTCTTGGGCGCGAGGGCCGTTTCGTCCTGGCGCGACCATTGCACGCGCACTGGCTTGCCCAGTTCCATCGCAATGAGCGCTGCGTCGGCGGTGGCATCTTCGTGCCCGTTGCGGCCATAGCAGCCAGCACCGTCCAGATACACCAGGCGGATGTCTTGCTGCGGGAGTTTGGTGATGATGGACAACTCGTGCTGCATCGAGTGCGTGGCTTGCGAAGCCGACCACACCACCAGCTTGCCGTTTTGGTAGTCGGCTACGGCGCAGGACGGTCCAATGGATGCATGGGTCTGCACAGCAAAGTGGTAGCTGGCCTTGACGCGCTTGACCGGTGAAGCCAGGGCTTCGTCAATGTTGCCCACTTTCTGGGTTGCCTCTTCCTTGGCCATCGGCATCTTGCGCCAGGCCTCGTACAGGCTCGCCTTGGGTGGCAGATCCGGACCCGCTGTCCATTGCACCTGCATCGCAGCCGCCGCCTTGACGGCAGCCCATTCGCTGCTGCACACCACGGCCAGGAAGTTGCCCTTGCGCACGGTGCGTACATAGCCCTTGACCTTGCGCGCCCGGCTGTCATCCACGCTGTGCAGGGTGGCGCCAATGAGATCCGAACGGATCACGCGCGCATGCAGCATGCCAGGCAGACGGAAGTCGTGCACATACGGGTGCTCGGCCGTCACTTTGGCGGGAATATCCACGCGCGGGATTGACTTGCCCACCAGGCTGTACTCGGTGTGCGGCTTGACCTTGGCCTTGGTGTCGACTTGCAGCTTGAAGCCTTCGCCAATCAGGCTGCCGTACGTGGCCTCGCGCGACGAATTGCCGGCCTGGCGGATCACCCCGTCCTTGACCTCGAGCGATTCCACCGGCACTTGCCATTGTTCTGCAGCACGACGCAGCAGGGCAATGCGGGCACTGGCAGCGGCCAGGCGCAACTCGGAGCCGCCTTGCTGAATGGTCAGGGCCGCGCCGGTGAGCCACTGGTCGGGCGTCGTGGCCGTGTCACCCATGATCATCTCGATGCTGTTGAACGGCACCGACAGCTCTTCGGCTGCGATCTGGGTCAGCGCCGTTTTGGTACCCGTGCCCAGGTCGACCTTGCCCACGAACACCGTGATACGGTTGTTCTTGTCGATCTGCAGCCATGAATCCAGTTGGTCCTTGGCCACGCTCTTGGCGTCACGCAGACTGGTGGCCGACTTGGCCTGTGCCAGCTCGGAAAACGAGAAACTCACCACCAGCAAGCCAGCGGAAGACGCTTGCAGGAATTTGCGACGATTCACAGTCTCTGTAGTCATGATGTGTCCTTTCCTGGGCGTCAAGCCATCACAGCTTGCTTCACGGCCGCCACAATGCGCTGGTGCGTGCCGCAGCGGCACAGGTGTCCCGCCAGGGCCTCGTTGATCTGCGCGTCGGTCGGTTTTTTGTTTTTCTTCAGGAGGGCTTGCGCGCTCATGATCATGCCGTTGATGCAATAGCCGCATTGCACCGCCTGCGTATCGATGAATGCTTG
>JACCEB011963158.1_pt1 | contig 11787 bp, 9 predicted proteins | sample 7454761 | NCBI WGS metagenome assembly JACCEB01 (sample SAMN15323454, study PRJNA562643) | freshwater metagenome | isolation source: river surface water | place: USA:Blue River Watershed | collected 2017-08-18 | reverse complement strand
TTTGAAAAGATTAAACAGCAATGAGTTTGCGTATCAAACAGGTTGTTCGTAGCGACCTTGAAGTCAAGCAAATGCTTGACAGTCACAGCCCTAGCCTTTGTTTGGCCAAGTGGTATAACGCCACAGTCTGGCTAGGATCAGGTATGACCACCAGTTGTCATCACCCACTACCACACTTGGTTGACCTAGAAGAAGTCAAACGCAATCCCAAGGCCCTACACAATACACGACACAAAAAACATGAACGCTGGCAAATGCGTAACGGCGAGCGACCACCAGGCTGTGAGTATTGCTGGAAAGTAGAAGACATTGGTCGAGACAACATCAGTGATCGTGTGTATAAGAGTGTGATCTACAACGAAGATCTACTTAATGCCGCAGTAACATTAGATCCGTTGGATTCAGATTTCAATCTACGCACCCTGGAAATTGCCTTTGACAGAACTTGTCAATTTGCTTGTTCCTATTGCAATCCTGCATTTTCAACTTCTTGGGTTAGAGACCTAAAACAAAACGGCATTTATGAAAACTTAAAAACAGATGGTGGCGGTCACTACGATCATATGCATGATGCCGCTGGAATCTACGATCACGATCCAGAAAATCCCTATGTAGAAGCATTCTTCAAGTGGTGGGAAAGTGATCTACACAAAACTTTGCAGGAACTTAGAGTTACTGGTGGCGAGCCATTGATGAGTCAAGGCACCTGGCGCCTATTAGACTGGTTTGCAGATGCAATAAAAACAGACAAGTATCCTGAATTCAACAAGAAAATGCGTTTGGCTATTAACAGCAACCTTGGTGCCAAAGATGATTTGATTGATCGCTTCATTGAAAAAGCACAACACATTCCTGAACTAGATCTTTATACCAGTGGTGAAGCCATGAGCGCACAGGCCGAATATATTCGCGACGGCTTAGAATGGGACGTTTGGCTAGACAACATTGATAAACTACACCGCAGTGGTGCATTGACTAGACTGCATATGATGATGACCATTAACTTGCTGTGCTTGGAAAGCATCACAGAGTTCTTAGATCTAATGATGCAGATGAAGCACAAATATGGTCGTAGTTTTCCAACGTTTACTCTCAATATTTTACGCTTCCCTAGTTTCCAAAGCGCCACTGTTTTGCCTGACGAAATGCGAGCCCAGCGCAGAGATCGACTACAACGCTGGTTAGATGCCAATCGCACTGATCCGTTGATTCACGAAATGGAAATTAACCAAGTTCAGCGACTCATTGACTATTTGGATGTTGTCAAGACTCCGCACCGAGATGCTTATCAAAGAGAGTTGCTGGAAAAAGATTTCAAAGTGTTCTACACACAATACGATCAGCGTCGTAACAAAGATTTCTGCAAGACTTTTCCTGAATTGGCCAAGTGGTTCAAAAGCATCAAAGTTAAAAAGCCCAAGGCTGATAAAAAGACAATAGTCATTGTCGAAGAAAAGCCAGCACCTACTACTTCAACAAAACCCAGCAACAAGACGTTGTGGCAAATAGCCAAAGGTCTCTAATGTTTGCTGACATCAAGAAAATACTGGAAGACGGTAATGTCTTGCTGGGCATGGATAATTGGAACGACTACTACAATTGTTTCAATCCCAATAACTGGCCGCAGGATTGGCTAATCAATGACCGTCCAACTATTCCCACACTATTAGGACGAGATTGGTTTGAGTTACAGGCCGGTGACGGTTCGCTAACTGACAGTGAAGTCATTGAACAAAGAAAACACAATCCTGAGTTCACACAACTCTATGGCAAGGGGGGATTTTGGCACAAACTTGTTGCTGATATACCTCCTGGCCAACGTTATCTTTTTCCAATCCAAATTAACAGACCCGGTGAAATTATCACCGATGATCCAGCCGCCGGCTATAAGTTTGTTTCGCAACGTGTAATTGACGATGTTAAAAAGAATGTTGCACGAATTTTATTACTGTTGCCCTACGAGGGAGATTTTTCGTTTCAAACACTAGACAAGATACACCAGTGGAGTGAACAAGCAGGATTTGAACGGCATCAGGTATTTTTTGTCAACGCCAATATGCTGTCAGAAGACTATTGCCTACAGCACAATTTGAAATTTACATCTGTGGTTTTGCCAACGATATTTGCCACAATGTTTCCTAAGTTTCGCACCACACCCATGGGCGAAGCCAATCAAAATTTTTACTTTGGCGAATGTGAGTATCAACCCAAAACCATAACCAAAGATCTGTATCTCTGTTACAATCGTAGACCCAGATGGCACAGAACATTGTTCCTGGCCGAAGCAGTCAAGAACAAATTGTTTCATCGAGGACTAATCAGTTTTAGACCCGATCTACTAGGGTCAAGCAGTTCGCTGGAAAAAGAACTAGACGGCGCAGGTCTTGGTTCTTATGGTCGCATGTTAGATCACATTGGACCTTTGGAAATTGACATGGACTTGGAAGCCAACAATCCTGCTGTAGATGTTCAGCCCAGTCACTATCAGCAGACATTCTTATCTGTTATTCCTGAAACCTGCCATGGCAATGAACAGATGTTTTTCTCAGAGAAAATTTGGAAGACCTTGAGAATTGGACACCCTTTTATGCTAGTGTCCAGTCCTGGCATGCTTGCTCAACTACATTCATTTGGTTTTAAAACCTTTGACCAGTGGTGGGATGAAAGTTATGATCAAGAGCCAGACCTGCATCAACGTATTAAAAAAGTTGTCAAAGAATTGGAACGACTATCCAAGTTAAATGTCAATCAATTAAAACATCTACGCACAGGCATGAAGTCTACTGTAGAACACAATCAGCAGTTGATCAATCAAATGGCGCAGGAGTTAGGCTATCCCTGGGACGTGGTTGGTTCTGCTGTTAGAAAAATTTGGGATACCTTATGATACCGTTTTTTAAAGAAGTCAAAGATAAACTTGATGCAGTGAGCCCAAGTTTTTGTTTGGCCAAATGGAAAACATTAACCCTGCATCTAGGTCTAGGTGAGAATCATAGTTGCTATCATCCACCTATGCACAAAATTGATGCTGAAGCAATTAAACTAGATGCCAGTGCTTTGCATAATACTGCACACAAGAAGAAAATGCGTAAACTCATGCTGGAAGGTCACAAGCCCAAAGAGTGTGACTATTGCTGGCATATTGAAGACCTAGATGGCGGTGTGCATGCCAGTGACCGTGTGCGTCACAGTTCAAGTCCAGACATGATCAACGATTTGGATACAGTTCGTCAATTGCCCTGGGACGCAAACGTTAATCCTAGATGGTTGGAATTGAGTTTTAGCAACCACTGTAATTTCAGATGTAGTTACTGTAGTCCTGGTGCCAGCAGTCGTTGGCGAGATGAGATCATCAAGTTTGGTGGATATCCTGTGCGTAATGACGCACAAGGCAATGGTGCTGATGCACTACATCATCAGTATCGTGAAGAAGAAAATCCCTACATTGAAGCATTTTGGCGTTGGTGGCCAGAGGCATATCCTGAGTTGAGAACTCTGCGTGTTACCGGTGGTGAGCCGCTAATGTCGCCCAACTACATGCGAGTGGTAGACTGGGTAATTAAAAATCCCAACAAGGAGTTGGCATTCAATGTCAACACCAACTTGGGTGTTCCAACTAGAACCATTGAAAAGTTTATTGACAGCGCCATTGAAATTCAGCGTCTTGGTCATGTTAAAAGTATTGGTATCTTTACCAGTATGGACACATCTGGGCCTGCCGCAGAATACATTCGCGATGGCCTAGACAATACAAAATACTACAAGCATCTAGAAATGATCTTGGATCGTGTGCCTGATGTTGAGGTCAGTTTTATGATTACTTTTGGCCCGTTGAGTTTGTTTAACTTTACAGAGTTCTTGGACTACATCATTGACTTGAAAAAACGATATCCTAAGAATCGCATTGGCATTGGCATTGCAATCCTTAACTATCCCAGCCACTTTGATCTTAAGATACTGCCCAGTTCTTTTAGACCATGGTTTGATCGTATTACACAGCACTTTGAAAACAATGCACAATATTTTCCTGCACACGAGCGCGACTTCTGGAAGACACTGGTCAAGCATTGGGAATTGAATCACAAGGATGATGGTCACTTGGAAGATAGGATAGACTTCTATAGATTTTTCAGTGAGCATGATCGCAGACGCGGAACTGACATTTTAAAGGCTGTGCCAGAAATTCAAGAGTTCTACACTTTTTGCAAGTATCTCAGTGATGATAACGGATAACAACAAACATTCCTGGTGTGTAAATGCACACCACATGATGAGCGTGGGCACCGATGGCGCAACCAAAATGTGTTGCATGATCAATCACGACTATAATCACATGACTCAAACGGCAGACTACACAGTTGGTCAGCGAAATTTACAAGATAATTTTAGCAATCCTGCGTCTATGGAAATACGTCAGGCACTTGATGCAGGTCACAGACATCCTGCCTGCGCCAACTGCTGGCGAGAGGAAGATGCCGGTAGATCAAGTAAACGCATACGAGACAATCAAATAGCAACAACCAATCCAGGTCTCTACACAGGCCTGGCCAAATTAGAACTTAACCTTGGAAACATTTGCAACATTAAATGTAAGACCTGTGCACCATCTGTAAGCAGTCAGTGGATACCCGAAGCATACTATCAAGTAACGCTCAATAAACAAGACCAGTATAATTCATTGAAAGAATTTTCCGCAGACTACAAAAAGTATTCTCAAAGTTTTGATGATGCCAGCCCCTTCTGGCAAGACCTAGAACAGCATCTACCCAACATTCGAGAGTTTAATTTCTACGGCGGCGAACCTTTCCTAAGTCGACGCATGTGGGACATACTGCGTAAGGCTGTGGACCTTGGTGTTGCGCCATTAATGGAATTGCACTACAACACCAATGGCACACTTTGGCCTAAAGAAGTTGAATTGTGGAAACATTTTAAGTCAGTGAATCTAAGTTTCAGTATTGATGGCATTGATTCGCAGTTTGAAAGTATGCGCTATCTTGCTCAGTGGTCTACTGTGGTTGAACATATGAATCAAGCACACAAACTGAGAGCACAAAAGGGATTGACAAACCTAGGTTGGTGTGTGACCATTAGCACGTTAAACATCTATTACTTGCCTGATATTATCAATGAATTTTTACAAAATTATCACAACAGGAATTTTGGTCTTTACTTGAATCTAGTGCATTATGCACCTAGATGGTGCATTGCTTACCTACCTAAAGAAATCAAACAAAAGGTCTATGACAAACTCAATCAACACGATTACTCACAGTATTACTGGCACAACGAATATCGTGCTGTGATTGATTTTATGATGAATGGTCAAGAGAACCCGGATGCCTGGCAGGATTTTCTGCGTCAGATCGACCTGCAGAACAAGTTCCGTAACGAAAACTACCAGGAAATTTTTCCTGACTACTGGAGAATAATTAGTGAGTATGGACAACAGTAATTTTTGGAACTACACAGAATTGGAACAACTACACATTGAGTTGACCAATGGCTGTAATGCCGCTTGTCCGATGTGTGTTAGATTCCATCGCAACAGTCCATTGGCTAGACCAGATTTAGAAATTGGTCAAATTACTTTGGACAAATTTCAACAATACTTTCCTCCTGAAGTTCTACGCAAATGCAGAACCATACTGTTTTGTGGTGTTCATGGAGATGCTGGCACGGCTAGAGATACATTGGAAATTATGCAGTATATCAGTGCCAGTTGTGCTGAATCAAAAACTGCGGTGAGAATGATCTCCAATGGAGGCATGCGAAAGAGTCAATGGTGGGCTGAACTAGGCAAAGTCTTTGCCGAAAACTACAAAAAAGACTGGGGTGTAACCTTTAGCATTGACGGACTGGAAGATACCAATCACTTGTATAGACGCAATGTCAAATGGCCTGTGCTTATGGACAATGTCAAAGCATATATTGCCAGCGGCGGACGAGCACTTTGGGATTTTCTAATTTTCAAACATAACGAACATCAACTTGAAGAAGCAGAACGTTTGTGTTACAGCCTAGGATTCAAAGAATTTAGACCCAAGAAAGCACTAGGTGTTGACAATGGAACTTCACTGAGCAAACTCTATGCAATGAATTCTCAAGGGCAAGTTGACTATGTCATTGAAGCGCCTGAAAATCCTAAGAACAGAAATCTAGAAAACCCTACTGGCCCTACGCTAGACTATCCTAACATATTTGATCCCAATGAATATTGGGCCGCCAAAGATCATCGTGGTGAGCCCGTGGGCAACAACGGGGTTGATCGCTTTGAGCAAATCCCCTTCAGTGCTGAAGTTGAAAAGGTCTACGATGTTATTGCCAGGATTGATTATGCCAACTACGACAGCACAGAGATTGCCTGTAAGAGTCAAACACACACTGGCGGCCGAGAAATATTTGTTGATCAAGCAGGCCGTGTTATGCCTTGCTGTTACATTGGCACACACCTAAACAGTAAATTCTTTGATCCAAAAACCACACAACTTCACTATCACATGAACAAGTATGGCTGGGACAAATTTGATCTTAACAAACACTCGCTACAGGAAATTTTAGAAGCAGGGCACCTTAATCGTGTCTGGGCAGATAGTTGGAGCAAACCTTCGGTTCGAGAAGGCAAGATGGCATTTTGTGCCAATGTCTGTCCTAAAAATCAACCCAGTGCTGTTGACAAGATTTTCATGCACGAAAAGATGAAGTCAAAACCACCTCACATTTGGCAAACAAAAGATGTATGACTGGAATGATATTCTTATTGTTGGCGACAGTTTTTGTGCAGGCCGACACTACGAGCACGAGTGGCCGCAACTGCTGACCTGTGCATTAACAGGACAAACATTTGATCCTAACCATATTCCTAGAGGCCGCGGATTTTCTGGAGCAAGTTGGTGGAGTGCCAGAAGATGCATTGTCAATGAACTGAATACTTGGCCGCCGGTAAAAGTTTTGATTGTATGTCACACTGATGCACATCGCATACCCAATGATAACGATCACAGTTTAAATTCTGTAAGTGTAGAACGTCGCTGGCTACACCGAGAGCGCGGCGGAGATGACGTAATGCCCGAGCGCCTGGCTCTGGCCGGCAAACTCTACTACGAAGAATTAATCTCTTGGGGATTCAATGAATGGGCAGTAAAACGTTGGTATCTAGAATTGGAAGAAATTGTTGATCAGCACACAACCATAGAAAAATCCATTCACTTGTTTTGCTTTGACGGTAATTTTCACAAGTTCAGGAATGGTGTCACAGTAGAAGACACGTTGATCAAACACCGTTCCAAGAACGAAGTTTCAAATCACTTTGACTTGGTTGGCAATCAGCAGTTGGCCAAAAACCTCAAGCACATTTTAGATAACTATCCTGGTAATGGTCAGTGTTACACTGGCACAATCTTAGGAGAATAACGTGTTCAAACGACTGTGGAGGTTCATTACTGGACCTTGGAATCGCTTTCAAGATCGCCGTAGAATAAAAAAGCGCATTAAACAAATGCAAGAACGTGATCCTTTTATCTACTAAAATGTCAGAAAAAGAAACAATCATCTGCGTCGTTGGCGACAGTTATGCTGGACATAGACCTAATGCAAAATATTCATCGTTGCTGGTTCCTTGGTCATGGGTCTTCAAACTCGAAGGAGAGTGCCACAAACTGACCGGAGAAAGTTTCCCTGGACAGAGTTATTGGCATCAGCGTCGTTGGTTTTTTGCAAATCAGCATAATCATCGATATGAACGCGAAACTGTTTTGATTTTTTGTCACACAACTTCCAGCAGATTGCCGCATGAAAAGGACTTTCCAGTAACTGGTCAAGTTCTTCGTGCCGATGTCAAAGACCCTAGGTCAAATGAACTGTTTTTTCTTGATCCTACAGGTGAACTGTTCAACTTGGCAAAAAGTTTTTATTCCAGTGACCTGTTTGTCGAACATTTTTATGCTAATGCCATGTATGCATGGCTAGCCGAGTTGCCCAAGTTAACCCAAAACTATAAAAAAGTCATTCACTTCTTTGGATTTGAAGACGGGTTAAATTCTTTACCAGACTATAGATCTCAATTTTGTGTCAATGACTTGGTCACGGACAACTCTGTTGTAGTGCTAAATCCGCTGAAAACGCTTACACATGCTGAGCGTGGCAACACTACATGGGGCGGCCCAGATATAGGTCCTGACCGTGCCAATCATTTCAATCAACACAACAACCACTGTATGTTTGAAGAAATCAAACACATTATCAAGAATGTTCCCAGTGGATCCGTTAGAGAAATTGATACTACCAATTGGGATCTTGTTGACAGGTCGTTAATTGGCAAGATAAAATTACATAGGAACGCCCAATGATTTTAGGTATCAATGGACAAAATCATGACGCCAGCATGGCATTGATCAGCGGCAGAGAAATTCTCTGGGCTGGCCATACTGAACGCTACAGTAGAATTAAAAACGACAGCAGTCTAAACCATGACATGGTTTTAGAAATGTTAGACTATGGCGAACCTGAACAGATTGTTTGGTTTGAAAAGCCTGGGCTTAAAAATCTGCGTAGGCTCTATGCTGGACAACGACCTTGGCATGTAGATCCCAGAGACGAACTAAAGAGACTGCATCTAGATCATTTGCCTGTGGAATATGTAGGGCACCATGAAAGTCATGCGGCGGCAGGATATTATACCAGTGGCTTTGAAGATGCCGCTGTATTGGTAGTAGATGCCATTGGAGAATGGGATACTGTTAGTATCTGGCATGCACAAGGAAGAAATTTAAAACGCAAGTGGTCCAAACGTTATCCCAACAGCATTGGCTTGTTCTATACAGCAATGACTCAGTATGTTGGTCTCAAACCCAATGAAGAAGAATACATTCTCATGGGCATGGCAGCATTTGGTCAGCCGACTTTGGTAGACGAAATGCGCGAAACTTTCTTTAAGAATTGGGAACCTCCCAACTTCAAACTACGTTATAATCTACACCAAGGTTGTCGTTGGTGGGAACCAAAACACTCAGCAAGTAAATTTGACATTGCGGCATCGGCACAGGCACTAATTGAAGAATACCTATTATTAACAGTAGATTGGATTGACGATCGCATTGACACTGACAATCTAGTATTCATGGGTGGTGTGGCACTAAACTGTGTGGCTAACAGTTTAATTGCAGAAATGTCTGCGTTCCGCAGAATACACATCATGCCCAATCCTGGTGATGCTGGCAGCGCCATTGGTGCTGTGGCCGCACTACAGCGTGAACAATTAAACTGGCAAGGTCCTTACCTGGGCACCAACATTGATCGAGACCTTGACATTGATACCATAGTCAAGGAATTGTTAGCAGGACAAGTGGTAGCAGTGGCCAATGGTCGTGCAGAGTTTGGTCCCAGAGCCCTAGGAAATAGAAGTTTACTTTGTGACCCACGAGGTCCGGATGCCAAGGCTCGCATGAACACCATTAAAAAGCGCGAACAGTTCAGACCCTTTGCTCCTGCTATATTGGAAGAGCATGCCAGTGATTATTTTGCAATGCCTGTGGACTCGAGTCCATACATGCAGTTTGTTGCACCATGCCTGCGTCCTGATGAATTACCAGGCATTTGTCACGAAGATGGCACCAGCAGAGTGCAAACAGTAGGCACACAGGATAATCAACAGTTTAGACAATTGTTGGAAGCCTGGTATCGTGCATCTGGTTGTCCTGTGCTGATGAATACCAGCCTCAACATCAAAGGAGAACCTCTGGTCAATACCTGGAGCGATGCCGAGCGTTTTAAAGCCAAACACGGAATTGAGATTTTTTAAATGAAAAATATTGTTGTGATAGGAGACAGTTTTACATTTGGTCATGGTTGTAGTGATCGAGTATTCTACTGGGACCCTGAAACTAAAAAATATATAGGCAGTGATAAATCACTGGCCTTGGGTCCTAGCGAACATTGCTGGGCAAGTCTTATCAAACAACATTATCCTGGTTACAAAGTAACAAATATTTCTCAACCAGGCAAAGACAATACTTCTTGCTTCATTGACTTCTTGATTGACTATATTGACAACAAGACCGCAGAAGCAATTGACATGGTTATATTTGCAATGACTTTTGATGACCGCATTCAAATTGCTGGGCCCGGTGGATTTGAAGATGATAGTTTTCAAAGCAGAACTCAAGGCAGACCCATTGATCATTTCAAAGACTACATGCCTATGTCAAGTTGGAGCCCTCTATGGTCATTGGAATCTTGGTCTAAGGCTCGAGGCAATCCACCCGAGTATAATCGTGCGCTAGAATACTATACCAACTATCTTTATAATCCTGCCTGGGGAGCAAAACTAGGCCATTTATCCTTGTATGGCATGCAAGGGCTAGTCCACAGCATTGGTGCTAAGTTTTATTGGTCAGCGCCTGCGGCAGCGTCTGTTAACAAAAGCAAATACCTTGTCAACAATGTTAAAAGTCAAGAAATAGCACACATCATTGACCATTTAGAAATCTTTGATCGCACTAATGTCAAGGCCGCACAATACCGATGTCCCGATGGCCATGCCAACGACCTTGGACACAAAAAGTATTTCACCGAAATTATAAAACCCATCATTGACAAGGCCTAACCCTGTATGGCACAAATTATTATCTGCGCTGGAATTTCTGTAGTTCCTTACATTCGACCAGTTGGCCCTTTTCAGATTGCCAATGTCCTAAGGCAACAGGGCTTTTCTGTCCAGGTGATTGATCAGTTTCCTTGGATTGCACACCTAGGTCTAGGCGAAGTAAAAAAACTATTCAACAAATTTGTAGGCCCAGAAACACTTTGGATTGGTTTCAGTTCTACTTGGTTTAAAAAAATCACAAACATGTTGCCAGGTCCTAATGATCATCTTCCTGGCGGTGTGCTCAATGACATTGACACAATCAAAGAAAACACATTGCTTTTTACACCAACGGAAATTGCAGAGTTAAGGGAATTTGTTCATGACATCAATCCTAGAGTAAAGTTTGTCTTGGGTGGTGCCAGAGCCATCAATGGTAGAACAACAGGAATTGGTTATCCACTGGCAGATTTTTACATTGAAGGCTATGCTGACAATACTGCATTGCGTTTTTCACAATGGTGTTTAGATTCAACAGTTGACCTCAAGGCAGTTGCCAACAAGGATGGCTCAGCAAGTATCATTGACGATCACAAGGCTGTGAATTTTGATTATAACAATTTTAAGTTTACCTGGGCCAACGAAGATCTAGTAAACCCTGGCGAAACCTTGCCAATGGAAATTGCCAGGGGTTGTATTTTTAGTTGCGGCTTTTGTGCCTATCCAATGAATGGCCGCCGCAAAATGGACTATCTAAAGAATCCTCAAATCCTTAGAGAGCAGATCATTGAAAACTACGAAAAGTTCGGAACTACCAATTACTTTTTCTTAGATGACACTTTCAATGACAGCGTAGAAAAATTACGAATCCTAGAGCAGGAAACATTTTCCAACTTGCCGTTTCGTCCTAGGTTTGGCGCATTCATGCGTTTAGATCTTATCAATGCTCATCCTGAAACCATTGACATGCTGGCCAACATTGGTGTGTCTGGTGCCTTCTATGGAATAGAAAGTCTAAACTACGAAGCCAATAAGAGCATTGGCAAAGGCATATCCAAAGATAAAATTTACAGTATTCTAAATCGACTCAAGTCAGAATGGCCCAGTGACGTAATCAGTGATGGTCAGTTTATCATGGGACTGCCCAACGAAGATGAAGCATCTATTAGAAGTTGGCTTGACGAACTTTTGGATCCTGCCTTTCC
>JACCEB010771661.1_pt1 | contig 11800 bp, 10 predicted proteins | sample 7454761 | NCBI WGS metagenome assembly JACCEB01 (sample SAMN15323454, study PRJNA562643) | freshwater metagenome | isolation source: river surface water | place: USA:Blue River Watershed | collected 2017-08-18 | reverse complement strand
TTGAAAAACCTTTAATTGCATCACTACCTATTAAAAATACAAATTCAGTTTCAGGATTTATAGAATGTAATTTTTGTAAAGTTTGGTAAGTATATGAAGGATTTACTTCATCTTTTTCTAATTCAGAGATTTCAACTTTTTCGATATTTTTCAAAGCTAGTTTTAGCATATTTAATCTATGCTCAAAAGAAATAAAATCATTTTTTTGCCAAGGATTTCCGGCAGGTATAAAAATTAATTTATCTAACTTGAGTAAATTTATCGAAGCTTTAGCAATTTCAATGTGTCCAAAATGTATTGGATTAAATGTTCCACCCAATAGCCCTATGCGGGATTTCACTTTATCTGTCTGCGTTTAACCTGGTGACCACAATTAATGCCACTACTAATAAACCAAACATTCCAAATCCAAAAATCAATGGATGAAATGGTAGTTCGACACCTTTTTCAGCTACTTCACTTAATTTAATCATTTCTTAATTTCACCAACATTTCCTCGGATATGACCTTTACCTTTAACAACATACTTTGTGCTTGTCATTTCTAACAAACCCATAGGTCCTCTAGCATGTAATTTTTGATTAGAAATTCCCATCTCTGCCCCAAAACCAAATTCTCCACCGTCTGTAAATCGGGTTGAGGCATTAATCATTACTGCCGCTGAATCAACTTCTTTAACAAATTTATCAACATTTTGCACCGAATCAGAAACTATTGCTTCTGTATGGTTTGATGACCATTTTCGAATATGTGAGATTGCTTCGTCTAAAGATTCCACAATTCCTGCAGCAATATCTAAACTGTAATATTCACAACTCCAATCATGATCTGTTACTTCTAGATATTTAATACCAATTTGTTCACAATATTTCTTTATTTTTTTGTCACCATGAATTATCACTTCATGATTTTTTAATTCACTTAATGCTTTTGGCAAAAAGTCATCAGCAATTTTTTCATGAACTAAAAAAGTCTCTGCTGCATTGCAAACACTGCAGCGAGAAACTTTTGAATTAACTAGAATTGAAACAGCCATATCAATATCTGCATATTCATCAATGTAAACATGACAATTACCAACACCTGTTTCAATAACTGGTACCTTTGAATCATTAACTATTGATTCAATTAAAGATGCTCCACCTCGTGGAATTAAAACATCTACTAAACCGCGAGCATTCATTAATTGTTTAACTGATTCATGAGAATCAGCTGGAATTTGAATAATCGCATCTTCAGAAATATTCAAATTAGCTAAACTTTCTCGCATTATTTTAATTAAGGCTGCATTAGTATTTTGCGCTGAAGAAGAACCTCTTAATAAAACTGAGTTGCCACTCTTTAAACAAATTCCAACCGCATCAACTGTGACATTAGGTCTTGCTTCATAAATTATTCCAACTACACCTAAAGGTACTCGGATTTGTTCAATTTCTAGACCGTTTGGCTGAACCCAACCTCGAATCACTTCACCTATTGGATCTTTTAATTGTGAAACATCACTTAATCCTTTAGCGACTTCTTTAATTCTTGATTCATTTAAAGTTAGTCGATCAATTAAGTATTTGTCTATTTTGTTTTCAATTGCATTTTTTATATCTAATTCATTTGCCTTAATAATTTCACTTGCATTGTCGACTAAATCCTTAGCCATTAAATTTAGAGCTTTATCTTTAACGTCTCTATTCAACTGAGATAATTGGTAGCTTGCTTCTTTAGCTCTTTTAGCTAGAGCCTCTACGGGATTTAAATTTTGATTATTCATTTTTAACACTTTAGTTATCCACAACTATATCGCTACTTAATACTAAATCATCTCGATGAATAACTTCTTTTTCATAACCTTCACCGAATTCCTCCAATAGTTTAGAAGAATTCTTACCAATCATTTTTGGAAGTTCGGTTGAGTCAAATTTAATTAACCCTTTTGCTATCACTTTTTGATTTTCATCAATTACTTCAACAACTGCTCCATCTTCAAAATCGCCATAAATTTCTTTAATTCCAGCACAAAGTAGAGATGCTTGTTTAGTTAAGAGAGCTTTTGCTGCTCCTTGATCAACTTTGATTTGACCTTCAATATCTGCAGCATGTGCAATCCAAAGAGATCTGGCAGATAATTTTGCTTTCTTTGGCCAAAAAAATGTACCAACATTTTTTCCATCCAAAACTGAGTCCAAATTTTTGGCATCAGTTATTAAACCTGCAACACCTCCAGCACTGGCAATTCGAGCTGCTTGAACCTTAGTAAACATTCCACCAGTTCCAACCCCACTTGCCCCTGCTCCACCAATTTCTAGATTATTTATTTCAGTGAAATCTTTTACTTCAGTAATTAATTTTGAATTTGTATTACCTGGAGGTGCTGTATAAAGACCATCAACATCAGAAAGAAGAATTAAAGCATCTGCATCAATAAGATGAGTGACAATTCCAGCTAACCTATCGTTATCTCCCACCCTAATTTCATCATTTGCCACCGTGTCGTTTTCATTAACGATTGGAATAACTTTCATTTCAAGTAACTTATTAAATGTTCTTTGGGCATTTCGATAATGTGAGCGTCTACTCATATCTTCTGCAGTTAATAGAACTTGACCCACATTTATTCCATGTTTTGAAAATTCTTGTGAGTACTTATTAACCAATAAACTTTGCCCCACACTGGCAACTGCTTGTTGCAAAGTTAAATCTTTTGGACGCGAATCAAGTTTTAGTGGAGCAAGTCCTGCTGCAATCGCACCTGAAGAAACTAAAACAATTTCATGGGCCTTTTTGTGATGTGCCGCAATTGCTTTAACTATTTGATTTAGTTTTTGCTCATCAATTCCACCTTGAGCAGTAGTTATTGAGGATGAACCAATCTTTACAACTATTCTTTTAGAAGTTGAAATTAGAGTTCTTAAATCTTTACTCATCTTCCATCCAATCTAATATCTGTACCTCTTGGCCCACGAATATTTTTTACACCCGTATCTATTTCTGGATCCCAATCAAAAAGTACAGCTTGGTCACCCTCTCCAATTGCAACTTCAACTCCTGGTGTGGCTCCTGCTTTTCGTAAAGCTTCTTCAATACCTAAAGTGGCAAACCTATCAGCTAAATAACCAACTGCTTCATCATTTGCAAAATCAGTTTGCTTAATCCATCTTTCAACTTTGCTTCCAGTAACAAAGAATCTTTCGCCTTCTTTTTTAACTTTAAATTCAATATTTCCAACACCTTCAGGTCTAATTATGATGCGTGCTTTCTCATCTTCCATGTGATCTTTTCGCCATTTAACAACTAATTCAGACATGGCAAAAATCAAATCTTTTAAACCTTCTCTAGTAACTGCTGAAATCAAATAACCCTTTAAATTTCTTTTTTCTAATTCAGGAATCATCATTTCTGCTAATTCTCTAGCCTCTGGAACATCAATTTTGTTTAATGCAACTAATCTTGGTCTATCTTGTAAACCACCATAAATTTCTAATTCTTTTTCAATTACATCTAAATCGTGAAGTGGATCTCTACCTGGTTCTAAGGTGGCACAATCAATTACATGAACTAAAACGGCACATCTTTCAACATGTCGTAAGAATTCCAAACCCAAACCTTTTCCTGCACTTGCTCCTTCAATTAAGCCTGGAACATCTGCGACGGTAAAACTTTCTTCACCAGCTTCCACAACTCCAAGATTAGGCACCAAAGTTGTAAATGGATAGTCAGCAATTTTTGGTTTAGCTGCACTAATAACTGAAACTAAACTTGATTTTCCTGCACTTGGAAAACCAACAAGTGCAACATCTGCTAATGATTTAAGTTCTAGTTTTACATCATTAATTTCACCAGGTTCGCCCAATAAAGAAAAACCAGGTGCTTTTCTTTTATTTGAAGAAAGTGCTGCATTTCCTAAACCCCCTGCGCCACCTTCTGCAATTACATATCGCATATCTGGTTTAACTAAATCTGCAAGAATTTCATTTTGCATTGAATAAACAACAGTGCCAGCAGGAACAGGCAAAATTAAATCAGGACCATTTGCGCCATTGTTATGACTTCCTTGTCCAGGTTTTCCATTTGGGGCAATTTGATGTGGATGTCTGTGATATTCCAATAGAGTTGTGACATTTGCGTCAACAACTAAAACAACATCGCCACCTCGACCACCATTTCCCCCATCTGGTCCACCAAGTGGTTTAAATTTTTCGCGATGAACTGATGTGCAACCACTGCCACCGTTTCCAGCTTTAGCATGAATCACTACTTGATCCACAAACATTTCATCACCACCTTTTAGAAATTTAAAAGGGCGGACATTTTTCTGCCCGCCCTTTTAGAAAAATATTTTTAACGGGTTACTCAGCCGGAACGATATCTACAACACGACGTCCACGACGTGATCCAAATTTGACAGCACCCGGTTGTAATGCGAACAAAGTATCATCAGAACCAATTCCAACATTTACACCTGGATGAAATTGTGTTCCACGTTGACGAACAATTATTTCGCCAGCTCCAACTAGTTGTCCACCAAATCTTTTAATTCCAAGTCTTTGCGCATTGGAATCGCGACCATTTCTAGTACTGGATACACCTTTTTTGGATGCCATTTATTTACCTACCTTGATATCTGTAACTTTTACAGTTGTTAATTCTTGGCGATGTCCTAAACGGCGCTTGTAGCCAGTTTTACTTCTGTAATGTTGAATTTTTATTTTCGGTCCTCGATCATGTGAAATTACTTCTGCTTCAACTTTTGTAGCGGACAAAGTTTGTGCATCGTGAGTAATTTTTCCATTATCTACAACCATTAAAGCTGGAAGATTAATTTTTGAACCTGGTTTAGCGTCTTGTCGATCCATGACAACAGTGTCACCAACAGATACTTTTTCTTGGCGTCCACCGGAACGCACTATTGCATACACTGTCGTTTTCTCCTTTTAATGCTTTCTTTTTACAAAACTAAATTTTGCCAAGTGGAAAGGGTGTCTTCCTAGATTACTAAATCTAGAAATTAGCCTTAACTATTGCCTGGCAGTCTCTTCAGAATTTGCTTCTGTTGCCTCAGTATTTTCTCGTTTGAATCGTCTATCCGAGTGTTTGTGGTCTACAGGTTCAGAAAACACCTTGACTCCTCGACCATTACAGTGCTCACAAGCCTCTGAGAAAGTTTCCAATAAACCTGTACTAATTCTTTTTCGGGTCATTTGCACAAGTCCTAAAGAGGAAACTTCAGCAACCTGATGCTTGGTTCGGTCTCTTCCCAAACATTCCACAAGTCTTCTTAAAACTTGATCTCTATTTGATTCAAGAACCATATCGATAAAATCAATAACAATAATTCCACCAACGTCTCTAAGTCTTAATTGTCGAACTATTTCTTCGGCAGCTTCAAGATTATTTTTAGTCACTGTTTCTTCTAGATTTCCACCTTGACCAATAAATTTTCCAGTGTTGACATCAATTACTGTCATTGCTTCTGTTCGATCAATAACTAAAGAACCTCCGGAAGGTAAGTAAACTTTTCGATCGAGTGCTTTAGATATTTGTTCATCAATTCGATTAGCGGCAAATACATCGCCTTCGCCACTCCATTTTTCTAAACGATCAGCAAGATCTGGTGCAACGTATTTAACATATTCTTCAATTGTGTCCCAAGCTTCATTTCCTGCCACAATTAATTTTTTGAAATCTTCGTTGAAAATATCTCTAACAACTCGAATAGCAAGATCTGGTTCAGAATAAAGCAATGAAGCAGGGCTACTTTCTTTTGTTTTATTTTGAATATTTTCCCATTGTGCTTGAAGTCTTGCGACATCTTTTTGTAATTGCTCCTCCGTTGCACCTTCTGCAGCAGTTCGAACAATAACTCCAGCACCTTCGGGAACTATATTTCTTAAAATTCTTTTTAATCTAGTTCTTTCAACATCAGGAAGTTTTCTGCTTATTCCAGTAACTGAACCATCTGGAACATAAACAAGATAGCGACCTGGTAGAGAAATTTGGCTAGTTAATCTTGCACCTTTTTGTCCAACTGGATCTTTTGTAACTTGAACTAAAACTGAATCATTAGTTTTTAAGGCAAGTTCAATTCTTTTTGGTTGACCATCAAGACCTGCTGCATCCCAATTAACTTCACCTGCATAAAGGACACCGTTTCTGCCACGTCCAATATCAATAAATGCAGCTTCCATACTTGGCAAAACATTTTGAACTTTTCCTAAGTAAACATTTCCAATTAAGGAAGCAGATTGGCCGCGAGAAACATAATGTTCAACCAACATGTTGTCTTCTAAAACCGCAATTTGAATCCGATCTAAATTTTGTCGAACAACCATTACTCGATCAACACTTTCACGTCGAGCTAAAAATTCAGCTTCAGTTAATACTGGTGTTCTTCTTCTGCCAGAGTCACGACCATCTTTTCTTCTTTGACGTTTGGCATCAATTCTTGTTGAAGATCTGTTTGAAGTTCTTTCTCTTGGAGCACGAACTCGCACCACAGTGTTTGGATCATCTGCAGCAACTTCTTCAGCGTTAACATCATTTGCTCTTACTCTTTTTCTTACTCTTCTATGAGTGGCTTCTGTTGAATCTTCTTCTTTTGAAAAATTATTTTCTTTTGTTTCACTTTCAACTTCATCTTCATTGCCACGTCTTCTTCTGACACCGCGAGCACGTCTTAAAAGACCACGTTCTTCTTTATTTTCAGATTCAGGTTTTCCAGCTCCAGGATTTCTTGGTGGAACAACTGCTTGTTGAAATGCAACTGAAGGGGAACCAACGGGAGTTTCCACAACTGGAGTTGGTGAATCTTCCGATGCTGAAAATGTTGCTATGCGAAAACGCTTACGCAAGGATGGTTTTTCTTCGTCAGCCATAATGGCTTTACTCCTAAATCTTTTAAGTGCAGATAAGCAATGCTTATTAAGCTTGTTTACCCACACATTTTGTTTGTGTTGGTAAAACTGTTTGGTTCAAATAATTAAATTCAAACCTCAAAGTTTCTTAAGGTCTTTTGTTTAGAACTTCAAATAAATTTGGTTTTATTACCAATTTGGCACTGCGCAAATCTCATTTTTAGTTCTTCCGAGCACCGCTGCTCGGCTAAGTCTTTTTTGGTTGTTTTGACCTTGGATTTGACCAGGTGTTTAACCAGTTACTTAAAGTATCTCACAAGTTAGATACCTATTTTCTCAAAGACGCCTCAAGTACGAGTGGAAAAAGAGGATTTAAGCCCAAATTAGCGAATTATTGGCGTGACTCGATCATCAATTTCTCGTCCAATTGCCACAGCTAATCCAATAGCCATCCATGAGACAAACATGGAAGAACCACCATAAGACACAAAAGGAAGAGGAACTCCTGTAACAGGCATGATTCCTAAATTCATTCCAATATTTTCAAACGATTGAATAGCAAACCACCCCGCAACACCAACAGCAGTTAATCGACCAAATCTGTCTGGTGCCTTTAACGCAATTTTTGATAATCGATACAAAATTAAACCCATTAAGAGGATAACTAAAGTTGCACCAAAAAATCCTAATTCTTCTCCTGCGACTGTAAAAATAAAATCAGTTCTTTGGGCTGGAACATATTTACCTTGTGTTTGTGGACCATTTAAATAACCTTGCCCAAACCATCCACCCGAGCCAATCGCAATTTTTGCTTGTAAGGTGTTATATCCAGCACCTAATGGATCAAGTGTTGGATCAACGAATGTGGCTAATCTTTTTAATTGATAATCTTTAATGAAATTAAGTTGCGATGCAACATATCCTCCAAATAAAACTGCAAATAAAGAACCAACTACCCAACGTAGTTTTGTTCCTGATGCAACTAAAACTGTAAGTAAAGTTGCTCCAATTATCATCACAGTTCCAAAATCATTTTGAAGTAAAACTAAAAGAGCTGGAATACCTGCTAAAGATAAACCAAGTAAAACGTCTTTGTCATGTGGAACTAATTCTGAATCTCTTCTTTCAGTTAAAACCATTGCAAGAAGTGTTATAAGTGCGACTTTAGTAAATTCACTTGGCTGAAAAGTAAATCCTCCAGGAAGGGCAAGCCAAGCTTGGGCGCCGCCTTGCGATTTTCCGATTCCTGGAATTAATACCAGCATTAATCCAATTACTGCAAATCCATAAATAATAATTGCATAGGCTCTTGCAGTTCTAAATGAAAATCTAGAGACAATTAAACCTAAAATTAAACCCAGGATTAAATTAAAAATATGTCTTTGAAGATAAAAATCTGTTGGAAGACCTGCATCTTGTAATCTTTGATTTGAAGCAGAATAAACAAGTGCAGCCCCAATTACTGAAAGTAATAATGCACTAGTGATTAAAACCCAGTCATAGCCAATAAAAAATGAATCATTAACTCTATTTTTTTTGATCGCTTTTGATTTATCTATTGATAAGTAACTCATGGTGATGCTTTCGTAATACTTAAATTAGAAATTGAGGGTGATGGACTTGGATTTAATAAATTATCGATCTCTGGAAAATCAGGTAATCCATCAGGTCTAATTTTTGGTAATGAATTATTTGGAGCACCACCAAATAAGATGCTTGAAGCAGGATCAATTGTGTTTCCTCTTACTCCAAATATTTCTTCATAAATTCTTCTTACACTTGGAGCAGAAGTTCCAGAACCAGTTCCTCCTTGAGCAACCATCATCACCACAGCATATTTTGGATCATCTGCAGGTGCATAGCTTGCAAACCAAGAAGTTGATTGTTTACCTAAAACTTCACCAGTTCCCGTTTTTGTTGCAACAGGAATTCTAGATAGTGGAAAACCAATAAAAGGTGGTGCACCAGTACCAGAAATAGTTACTCCTACTAGTGACTTTTGAATATATTTTAAAGTCGCATCAGAAATTGGTAATTTACTTTTTACTTTTGAATTAATTTGTTCAGCAATAGTTCCATCTGGATTCATGATTGCTTTAACAACTCTAGGTTCATAAACTGTGCCACCGTTTGCAATTGCGGCATAAACCATTGCCATTTGTAGAGGAGTTACAACAGTGTCACCTTGTCCAATAGATGTATTAACAGCATCACCTGCGCGAAAACGCATACCTTCTGTGCAGTTTTCAACAGCAAACTTTTGCAACATTCTTGCTCGCTCTACATCTTTTTCTGCTACTTCTGGGTAACCTTTTTCTGCTCTTTCGCACCAGACTTCATGATTTTTTTCCCAAAATTCTTTTTTAAAGATCCTTCCCCCAACACGACCTTTAACATCTTCAGGCAAATCAATCCCGCTTTTTGAACCTAAACCAAATGCAAAAGACATTTTTTCTAAGGCATCTTTAGGATTTTCTACTGGATTTAATCCACCGTCTCTTAGCCATAATTTGTTTGCAATGTCGTAGTAAACGGTGTCACAAGAAACTTCTAAAGCTCTTTGCATAGTAATCGCACCAAAACCAATTGATTCATAATTTCTAAAAACTCTGTTTCCTATTTCCATTTGAGGTGGACATTGGTAAATATCGTTTAAATCAAAGCCATTTTCTGCAGCAGCAGCTGTTGAAATCACTTTAAAAATTGAAGCAGGAGCAAATAAACCTTGAGTTGCTCTACTAATTAAGGGAACACCTGATTTTGGATTTGATAAAGCTTCAAATTGTTCACTTGTAATTCCACCTAGCCAAATTCGTGGATCATAACTTGGATAAGTTGCCATTGCTAAAACGTGACCATTTGTTACATCCACTACAACAGCTGCACCTGATTCACCAACATAATTTTTTGATCGAGCTCTTTCAATCGCAGCAGCTAATTGCTCTTCAACAAAAGATTGCAGTTTTGCATCAATATTTAAAACAACATATTTACCAGGATCAGGATCAATTTCTTTAACTACACCTTTTATATTTGAAGCTTTATCAACTGCTAAAACAGTTACTCCAGGCTTTCCTCGTAACCACGCATCGTAATATCTTTCAACTCCAGCTCTACCAATTTTGTCATTATTTTGTAAAGCAAAGTCATCAGAAGATATTCCTTCCTTTTTTTGTTTATCTATTTCTTTATCAGTAACTGGACCTACATAACCAATAACGTGTGCCATATTTACGTCAAAAGGTCTAGGTATTTCTCTTAAAGCATTTAGTTCAGCACTAACTCCTGGAAAATCACTTCTTTGTTCCATTATTTGTAAAGCGATTTTGTTATCTACATCTTGTGCAACTGGAATTGGTTGAAACAAAGAACCAGACCAACAAATGGGAGGCTTCTTTGCTCCTTTTGTGCCGCAAGGTGTTAGTCGATCTTTTATTTCATTTTCAGGAATATTTAAGACAGAAGATAATTTAGAAATTACAGATTGGCCTTTATCTTCAAAAGATTCAAGAATTCTTGTATTAACACTAATTACAACAGTTGATTTATTAGCAACAACTGGTCTACCAACTTGATCCAAAATGAGTCCTCGAACAGAAGGTGTAAATACCTCACGGAAAGCATTTCGTTGAGATGCTTGTTGAAAATCTTCCCCTGAAGTTATTTGAATATAAAAAAGTCTTCCAACTAAGGTAAACATCAAAGACAGTAAAATTGCTCGTAATACTTTTAAGCGAATATGTGTCTTATCTTGCATTTAAACTCTTAATTCTTCTGCTCTTGAAATAGGACCTAATTTTTTATCTAGCAGACCAATTGCTGGATAAATAAACACTGCCAATAAAGCTGCATAAAAACCTTGGGTTAAAAAATTTACAGCAAAAATGTTCAAAGAAAATTCTGCTCCCGAGATGTTTGACCAAATAGTTCTTACAATAAAGAAAATATTTGCAACCGATGCAGAAATGATTAATGGTCGCACAAATGATCTACTTTGATTTTGGCTCAAATATCCAACTAGATAACCAATAATTGTTAAAAATATTGAAGATATGCCCATTAAATGATCTCCTGGAGGTAATACATCAATTAAAAAGCCCGCAAAAAATCCTGCGATTGCCCCCACTGCTGGTCCTTTTAATAAAGCCCAACTTGTTAAAACCACAATTAAGATATCTGGAGTCGCTCCAGGAAGAAAAAGTTTTGCAAAAAAAGTTGGCTGAATTACAGCAGCTATAAGAATAGAAAATACTAAAGCAACATATTTATATGCATTCATTCTTATTCCACACTAGGACTTGGACTAGGAATAATCGAAATGGATGGACTTGGAGTTGGAGTAATTGGTGCAGGAGGCAAGAGAGAATCTCTTGGATCAATCCTTGGTTGCTCAACCACAACACTGACCAAATCAAGAGTTGATAATTTAACGTAAGGTCTGACTCGAGCTGATTTTGTTAATAAACCAGGTGAAGATTTAATCGAAATAACTTCTCCAATTGGAACACCTGGCACAAATGGTCTGCCATTTTCTGAGCCCCAAGTAACTATGCGATCACCTTTATTAATTTCGGCAATCGGATCAAATAGTTCAAATTCAAGTTCACTTGGTAATCCAGTTCCACCTATGAAACCCAATTCACCTTTTCCGCCAATTCTTGCTCCAACTTTGCTCGATGGATCGGCAAGAAGTGCCACGGTTGCAGAAGAATTTGCAACTGAAACGGTTCTTCCAACTAATCCTTGACCATTTAAAACTGTCATATCAGTTGTAATTCCATCTTGGGAACCAACATCAATTGTTACTGTCCACGAATAATCTTGCGCTGAACCAATCGCTATTACTTTTGCTGGAACTATTTCAAAAGTTCCGATTCCTGCTAATTTAAGCAGCGCATCTAACTCTGCTGCTCTTCTTCTATTCTCTTCAGAATTTGCTAATTCATCTTTGAGAA
>JACCEB010280742.1_pt1 | contig 11802 bp, 11 predicted proteins | sample 7454761 | NCBI WGS metagenome assembly JACCEB01 (sample SAMN15323454, study PRJNA562643) | freshwater metagenome | isolation source: river surface water | place: USA:Blue River Watershed | collected 2017-08-18 | reverse complement strand
CAAAGGTTTCCATGGTAATCCAAAGGTAAAAAAGAGAGACAGGCCCAGGAGCCGAAGCCCCTGGTCCCGTGCTTAGCAGTAGGTGTGACGGGAAGACACGATTTGACGGTAATCCGTCTTATTGCGCTTATCGGCGTAAGGATGAAAGTTCGGATTTTTCTCGTCAATGAGCGATCTCACCACCTCAGGAGACATCAAGATGTTCTTCTCCGAAACGACTCCCTCGCACTTATCACAGACATGAGCTTGTGTAACCCGGATCTTTGGCATCTTTTACTCCTTTGCTTTACGCACCTTGAAGCCATCAATGCTGGTGGGGTCATGGCCAGCATGTACGGCGGCGTTCTGGATACCCCAGGCATTGATGATGTTGAACTTGTTGAGCGACGATAGTTCGACCGCGTCGTCCACATGATCTTGACAGGTGATGACGAACTCTTCGTCGACGCCCTCTGGGAGTTCGTCGTAAGCACCGCGGTTCACGCCAGAGATGACTTCACGATAGGGATCGTGGCCCATGCCGATAGCGTTGCCTTGGTAGTTGTAGTAAGTGTCGACATAGCCCTCGACACGATCCGCCAGATAGAGCTCACGGACCACGGGGTTGGCCATGAGGTATTCTTGGTAACGGACGGAGACTTTGCGGAGGCCTTCCAGGTCATAAACAGGGATGATTGCTGTTTCGGGATCCGTGGTTGCAAGACCAAGGTCGATGAGCGCTTCTGCTGTCTTGATACCCGACGTCTGGCTAAAGTTGTCGAAGTATTGCATAGAGCGATTGTAAAACTCCATGGCTTGGGCGCCGTAACCGCCGACTTGTGACATGAACTGTTGGTTCAGGTTTTGCACGAATTGTTGTGACTCGTGGGTGGGTCTGCCGAAGACACTCAGCTCCATGAGGCCCGGCGGACCAGGCGGCGTAACTGTTATTTGCATAAAGAGAGATCCTTTCTTAGCGAGACTTCACCATATAAGAACGGGGTGTAAAATCTTACAGTCTACCAGCAAATGCGGGAGACTGGCTCAAGTTAAGTATATATGTCTAGGCACGGATAGAAACAGGAGAAAAAAAGATGGTCCCCGAAGGGACCATCTTTTATAGGCCGGTAGGGCTTAGGCTTGTTCAAACGTGTCAACAAACACACCACGATGCCGGGCATACGACGTCACGATATTCGTGAGTCGCAGGTACTGCGACATTTCTTCACGGCCGTACTCGAGTTTGAGCAGTTCAGGCAGAATATGCGAGAATCGCATAATCACGCCCTCGACGTCATGACGCAGTAAAGCGTTCTGACGATTACCCAAGGAGTACAAATCCTTGAAGATCGGGATTCCGACATGCAGCATGCCCCAGATGCGACTTGCCTCTTCAGCATTGGCATACAGGTTACGGTGCAAGACCATGGTCGAGTCAGAGAGATCCATCAGGGCGTCTTGGAAACGAGCATCCAGTTGAATATCAGAACTACCGTAGTAAGGCATTAACAACGTTGGCATGCCGTTGATGAATCGAGCAAACCAGCTGTTGTCGGAGCGTCGGAAGCCAGACAGTTTGATCAAACCCGGGAGCTGCTCTGCAAGGAAATCCAGGTGTGGAATTCCAGTAGAACGCCCGCCAGGGAGCTCCACGGGAGAACCGTCTGGTCCCGTACGGCAGATGGCCCGGATAATTTCGCTTTCCGGACTGCCGCCACTCAACAGCCACTCAGCTTGTTGGCTTTCCAGGTTGGCCACTTGTTCGCCGAGGATCTCGGTGCGAGCCAGTTGATAATGGTCCATGAACAAAGCACCGGAGATCAATCGGCGCAGATACGCCGGACTTTCATGCACCAGGTGTTCGTAGATCAGCTCGCTGGCCAAGAAAACCCGCTTGCCTTCCAGGGGAGGCAAATGCTTGTAGGTAGCGCGCTCGGCGTTCTCGAGATCCCGGATGCGTGGCAACAACACCGTAAGGATCTGACCGGCTCGGCGATAGTCGCCCGTGACCAGTTCGCGAGTCTGGTCGTTGAGGTATCGCAGCATGTAACGAGATTCTTCAGGAAACTCGTTGATAAGTGCTTTGATCTCTTGTATTTGCTCAGGAGACGCCTGAAGAGCGCGGGTGCGCTCGTTGTACATGTTTTGCAGCTGCCAGTTCTTTTCTTTTGCGATCTTGAGGATATTGCAATAGAGACCTGCCAGCTCAAATCGGCTTGGAACCTTAATCGTAGTATTCATAATAGATCCTTTCAGGCCAACTCGGCCTCGAATGCAGCCAACCAGCTTTCGGCTTTAGGTCGGCTTTTGATTTGCGAGAGAATATAGTCCTTTTGCGCGGGTGAGCGCAGGGACTCCGGGGCTTCAACGTATTTGCGCATTGTAACCAGCAACTCAAGGTCGCTTTCATTTGCGTCAAACTCTTTTAAGAACGTTTCAACCATCTCAAAATGGTCTTCCGTATCTTTGTGTTTGAACTGAAACGTCTTGAAGAAGTCAAGATTACTGTTGAAGTCCAGGTAGCGGACTCCTTCTTTCGCTGGTGCCTTAAGAGCGGAACGGTAAGATTCCTGGTTCAAAGCACTAGCGTCATAGAGAGCGCCCTTGGGAGTAAATTGGCAGACCTTGACTGGGTCGCCTTTCCATTGCATGCTCACTGCATTGGTCGCAAGCCATTTTAAGCCTTGCTCGTAAAGGCAGGTGTGAACAAACTGGACAATGTGGGTCGTATCAAGAAAGCCACGGATCACTTCGGCTGCGCGACCAGCCACGATGATCTCGCCCACCTTCACTTCTTCTTTCAGATGCCAGTAAAACTCGGCGATGTCGTTTCTAGTGTAAGCCCTAGGGCCGACGCCTGGATGTTTACTCACAGAGCCCTGCTGACGCCGGCGATCATTCCGGGCGCCCATAAAGCTGTTGGCGCGATAGGCGGGGCTGGTATTGCGAAAGTGCATGACGGTCCTTTCAAAGTTAAAGAATCTGAGGGGCTATCCTCAAGTTAAGTATATATCGTCGAAAGGTTTTACAAACCTCTCGACGTTCACCCTCTAACTAGAGTAAGACTCCGGCAGCTTAGCGACCCAGCTTTTCCCAGAGTACCTGGGCGACGTAAGCTTCCAAGTCGGTTTGACCGATCTGTTCGTTGATCTTGCCACCAGCGGCCAGGACATGCCCGCCGCCGTTGAAGACTTTAGCGATCTCCAAAGCAGACAAAGGGCTGTCGGACTTAGACCGGATAGACAAAACCCAGCCGTCATCCGTTTCAAACGCCATGACGGTCACAGGACAGTTGAGGGTTTCGTCGTTGTACAACAGATCCGACACCAAAGAGATGTGGAGTTTGTTGTGGCAGAAGAAGATATTGGTGTCCCTGACCTTGAACTGGCTAGACAAAACATCGGACTTCAGTTCTTCAGCACGGTTCACGACGTCTTTATACAGTTCGCGGCCAGTAGCCATCACGTTATGATTCAGACGGATACCGTTGACAATCGTTAGCCAGAAGCCCAGCTCGTCCATGTGAGGCACGCATCCCAAGTGGAAAGAAGCGATGTCATCCCAGCTGTATTCCGGGTGGTTCTTGTTCCAGAGGTCATAAGCATCCAAGAGTTGGATGTTAGGCGGCACAAAGGAAGGATCCACAAAGTGTTCCCAGGCCAGCAACGCACCAGACTTGGTCAGGTCGAAGGTAACGTAAGGAAGATCGGCGATCTTTTCACGCATGGACTCGTGGTGATCCAGCACGACCAAGCTTTTGACACGCTTGTTGATGTCTTCCAGGATCTCGCGGTCGTACGAAAAGTCCAAGATGAAGACGGCGTCCTTATCCGTCAAGGCTTCGACGTCGATAGGGAGAGGCTTACCGTACTGAGTAGGGTAGTTGGTCATCTCGATGCTTGGAGATGCCAGCGTAGCCAATGCAATAGCGCCAGCTGCCCAGCCGTCGGCGTCGCAATGGTGAATGACGTAGACATGGGGCTTGGCAGGGACTTGCTCGATGACTTCGGCTTCAGACTCGTCTTCAAAGCTGTTCACGTCGTCGATGACGGTGCTTTCGTTGATCTGGCCTGGTGTGACTCGGGTGATTTCTGTCATGATGGTGTTGATGTTAAGTTAGCGGCATTGGATAGCATGCAGCATTAAAAATATACTCACCCTGGCTTGTTGGCCAGGGTGAGTATAGACGACAAGAGGCGTTAAAGCTTCAGGACAAACACGGTGACCCCGGCAAACCCCATGCGTTTCTCAACAGGGAGGTCGCGGTTGATGATCTCTTCGGTCACTGTCCAAATTCGGCTTTCAGTGAAGTCGATACCAAAGGTGATGATGCCTTGAGTACAAAAGGCCAGGATTACCTCTTCGCGCCCGTCGCGAGACCGGATAGGCATACGAAACTGGTCGTCCAGCGGGAGAACAAAACCAAGGTCAGGATGACGCAGCTCGGCCTTGAAGTCCAGGCGCTTCCCAACCATGATGTTGACCGCGGAGAAGTCGGTTTGGTTCAAGACCACGCCGTCTTCCTTGATCTCCGTAATGACGATCAAAGGAATGAAGGGGGCTGGCGCCGGAGGAGGAATATCCTCGGGTTCCACAAACTCCCAGTTGCCTATAAACCGAAGGATCTTGTTGTCGGGGTTCTCTGGAGGAGGCACCGACGTGGCCGAGAACGGCTGAGGCTCAAAGACCGAGCGAACCGAAGTTGCCCCGTTCCAAACACGCTGGTCGTCCAAAAGGTAATAGGTGATGCTAGACATGGGTTTCCTTTAAGGTTTTGCTCGGATGTAGATGGCGCCAGGCAAAGCATCCGAAAGCTTTGAAATGTCTCTGACAAGAGTCGAGCCTGTTCCTCTTCGAATGGTGAAAAGCGCTTGCTTTACTGTAGGAAGGTAGATGATGTCGTTAATGTAATCGCCGTTGCTGGTGATAACATGCTTGACGAACGCCGAAGTTCTTGAGTCGTAGTAATGAACAGGGTAGGTAAACCCGCCATTTTCCTTTCTTACACTGAGTATAAGCTTGTAATAGTTTTTATAGTTTGCCGCGGCGTCATAAGTACCGTACCTAAGCAAATAGATGGGCCTGTTTGTTTCATAGTTCGTTGAAGTGTGGTCCAGCGGTGCAGGAACCTTAAACACCAGAATTTGCGAATAGGCCATTAGGAAAAGAAGCCCGGCATAATGGTCGTATTCAATAAAATTTGCTACTCCGGACATTGGATAATCGACGACGTTTGGCGAAGAGTAATACATCGGCTTACTGTAGAAGTCGATAAACGAGTTGTCAATCTTCTCGATGGTGGCGTCGTCTTTTACCCGATATGCGTAAATGTAATTACCCGCATTAGCAGTCAACGCTGCCGCACCGAGATTATAACCGCTAAAGAAAACTCCTGAGGGTGAGACGGAGCTCATGTTCCCGTAACCCTGGCCATTGTGCTGCGTGACGTACGTCACTACACCGCCCACCAACTTGTAAGTTCGGATATAGCTACCATCAAAAGTCAGGTATATGTCTTTCCCAGGAACCTTTGCCAGTGTTCTTATCCCTGTGTTTTCGCTATTAAACTCTGTAGAGGAACTGTTGTAGACTGGCTGGATTCCGCTAGACTGCGCTATAGCGGCACTTGCCCAGTTTACCGAATATATCCGGTAGTTTTCAGAGCCGCTGTACCCGATAGAGCGAACAACAATGGACGTGTCCCCTTCTGAAAACACCATTTTTGTTGGAACTGTCGGATAGTTTGCGGTTTGCCTTAAGAAGGTTAACGTGTTATTGGCTTCGATGTTGTAAAACCGGATGCACGGATAAGAGCCAGCGTTGCAATACAAAGCAAGCTTCGTGCAGTCGTTGTTAATCGCACCAACCAAGAATGTCGATATGCCAAGTGTCGCGTAACTAACACTAAACGTGACCGGTACAGGATCCGTTGCTCTCTTTATAACGAATGTCACACCGTTCGTCGGATAGCACACGCCGGTCCTTGTCTCGTTTGTCTCCAGTTGTCGGGTGTCGATCATGCCATCTTCAACTGAACCAGTAACAACACCGCCGATTGCTAGTGGATCCGTCGCTGCCGGGTACAGAAACGAGTCCGAAGAAACTGTCGGATAATAAAACGCATTCCTGTGGCCAATAAGTTCTGCCAATTCCGGATAAGCCGATTTCAAGACCTTTACATTTTCTGTGTCACTAAGAAGGATGTATTTACCGCCATACAGAACAGAAGGGCCTCCTTTGGAGAACATCCGGATTGCGCCAACCGGATCATAAGGGGCTCCATCCGCTTGAAGCGGACCCGATGCCGACGGGTTTGGGAGAAAGTCTGAGTAAGGAAACATGTGTGTCTTTCAAAAGGGTGGGCTAGGCGACTAAGCGCCTAGACTCCACACATGGCGGATTACCGCAATAAGACGAATTTCCTATTACGGCTTAGCACGAATGTAGAAACTACCGGCCAAGGTGTCTCGCAGTTTGAGTGTTTCTGGAGAGAAGTACGGACTTGCGCCGTTGTAACGGTTGTACGTAACTGTTTGTTTTACTGTTGGTAGGTAAAACACGTTCTCGATGTAGTCCCCATTAAACATCAGACCCACGTAAATGGTTCCTGCCGTGGTGTCATTGACGCTATGCAAATACAGAAAGCCACCGGCCGCATTCCGTATGGTCGAGGTTACTCTGATGTAATCATAGGAAGCGGAAGACGTAAACCCACCTTGTAAATGAACATATACCGGTGTGTTTTTTACACTGTCCGTCGAATCAGCGCTCAAATGCAACGAGGTTTTAAACACGAGGATCGTGCTCCCTGTGTGCATGAACAAAAGACCGTTTTCAATATCCAACTCTAAATCGTAGACCGACGCAACTACAGCGTAATCGACATAGACGGTCGTGTGGTAATACATTGGCCTCGTGTAGAAGTTTGCAAACGACGTATCCAAACGAACAAAACTTCCGTCGTCATTTACCCTAAAAGCGTATACGTAACTTGAGTTTATACTGGTAATGGCGAGGGGATTTAAGCTTGTCCCGGCATAAAAGGCCCCTTCTGGGGTAATCGAACTAAAGCGCCCGCCCGTCAGTCCGGAGGCGGTATTCATGTACGTGACAACACCTCCGACGATTTTGTAAGACCGGATGTAGCTTCCGTCGGACGCAAGATAGATGTTCTTGCCAGGAACTTTTGCTAAGGTGCGTCGGCCTGTGGCTTCGGAGGACCATTCGGCGTTGCCATTAGCGTCAGGTTGAACTCCAGACGATTGCACCACGTTTCCTGTCGCTACATTGATGGAGTGAATACGATAAAGAGACGCGCCGGTATAGTTGTTGGCTCGAACAACGATAGTGTTATTGTCATCCGACCAGCACATTCTTGCAGGGGTGCACGGATAGCTTGCTGTTTCCCGAACAAACGTCAGCGTGTTATTGGCTTCGATGTTGTAAATTTTTACACGATACGCATTGGACGCATAGCAATAAATGGCGACCTTCGTGCAGTCCTTATTAATTGTCCCAAAAACAAAGTGAGAAGAACTGGTAATAGAAAGACTGGCGAGGGTTACGCTAAACGTGGTAAACGACGAATCAGCCGGACGCTTGATCGTGAAAACAGCGTTGCTTCCATTTGGATAACAAATCCCTGTCCTGGTTTCATTTGCGTATGCTTGTCTGTTCGCGATGTGGTAGTACTCCGGAGTTCCGGTTGTAATAGCCGTGGGGCGCAAGACGTCGGAAGCCTTCACGCTGTACGAAGTTCCTCCGGAGTTTTGCGGATAGTAATAGATGCCGCGGTAGCCCAGAAAAGCAAACAACTCCGGATAAGCCGACTTCAGCAAAGGAACGTTTTCGCTTTCCGACAGCAGGATGTACTTGCCATTGAACAGCGTCGAAGGCCCGCCCTTAGTGAACATCCGGACTGCACCGACAGGATCGTAAGGAGAGCCATCGGCTTCCAGGCCGCCAGTAGAATTCCCGGCACCGGGGATCAAGCTAGAAAGATTAACTGCCATGATAAACCTTTAAAAAAGTAGCCCTCAGATGCCACGGCATCTGAGGCTGCTGTTATGTTAACACAAAAGCTTCCAACGCTTACGCGGCGTCCTTCTCGATCTTCTTCTGCGCCACGTTGACAAGTTGGTAAGCGCCCAATGCAGCGATGACCACGGCCGAGTAAACACCATCGGCGATATGGCCGGCGGATACCAACCAAGTAGCCGAGGCGACCACGCCGACGGAGAGCAAGAACTTACGACTATAAAACCTTTGCACGATAATTCTTCCTTGCGGTTATCCGCTTGAGTGTTTGATAGAAGTAGCAAGTCTTCAAGACTTACTCTAACGAGACAATCCAAATGTTGCTCCAGACATACGTAAGACGCACAAGGCGGACTTCGTTGGTGTCAAACAAGATGCTGTCTGTTTGGTTGTTGATGCTGTGATTGGGGCTACCGCGCATGACGGAAAACCGACCGGTATTCCAGGTGCCCCAGCCATTGAAGAAGACGATCTCGTCGCCCATGGCAGGAGTCTCAGGAAGTACACCCACAAACACGGGGTTTTCTGTAGGACTATACACACTGTATTCAGTGCCGGATGTCAGGTAATACGTGGTCTGGGAACCATTCAGATGTTGCTGGCGGTTCGATTTGTTGCTGACGTAAGCACCGCGGCTTGTTGTGTTACCTGTACCGCCGTTGGCTATGGCTACAGTACCAGTCACATTACCCGCCGTTGTTGCCGTAGCTGCATTACCGTTGATGTTCAGAACGCCGGTAGAGATGCTCATAACGAGCGGCCTTGTTGCATCCCAACTTCCGTCTGGATCTCCGGGAGCCGTCTTCATCAGGTAGAGAGCATTTCCGTCGTTACGCCAAAACACACTGCCGTTGGCGCTACGGAGGCGGTAGTTATTGGCGTAGTCCGATCGAAGCTCTCCGGAAAGATAGCCCCCTTGCTGTGGCACCAACTTTTGTAAGGTGGCCTCATTACTGTAGGGCGCAACAATCTCGGCGTTTCCACCATGGACTGTTATCAGGCGGCAACCAATGTTTGCTCCAACCGAAACGCTGGTCCAAACAAACCGAGCTGATGCCGAAGTTGCAGTAGCCGGAGCGACTTGAGCAATACGATGCGCGTCTCGTTGAGTTTCTGGTGAGAAATCGTGGTTGGTGCTAACAGCTTTTTGAGCACCATCCAAAACTACTTGACTGGCATTGTTATAAAAGATCAAATCGAAATAGACACTCCCTGATCCGCTGTCGCCGGTCATCAAAGAGTCCCCAGTCACGGTATAGGTCCCGCCGGCGATCACAGGGAAACGGTCCGAAGAGATGGAACCAGTTGTCGCGGCTGAGGTTACAACATGGGACCAGACGTTCCCCCAAAGCGTGTTAAAACCGATGGTTCCTGCGCCAATGTTCCAACCGAGGCCCATGAGTTCGAACCCCCCGTTGAACAACAGGTTAGGGCTGCTGCCCCCGTCGATGATGGGAGCCTTTTTCCAACCCGCCGACTTACGAACATACGACGAACCATCATTAGGGGCGTCGTTCAGTGTTCCAGCGCCGATTGCTGCTCTTGCTGACGTGGCATCTGTTCCTGCAGCGATCACTGCTGGCTTTGATGTGATCTCAGTCCAAGTAGGCACATAATTGCCCGCCTTTGCAGTAGACGCCGTTGTTCCAATCACGAGACTCGACGTGCCTGCGCCGATGGCCGTTCTTGCAGCGGCGGCATTGGCTCCTGCGGCGATCACGGCAGGTTTAGACGTAATTTCGGCCCAAGTAGGCACGTAGTTTCCAGCCCTCGCGGTAGTTGATGTTGTACCAATTACAAGATCCGACGTGCCCGCTCCGATTGCTGCTCTTGCAGCGGCGGCATTGGCTCCTGCGGCGATCACGGCTGGCTTCTCGGTAATGCTTCCCCAGCTGACAGTTTGGGCAGGGATACCGGCGATGGCTTGCGTCACGTCGTCCTGAGACACTGTGTTAAGCACCACATTACCACTGCTGTCCGTCATGCAAAACTTAGCAGACGTTGGGGATCCTGAGTTATACACCATGTAGACCGTGTGTGGCGTCTTCGTGGCGGGAAGAGCCGTAACGATCTTGAAGATCAGATTAGTATTGGCCATAGCTGCCTTATAAGTTAGATGAACTTAGCGTGTGAAGAATAGAATATAGGCTTCCATGCTCACGTTGCTTCAATTAATCACAGGCTTATGACTCCCTCCGGGCCTTCGCCCGGAGGGAGTGATGGTCGGCTAGCTGACTTTACTAGAAAATAAATTGGCGAAATGCAAAAGCAAGGCAGCGAAACCATGAGGTTTTGCTTTGCTCGATCCTGATGTTGAGACCCCCGTCCAACAACTCTAAGGTCTTGGCGTAGGATCTTTTCTTTTTGAAGAGTCTCATATCCACCTCTTTTCAGGTCGGTAGCCAGATCTTTATCAAACCTTGCTACCGTCGGGGTTACGTTCAAACACAGGCGCCGGAAAATAGTGAGTCGAGAACCTATCGTTCCGACTCAAGATGCCCTCGTACATGACTCCTGCGTTCTCGTTGGCAAGGATACATTTGAGGCCATAAGGCGTCTTGGGGTCGTTATGATCGATGCGTCGGTAGAAGTACTGGTCGTTGACCAGTGCTTTGTTGTCTGAACTTGGACGATCTTCCATGAATTTCCTTTCGATGCTTGGGCCACATCACATTTAAAGAATAAAAAAAGAAGGGGTATCCCCTTCTTTTAGATCATCCCAAGGAACTCCTGGATGGTAATCACAGGAATGCCTAAGGACTTAGCCTTGTCTACTTTGTGCGTCGTGGGGCTTTCGCCTACAACGAAGTAGGACGTAGACTTGCCAGGGCTTCCCCCTACTGTACCGCCTTGCTGCTCCACCGTTGTCTTGAGCTCCTCTCGTGAAGGAGACTTGAATGAACCGGAGAAAGCAAACACTTTCCCTGAGAACTTCCCGGTGGCTTCTGGCTGGTAGGTGCTTTCGAACTCAGCCCCGAGAGCCCAGAAGTAGTAGTTGAACACCCTGTCGTTTCCGTTCTCACGGAAATATTGGTAGATTGACTTTGCTGTATCTTCCCCGATGTCAGGAACCTTAAGCAATTCTTCTACTGTCTTGTTAGGCAGCTCTTTCAGTGGTATGTTGCGGCACAGACGTTTGGCTGAACCGATTCCCACTTGTTTGATGCCAAGACCAGCAATGAAACGCCAGTCCTTCTGGCCCAGGCTTTCACTAAGCTCTAACTCGATCTTAGGCCAGTTGGCCGGGGCGATGCCGCCTTTGTTGATATAATCATCCTTGTCTAACGTGTAAAAGTCAGCAGGAGACTTCAACAACCCATGGCTTACCAGGTTACGAATGGTTTCCTCGCCGATGCCTTTGATGGCCATGCAGTCGCGGCTTACGTAGTGAAGCAGACTATATATCACCTGTTCTTGGCATTTTTCTTTTCCAGTACAGAAATAGTTGGAATCTCCTTTAGGTCTGACGATCCCGCATCCGCAGAGTGGGCACTTCTTGGGCATACGGAAGTTAGGTCGGTAGAACGGTCTTTTATCGGCATGAGGTCGATAACAGATCTCAGGGATCACGTCTCCGGCTCGGTTCACTGACACGGTGTCTCCGATACGAACGTTACGCCGTCTAAGGTCAAAGACGTTGTGCAGCGTGACGTTACTCACGGTGGTGCCGCCCACAAACACAGGCTTTACCCTGGCGACCGGTGTGACCTTGCCAGTACGGCCGACCTGGATATCGATACCTTCTAGGACAGTCTGCACCATGGTAGGCACAAACTTCTGAGCTAT
>JACCEB010556333.1_pt1 | contig 11809 bp, 9 predicted proteins | sample 7454761 | NCBI WGS metagenome assembly JACCEB01 (sample SAMN15323454, study PRJNA562643) | freshwater metagenome | isolation source: river surface water | place: USA:Blue River Watershed | collected 2017-08-18 | reverse complement strand
TTTCTTGTATAGCTTGCAGTGTTGCCGCAGAAATCGAATACCACTCATGATGCATCTGGTGTAAGGAGAGGTCCTCATATCGAACCGGTGTGAATGTTCCCGCACCAACATGGAGAGTTATAGCGGCTTGGCGAACACCGCGCTCCTTAAGTTTTGTCAAAATACGTTCATCAAAATGAAGGCCTGCTGTCGGAGCAGCAACAGCACCTGGATTCTTAGCCATGACTGTTTGATAGCGTTTACTATCAACCTCATTTGGAGTGTGATCAATATAAGGAGGTAGGGGTAACTCTCCAAAGGCTTCGAGGACAGACATGGCATTTTCAGGAAAAGCGATTTCATAAAAATCATTACTGCCGCCAAGATTAGCGCGACCCAAAACAGTGATGGTGATTGACGTATTACCTGAGCCAGTTTTAGGCAATCGAGAGCACAACAGAATTTGGCCACCCGGCTTTGGTACCTTAGACGCCCGAATTTGAGCTAGGGCTTGATTAGGGCCTGTAATTCGCTCGATTAAAAGCTCAACCTGACCCCCAGTTTCCTTTTGACCAAAGAGACGAGCTGGTATTACTCGGGTATCGTTAAATATCAAAAGATCGTTTTTGCTGATTAATTGCACAATATCGCTAAATGAACGATCAACGCACAGTGGTTTTCCATCTGCATCGAAGGCAAGCTCTAATAGGCGGCTGGCAGATCGCTCTGCTAATGGATGCTGCGCAATGAGCTCAGGGGGACGGTCGTAATTGAAGTCAGATAGTTTCATGGTATTACCATCGGTGTTGGGATTCTAACCATGAGTACAAAACCCTTGCCAAAATTAGCTAAAACACCGACTCGGATAGGGTCTCAAACCCTACTTGAAAAGATCGGCTTGGGCAGTCCTGCCGCATTGGCATTGCATTTGCCTATGCGCTATGAAGATGAGACTCAATTATGGACGATTGAAGACGCCATGATGAAGAGTGCTATTGGGGCGGTGCAAACTCAGGGCACGGTAATTCGTAGCCAAATTGTTTATAGGCCCCGCCGGCAGTTGCTGGTCACAATCGCTGACGATGATTCGGAACTCAATCTACGTTGGCTCAATTTTTATCCAAGCCAACAAAAACAGATGGCTGTTGGAGCACATTTGCGCGTTCGTGGAGAGATTCGTGATGGGTACTTGGGTCCCGAAATGGTTCACCCAACGGTGCGTGCAATAAGTCCTGACACCCCCTTACCTAAAAGCTTAACCCCAGTTTATTCGGTTACTACTGGTATTAGTCAAACGATGATTCGTAAAGCGGTGATAGGTGCGCTTGAGCACCCGAGCATGAACACTGTATTAGCTGAAATTTTACCAAAGACCGTTTTGGGAAAGGCGGCTGAGAGTGCTATGCAATTTACGCTTCGGGATGCAGTTCTGTATTTGCATCAACCACCGGCAGATGCAGATACAAATGCCTTGATGGAGCGCACTCATCCTGCGTGGCGGCGCGTGCAATTGGAAGAGCTATTGGCTCAGCAAATTTCTCTAAAGCAAGCCCATGCGGTGCGCAAGGGTCGCTCATCGCCTCCACAGATAACAGCAAGCAAAAAGGCAAGATCGCTTACGCAACAATTACTTAAGGCGCTGCCATTTCAATTGACCTCTGCGCAGAATAGAGTATGGGCACAGATCAGTGAAGATTTGCGTATGAGTTTTCCGATGAATCGTTTATTGCAGGGCGACGTTGGAAGCGGCAAAACCATCGTCGCTGCTTTAGCTACCGCTCAAATGGTTGAGAGGTCTTATCAAGTGGCCATTATGGCGCCCACTGAAATTTTGGCTGAACAACATTATTTAAAGTTTAAGGAATGGTTTGATCCGCTAGGGATCTCTGTACTCTGGTTATCGGGCAGCATGAAGAGTAAAGAGAAAAAGCAAGCGCAAGAGTTGATTGAATTAGGACAAGCTGACATTATTGTGGGGACGCATGCATTGATTCAGGAGGCGGTCCATTTTGCTGCTTTGGGTTTGGCAGTGATTGATGAGCAGCATCGTTTTGGAGTGCGTCAACGACTTGAGATCTCGCAGCGAATTGGCTCAGAGACCTACTATTGCCATCAACTCATGATGTCAGCCACCCCAATACCACGGACCTTAGCAATGACCTACTATGCCGATCTTGATGTATCGGTGATTGATGAGCTTCCTCCAGGGCGCAAACCGATTGCTACCAAATTGGTGAAAGATGGGCGCCGCCAAGAGGTAATTGCTGGACTAGAACAATGGTTGCAAAAAGGCTTACAGGCCTACTGGGTTTGCCCCTTAATCGAGGAGTCAGAAGCTTTACAACTTCAGACCGTAGTTGATAGTCACGCCGAGCTCGCAGCGGTTTTGAGTCAGTATCAGGTTGCCTTGATTCATGGTCGGTTAAAGGCTGAAGAGAAGGCCTCTATCATGACTAACTTTAAGGCCGGTAAGATTGATGTTCTGGTTTCTACAACGGTGATTGAGGTTGGCGTTGATGTTCCCAATGCTGCCTTGATGGTGATTGAACATGCAGAACGATTTGGTTATGCCCAGATTCATCAGTTACGAGGTAGGGTAGGGCGTGGTTCGGCAGAATCGGTTTGTATATTGATGTATTCAGAACCGTTATCACTTGCTGCTAAAGAGCGTTTACAGACTCTGCGTGAGGTCTCTGATGGTTTTGTCATTGCGGAGCGAGATCTAGCCTTACGTGGTCCGGGAGAGCTTCTGGGAGCCAAACAGTCTGGCGAAGTAATGTTACGTTTTGTAGATTTACAACGCGATGCATGGTTGATCCAGATTGCCCAAGAGGTGGCCGAGCACCTTTTAGCAGAGCACCCCGATTTAGTCCAGGCGCATTTGGGCCGCTGGGTTGGATCGCGCACAGAATTTCTAAAGGCTTGATAAGTGGGTCATGACCTTAACTGAACTTCGCTATATCGTTGCCGTTGCTCGGGAACGCCATTTTGGGCGGGCTGCTGAGGCGTGCCATGTTTCCCAGCCGACCTTATCGGTTGCGATTAAAAAACTTGAGGAAGAGCTGCAGACCCAAATCTATGAGCGAACTGGCTCTGAGGTTGCTCTAACTACTTAAATTGAAGTGATTAGTCAGCATGCTCAACGCGTGCGGGAGGAGGCAAATGCTCTCAAGCATTTGGCCAAGCATGGGCAAGACCCTCTGTCGGGACCATTACGCCTTGGTGCGATTTATACCGTTGCACCTTATGTCTTACCGAGCCTAGTTCGGGTTGCACGTGATACCTTGCCAAAGGCCCCCCTGTTTTTGGAAGAGAACTTTACTGTTCGCCTCATTGAGATGTTGCGACAAGGCGAGCTAGACTGCGCCCTTTTGGCTGATCCGTTCCCGAGTGCCGGATTGGATTTTGTTGATCTTTATGAAGAACCATTTTTAGTTGCAATACCAAAAGGACATGAGTGGGTTGATCGTAAAACCATTGGTCAAAAAGAACTCAAAGAGCAAAATACCCTTTTGTTGGGGGCGGGACATTGCTTTAGAGATCACGTGTTAGGCGTATGTCCCGAATTAAACCGCTTTGGCTCTGGACTTACTTTGGGTGAGCACCGCAGTTTTGAGGGCTCATCCCTAGAAACCATTCGTCAAATGGTTGCTGGTGGCATTGGGATTACTGTTTTACCAAGGACTTCCGTTATTCATCCAGAAGATCGCGACGGGCTAATTATTTATATTCCCTTTGAAAGCCCCGAGCCAACAAGGCGCGTTAGTTTAGTTTGGCGTAAGGGTTACCCACGTGCAGAGGCGATGAAAGCCTTAGCGCGAACGATCCGCGCGTGTGATTTACCTGGCGCGAGGCTAGTCTGATTTCTCAGCGTTTGCAGTCTTATATTCGTCTGGTGCGCTTAGATAAGCCCATCGGTATATTGTTATTGCTGTGGCCAACGCTGTGGGGTTTATTTCTTGCAAGTGATGGATTGCCTAGTATGCAAATACTTTTCATCTTTTGCTTGGGTACTGTATTGATGCGTAGCGCTGGATGTGCAATTAATGATTACGCAGATCGTGATTTTGATAAATTTGTGCAGCGAACTAAGGAGCGCCCATTAACGAGTGGCAAGGTTACGAAGAGGGAAGCTGTTTCGATTGCATTAGGCCTGGCACTCCTCTCTTTTCTCTTGATCCAGCCTTTAAATACACTGACGAAGCAGTTATCCGTATTTGCAGTCATTATTGCTGGCGTGTATCCGTTTACCAAACGCTTTTTTTCCTTACCCCAGGCAGTATTGGGGGTTGCTTTTGGTTTTGGAATACCTATGGCGTTTGCAGCAATTCAAAACACAATTCCGTTTGAAGCTTGGATACTGTTTATTGGTAATATCTTTTGGGCAATTGCTTACGATACGGCGTATGCAATGGTTGATCGAGAGGATGACATTCGTTTGGGTTTAAAAACTTCTGCAATTACCTTCGGACGATTTGATGTCACTGCCATTTCCATTTGCTACGGTATTTTATTTGCTACTCAAATCTGGGTAGCAGAGCTCGCGCAGCTTAGCAAATGGTTTTATTTGGGTTGGTTCTTGGCGTTGGGATGCGCTGTGTACGAACTTCGTTGGATTGCAAGCCGAAAACGTGAAGCATGTTTCAAAGCCTTTTTACACAACAATTGGTTAGGGGCTAGCTTGTTTATAGGAATCGTATTCGGCTTACTCTTAAAGTAAGTAATACCTTATGAGCCACTCAACTCTTTAGCCATTTGAGCGCCACGCTCTTTGGCCGCTAGAAGTGCTTCTTCTAAAACGGTACGCCACTGTTTTTGCTCTAAAACCTCAAGAGCCGCTGCAGTGGTGCCTCCCTTAGAGGTCACTTTTTGGCGAAGTGTAGAGGGAGACTCGTCTGACTGCATCGCTAGGGCAGCCGCACCCACAACAGTTTGATAGGCTAATTGTCGGGCAGTGTTGGCTGGAAGACCCATACGCTCACCTCCAGATTGCAGAGCCTCTAAAAATGCAAATACATATGCTGGCCCGCTACCAGAAAGTGCAGTAACTGCATCCATTAAGGACTCATCATCAATCCATACTGTTTTGCCGACTGAAGAACAAATCGTTTCAGCCCGTTTTCGTTGGATCTCGCTGACTGCAGGTGGGGCAAATAAGCCGGTCATTCCCTGATTAATTAAAGCAGGAGTATTTGGCATTGCACGTACACAGTTTTCATAGTGCAGCCAATGTGCAATGTCGTTTGTGCGAATACCTGCTGCAATACTTAGTATGAGGGGGCGTTCATTACTACAGCCCTTAAGTAGATGAGCTAATTCAAAGGCAATCGGCTTAAAATCTTGAGGTTTTACTGCAATGATGACGACTTGCGCTGCATTGATTTGCTCTTGAGCATTTGCAAGGGTTGATAGAACATGAATCGAGAAGTCTTGAACTAGCTGAGCAGCTGTTTGCGGATGGGTTTCAATCGTCGATATGGATTTTGGGTCAAAGCCTTTTTTTAATAGGCCGCCGATTAGTGCACGACCCATATTGCCGCCGCCAATAAAAAGGGTATTCATGTGATTAGTTCTGGTCATGCCTCTATCTTAGCGCTTGGCGGGCGTTGGCCAAAAATAGCGCTCCCAACCCGAACCATCGTGGCACCCTCGGCAATGGCTGCCTCAAGATCATCAGACATACCCATCGACAAGGTGTCAAAGTTATGAAAACCTGGCGTCATCTCTTTTTGTGAGCGGATTGACTCAAATAGCTCTCGAAGTGCAGCAAATGATTTTCGTTGTTCCTCTAGATTTTGGGAGGGCGCTGGGATTGCCATCAGACCGCGTAAAGTGATACCACGTAAGGGGGCAATTTGCTCGCACAAAGCGAGTACTTCCGCAGGCAGTACACCCGATTTGCTCCCTTCCCCGCTGATATTCACTTGTACACAAACCTGAAGTGGACCAAGGCGAGCATGGGGCTCACGTTGTATGGAGAGCCGCTCTGCAATCTTGAAGCGATCAATGGTGTGCATCCAATCAAAGTGCTCAGCAATATCAGCAGTCTTATTGCTTTGCAATGGACCGATAAAGTGCCATTCAAGCCAAGGGCGTAATTTATCGAGTTGCTTAATTTTTTCTACCGCTTCTTGTACATAATTTTCCCCAAATGCCGTTTGGCCAGCATGCATTGCTTCTTCAATGGCTGCACTTGGAAATGTTTTACTAACCGCAATAAGTTGAATGGTTTCGGGATCGCGACCATACTCTTCGGCAGCAGCATCAATTCGATGTTGAACTGCCATTAATTGATTCGTGATTCGGCCCATTATTGCTTCGGTAATAGTTGATCGATGATTTCAATCCAATGACGCACTGGTAGGTGATCTTGGTGTAAGTGGCTAATACAGCCGACGTTACCTGAAACGACGGTGTTGACTCCAGAAGTAGCACACGCTGCCTCTAGGTGGTGGATTTTTTGGCTACGTAATTGTTCAGATAGTGTTGGTTGTAATACTGAGTAGGTGCCGGCAGAGCCACAGCATAAATGACTATCTGCGCACAAATTAACCCCAATACCTAAATTTTCCAGGAGGGCTTCAACCTTTCCGCGGATTTGCTGGCCGTGCTGTAGGGTGCAAGGGGGGTGATATACAACCCCTTGTTTTTTATCTTGCCCAATTTTTTGAACTAACTGCCCCTGAAATTGCGGCATGATCTCCGATATGTCTTTGCATAGTTTAGAAACATGCTTGGCTTTATCAGCATAGATGGGATCGTTATGTAATAGATGCCCATAGTCTTTAACCATTACTCCGCAGCCCGAGGCATTCATCACAATGGCTTCTATGGAGTCTTTACCATTCTCAATATAGGGCCACCATGCATCAATATTACGTTTAGCATCCATCAGCCCGCCATCTTGGTCATTGAGGTGATAGCGTAGCGCCCCACAGCAACCTGCTTTATTGCTACTGATGAGCTCAATACCCAAGGCATCAAAAACACGGACAGTTGCATTATTGATATTGGGGAGCATACCTGGTTGTACGCAACCCTCAAGGATCAACATCTTACGTGCATGCTGTTTTTGGGGACGTTGACCTGCTGGCAGACCTTGCGGAATTTTTCGTTTGAGTGCAGTGGGTAGGAAAGGGCGCACGAGGCGCCCCATACTCATCGCTGAATTAAATAGTGTAGGGTTCGTTAGGCCTTCTTTGAGAAGCCAGCGAGTGACTCGTTCCGCACCTGGTCGAGACGGAGTTTTTTCTTCAACCCATTTACGCCCGATATCGACGAGTTTGCCGTATTCGACTCCGCTAGGGCAGGTACTCTCGCAATTGCGGCAGGTAAGGCAACGATCTAAATGAACCCGTGTTTTTTCAGAAGGATGCTGACCTTCAGCAATTTGTTTAATCAGATAAATACGACCACGCGGACCATCCAATTCATCACCTAGTAATTGGTAGGTTGGACAGGTTGCTGTGCAGAAACCACAGTGCACACATTTGCCCAAGATGCGCTTTGCTTCGATACCGTCTGCGGTATTAATAAATTGGGGTGCTAATTTAGTTTCCATAGTTACGGTAGGCGCCCTGTAGTGAAAACCCCAAAAGGATCAAAGGAGTGGCGTAAGCGTTTTTGAACAGCCTCTAGACCAGCGGTTAGGGGATTCGATTGCAGGCGAGTAAAGCGTTCAAACTGCAAATTGCTATTGTTTCTAAAGCAACTTGCATGACCACCGTGTTGCTGACAAAGCTTCATGAGGGTATCCGCTGTTAATGGATTCGCTGGCCCCTTAACCCAGCGTTGTTGTCCATGCCATTCAAGAATCGCAATCGGACTAAATTCGGATGGAAGAGTTAGGGTTGGGCAGTTAGCGGGCAAGGATAGTCTCCATAATGCTTGCCCAGATATAAGCTCTGTAAACCAAATATGTTTTTGCTCACGCAGATCGATCCAAAAAGCATTAGCCTCTAATGAATCTAGAATTTGAGCGCGAAGAGCGTCGACCATCATTTTGCTGGCAGAACTTACAGCGGCATGGGCGCCTGCTAGACGAACAGTCAGTTGACCTTGCCCAGTTACATTACCTATCCATGCACTTGCATTCAAGGGTAGCGGTTGTCCTGCCCACTCATTGAGGATGCGTAACGCACGTTCTTGAGAAATAGAACAGCGCAAACTTGCTGTTGCGGCTGGCTTAGGCAAGACTTTTACCGAGGCTTCCAATAAAAGAGCTAAGGTCCCTAATGATCCTGGTAACAAGCGAGAAACATCGTATCCAGCAACGTTTTTCATGACTTTGCCCCCAAAGGAAAGGTCTTCACCGCGACCATCCATGATGCGGGTGCCTAAAACAAAGTCTCTTAAATTACCTGTACTAATTCGGGCTGGGCCGGCAAGACCGGCAGCAATGACTCCCCCAAAAGTTGCGTGGTCGCCAAAGTGTGGCGGCTCAAATGCAAGTATTTGATTCTTTTCGGCCAGCAAAGCTTCAATTTCTGTAATGGGAGTCCCAGCGCATGCGGTAATGACTAATTCTTCGGGTTGGTAATCCAAAATACCTTGGTAATTTTTTGTGCTTAATATTTGACTCTGGCTTGGATTGCCAAACCATGATTTACTTGAGCCGCCCTGAATCGACAAAATTTTATTTTGTTTTCCTGCATCAATAATTTGTTCACGAAACTGGTTCAGAATTGCTTCACTCATGCTTAGAAGCGCTCCAGTTCTGGATGAGGAAGGGCGCCACCACTAATACGCATTCTGCCGTACTCAGCGCAACGATTGAGAGTAGGAATGGCTTTATCCGGATTTAAGAGGCGATCTGGATCAAACGCTGCCTTTACACCCCAAAAGAGTTCCCGTTCTTGTTCACCAAATTGCACGCACATGGAATTAATTTTCTCAATACCAACCCCATGCTCTCCGGTAATGGTGCCACCCAACTCAACACAGGCCTCTAGAATCTCGGCACCAAATTCTTCAGCGCGATGCCACTCTTTAGGATCAGCACCGTTAAACAAGATAAGGGGGTGCATATTGCCGTCGCCTGCATGAAACACATTTAAACAACCTAGGCCATACTTTTCTTCCATGCCTTTAATACGACGTAAGAGGGTGGCAATATGCCGTCTTGGGATCGTGCCATCCATGCAGTAATAGTCGGCGGCAATTCGTCCAGCAGCGGGGAAGGCATTTTTACGCCCACTCCAAAAACGTAAACGTTCTGCTTCATTTTGTGAGACCTGAATTCGGCTAGCGCCTTGCCGCTCAAGTACTGAGTTCATGCGTGTAATCTCTTCCTCAACCTCTTCTGGTGTGCCATCGGATTCACAGAGCAGGATCGCTTCGGCATTGAGGTCATAGCCGGCATGTACAAACTCTTCGACAGCACGGGTTGTGGCTTTATCCATCATTTCAAGGCCAGCTGGAATAATGCCGGCAGCAATAATGGCAGCGACTGCGTTGCCACCTTTTTCGATGTCGTCGAAGCTGGCCATGATGACCCGCGCTAATTTTGGTTTGGGCACTAACTTCACCGTTACCTCTGTCACCACGCCCAACATTCCCTCGCTACCAATCAGTATGGCAAGTAAATCAAGGCCCGGGGCATCGGGAGCCATGCTGCCAAATTCAACGACATCCCCATTCATTAATACAGCTCTTACACGTAATACGTTATGAAGCGTAAGGCCATACTTTAAGCAATGAACCCCACCCGAGTTTTCATTGACATTGCCGCCAATAGAACAAGCAATTTGGGAAGATGGGTCGGGTGCGTAGTAAAGGCCATGCTTGGCTACTGCCTCTGAGATTGCTAAGTTGCGCACGCCAGGTTGCACAATTGCAGTTCGTGTAAAGGGGTCAATATCTAATATCGACTTGAACTTCGCTAACGATAAAACTAGGCCTTGCTCGATTGGCATGGCGCCACCAGATAGCCCCGTTCCAGAACCTCGGGGAACTACAGGCACTTGCATAGCATGACAAACCTTGAGAATGCGAACAACCTGATCTTCGTTTTCAGGGAGTGCAACGGCTAAGGGCATTTTTCGGTAGGCCGCTAATCCATCGCATTCATAGGGAATCGTGTCTTCGGGTTGCCATAAAAGGGCGTCTTCAGCCAAGATAGGCTTGAGGGCTGCGACCAAAAGAGCTTGTTTTGCTTGTAAATTTAGGACTTCTGTAGGGATTTGAGGAGCGTTCATCTGCTTATTTTAGCCATTTACCTATAATCCGTTCATGGGAAATAGACTTTCAAAGATTGCAACACGCACTGGTGATGCTGGAATGACCGGTTTAGGCGATGGCAGCCGAGTTGAAAAGGATCATTTGCGCATTTGTGCCATGGGCGATGTGGATGAGCTGAACTCTCAGATTGGTGTCTTAATGACCGAAGAATTTCCTTCGGCAATCGCGACAGACCTACGCAATCTGTTGCTACGCGTTCAGCATGATTTATTTGATTTAGGGGGGGAGTTGTGCATTCCGAACTACACCCTTCTCAAGATTGAGCAGGTTGAGCAACTCGACATTTGGCTAAACGAGTACAACGCGAGTTTGCCACCTCTTAAGGAATTTATCTTGCCAGGTGGAACGCGCGCCGCTGCACAGGCTCATGTTTGCCGAACCGTATGCCGTCGTGCCGAGCGCTCGATTGTAAAACTCGGTTGGGCAGACCCCATTCACGATTCCCCCCGCCAATACGTTAATCGTCTATCCGATCTTCTCTTTGTCTTGGCGCGGGTTCTAAATCGTGCAGCTGGTGGGCAAGATGTTTTATGGAAGAACCAAAATAAGGCTAGCGAGGTTTAGCTGGACCAAAGAAAAACGCGGACCGAAGTCCGCATTTTTGCTGGGTTATGAGCGCCGACGTTTGCGAACCGCTTGGGCAAGACGATCTAAGACTTTTACTGAATCATCCCAGTTGATGCAAGCATCGGTAATACTTGTGCCATACTCCAGTTGCTTAGGATTATCTTTACCAGGCGTAAATTTCTGAGCACCAGCATTTAGATGACTTTCAATCATCACACCAAAAATCTGTTTTGACCCCGCCTCGATTTGTTGTGCAACATTATTTGCGACATCAATTTGACGTTGATGTTGTTTGCTCGAGTTAGCATGTGAGAGATCAATCATCAAAGTAGCAGGTAGCTTTGCAGTTTCTAACTCCGTACAAGCGGCTTGCACATGCTTTGCTTCGTAGTTTGGCTCTTTGCCTCCCCGCAAAATAACGTGACAATCTTTATTACCTTTGGTTTCCACAATAGCAACTTGACCATTCTTGTGTACAGATAGAAAGTGATGAGGACGTCTAGCCGCTTGAATTGCATCGGTAGCAATTTTGATATTGCCATCTGTACCATTTTTGAAACCGATGGGTGCAGATAGACCAGAGCTAAGTTCGCGATGAACTTGGCTTTCCGTAGTTCTTGCGCCAATAGCGCCCCATGAAATTAAATCAGCAATGTATTGTGGAGAGATCACATCAAGGAATTCGCTTCCAGCGGGCATTCCTAAGCGATTAATTTCCATTAATACTTGCCGAGCGATACGTAAACCCTCTTCAATCTTGAAGCTTTCATCTAGGTAGGGATCATTGATTAACCCTTTCCAGCCAACAGTAGTTCGTGGTTTCTCAAAATAAACCCGCATCACAATTTCAAGATCATCGGCAAACCGAGCACGCTCTTTAAGTAAACGTTGGCAATACTCCAAAGCTGCTGCTGGATCATGAATCGAACAGGGTCCAATAATGACCAGTAAACGATCATCTTTTCCATGAATGAGGTCACGGATTTTTTCGCGAGTGCGACCGATTAGTTTCTCCGTAGGGGTT
>JACCEB010192174.1_pt1 | contig 11811 bp, 8 predicted proteins | sample 7454761 | NCBI WGS metagenome assembly JACCEB01 (sample SAMN15323454, study PRJNA562643) | freshwater metagenome | isolation source: river surface water | place: USA:Blue River Watershed | collected 2017-08-18 | reverse complement strand
AGTCTTCAGATAAAAGTCGAGTTTCTGGGTGTTGCGGTTGAGGCCGGCCCATCAATTGCCTTTAGAAGAGAATATAAAACAAATGCTACAATCATGGCCGAAGGCTTGGCACCTGCTCTTTTACCAGACGGAAATTTTGATTTTGTAAAAAAGGATAAACTTGGTAGGGCGATTAAAGAAAATGGAAAGTTTAAGCGAAGGTTCTTTTCATTTGCCTGTGATGCTTCTCTAGATTTTAGCTCCGATTATACTGGTTCTGGTGGTTTCTCCGTGGCCGGCATGGGAGGGGGAACCTCTGTCACTAAGACCTTTTCGCAATCTGTGAGTTTAACTTCACGAAGAATTGAAGTGCCTGAATATATCGATGGTAAATCTGCCACTATAAAATATTTAAGTCAGATCTGTCATAATGATTTTTTAAAGGCGAAAGCAACAAATACTCTTACCATTGCTGATTCACTAAATGTCATGATGAAAAACGTTATTTCGGGCCTAAGATTTTCTCACCCGAAGACAAAATGTGCCGTCGATACACATTGCTACAAATGGTTTAACAATGAAATCATTGCCCTGGCCCGAATCAAAAACTTTCCTCGCTGTGTGGAAGAGAAACGAGAAAAATTTCGTGCCTGTGAGCTAAGAGGATTACAAGGCCAAAACTGCGCAGTATTTGATGCTCATGGGAAAAGATTGTCTGATGGCATGTTCGAATTTACGTGCGATGTTGGGCTAAAATGTGTCAAATATCAGCAAGAAGGTTGGTTTAGAAATTGGGAAATTTACCAATACGCAAAAGGTCGCTGCATGCCGATTAGCCCAAGGAATTATAAGAGCCCGATTTAGAAACTAACTTAATAATTGCAGTAGAAGTTTATCCACTTCTGCTGCAAGGTCATATTTTGAACCTACGTTATGAATCACAAAGTCACCCTTCGTCTTTTTTAGCTCAATATCCAACTGCTCCTTCAGAATTTTCTCCGCTAAATCTCTTGAGCATTGATCTCTTTGAACCACTCTTGAAATTTGAATCTCCTTTGGAGCATAAACAACAATTATAACATCGACTTTTAAATCAATACCTCTTTCGAATAGAAGGGGAACATCATAAATATAAAAGTTTTGCTGATTCATGGCAGATGCCTCTTTTAAAAAGGCATCCTTTAAATGGGGATAGATAAATTCCTCAATACTTTTCTTAATCTCTTGAGATTCAAAAAATAGTTCTCTTAGTCGTCTAAAATCTATTCCTGCTTTTGAATAGGCTTCGGGAATATTCTTTTTAATATACTCCTCTGCTTCCTTCGTCTGGTAGATGCTTTTTACAAGCTTGTCGGCATCAATAATGCCTAATCCCTTAGACCGGAGTAATTCTGTGACGCTACTTTTACCCGTAGCGATTCCCCCAGTGATGGCGATCACTGGTTTTGTTAGACCAAATAGTCGATTCTCAGATTTTAACTTATGATAATTTGACTTTAATTCTTTCATTGCTTTTTTACTCTCACCCAAAGCTCTTCCAGTTCTTCCTGAGGACTCTCTTCAATTTTCTTCCCTTGAGACCTCACCATATCTTCAACTTTATTAAAGCGTTTAATAAATTTTTTATTAGCTTTTCTAAGACACTCCTCTGGATTAAAATCCAAGTGCCTAGCAAGTTGAGCGACACTAAAGAGAAGGTCACCAATTTCTTCTTGGACTCTTTCTTTATTGTATTGGCCAGTTGGTGGAAGCTCCTCTTTAACTTCTTGCCACTCCTCCTCAACTTTCATCAGAACTTGTTGGTAGTTCGCCCAGTCAAAATTTACGGTCGTTGATTTTTTTCCAATTTTATATGAGGACTCCAGAGCAGGAGCATGAAGATATTTTTCATTGATGGCGTATTTAGTTTCGCCCTTTTCCTCTATCTTTATTTTTTGCCAATTCTCTAGCACTTGTTCTGAGGTTAGTTTTTGGTCCTTTGTCTGAAAGACATGGGGATGTCGTCTTATTAATTTATCTGCAAGAACTTTGGCAGCTGTTTCTAAGGAAAATAATTTTTTCTCATCCCCAATTGTGGTGTGAAGAAGGACTTGAAAAAGAACATCTCCAATTTCTTCTTCCATAAGACTGGGGTTCTTTTCCTCAACGGCCTCAACAAATTCATAAGATTCTTCGATAAGATATTTTAGAAGACTTTGGTGAGTTTGTTCCAAATCCCAAGGGCAACCCGTTTGTGGATGTCTTAATGCTTTAACAACTTCAATACATCTTTCTAGTTCTGGATAAGCCATTCATGACCTCTTGTTCTTGCGCTAGATTCTCTTAAAGGATAACATGACCTTTATGAAGAAACATCCTTTCCTGTTAGTGGATTATCAATCATCAGTTAAATTATTAGCTTCTGAGGAGCGTCAGTTAAAAAAATGGCTCTCGATTGCCTCCCTTGTCGTCGAGGAGCTTTTACATAAAAAAATAATTTCCTCGAAAGGTATAAAATCTATTCAGGTTTCTTTACTCATTTGTGGTGAGCAGAGGATAAAAAAACTTAATCAGGAATTTCGACAAAAGAATAAAGTCACGGATGTTCTTTCTTTTCCAAATCACGAAGACTTAAGAAAAACAAATTTCACTGATTCTAATCTTTTTCTTGGTGATCTCGCCATTTGTCACCAAAAAGTAAAAAGTCAGGCAAAAGAATTTGAAATTTCCTACATGGACGAATTTATTCATCTCTTTTTTCATGGTTTGTTTCATTTGTTTGGATACGATCATGAGCTTTCAAAGAAAGAAGAGGAGATCATGCAGAAGTGGGAGAAAATAGCTTTAGATAAGTTTAGCCAGATAAAAAAAAGGGCCCTTTGAAGGGCCCTTATGATTAGTTACCTGATGGTTTTTTTCTGAGCGCTGCTTTAGCGAGAGCCGATTTTAGGTTCAAGCGTCCACCCGTTACGATTTGTCCTTTAAACTCTGGAACTTTTGTAACAGAGTCCATAAGGATCTTTTTAATCGTTGTGTTCTTGAAACTTGGATAATAACCCATAACCATCGCTACAACACCAGATGCGTTTGGAGCGGCCATCGATGTACCCGATGCCATCGAATAACGGTTTCCATTGATCGTTGAGTAGATGTTTGAACCTGGAGAGGCAACGTCAACAGTTGTTGGACCAATATTTGAGAATGATGAGAGCCCACCACCGGAAGTTGTAGAAGCAATCACCAGGAGATTCTCGCTATCAAATGAAGCTGGGAACTTTGCGTTCACATCGTTATTATGCCAGCTGAAAGGACCTGATGAATCGTTACCAGCAGATGCAACAACGATGACACCTTTCTTAGAAATTTGGTTGATGGTGTCTCTTACAACCATACCACCTTCATTCACTTGTTTTCCAAATGAGCAGTTAATAACTTTCGCTCCATTGTTTGCAGCATAAAGAAAAGCTTCAACAATATCAGAATCCAATTCATCTGCATTATCAGGGACTGTTCTAATCGCCATGATTTTTACGTTGTTTGCAACTCCTGCAATACCAACACCATTATTTTGAGTCGCTGCAATTGTTCCGGCTACGTGAGTCCCGTGCCAGTGAGAAGCCATCGTATTCATCGTTGCACGACCTTGAGCATCTCTGACAAGTGTATTGAGTCCGTGAATGTCATCGATATAACCATTGTTATCATCATCAATTCCATTTCCACGGATCTCTTTTTCATTTGTCCACATGATATCTTTTAAATCTTCGTGGTTGTGATCAACACCAGTGTCCACGACTGCGACGATGATTTCCTTTGCATCTGTCGATGGAAGAGCATCATAAGCACCAGAAACATCTAATCCGGCTTTCGCATTAAATGCCCAAAGTTTCCCAACTTCAGGGTCGTTAAAAGATGAGAAATCAAAATGCTGAAGTCTTTTAACTAGGAGGCCCGCCTCATCTAAAATTTCGTGCTTAGGCATCTCAGACTTACCAGCGAAAAAATCTTTTTGAACATATTCAACACTTTCAGAATCACTTAAAGATCCCGCCAATTGTTCAATGTTTGTGGATTTAACTAAATATAAATTTCCAAAAAGTTTCTTAGCACTTTTAATAAGAGGGGATTTAACCAATGACTCACCTTGCTTCATCTTAACAAACAGGTGATTTGGGTGGTGTCGAAGGTTTGAAGCCTCTGCGGTGCTCAATAGGCCCATAAAACCAATTAAAAATCCAGTAGTTAGCTTTTTCATCAAGGTTTTTCCTTTAGTGGAGTAAAACGTTCGGCGGCATCCTATACCCTTAAATAACCAAGTTCAAACAAAAATATCTATCATTTGAATAGTTTACATTTGGCACCAGTCAAGACGGCCACCCTGTAAGTTTTGCACAGGGCATTAAGTGGAGGGACTTGCCCTGATACAATGCGACAATGACCCCTTTGGAATTTTTGCGATAATGAATTTTAGAGGACTGCTTCACGAAGGATATCTAGTGCTTAGTAAATTAAAAAATATATCGATTCTTAGTCTTACATTGGTGAGTACGAGCGGATTCTCTGCAACCGAAGTGATCGATGGCCACCTGGGCGCTCTCAGTAATCAGGCCTCCGAGCAAGTAGGGAATGTTCCAGGGAATCGATATAATGCTGACTTTGAATTTAAATTTCATCGATCGACGACTTCTAGTTACAGAAGAGAACTTGAGAAAAAATTCCATGTAGCCGCCCTCATGAATGATCAGAATCTTACAATGTTCTCTGTTCAAGAGGCCTATGTCGGAGGGAATCTTACCTCAAAGGATCACCTGAAATTCGGACGACAGATCCTCTCTTGGTCAGACGTTGATAAACTTTGGGGATTCGGTAAATTAAACAACCGTCGAAATTTCGATTACTTTAGTCCAGGTCAAGAAGGTCTACATGGACTTCTTTACGAAAGAAAATCCTCAAATGGTATGAGATATCGTAGTTTTCTTTCTGGTCTCTATATTCCCGAGATGAATCCGGGGCTAGATATCGATAAGAAGAATCAAACCATCACTTCACGGCACCCTTGGTCAGATGCTCCTGCTCAAACAGCTCAAGTTGAGGGGACTTTAATGGATGTGAAATACGACGTCCAATACCCAAATATTTCAGATGTCATTTTTCGATACTCAGTAGGTGCAAATATTGGTTGGGAGAATAAAAACTGGGTTTTTGATAACTTTTACATGAGAAAACCAGAGAACTCGATCACTCCCGATGTTGAAGTGAATGTCGATTTTGTTCAAAGAACGGTTAATGCCCAGATTGATCCAAGATTTTATTATCATGACGTCTATGGATCTTCTCTTAAATATCGTAATCACGATGTTGAAATGTATATCTCTGGAATTGCCATTCGACCAAACGAATATCCCGATGTCGATGAGAGAGTGAGATACACTGAAATTAAAAATAAAAAGCGTCGTGAGGATTATGTTGGGGGAGGAATTTCTCGTTCCAATGATCTTTACACACTAGGTTTCAATTATGTCGCGCGTCTTTCTCCCTTTGACAGAAATAAGGATGAACTGACTCAAGATCCACGTTGGAATCAGGCATTAAATTTTATTGGCTCAAGAAACTTTGGGCGCCATTACAGCGTGTCTGCAGATTTAAAATATGACATGTTAACGACTGATAGACTTTTGATGTTTCGTGGTAACTACAAAGTATCAAAAGATTTGCTGATGAACGTAGGGATGAATATGATAGGGACTCCAACAAACGGGAAATCCTATTGGTCTCCATATACTAATAACGATGCTATTTACGGCGGGTTAAGATATGTATTCTAAGTTTAAAAATCTTTTTTTGTTCCTAGTGCTGACTCTTACTCTTCAAGGGTGTGGGGATCTTATTGGAAGCAAGGTTGTAAAAAGAGAGTTAGACGGAGCACAATTCTCTGTGGAGTGCGCTCTCGATGTTGGAAAGTTCTCACTAATCTTAGAAGAGAATATTAGCTCCCAAATTAGATGCCTGGGTGAGAATTTAAATCTATTTGTTAAAGTCGTTAAATCAGATAAGCCAGGATATTTATCGCGTGTTCAATTAGAAAAATATCTTGCTGAGTTTCGTCCAGACGTTAAGCCCGAAATGATTAGAGGCTTAAAATCAGTTTTTGATATCGGACATTTAATTACTGGTGAAGATCCAAATTTTATTTCTAAGCAAACGATCGATAAAGTTATTAACTTCGCACTTATCTTTAACCAAGAAGCAGCACTCAATTTTGGTCCCATTTTCCAAAATGAATCACCTGTAACCTACGCACTCCATCAGAATCATAGAGATCGCGTCTCTGGTGCTAACAAGGCCATCATCCAGGCGCTAAGAACGATCTTTAATCCCAATCGAAATGGAGAAGTTCATAAATTAAACATCATTCGTCTTTTAGAAAGTTTCTCAACTGAAGAAAACAGAGAGGGGATTGAATCCGCCAAAAAAGTTCTTTTTTTAAAGAAGGTTCTGTTTGGTGGGGAGAGTGAAGTCATTACTCACTCTGAGCTAGAGAAAGTCATTTTAAATTTCGATCATATGCTTTTAATTGGTCTTGATATCGTTCGCTATAAGTACATTATCTTAAAACAGGAATCTATCCTTCAGCTTCTGAAAAGAGATATTAATGATCTCTATGACATGATTACACAGGGCCCACTAAATAATCGTGATACTGAAATTCTCTTTACGGTAGATGAAGCAATTGATGCGGCCAAAGTATTTATCGAAAAAGAAAATTTTGACATAGATAAATTTAAAAATTTAATTGCAGAAGTTAAAAAAATTGTCATGAAGGGTAATTCCCTTGACGTCAAAGGTGCTGAGCTTAAAAATCTTTTTGCTCATGCAAAATCTATTCTCCAAACGGGAACAGTCTTCCACCGAATTTATGATAAATTTAAGGCGCAGTTAGATAGTACAAGACCAGTGGAAGAGACGATTGATTTTGATGAATATCGTCACACCTATCCAGAGCATCAGGCAGAGCTTGATCAGTTCGAAAGGATCACTAAAAAATATCGTTTCATGAAAGGAGAGTTCTTATCTCCTTATTATGTGGTGGGATCAAAGAGAAATGCTGATGCAATCGTTGAAATTGCGATGCTTGAATATGTGATTAAACTTGTTTTCCAGACATATGGCGCTCCAAGTCCAAACAGTGATGCAGTTGGTGGATTTTCAATTGATAAAGATCAAATGAGAAAAGTGCTGAAAAAATTTGAAAATGAGCTCATTGATTTGGATCTCGTGATTCCGGGAAGAATCATTACCACATCGGATAATATCTCATTACTTGGAACTTTGTTTCAGCATCAGTCTGACAAAAATAAAGTGATGGACGTCAATGAGGCAACCGAGTTCGGAGTCAGTCTCATTGGTTCGATTAATATCTCTGCTGACCTGTATGACTTTTTCAAGACTCAAAACTGCTCCCTAGATAAGTTTGATCGCTTTGATCCTGCATGTGTAAGAGCAAATTTCTGGAAGGGGTTTTGCACTTACTATAGAGGTTATTACCCTCTCATGTTTCAATCAATGAATGCTCCGAAGAAATGTGAAGACTTTAAAAACACTGCAGAAAATAACTTGTTTCTAGATAAAGCCATTACCGCTGCTCGAACTTGTAACGTTTATACGGATGGAAACAAAGAGGAAATCCCTTATTCTAGGGGTGATTTCATGTCTATTATTTTGGGACTCATGCACGCTGAAACGACTGTTCTTCGTTGGGATGTTAACAACAATAACATTATGGACCCAGACGAAGTTGATAGAGCTTATGAAATTTATTCTCCAGCTTTGGATGGCTTTTTAGAAGATAAAAGTGCGATTATTAAAAAGCTGAAAAAGCAGATCTTCCAATACCTCATTAAGTATGAACAAATTCCTGATGAGAAAAATTTTGGAAGTCTGTGGAAATTTGTAAAGTTTCTTCTAAGTTTTAAGAAGGAAGCCCCTGCAACTAGAAAAACAATTGTTTCCGTTTTGAATGTGATCGGCGAACAAAATAAAAATATGCCAGATGCCGATCATTTTGATTGTAACTTATTAAGAGATCCTGAGAATATACCTCGAGAGAGGGATTCAATGGGAGCTGACAACCTATTAATTTCGAGAATGTCTTCAAAACAAATGAGTCAGTATGCTGAGACAGATACCGACTTCAATACTTTTTCTCAGAAGGCTTCAATTGTTAAATCTTACACTAAAGAGGATAAAGAGCTTCTCAAGTCAGAACTCGTACAACTGACAGAGGATGTTGAGGCAGGACGGGTCACGAGAATTGACCAGATTAGACATTCAAATCTCAAAAATCTTTTTATTTATGTCGCTGGTACTAAATCCTTAAAAGCCGGCCTTGAGGAAATCGCACTAGCGATCTCAATTGCTGTGAATGAATAATTTTTTATAGTAGGGAATCTTAAAACTCCCTACTATTTCTTTTCAAAGTTTACTTCCATTTGTTAAAGTGACGACTCCAAAGGCTATTTATGGATGACTCACTGTTTCTAAAATTATCGGATTTTAAATCCCTCTTTACTGAACTTAAGGCCTCCCTTGAAACCATACGGAGGTCGCTTTGACGTCGATCGAAAACAAAATCGGCTCAAAGAAATTTCTGAACTAGAGGCCCTCGATGGTTTTTGGAACGATTCAGCGAATGCCACAAAAATTCAGAAAGAGCGCTCCTTACTAGAAGAGGTTCTTAAGCTCTACGGTAGTGTAAAAACTCTTTCTGACGATTTTGAAGTCCTCTGTGAAATGAGTGATGCGGGTGATGAGGCTTCGGCCAGGGAAGCGATTGAGTTATTCCCAAAATTTCAACTCGCACTTCAAGAAGCAGAAAAGAAGGCCCTTCTATCTGGAGAGACGGATCCAAATAATGCGATCGTTACAATCAATGCTGGTGCTGGCGGAACAGAATCCTGTGATTGGGCAGGAATGCTTCTTCGAATGATTCAGCGTTGGTGCGAATCTAAAGGCTTTAAGGCGAGTGTCATGGATTTCCAATACGGGGATTCAGCAGGCATCAAATCGGCCACTCTCATGGTTCAAGGTAATTATGCCTACGGACTGCTAAAATCTGAATCTGGGGTACATCGTCTCGTTCGTATTTCACCTTTTGATTCAAATGCTAGAAGACATACTTCATTTGCCTCCATTTTTGTCAGTGCTGAAGTCGATGATACGATTGAGATCGAAGTCCTAGATAAAGATCTTCGCGTGGATGTTTACCGCTCTGGCGGTGCCGGAGGTCAGTCCGTAAACACCGCTGACTCTGCTGTTCGACTCACTCACTTACCAACTGGTTTAGTGGTGGCCTGCCAAAATGAGCGCTCTCAAATTCAAAACCGTGCGATGGCAATGAAAATACTTAAGTCCAGACTTTATGACCTAGAGTTAAAAAAACGCCAAGAAGCTCTGGATAAAATTGAGGCTGGTAAAAAAGATATTGCTTGGGGATCACAAGTTAGGTCCTATGTTCTTCACCCTTACAAATTGGTTAAAGACCATCGGACAGGCTTTACTTCCTCTCAAGCTGAGACAGTGCTAGATGGTGATTTAGATGAGTTTATGAAAGCTTTCCTCCAGTGGAAATCCCTTGGAGGAGAAGTGCAAGATACAGGAACGGATGAACTATGAATGATAAAAACTTAACGAGCTCGGGGAAAATCATGAAAGACAAGCACATCAGACGGTGGACAGAACAGTTTTCTGAACAAATGGAAGTTCGTCTCGATAAACGAAAAAAACTCGAAGAAATGGGATCGAATCCTTACAAGAACGGCCTAAAACCGAATACCTCATTTGAATACCTTGTAAAAAAATATAGTCCACTGACAAAAGAAGAAATCGGAGAAACGCCTCGCTACCACATTGCTGCGAGAGTCTTAATGGTTCGAGACTTCGGAAAGGCTGCCTTCCTTCAATGTGATGATGGCTCTGAAAAATTTCAGCTGTACGTGAACAAGCAAGTCACTTCAGAGAAGGGCTTCGCGGAATATAAGCTCATTGATTACGGTGACATCGTTTACGCAGAAGGTGATGTGTTCAAAACAATGAAAGGCGAGCTTGCACTTAATGCACGTGAACTTACAATTGTTACAAAGTCCATTCGTCCGCTTCCAGAGAAGTTTCATGGCCTAACTGATCAGGAACTTAAGTATCGTATGCGATATGTGGATATGATCATGAACCCAGAGACACGAGAAAAACTTCGTAAGCGCTCTGAGATCATTAGGTACATTAGAGAGCATTTTTATAAGGCGGACTTCCTAGAAGTTGAAACACCTATGATGCACTCAATTGCCGGTGGAGCTGCTGCCAGACCATTCAAAACTCATCATAATGCTCTTAATATGGAACTCTTCATGCGAATTGCTCCTGAGCTTCACTTAAAGCGTTTGATCGTTGGTGGTTATAATAAAGTTTTTGAAATGAACCGCTGTTTTCGAAATGAGGGACTCTCTCTTAAACACAATCCTGAATTCACTTCCATAGAGTTTTACTGGGCGTATGCAACTTACCATGATCTCATGGATTTTACTGAGGCCCTCTTAACAGGTATTGCTCGTGATGTCTTAAAAACTGAGATCGTTCGATTTGGTGAACATGATATTAATCTCAAGGGGCCTTATGCTCGACACACAATGCGAGAAGCGGTTGCGAAGTATACCAATTCTTCAATGGATCAAGTGAATGATAGAGCTCATCTTCTTAATCTTTTGAATCAAACGGACTTAGATAAGAAAAAACTTCAAAACACGAGTTGGGGAAAGCTTCTCGTTCATTGTTTTGAGGAATTAGTAGAGTCAAAACTTATTCAGCCAACGTTTATTACTGAATATCCAACAGAAGTTTCGCCGCTATCTCGTCGAAATGATGAAAATCCTGAATTCGTAGACCGCTTCGAGTTTTTTATGAATGGGTGGGAAGTCGCGAACGCATTTTCTGAGCTTAATAATCCAACCGATCAATTGGACCGATTCGCTGATCAGGCGATGGCAAAAGAGGCCGGTGATGATGAGGCCACAGATGTTGATTATGACTTTGTTCGTGCTCTTGAATATGGAATGCCACCAACAGCTGGTCAAGGGATTGGTATTGACCGACTTGTGATGATCCTTACTGATAGCCATACCATTCGTGATGTCATTCTCTTTCCGCTTCTTAAAAAGGAGCATTATTTCTCTGAAGAAGAGTAATGCGCTCATTTCTCTCTATTTTAAAAATTTCACTTCATGGTCGTTCAGCAGGAAAAATCCTGCTAGCGACCATCTTTAGTTTCACATTTTCTATTGCTGTTATCCTTTGTACCTTTGGACTGATGGATGGTTTCGATCATTTGCTTAAATCAGGTTTAAGACATTCTTCTGGTGATATTCTCATTACCAACAGAAAAGGTTTCTTTAACTTATCTAATGAACTTTCTGAAAAACTCAGTAAAATTAATCCACTTTCAATTTCTCCTGTTATCCAAACGGAAGCGTTTGCACTTTTTGGAGAAATGAGTAAGGGGGTTCTGGTTCGAGGAATTGATGATGAAGAATATTCTCGATCTGTAGGCCTATCTATTTCTGTTCCTCTTGGTGGTGTTGTGGTTGGAGAGGAGCTCTTAAAGCAATTTAATCTCAAAGTAGGAGACTCAATTGCATTAACTTTTGGAAAAGGAAATGAGGCAGCTTCCTCTCTTCCTCTGATTCAGACATTTCAGGTCTCTGGTGTGGTTAAGCATGGGATTTATCAAAAAGATTTAAGGTTCATTTACCTTAACCGAGCTGAGCTAGGTGAGATATTGGGTTTAAAAAAGAAAATAAATCTATT
>JACCEB011207359.1_pt1 | contig 11814 bp, 10 predicted proteins | sample 7454761 | NCBI WGS metagenome assembly JACCEB01 (sample SAMN15323454, study PRJNA562643) | freshwater metagenome | isolation source: river surface water | place: USA:Blue River Watershed | collected 2017-08-18 | reverse complement strand
CCAAAAGACTGTGCAAATGGGGCTGTAAACGCTCCCATTTATAACATTTCGATAAAGTCGCGGTAGGCACGGTTTTTTGCATGCCTACAAATTTGATTAGGCGAGTTCAACCATAAAGAATGGGATCCTCGATCGGGGGTTTACCCTAAATCGACATCACTTCTGATTTACACCCTCGTAAGCAGAATGAATCCATGGAGGAAATTGATGACAAAGAAGCGTTATAGCGCAGTTGGCTTCGTTGCCGCTGCCGCAATCGCAGTTTCTGGTCTTTTCGTTCCATCAGCTAATGCAAATAACGAAATCGTTGTTTGGGCAGATGGAGATCGCGGACCAAACCTAGTTAAGGTTCTAGCGGAGAAGAGTGACTGGGTTTCTGGTTACACAATCACCGTTAAGTCTTTCTCAAACTTTGATGCGCTCAAGGATGCCTTTGATAAGGCTACTGATGCATCTGGTCCTGACATCGTCATGGGCGCAAATGACTGGGTTCCAACCGGAGCAAAGAGCGGAAAGCTTGCACCAATTACATTGACAGCTTCACAAAAGGCTCGCTTTACATCTGGTCAGCTCTTTGACCTTACATACAAGGGCAAGCTTTACGGAGTTCCTGTCGATGTAAACAACGTAGCAATGATCTACAACACAAAACTTGTAACAACTGCACCAAAGTCATTTGGTGAAATGGTCAATTACTACAAGGCCAACAAAACTTCAAAGGGCCTCAAGGCTGGTCTCTGCGTTGCAGGTGGTGGAATGTCATGGGGAGCACACTCAATCTTCTCTGCTCTCGGTGCTGATGCTTATCAGTTCGATGCACGTGGAAAGATCGTATACGACCGCTCATTTAACGGAACAACATTCGGAAAGAATGTTCGTACCTACCTTCTTGATGGTAAGAAGAGCAATGGCTTCTTGCCAGCATCAGATGCTGGTTGCAAGGACAACTTCCTTGATGGAAAAGTCCCATTTGCAATCATCGGAAACTGGGAGTGGAAAGATTACGTAGCTAAGGGCTTCACCATGAACCTCATGCCGGTTCCAGGCGTTGTTGCTAACAAGCCAGGCAAGATGTTCGGTTCAGTCTCAGGTGCGCTTCTCACCACATTTGCTGCAAAGCACGGAGTAGAAGCTGGCGCTAAGTCACTTCTTACAAACTTCTTTGGATCAACTGATGGTCAAGTTCGCTACCAGAAGATTGAAGGACGTCCACCAGCTGAAAAGGGTGCCGCACTTGATGCAACTGTTTCAGCTGCGCAGCGTGGCTTCGGTTCTGCTGCATCACTTTCAAGCATTCCACAGATTGGCGCATTCCTAAATAACAATGCAGGCGGCGCTAACTACTGGGATTCAGCTCCAGCGTATTGGACAGCTGTTCTCGTAGATGGAAAGGACGCTGTAGTTGAGGGCAATAAGCTCGCAGCTATCTGGCGTGCAAACACCACAGCTGGAAAGTCTGATCTCTAAGAAGAATCAGTAAATTAGAAACTAATGCGGGCGAAGCAATTCGCCCGCATTAGTTCTTATTTGACCGAGAGGTAAAATCGCAAAATGACTTCATTCTTTACGGGCAAGGTTTCTTTTGTCCTAAAGCTAGTAGTTGTGCTGTTGCTCTCGTCCGTCCTTGTGACCCTGACACAAAGTGCGTTTGCCCAAAAAGAATATTTCATCGCAGGATTTCTCGCGATCACAATTCTGTTACTGGTTTTGACATACCTAACGAAAATTTCAATTCCGCTTAAATTCTTTTTACCAGGAATTCTCCTGCTCATCGCGTTTGTACTCTCGCCAATTCTTTTCACAGTGACGATGTCTAGCTACAACTACAAGACCGGCAACATTATTTCAAAGAGTGAAGCAATTGAGCAGATCAAAAATCGTGGCTTTGAGTCAGATGCTGATGGAACATCATTTGATATAAAAATTGGACGCTATGACAATCAGGAAGCGATTTTGGTCTCAGACTCGATTAATGGGGCGTATTTCATATCAACTGAAAATAATCGCATCCCACTCATTGCGCAGGATCTGACAGTCAATGAATATGGGGTTGCCGAAAGCGCCCCGGATTTCCAAACACTTTCAGATGCAGAAATGGCTAATGCAGACGAGATCTACTCTCTCAAGCGTTTCAAGTATCAGGACGAATACTTCATTGCTCTAGAGGGTTTTGAAGTCGGAATAGTTTCTCGACAGGTGCTCGCCTTCGATGAAGTTAACGACCAATTTAAAAACATAATCTCTGGCGAAATTTATACTGACAACGGCCGAGGAAACTTTGCTATTGAAGGCAGCCCTGATCAGTACCTCGAGCCTGGATGGCGAGCCCCTATCTGGTTCGAAAACTACACAAAACTATTTACTGAAGAACGGCTACGCGCCCCACTCGTCAGTGTCTTTATCTGGACTATTACTTTCGCGTCATTATCGGTGCTCACCACCTTTGCACTCGGCTTGCTACTTGCACTAGCACTGAATAAACCAATTCGCGGGCGCCGGGTTTATCGTTCGATTTTGATTTTGCCTTATGCGATGCCAAGCATTATGTCGATCCTTATATGGGGCGGAATGTTTAACACTGAATTCGGTGCGATCAATAATCTTCTGGGCACCGATATCGCATGGTTCCAAAGTCCGACTTTTGCAAAATTTGCGATCATCTTGGTTAATCTGTGGCTTGGTTTTCCTTACTTCTACCTCATCTCAAGTGGTGCCTTACAAGCGATCCCTTCCGAGCTTCTTGAAGCTGCCTCGATAGACGGTGCAAACCCACGTCAAATCTTTAGACAAATCACACTGCCGCTACTCCTTCAAATTCTTTCACCGTTACTCATTGCATCGTTCGCATTTAATTTCAATAACTTCAATTTAATTTACCTTCTTACTGGAGGTGGCCCGAGAGCAGAACTTGATGGTGAGTTGGCGGGAGCTACAGATATCCTCATTAGCTTTACATACAAGATTGCATTTGGATCTTCAGTTCAAGATCTAGGCTTAGCAAGCGCGATTTCCCTTGTCATATTTGTACTCGTTGCCTCCATTTCAATGTATGGGCTTCGTAAATCGAAGGTATTGGAGAGTTTCCAATGAGCATCTGGCTTCGCACCAACGCATGGCGTCATGCGGTAATTATCTCGGTTTGCCTGTTCTCACTTTTCCCACTTTATCTAGTAGTAATTTCTTCCTTTAACTCAACTGGAAGCCTTCGTCTAGATTCATTTATTCCACGGGAAATCTCTTTCGCAAATTACAAAATGCTCTTCAACGATCCAACAATCCCATACATGATCTGGGTGAAGAATTCACTTATCGTCGCTGGCGCAACTGCCGTACTTTCTGTCACTATCGGATCAGCATCAGCATTTGCTTTCAGTCGTCTCAACTTTAAAGGGCGCAAGACGGGTATCCAACTTCTGCTTCTTGTACAGATGTTCCCGGCGATCCTTGCAATCTCTGCGGTCTACGTCATCATGGAGCGCGTCTATACATTTGCACCAAGTATTGGGTTAGGAACACAAGCAGGACTTCTCCTGATCTACCTCGGCGGCGCGATGGGCGTAAATATTTGGCTACTTAAAGGCTTTGTCGATTCGATTCCTAAAGAGCTCGATGAAGCTGCAAAGATTGATGGGGCATCGGCCGTGCAAACGTATTGGTTGATCTTTATGCCACTAGCTGCACCAGTACTGGCCGTTGTTGCTCTCTTAAGCTTCATTGGTACATTTAACGAGTTTATTCTTGCTCGACTTTTCTTGGTCGATATGGAATCTCGTACCGTCGCTGTTGGTCTGCAGCAGTTTATCGGCGGACAGTACTCCGAAAACTGGGGCCCATTTGCCGCGGGCTCAATTATCGCTTCAGTTCCAATTGTCATTATCTTCTTAAGTCTTCAGAGATACATTGTTAACGGTCTCACCGCCGGATCTGTAAAAGGCTAATGTTTAAAAAGCTCATTGCAGGGATTGCACTTTGTGCATTAGTCATTCCATATTCTGCAGCAGCACAAGATTTGGTAAAACCACAGGTTGGACTTTCTAAAGATGTTATCTACTTTGTTTTTCCTGATCGTTACCGCAATGGCGATACAACTAACGATTTGGCCGGAGGAAGCACCGTTGATCCAACATCCGGCTATGACCCAACAAGCACAGCCCACTTTCATGGCGGTGATCTCAAAGGACTTACAGGAACATGCCAGCCAGGCGATGATGGTTTAGCGCGAATCAAGGCACTTGGGTTTACTGCAGTGTGGATGACTCCGCTAGTCACTCAGGTTAATGGGACAACTGCCGGTGCTGGTTATCACGGATACTGGGGTAAGGACTTTCTCAATGTTGACCCTCACCTTGGCACAAATGAAGATTTATTAGCTCTTTCTGCCTGCGCAAAGAAACTTGGTCTCAAGTTAATTCTTGACATCGTTACAAACCATACGGGAGATGTTATTCAGTATGCAGACAGAACTGCATTTCTGCCGGAAGATCAAAAGAATGCAAAAAATCCTGCATGGTTAAATAAGTTAGATAACTATCACAATGCGGGAAGCTCCAGCAGTTGCTGGGGCGAAGGTCGCTGCGAGCAGATCGGTGACTTTTACAGCCTTGATGATCTAGCAACCGAAAAACCAGAGGTGTATCAGGGCTGGGTCGATGTCTACGGACAGTGGATTAAAAAATATGGTTTTGAAGGTTTTCGTGTAGATACAGCACGCCATGTAGACGATAAGTTCTTTATCAATTGGTCCCCTGGTATCAAGTCCGCCGCACAAAGTGTCGGAATCAATAACTTCACTATCTTTGGTGAAGTTTGGGATATCAACCCAATGAACTTGGTTACATACGTTCGAGAGAAAAAGATTGAAACGGTCCTAGATTTTGCATTCCAGCGCACAGCTACGCAATTTTCTGCTGGTTATTCAGATGCATCAGTTCTTGCCACACTCTTTGATGCCGATGATCAGTACACGACATCAATTTCCAACGCCTCAAATCTTGTTACTTTCTTGGGCAATCACGACATGGGCCGCGTGGGCTTTCTCATTCCCGCTGCACAAACCAGTGCTAAGAACGATCTCTTGGCACGAACAAAATTGGCTCACGCTCTGATGTATTTCTCTCGGGGAATTCCTACTGTTTATTACGGCGATGAAGTCGGAATGACGGGTTCAGGTAATGGCGGTGATCAACGAGCACGACAAGACATGTTCGAAACAAAGATAGCTGCCTGGAAGAGCGAAGCACGGGTTGGATCAGAGCCAGTAGGGGACGGAAACTCATTTACAAATAGCGCTAACCACCCACTCGCCCTATATATCGCCGAACTAGCAAAGCTACGCGCCACTTATCCAGCTCTAGCCAATGGGCAGATGCAGATTCGCTCCGCCACAGGAAACACACTTGTGCTCTCCAAATGGGATCCAGTTGAGAAGATTGAGTACCTCGTTGCCTTCAATAACAGTAAGCAACCATCTAAAGTCACTGTGAATACATCAAGTGCGGTGAAGTGGAAGTCACTTTTGGGCGCTTCAACTTTTTCGAATAAAGGAAATGCTGTAACTCTTACGGTGCCAGCATTTGATGCCGTAGTACTTCAATCCTCATCCGTTATGTCTCCAGCGAAAATCACACCTGGAAGTTTAAAAACGCGAATGGATTTTCTCACCGGAATGTTAGAAGTCTCTGCGCCACTAAAGAGTTCAGGCTTGAACCGTGTTGAGTTCTCCGTGAAAGCAGCTGGCTCGACGAAGTGGGTCAGTGCAGGAACAGACTTTAACAGTCCGTATCGTGTGTATCTCTCGTCAAGCGATTACAAGTACGGCAGCAAAGTTTCAATTCGAGCAACCGCATTCAATATCAAGGGAGAAAAAGTTGCCTTCAAACAAATTGAAGCCGTCAACAAGTAATTTGATGAATCATTTACCCCATCACGATGGAAGTGAACTCTACGTCAGTGATAGTGCTCCAAGAATTGGTAAGAAAATCGCCTTGCGTGTTCTTGTGCCAAATACGTATGAATTTAGTAAAGCTTTTATTAGAATTTATGAAGATGGCGAACCTCGTTCTTATGAGCTTAAACTCGAAAAACAAGGAACGGTGGAGAGCTGGTGGAAAGTAAAGGTTGAGATCGTAAATCTCAAAACTTCCTATCGTTTTGTCTTTATCTCAGAGAGTAAATATGAGTGGCTTAATGCCCGTGGTCTGAGCGATCATGATGTACACACCAATGACGATTTCAAGATCGTCGCACTTCCCGAATACCCTCGCTGGATTCGCTCATCAGTTTTTTATCAAATATTTCCGGACCGATTTGCAAAGTCAGATATCGAGAAAGTGATTCCAGATTGGGCCCACCCTCGTGATTGGGACGATGCACCTCGTGGCAGAGATACGACTACTGGGGTTGAGTTTTTCGGAGGTGACCTTAAAGGGGTTGAGGAGCATCTAGATCACCTGAAGAGTCTTGGAATTAATGGCATCTACTTCACTCCCTTCTTCCCAGCCCGATCTAATCATCGTTACGACGCATCGAGCTTTGATCATGCGGATCCCCTGCTTGGTGGCAACGAGGCACTCTTCTCGTTGGTTAAGAAAGCACGTAAATCGAAAATCTCTGTGATGGGCGATCTCACATCGAATCACTGTGGTGCAGGCCATCCTTGGCTTGCAAAGGCGAAGAAGGACAAGAACTCCAAAGAACGCGGATATTTTTATTGGGATAGATCTGTTAAGCACGGGTATGTCGGTTGGTGGGGACATGCTTCGCTTCCAAAGTTGAACTTCAATTCGAAGGCCTTACGCAAAGAAATGTATGAAGGAAAGAATTCGATTGTTCGTAAGTGGCTATCTCCAAAGTTTGGAATGGCTGGCTGGCGTATCGATGTTGGAAACATGACGGGAAGACTTGGCAAAGACGACCTACACGATGAAGTAATGCATGGAATTCGTAAAGCGATGGATGAGACAAATCCAAATGCATGGCTTGTTGCCGAGAATGGTGATTTTTTTGCCTCCGATCTAGATGGACTTGGTTGGCACGGTGCGATGAATTACCAAGGTTTCATGCGTCCTTTATGGAACTGGATCAACCAAAACTCTGAAATCGGTGGAGGATTCCAAGGACTTCCATTTGCTATGCCGCGCATTACAGGTTCACAAATGGTTGAGAGCATGAAATCTTTCACAGCCTCAGTCCCGTGGCGTTCACTGGTTTCAAGTATGGTTCTTCTCGATTCACATGACACTGCACGTATGCGCACCGTTGTTAATGGCGATAGCAATCGTCACCTGAGTGCTATGGCCCTGCTCCTTACATATCCAGGTGTGCCATCGATTTACGCTGGCGATGAAATCGGCCTTGAGGGTGCGTGGGGAGAAGATGGTCGCCGTCCGATGCCATGGGGTAAGAAAGAGCTATGGGATAACGATTTTTTCGCATCAGTCAGTGCTTTGGTTGCTATTCGCAAGACTAGACACGGTCTTGCCGAAGGTGGGCTACGTTGGCTCGCTGTGGAAGATGACTACATACTCTTTATCCGAGAATCAAAGCGCGAGAAAGTTCTAGTCTTTATCTCTCGTACTGGCGTCAAAGCGTCCATCGATTTAGCACCCTTTGGCCTTGCAGTTGAGCGCACCTTGTTTGGTCAGCAAGCTGTAGGTAAGTCCATCTCTATCTCGACCGCAGAGGCAACGCAAGGTATCTGGATCGTTAAATAAAGATTTTCTTTAGCCAGAAAGTTATCGGCTCATCGATATAAGAAGCCCAAGCTTTCTCGTTATGCCCTGTTCGCACATGAACACGACTGAGCATGTCAGAGCCTTGGCGATAGCCTTTCTTTAACATCAATTCATCAGCTCTCTTTTGGAAAGGTTCATAAGCAGCATCTAAGCCCTTTGTTCCGTGGCTCATATAAATTGAATGCTTGCCTGGTGTTGGGAGATTTCCAATAATTGCATCCACTAGTGGATCTCCGCCAAGAGGCCAGTGCGTCGAGAGAGAAAGCGCGGTATGAAAAAGTTCTGGATACTCTGCAACTGCATTAAGAGTACAAAGCCCGCCCATGCTCGAACCAATCATCGCTGTCTTCTCTGCTGTCATATCAATCTCTAGTAATTGAGTAAGTTGAGGAACAATCGTGGCAAAGATCTCTTCAAGATACTGATCACCATAGAGTTGATCAACAGTCACTGGAATGACATCACTTGCAATAACTTTTACTCCACCACGGAAAACTTTCTCTGGTGCTAACTCTTTGAGTCGCGCATAAGGGTTCTCTTTACTATTTCCATTCCACACTGCAATAACTGCAGGGGGAGTCAACCCAAGATCCGCACTCACGCGATTGACAGACTGACCCATCTCCCATGTTTTTCTGCGATGGGTACTTGTTTTGCCATCGAAGACGTTCTGCCCATCATGGGCAATGAGGAGCGTATCTGTGGGTGTTTTTGGAGCCCAGTAGTCGACGATGCGATCACCGATGCTGATGCGCGAGACTTCTCCGGGGATGCCACGAACTTGGAACTGCTTAATTGCCTTCATAGTGCTTAAATCATGCCATGACATCGCCCAAGCGAAGCATCATCTGGTTTCGACGCGACCTCAGAATTGGTGATCATCCTGCACTCAATGCAGCGATTGAATCTAGTGATGAAGTTGTTCCTGTCTTCATCTTAGATAAAACTCAGATAGCTGAAGCGGGGGCCAAGCTACTTGCATATATGGGTCAATCTCTGCGCGCACTAGATCAGTCACTCGGTAACCGCCTTCACATTATTGAAGGTGATCAGGTTGAAGTCCTCACGGATCTTATGAAGCTCTACGGCGCAACAGAAGTTCATATCTCGGATGAATACGAACGTTATGGTGCTGCTCGTGATGCACGAGTAGAAGCTGCCGGAATCAAACTCATTCGCACCGGAAGTCCTTACGCTGTTGCACCGGGACGAGTGCGCAAGCCAAGTGATGACACTCCATACCGGGTATACACACCGTTCTATCGCGCGTGGTGCGTGCATGGTTGGCGATCACCGGCCAAGACCCCACAAACAATGGTCGCTCCAGTTCCACCGGAAAAATACCGTGCCTTTCCAGATTTTCCAATGCCAGCAGGTGTTCAAGTAATTGAGGCTGGTGAAGCCGCGGCGCTCAAGAGATTTAAAGAGTTCTCAAAAAATGCGCTCGATAGTTATGACGAAGCGCGAAATATGGCAGGCATTGATGGAACATCAAAGATGAGCACCTACCTCAAGTTTGGCGAGATTCATCCGCGCACTCTCCTTGAAGGTTTGGGTGAAAGCAAAGCCCATGACACCTTAGAAAAGAGATTGCTTGGCGCGAGTTTTACGCTGACGTTCTCTACAACAACCCTCATACAGATACTGATTACTACGCACCACAATTTAAAGCGATGCGCTATGACAAGCCAGGAGCACAATTCCAGGCCTGGTGTGAGGGTAAAACAGGCTATCCATTTGTGGATGCGGCAATGCGCCAGTTGCTCCATGAAGGTTGGATGCATAACCGAACACGTATGGTTGTTGCATCATTTCTTGTAAAAGATTTGCACCTTGAATGGCAACTAGGCGAACGATTCTTTGCAGAACACTTGGTTGATTATGACGTTGCATCAAATGCGCACGGATGGCAATGGACAGCTGGTACCGGCACGGATGCATCTCCTTATTACCGCGTTTTTAATCCCATCGAACAAGGAAGACGCTTTGATGAAGATGGAACCTATATTCGCAAATACGTTCCAGAGCTAGCTCACCTATCCGCAGCTGAAATCCACGAACCGTGGCTTTATCTTGATGGCTACTCTCACGGGTATCCCGAGCGAATCGTTGATCATGCACTAGAGCGTCTTGAATCACTTGCTCGCTTGCAGGAGATCAAGGCAGATAAACCTGAGAAACCTGAGAAACTTGAGCGACCAGCTAAGAATTAATCGTTCTCTTCACGAGATACATAGCTGCGTCGGCCTTAGCTAAGAGATCTCCACCTTCACTGCAATCAACGTGACCAATACTTACACCGACCGAAATCTTCTCCCCATCAATTAAAAATGGATAGCTCACACATGCTTGTAGCGCTTGCACGATTTCTTGCGTTGCAACTTTTGATCCCGCGAGCAACACACCGAATTCATCACCGCCGAGTCGTGCCAACAGTGCGCCATCAGGTAGAACTCGCGCGAATCTCGCGGCAACCTGTATCAGCACTTGATCACCGGCCCTATGCCCAGAGCGATCATTTACCTGCTTAAAACCATTGAGATCCAGGAGCATTAGAGCACCTTCGACTTCAGAGAATTCACCCAGCGCTGCAATAAGTTTGCGACGATTGGGAAGCCCCGTTAACTCATCGGTGCGTGCCAACGTCTTCTCATCAGCTAGAGAACTCGCTTGGCGCAGACTCACAGTCATGCGAATAAAGGCGAGAAATAAAGTAGCAACCGTTGGAAAGACTATGTAAGAAGGAAAGATGCCAGGTCGCAGCGCCATCATTGCAAGAAGTGAAGGGCTAATAAAGATAGAGAGAGCGATGAATGCTGGATGTATTGGAAGTAGTTCTTTTGTTGCACTTGGAGATAGCCAGAGTGATTGAGTGATGAGGATTATCCCCAGTAGCCAACCGTTATCAAAGGTTGTGCCGAATTGATAACTTCCCTGAAAGCTCGCCCAGAGATAGAGATAATCAAAGAGTAGATAGGTAAAGAAACCTAGCGCTAAGAGTAGGAATCGTTTATTGACTATCTGTGTGATTGAAGCGATTGCTAGAGTAATTAATAGAGCCAAATCACAAATCGGATAGAAAAGCTCGAAGAAGCTCTGCCCGCTTCCGATCGAGATTACTTGAGAGAAAATCAAGGCTGTTGCAATTGAACTTAAACCTAATCCAAAGATCGCCGCATCTAGCATTTCAATAACGGTAAGAGATTTTCGTCGATTGAGAATTCTAGGAATCGCTAAGAGTGCAAAGGGATAGAAGAGTGTGTAAGAAATGTTAATTAAATACTCTGATGATGATGGCAATGTAAAGAACTGACTGACGCTGGAAAGCAGCGAGCCACAAGTCCAGCATGCAATCGCGCAGACTAAGAATGCGATCGCCAGCGGATCGTTATGGCGGGGAGATGTAAAGAGTGCGACACAGGCCACGAGGGCAATGAGGTTGTAGCCGATGAGATCGATCCACACGGCAGGCCCATTGAATAAGAGTCGCAACCCTGAGTGGATGAAAAAGATTCCTAGTGCGCTCCACCGAATGATCAGGTAAGTTCGCACCCGAAGAAGTCTTATAGCCAGGACAGAGATGATGAATAGGGGAAGCCTAAGATGGAGCAGAAGAATGTAGAGCAAGGTTTTTCTCGTCGCACCGCTTTATGTGCGCTCTCGCTGATTGGCGCTGGCATCTTTACCTCTGTGCAAAGTGCAGCCGCTGCTACTGGTGTGAAGGTACTCGCAAACGGAAAAGTTCAGGTAACTCTTAAATCTAATCCTGCCCTTAAGAAAGTCGGTGGTGTTGTTCGCATCGATGACGTCAAAGGAAAATCAATTGCACTCGTGCGCACATCAGCAAAGGCTTACACGGCAGTCAACTTACTCTGCACACACCTGGGCGGGAATCTATTTCAAAGTGGAAATCAATGGCAGTGTGATGAACACGGAGCGACATTCACGCTAGCAGGCAAGAATCTCGTTGGTCCTGCCACAACAGCACTGAAGCAGCTGCCGGTTAAGGCAACTGCTTCAGTAGTAACTATTGGTTAATTAAGCGCAGATTGTTCTTGCTGTAGTTAGCGCTGTGCTAGCT
>JACCEB010249491.1_pt1 | contig 11814 bp, 10 predicted proteins | sample 7454761 | NCBI WGS metagenome assembly JACCEB01 (sample SAMN15323454, study PRJNA562643) | freshwater metagenome | isolation source: river surface water | place: USA:Blue River Watershed | collected 2017-08-18 | reverse complement strand
TACAAAGAGAAAAAAAAGAACACAAAGAAAATTACGAAATGAATGATATTATTCAATCATTTGAAAGAATATGGGGAGTTGGACCACAAACTGCAAGAAAATGGTATTCAATGGGAATAACATCTGTAGATGAAATAAAAAATATTTCTAAAAAGGACCCAACTTTTCTTACAGAACAGCAGAAAACAGGACTTAAATATTACAATGACCTTCAAAAGAAGATCCCACGAAAAGAGATAAAATATTTCAAAGACATTTTGTCAAAATCATTTGATAAAAAGAATATTGAAATTGAAATTGCTGGTTCTTATAGGATGGGTAAAAAAGAATCTTCTGATATTGACTTAATATTTATTTGTCCAAATGAATACCGTATATCACAATGTCAAAAAATGTTTTTGGAAAAAATGAAACAACTAGGAATGTATAAAGATACTTTAGTTGAAGGAAAAAATAAATTTATAATGATTGTTGGATTACCAGACTCAAACAAAAAATTCAAGCCTCATATATCCCGTCAGATGGATATTATTTTTATCAAAAAAGATGAATTACCTTGGTATTTATTGTATTTTGGTTCAAGCCAATCATTCTCAAGAAAAATCCGTTTATTTGCTTCACAAAAAGGTTATAAATTAAATGATAAAGGGCTTTTTGATAAAAAGACAGGTAGAAGAATACCTTTTTATCCTAAATCTGAAAAAGAAATATTTGATTTTTTAGAATATCCTTATGTTAAGCCTGAAAATAGATTTTAGGTTAGATATTCTTGCATAAAATTTATGAATTGGTCTTCTTTTGGATAAATAGACTTTTGTATTTCAGTACCTGCAACTGTGGCTGATATAAATTTATCTTTCCATTCTTTAAAATCATACATAAACTCATTGAATAAACCAAATCTTTTAGCAATGTCATTTTGACGAATTTTTTCATCAAAACTAATAAAAGTCTTAAACATAACTGGTTGAACAAAATTAAAGCACAATAATATAGTATAATAGTCTAATAAAAAACTATTTTTAAAGAGAACTGAAAAATTACCAGAATCCTTTTTTAAATTATTTTGATAAATCAATATATATGTTAAATATTTAGTATTAATATCAAGTTGATTGTTATAAATACTTTGGAATGGAATAGTGTTATTATATAAATCATTTGATTCTTGTATTTTAAATGTTCCTTTTATATTCTCAGGATGTTCAACTGCTTTTTCTTCGGAAAAGTTTTTTAAATTACGAATATCATTATTCATATATTGAATCATTTTTACATTCTTATAATTTCTTCTTTTCTTTTCGTTAGAAACATTATTTTTTCCAAGATTATAACTGGCATCTAAATTTTTTACAAAAGACGACCTAGAATTCATTCGCTCATTTATCATATTAAAATCAAATAAATACTGAAAAGCCATAATACCATTATATAATTTCATTGATTCAAATATTTTTTTGCGCAATTTAACATATTGCATAAATATTTTTCGTAAATATATTTTGGTTTCTTGAGTTTCATCTTCAAAATTTTCATCAAATAATTTAAAAAATAATGGATATTTACTTTGATAACCGTCGTAAATACCGTTATTTTCAATAAAATTATTTACAAATCCTTGAAATGTAAAATATTGTTTTTTTTTATTACTACTATTTGAAGGAAAATTTAAATTTATCATTTCATTTGCTAGTCCAGAATTTGATAAATCAAACTCTTCTGGGTCAGATGGTAAAGAATTTGTACCTTCAGGTAATTTTAAAATAGATTTATCACTTTGAATACCATAAGTATTTTTATTTATCTTCTTAGAATTCTTGAATCCTTCAATATAAATATTGTTATACAATAATATATAATCTTTTAATTTTTCCAATCTCAATAAATCATTATTAATTTCTTGATAAGCAGTTAAAATTTCAAAATTATTTTTATTAGGTTCTTCGCTAAAATAGATTAGTGGATATAATGGAAATTGTTGCATAATGCTTAATAAATATTTTTTTTGTTCTATAGAATTACCTTTAAATTTATTGTTTGGTAAAAAATCTTTAAAATATATTTGTGGTTCTATAAAATTATTCATATTCAAACCTCTACATTTTAAACATATTTTTTTTATATAATTTATTGAAAATTATTCTGAATAAATTCTGAATAAATCCATAAATATTTTTTATATGTAGAAAAAGTTTTAAGTACTATATTTTTTAATAAATGAATATATATAAAAAGATAAGAACCAAACTATAAAATGAAATATGAGTGAAACAGTTTTACCTTCAGATATGTCTAAAACAGAGACAACTAAAACCAAAAAAGGTGGTAAAAAAACCACAAGCAAACAATTGGAAGAGACTATTATTGAACAAGTACCAAAAATTGAAAAAATTATTGATGAAAATGTTGATAAGAAAAAGGTTTCTAAAAAAGTTTCTAAAGTTTCTGAAAAAAATGAAAAACAAGGAGAACAAGGAGAACAAGAAAAACAAGAGCCAAAAAAACAAGATTTAAAAGAAGTTAAAAAAGATTTAAAAGAAGTTAAAAAACCAGACGAGGTTATCAACCAAATCAATGTAGAAGAAAAAAATAATTCACAAGAAGAACACAATCAAATAAAAGAAATTATTGAATCTAAAGAAGAAATTACTGAATCATATGTCTCAGATGATGAAGAGTACTTTTCTGAAGACGATGATGATTTATCATCTTTAAATGATTCTGAAAAAAAGTCTAAAAGAGGTAGAAAACCTAAACAAAAAGATGAGTTGGAAGATGGAGACAAAGAGATTAAGAAGAGAGGAAGGAAACCTAAACAAAAGGATGAATCTGAAGAAAAGGTTCCAAAGAAAAGAGGAAGAAAGCCAAAAGAGAAGGTTTATTCTGTCAAGGAACTTCCTAAATCCTTTTATGAAGAGAACAAAAATGAAACATTGATTCTTCATCTTCCAATAAAATTGAATGACAAAATTCTTCAAGAAGAACCTGTTCCAAACAAGTCTTCTCAAAATTTTTATTCGATTGATGAAACATTTGTTGAAGAAGAACCTAAATCATCTTCATTACTTGCTACTCAAGTAAATTTTTTGGAAAAGAATGTTGCTGTTTTTGATATGAAAATTAAAACATTTTCAATTCAAGAAGATGAAGACTTAATCAATGAGAAAATTGTTTTTACCAAATCTGACAAAGGTGATATAACAATTAAAGATACTGATTTGGAAGAAAATCTTGGAACTGATTCTAAGAATAAATACTTCACAGACAAAGATGATTTCAAGATAAACAAGGTTCTAAAGAAAAATTTGAAAAACATTATGTATGAATTTATACATTCAAATTCAGAGAAAGTCTGGCCTGAATCAACAAATATTCATTGTTATTGGTGTTGTCATTCATTTGGAAATACTCCTACTTGTCTTCCTGAGTACTTCAAGAAAGGAAAGTTTTACGTAAGTGGCTGTTTTTGTAGTTTCAATTGTGCTGCTTCATATAACTTTAGCAAAAATGATGAAGATATTTGGGAAAGATACAGTTTATTAAATTTAATGTATAAAAAGATGTATAATCAAAATTTCATAAGAATTCCACTTGCTCCACCAAGAGAAGTTTTAAAGACATTTGGAGGATACTTGAGTATTGATGAATACAGAGAAAATCTAATGAAAATGGATAAAATGTTTAATGTAATAAAACCTCCACTTGTTGCGATTATTCCAAAGATTGAAGAAAATATTTTGAGTGTTAAAAATCAAAAAGCGGGTCCTCCAATCATTAATCAAACAATTTTAAACAAAACACAAAGTCAATTAAAATTAAAGAGAAGTAAACCAGTTACAAATCCAAATAATACTTTACAATCATTTATGGATTTGAAAATAATTTCTTAAAAGAGAATAAAGTTGGGTCATTAATAATTCAATAAAAATTTAAAAACAAATCTAATAAAAAGATAAAAAGATTTCCAAACAGTAAATTATAAAGAAATAAAGGTCAAACCTATTAAATTAAATTTTTATTCCACGTTTATTTTTTTTGTAAAGAAAAAAAATATATTCTTATATTATATAAAATGAGTTCTGATCCATCTAACATGGCTAACTTTACTACTAATAGTTATAATTTAACTGTAGCACCACAACCATGGTGTGTCAAGCCAGGAAGCATTTACACCAACCCAAATGCGAACTACGATTATTTTAACACCAAATGTGGTGATCCTTACACTTATTATGGATACTGGTACAGAAGATTTCCAGGTCAAACCAACTATTTAAACTGTTATTACTTACCATACAAGAGCCCATATTTTTCAAATGGTTGGGGTTATGTTAAACCAGGTAGCAAATGTCATCCAGTTCCAAACCGCAGATACAATAGTACCTATGCTGGATTTAAAGTATTTGATTCTAAAATTAACACTCCATTTTAAATAGTTTAAAAATTATTTTAGATTTTTAGATTTTTAGTTATGATTTTTTTTACAAACAATATTATACATTTTATAATTCATAAAATATATAAATAAATCTATTCGCTTTATTAATTTATTTTTTTTATAAAAAAAATTTATATATGACTGATTTACCTTTTAATTTTTCTTGTGAAATTTACAGAGAACTTAATGAAGATTTAAAATACCTTTCTGATAAACAATTAATAGAACATTATAGATTTTTTGGAAAAAAAGAAAACCGAATATATACATTTGATTTACCATACGATTTTGATATAGAAATATATAGAAACACAAATGAAGATTTAAAGCATATGAATGATATTGAATTAAAAAGACATTTTATGAGTCATGGTAAAAATGAGAACAGAGTTTATAAAAAAGTTTATAAAAATTTAATTGGAAATGATGTTTTACAAAACAACGTTTTACAAAACAATAACTTTCATAAAATAATTGACAACAAAGAATTAAAAACTTTAACAATTGACAAAGAATATTTTTCAAATAATTTAAATAAAATTAATGATATTATAATAAGTCTAACAACTATTCCAACTAGATTTTTAAATCCAGAATTTGAACATGTTCTAGACAGTTTAAATAATCAATTGTTGAAACCAAAAAAAATTGTTGTTTTTTTATGTCATAAATACAATCGTAATTTCGAATATTCTCAATTAGATTTTGATTCTAAACTTGAGTATTTTAGAAATAAATATCCAAATATTTTATTTCATTTTACTGAAGACTATGGTCCAATAACAAAAATTTTAGGTTTTATTGATATATATGAAACATTTGATAAAAATGATAAAATAATTGTTGTAGACGATGATTGGAAAAAATTAGATATGTTATCATATTATTTTAAAATGTGCTATGATTTATACCAATGTGATTCAGTTTTTATTGATGAAAGAGAATTAATAAATTGGACAAATAACAGATTTTTATATTCTCATAATGAAATATTCTATGATAATTATCAAAACTTTGCTTATGGATGGTTATCTTTTTCATTAAAAATGAAATGTATACCTGATTTATTTAATTTTTACAATAAAGTTTTAGAACAAGATATTCAAATAAAATCTCATGATGATCTTTTAATAACATTATTTTATAGAACACAAAAATTATATTCTTGTGGGATACACATATTTTTCAATGATTTTTTAGATGATAAAATGGCCGAACAAGATGCTTTAAAAAATGAACCAAATACTTGGGAGAGAAGAAGTAGTTTGGAAAAAAAATTTTGTGATATATATAATTTACCATTAACTATTCTTAATAATCATAATTATATTTGCAATTCAATTGACTATTCTTCAAAATTTATTATTCAAGAAAATATTGAAAAAAGATATTTATTAAATAACATTGAAAACATAAATTACAATCCTGAAAAAAATGATTTTAATAATATTCATTTAGATATAAAATATTTTAATAGAAATATTTTTATTCTAACTGTAACTTCTTTTGAAGATAAAAGAAATAATAACTATTTTTTTGAATTAGAAATAAATTCAGAAAAAGTTTATTTTAATATAAATTTACAGAATAATTATTCTAAAAAATATTCTTGTTTTATATATATTAATCAAATATTATTTCCAACTAATCATATTAGTTATCAATTCAAAATAATACAAACTCATAACAATCATGAAGGAAGTTTAAATAGATTATATTCAGTTTGTACTATACTTAATCAATTACCTTATTTAGATTACAAATTTTTTGATGAAAATAGTAGAATTAATTTTATAAAAAATATTAACAATGTGTATTTAGATATATACAATATATTAATTCCTGGTTCATATAAAGCAGATTTATTTAGAGCAATTTATTTATATTTTGAAGGAGGATTGTATTTTGATTGTAAAAATATTCTTTTTACTGATTTAAAATATTTTTTTAATAATGAAGAATTTTTTGTCAAAGATTTAGAAAACAGAATATGCAATGGTTTAATATTTGTTAAATTACTAAAAAATGAAAAAATTAAAAATTATTTAAAACACATGATTTTTAACATAATTAATAATTTATATTGTGAAAGTAGTTTACATATTACAGGTCCAGGATTGTTGAGTAAATTTATAAATAACAATATTTTTTTTAATAACAATATACAAAATAATGATTGGAAAAATTCATATTTTACAGATATCAATTATAATAAAATTATAATAAAAATTTCTTATAAAAATTATTATAACGAAAATAATTATTTGAATACTGAACATTATGGTCTATTATATGAACAAAAAAAAGTTTTTAATACGAATTCTGATATTATAAAAAAAAAAATAAATGGTATTGATGCAATTTTATGGATAAATCTAGATAAATCAGTTGATAGACGAAAAAAAATAAAATCATTATTAAAAAATGTTGATATAATTAATTTTCATATTGAAGCTATTGATGGTAAAAATGATGATGTAAATAAAATTGTTAATATACCAAAAGAAAGGATTTTGAGTGATTACGAAATTGCATGTTGTCTGTCTCATATAAAAGCTTGTAATATATCAAAATTTTTACAAGGAAATTATTTTATGATATGTGAAGATGATATATCATTTAACAATTTGGTTTTGTCAAATATTGATTTAAAAGAAATTATAGAAAATGCTCCATACTTTGATATATTAATGTTACACAAAATTTTTTATCAACCATTTCATGTTAAGTATATAAATTGGAACGATTACTTAAAAAACACAGGAATCCAAATTTCAAGTGCAGCATGTTATATTATTAGCAGGAATGGAGCTAATAAGCTAAGTTCAATAGCAAAATATAATAATGACAACGATTATACATTAGATAAAAATATAACATTTGATGTATCAGATATGTATATTTTTAAAAATTTAGAAACGATTGTTTATCAACACAATTTTATAACAATATCTGATAATGAATCTACAATTCATTCTTCTCATGATATACCAAATAATGAATCACATAGAGCAAATACTTTTTGGATGATTGATAATTTACTTTAATAGAAATAGTTATTTTTATATTTTTTTTTTATGAAATATAATAAATGAGATATTCATTATTATCTTTTTGGCCAGGATTTTGCTATGATAATAATTCTTTTACTAACAATTACTTAAAAGAACATTTATATACAAACGATTATAATAATTGCGATTTTATTGTATTTAATTGTTTTATGAGTAATCATGAATATTCATTAGTCATAAATTTAGAATGTAAAAAATTTTTATACATTACTGAACCAATTGAAAATTATAAACATTATGAAAATGTTTATTACCTTTACAAAAATAATTGTTTTAACGGAATAATAGGTTGTATTGATAATAATATGGAAAAAATGCATTTTAAACTACCTTTATATATAAATTATATTCCTGATATAAGTCTTTTAAAAAATAATAATCCTATTTTTGGTAGAAACAATTTGGTCAATAAAGAATTTTGTTGTTTAATAAATACTCATGACGACAATAATACAAGAACACCAATGTACAATTTATTAAAAAACTTAGGTCATATTACTTGTCCATCAAGACTTTTTAATAACTGTTCTAGTGAAGAATTAAATAGTATTGGCAACATTAAATTTATTAATAAATTTAAATTTAATATATGTTCAGAAAATAGTATAAGTAATATACCAGGATATATAACTGAAAAATTAATGAATTGTTGTCTAAGTGGAGCAATTCCTATTTATTATGGTTCTTTTGATGAAACAGATGAAAAAATTTTTAACAGAAATAGAATTTTATTTTATGATGGAAGAAGCGAAGAATCATTAAATAATACATATTTAAAAGTTAAAGAACTTTTAGAAAATGAAGATAAATTTATTGAATTCTATTCACAAAAAACTTTTCAGGACGATGCTATAAACGTTATAAATGATTTAATTAAAAACATAAACAATATAAATTTATTTTTATAAAAAAAATTTTTAGTTTGAAAAAATAAAAACATTAATAGATATAATGACAAACTTAATTACTTCTTTTTATTTACTTGAAAATAGTAATCCACAAAAAATTAATAGAAACAATGAATTAATTAAAACTCTTAAAAAAAATTTAGAACCAAGTGTTATTTCTAAAATTCATTTATTTATTATTGTATAAGTTTTATCAGAACACCAAAGACTAAATGATATTACTTTTTTTTTCATTCATAACATACATTTTATTTGTTTAATTTACTTATTTATTTTTCAAGTGCTTCCCTTAATTAACATATATTATCCCAAAGTCTATTTTCATCTTCAAATACATATTCTCTAACAAAATGAAATTCACTATCAAAATCAACAGGAAAATTTAAACATTTTTCTCCTTCATATTTATGAAAACTTTCATGAATCATTGAATTATCATTTATGAGAGGATAAATAAAATCTCTTAAAAAATTTTGATCATAATCTCTGTCATGGTTTTGATCAAAATCTTTCATTAATTCTGTCAAAGACGGAATTGACGGTATTTTTTTTGTTCAAAACATTCCTCCTAAAATTTTAAGCTTTACATCTTCTATTATCTCATATTGATTTCAATTAAGTTTTAACAACAAAAATGTTGAGTTTGTCATTGTTGTTTTCAAATAATGATTTTTGAAGATTTTCTTCTTTGTCTAATTTCTTTTTCTTTTTCTTTTTCTTTTTTCTTTTTTCTTTTTTCTTTTTTCTTTTTCATTCTTCAACGAAGTAAGAACTTATTTTTAAGTAATTTAATTATTAAAAAATATTTTTATATTAAGAAAATCGGCGTTTTAAATGTGCAAAGGTATAAAATTTATGGTAAAGGGCTTCAAAAAAGAAGTTTTTGTTACATAGAAGATATGATAGATGGTCTAATTAGAATGATGAATTCTGAAGAGAAAGGTCCAATAAATATTGGAAATCCATATTGCGAATTTACTTTGATAGATTTAGTAAAAGTTTTTGAGTCAATTGTTAAAAAACCGATTGATATTAATTATCTTTCTGAAACTGAAAATGATCCACAACAAAGAAAACCTAATATCGAAAAAGCTCAGAAACTGTTAGGTTTTGAACCAAAAACAAATCTAGAAGAGGGATTAAAAAAAACAATTGATTATTTTATGAGTATTAAATCTATTTAAAGAAAGTTTTTTATATATCTACACAATATAAACTATGCGTGTTCTTTCTTGGGATGTTGGTATTTACAACTTATGCTATTGCTTGCTTGAAAAATTTGAAGACGGTCATATAGAAATTATAGACTGGAACATTGTAAATCTATGTGAAAGTGAAAAAGAAAAAAAAGACAGGAACCTACTATTTGAGAATATTCCAAAAAAATTATTAGCTATTCCAACATTTGAAGATATTGATTATGTTGTTATTGAAAATCAACCTTGTATGAAAAATCCACAGATGAAATCGATTCAAATGATTTTGTACTCTTATTTTTTAATTGTTTCCAAAACTCTTGTTGAAATGAATGAACCAGAAAAAAAACCTGTTAAGAGTATTGATTTCTGTTCTGCAATGAATAAGTTAAAAAATATTGATTCAGAATTTAAATCTAAATACGGTGGTTCTAAAATGGACTATAAAAATAAGAAAAAATGTGCAATCGATTATGTCGACCACGTTTTGAAAGAGAATGAAACATTTCATTCTTTTTATAAATCTCATAAAAAAAAGGATGATTTGGCTGATTCCTATTTACAAGGAATGTACTATTTAACAAGTGTTGTAAAATAAATTATAACAACCATATAAAAATATTTTGGTTTTTTTGAGTATTTTGGGTTTTTAGTTGTTTCTAGTTATTTTTAGTTTTCATTATTTTTTAAATTATTTTTTATTATACCTATTGATTTTTAGATGTCTAAATCAATACCAGGTTTCTTTCCCTTACGCTTTCCTGACGACCTCATTCTAACACTACTTGCCATAGAACTTACAGAAACATCATCACCGTTAGAATTTAATTTACTCAACAATTCATCTACATCACTTGGACCATTCATTCTTGGTTGAGCACCGCCAAATGAACTAGGAAAACCTCCCATCATTGGTGGTCTAGAAGGTCCTACTGGACCAGTTGGTCTATTAAATGAAGGAGGGGGATTTCCTTGATTCATTTTCATATTAATTCCGGCTTTCATCATATTTCCGATTTCATCGTTTTCACCAAATTCACTTGAAATGTTTTGAGCCATATTTTTAGTAGCAGCTTCTTGAACACTCTTCATTATATCTGGGTTTTGTTTTAAAATATCCTTCAAGTTAGGAGTGGCAGATTTGAAAAGTGAATTCGTCAAATGGAACATAAAACCACTTCCAGCTACCATCATGAGTAATCTCATTTCTGGTGCCATCTTAACACTATCACTATATTTATCGTGTAATTCCTCAAATACTTCATCATAATCATTGATATTTTCCATTACATTTTCAGACCAACCTCCTAGCTTGACATCAAAATAATCAAATTTTCCATTTAAAAATTCAATACCACTGACACAAGCCATAAGCATCTTTCTACTGAATTTAATTGACTTCTCAACATCTCTTTGCTTCTTAAGACGCTCATATTCATATTTCATATCTTCATATTGAGAAGCCATTGTATAACGTTTTGAAGGAGGATACCCTTGTTTTTGAAGACGTTCTAAATTAAACAACAATTGTTGCTTCTCTTGTTGTATCTCTTCATAAGTCTTTTTTTTAGATTTCTGTTTAGAACCTGATGTAGAGTCATCTTCATCATATTCGTCATCACTCTCTTCTTCTGTGCTTTCATATGTATTGGATGTCATTGAATTTGCACCACTTCCATCAGAAGATTCATCATCAGAACCTTCTTCTCCATCAATCTCACTATAGTCATCTCCTGAACCAGATTCATCAGAACCAGAACCACTTTCATAACTTCCAGATTGCTTGGATAAAATACCATCACTTTCGGAATCATCAGACCCAGTTGATGAATCGTCAGAACCTTCAGATGATGTATTTCCATTAATATTTTTTTTTGGATTAGCCATTGTAAAAAAACTATCTTTTGGAACCTTTCGGTTCAACTTTAACTTTTTATTATCAGATGGGATGATAACTGAACTTCCATTTCCGACAAGCATGGGTTTTATATTATTATTTATTTCTTGTTTTTTTAAATCATTTGAATTACCTTTTTCTAAAACAATATTTCGAGTACCACCGATGGGTACGCTCGAAACAGTTTCTTCTTTAAATTTTGATTCCTTATTAAAAAACAAATTATCCATTTTCTATTAGGAATGATTTTTATTTATCGATTATTACGCAAATGATTTTCGTATTGTTGTATAACCTTTTT
>JACCEB010966182.1_pt1 | contig 11818 bp, 10 predicted proteins | sample 7454761 | NCBI WGS metagenome assembly JACCEB01 (sample SAMN15323454, study PRJNA562643) | freshwater metagenome | isolation source: river surface water | place: USA:Blue River Watershed | collected 2017-08-18 | reverse complement strand
GTGAGGTGCCATGCTGCAGGTCATCTCGTTGCACATGGAAGACGACAAGTCAATCCAACCAACCTCTGGGTGGCGTGCTAACACTTCATTGAGCTCAGCCATGAATTGCTTGCGTTGCAAATGATAAGCAGACACTGGCGCATCGCATTTGGTACTTTGCATCAAAGGGCGCTGCAATTTGCATCGCTGCGGATCGAAGTCAAACTTCGGCAAGTCGTCTGTCAAATACACTTTCTTTCCCGACGCTTGCAACGCTTGAACCACCAAACTTAGCTCAGTAGCCAGTGTTTTGCCTTGCGGCACCTCACCCATGCGGCTTGCCCACATGGCAGATATCACCACTTGTTGTATGTCTGCGTTGTTCAACACGTGTTCAAAAATAAGCTTGAAGTCATCCTTGCTGAAAAAAGGCAATGCACCTTTGCCATAAAAGCCCACATTCACTTCTGGCAATTGCTCAGCAATGCCCAAAAATAAATGTTCAGCGTGACTGTCGCCCAGCAATAACAATGTCACAGGGCCTTCAGGGCGTGATTGGAAGCACCTCACCACCCCTTTCCACTGGCCCGCATCTTTTTTCAAAACTGGGTCAGCGCAAGTTGAAAAGTGCGAGCGGTGATATTCATGAAAAACATCGTGCCCAATGTCACCTTCATGCACCACCTGTAGTTTATTGATGACGGTCCGCTCCGGATATCCGTCCGCCTTGTGCGTGAAATATCCCACAACACCAACGCACAACATGCCGCCTACAAGCACCCACGTTTTGCAGCGAAACCGCCAAGCAAATCGAATCGGCTTTTCAATGAATTTATAAGTCAACCAAGCAAGCAGGACCGATATCACCAGCAATATTGACCGAACCCACACGGCGGGCGTTTCACCAACAACGATTCGCGCAAACGAAAAGATAGGCCAATGCCATAAATACAAAGGGTAGCTGATGGTGCCAAGCCACACCACGCTTGGAAGCGAAAAAACAGCACGGTTGATCCATGCATGTTCACCCGCAGATATGAAAAGCACAGCGCCCACCACTGGCAGCAAAGCCCATAACCCAGGGAATTGTCGACTGCCGTCAATCAGCACCACTGCACACAGCAACAATGCCGCACCTATGGTTGCACGCAAATTGGCAGTCCGGCCCCACATAACATTCACATTTGGGTCAGTAGCTCGCTTGGTAAATACCCCATAAGCTAACAACGCACCCAACAACAACTCCCAAAAACGCGTCAAGGGTGAGTAAAAGTCGTGCGTCAAATCATGTTGCGATTGATATAAGTTCCAACCCAACGAAGCCAAAGCCAAAATGCCAATGACATGCCACCGCCACGCCTTCCAACGCCAGAGGCCCCAAACCATTAAAGGCCAAACAATGTAAAACTGCTCCTCAATTGCCAACGACCACAAATGCAATAGAGGTTTGGTTTCAGCTGCATTATCAAAGTAGCCTGATTCATGCCAAAGAATAAAGTTTGACAAAAAAGCTGCCGCACGCAACAGGTGCTTTCCCAGCTGGTCTAGCTCATCGTTAAAAAGCGTTCCCCAGGCAAAACCGAATGTAGCCACCAGCACCACAATCAGGGCGGGGAAAATACGGTTCACACGCCGCGCATAAAAATCTAAAAAACTAAATTGCTGAGTATGCAGGGCTTTGAACATGATGCTTGAAATCAAAAATCCCGAGATCACAAAAAAAACATCTACGCCCACAAAGCCACCTGGCAGCCATGAGGGAAAAGCATGGAACACCACCACCGACATCACCGCAAAGGCCCTTAGCCCATCAATGTCCGGGCGGTAGGTCAAATGCTCAGCCGAAGCGCCTTGCGACATGTCTTTTATCCAGCCCACGCATTGACTGTCTGCACCACCCGATTGACTTGCTCTTGCGTCATGGCAGGTGACATCGGCAAACTAAGTACCTCGTTCGCCAAAAGCGCAGCCAAAGGCAAGTGCGAATTTGAATAATCGGGATAGCAAGCTTGCAAATGTGGTGGCACTGGGTAGTGAATCACCGTCGCAACGCCCTGATCTTGCAGCGCATCACGTAACTTGTCTCGCTGCTCTGTGCGCAACACATACAAATGCCACACAGGCTGCGCAAACTCAGGCACTATCGGCAACGTCACTTTAGGATGTTGTATGTGCTGGCTGTAAAAGTGCGCAATGTTTTGACGCTGGGTATTCCAATCGTCTAACACCCGTAACTTGACACGCAAAAACGCAGCTTGCATTTCATCCAATCGGCTGTTGTAGCCTTGCACTCGATGCTGGTACTTCACCTCTGAACCGTAATTGCGCAACTGTTTGACTTTTGCAGCGATGTGTTCATCGTTTGTTAACACGGCACCACCATCTCCAAGTGCGCCCAAGTTTTTGCCGGGGTAAAAACTGGTGGCCGCAGCGTGCCCCAGTGAGCCTACGCGCCGCCCTTTGTAAAACGCGCCTTGCGCTTGGGCGGCATCTTCAATCACCACCAATTTGTGTTTGGCAGCCACCGCTTGGATGGCATCCATATCGGCGGGCTGCCCATACAAATGCACTGGCACCACGGCACGGGTGCGGGGAGTTATGCAGGCCTCTAGCAGGGACGGGTCAATGTTGTGCGTGGCCGCCAAAGGCTCTACCGGCACGGGTGTTGCCCCACATTGCGTCACCGCCAGCCAAGTGGCGATGAAGGTGTTTGAGGGCACCAGCACCTCGTCACCCGGACCTATGCCGTAAGCGCGCAACAGCAAATGAATGGCATCCAAACCATTGCCCACCCCCACACAATGTTTGGCTTGGCAATAGAGGGCAAATTCAGACTCAAATGCTTCCAACTCGGGGCCGGCAATAAACCAGGCCGAATCCATCACGCGGTGGTAGGCCTTGTCCAACTCTTTGCGGATGGGGGCATGCAACGCCGCCAAGTCTAAAAAAGGAACAGCGCTCATCGGCCAACATCTTTCAAAAATGTATCGTAATCGCGGTAATAGTCCGACTCATCGTAATAGTTAGATGCCAGCACCATGCATACGGCTCCCGAAGAAAAATTATCCATCTCACGCCAAATCATGGGGCACACATACAAACCGTTGTAGCTTCTGTTGAGATGTATGGTTTTTTTACTTTCACCATCATCCAAATGAATATCGAAAGATCCCGACATAGCCACAATCAACTGATGCAAGCCCTTGTGCGCATGGCCGCCGCGCTCGGCACCACCGGGCACATCGTAGAGGTAATACACCCGTTGGATAGTGAATGGAATGTGGCGCCCCGCCTCGACAAAAGTCAAATTACCACGCGGGTCAGAAATTTTGGGCAGCTCAATCAGCTGACATTTTTCAAGGGTTGTGATTGCCATGTTCAGCCAGCCATTGTTGGATCACCGCATCAGGGTAGCCGCGGTTGAAATGCTTCGTCCAGGGGTAGGCACTTTCGCCAGATCCGTCACGCAACTTGATTTTTGATGTTTCGCACAAAAACTTCGCAGGACTTCCACCCACTACTGTGTGTGGCAACACCTCTTTGCCCACAGAGCTGTGCGCAGCCACCAGCGCGCCCTTTCCTATTTTCACCCCTGGCAGCACAACCGACATCGTTGCCACCACAGCGTAGTCTTCAATCTCACAGCCCACACACAAGTTGCTGGGAGGATGAGGGTCATTGGTCAGCACAACGTAGGGGAAAATCCACACAAAATTGTGAATCTTCGATTTCTGACCGATGTGTACATTGCTGTGGGTGCGAACGTATTGGCCAATCTCACAATGCCCCTGAATATCACCCAGCGTGCCAATTTGAAACTCCGCACCTGCTATTGTTTTTTCACGCACAGTCACCCGATGTCCCGTGACCAAGCCCTCGCCAAACTCAGATCCTTGGTAAAAAATACTGTGTGAGCGAATCAACGAGCGTGAACCAATCACAAGCGGCAAACCCTCAGCTAGGGGCGTGGGATGTCCAATTTCGCAATGGCCTTCAATCACACAGTCTTCACCCACCACCACATGGTCGTGAATCACTGTGAACGGCCCCACGGTCACACCCTTGCCCAATTGGGCCTTGGGCGAAACCAGCGCGGTGGGATGAATCATTGCCATCACCTTTTCAAAACAGATTTCAACCACATGCCAGGTATATAAAGCCAGGGCAGCGCAGCGTAACTAAAAAACCTCAGGCGCTTACCCCAAGTCACACCCAATGCACCTCTCAACGCCCGCCATTTTTCTAACCAAGAAGCAGCTGTCAACACCTTCAAAACATAAGTTTGTGTGTCTATGTTTTTTTGCAAATACCCAGAGCATTCATCTTCACGTTTTAGGCAGGTGGCATCACCCAGCATTTGCTCTGACTCTATCAAAGCCGCCTGTGCATCTTTGATTAGCTTGGCTTTTTTCAGCGCATAGGTGGTGGGCTTTTGTTTGTACGACACCCCATTTTGACGGTGCTTGACCAACGGCTTGGCCACCCTTAAGGCTCCCCCCATCAACAAAGCGCGAAACATCAGACATTGGTCTTCAGCATTGAGCTGCGGGTGAAGCGGGTTCAAATCGAGCATCCGTCTTGTCAGCATGTGGCTAGCCCCAAAGTGGTAGGGTCGCTTCACAAACCACTCAGCGACCGTCCAGTTTTGTACGTCATCCATTTTTTTCACATGCATGACCTTGCCAGACAAAGTCATGTCAAAAGCGTCGGTTGCCACCAAGTCTGGGGTCATTCCTGCCCTCAACCACTCGGCAAGTGTGTCAGAACAGCGCGATGGCAATGACACATCATCACCCGCAGCGCTGAAAATAACGCTTCCGCTTGTCAACAAAAAGGCTTTGGCGTAGTTTGCACCTATGCCCGCGTTCTGCGAATTACGGTTGAGAACAATCTTTTTAGGGCCCACATAGTTTTGCGCCAAAGTCGACACAATATTCCAGGTGTTGTCCACCGATGCATCGTCAGAAACCACAATTTCTAGGTCGGCATAGTCTTGGTCTAGCAAGCTTTGCAAAGCCTCTGCCACAAACGCTTCTTGGTTGTAGGTCAGCAAAATCACAGAAGCGCTGATGTGCGACATGGCTTACACCCACTCCCACATTTGTCCGGTTTGGCGGTTCAGTGCATGCACCGTTTGGCCATAGACATTAAGCTCGTGGGCAACAGCGGTATCACGATGGCGACTACGCTCAAAGCGAGCCCTTTTTCTGCCCCACCAAGTTTGCCCCATGTAAAGCTTCATCAAACTTCGGTTGCCCAAGCTGTCCCGCTCATTCATCTTCTTTTCAAGCTTCAAAGCCTTTTGGGTGGTCATGCCGTAGTGGTGTAACCAAGCATCGCCCACAGTGCCGGTTTTGATGTTGCTTTCAAGCGCCCGCTGAAAAAAAATGCCGTCCTCGTAACCCAACAACTTGGGCACGGGCGTGAAATAACCAATCTCATCCCACACATCTTCACGAATGGCCATGCACACGGCATGTGGTGCACCCTTGCGGCAGTAGTCTTGCATTTTTTGTGTTGCTTGCTGAGCCCATTCTTCTAGGTTGTAGTCAAGTTCTCCCTCCACCATGGCGGGGCTGGCAATTTGCAACTGGTGTTGCTCAGCAGAACCCAGCAGTTTGTTGAGCCAGCCTTTGGCACACACCACATCGTTGTTCATCACCACCGTCCATTTGGACTGCAGAGCCAAAGCCCCCTGATTCCATGCTGCGCCGCAACCTAGGTTGCGGTTGTTCAATATGACCTGCCCAAAGTCTTGGTTTTGCAACCATTCGCGCGTGCCATCTGTAGAACCGTTGTCCACCGCCACAATGCGGGAAAAATCGACCTCTGCGCGAGCCAGGCTGGCTATGAACTGCTGTGTGTAATCCAGCTGGTTGTAGCAGGCAAAGGTGATGGTGTAGTCATTGGACATGTTGAATTGATTGTATTGGTAGCTCAATTTGGCATCTGAGCTGGGCGCTAAGTGAAGGCAACGATGTTTTGTGCATGGATATGTTGTGCTTTGCCCAGGCCGATTCGCGTTGGAGCTGAAACTACCCGAAGCATTTGCGACGGGTAGTTCGTTTTTCCAAAAACGCTTTTTAATGAGCGCTCGGCAAAATTTAATAATTTAATACCAACTTTTGCCCGCTTACTCATGTTCACTCAAGCTGGTTCAGCTTGGCTCCTTTGGTGCTGGGCTTGCTTGGTTTGGATGGGTTCGCCTTGGCATCGCTCGAAGAAGTTGATTTTTGCGCGCCCTCATGGGCCAATTCAACTGAGGGGTTGTCCGCCACATTGGCAGCAGATGAGCCTGCAACTCCAGCCTCGTTGCTTGGTGCTGTTGGGACAACTTGTGCCATCGAAGTGACCACCTTTGTTTCAACGCTTTCGTCAGCTGTTTGATTCGTGGGGCTCTCATCTTCGGCTTCTTTGTCAGCGCTTTGCATAACGACGACTGTACTTTGGTGGCATTCATCTGATGCTGCGACCGTGAGTGCTTCGTTTGCGCCTCCTAGAAGCTTGTCCCTGGCGTGAAGAACCGATAAAGCGTGCTCGGTTTGGCGATTCAAGCTGTTCATGAGTTTGATCATCTCGGGCTTGGCCATCAATTGCATTTGGAATTCAGCTTAGACCAGCTTAGCCGCCGCCAGGTACCGCGTTGCGTTTTCAGCCCAGTCGACATAGGCGTGATAGTCATCGCGCACTTTGGCGTCAATCGCATCCAAGCAAGTTGAGATGTGTTGCTTTTGGGTCACCCTAATCAGGATCCTCCAAAAGGTCTCACTGCTCGATTGCCTGTACAAACCGATCAATTCATACGCCTCTGGATAAGTTTGCGCGATAACCTGGTCGTCTTGCTGCAACTCGAGCGCCCTCATTTTTTTGATTTGATTAAGAGCGGTGAGGATTTTGAGGGCATTCCTTTTATCTCGACACATTTCCAAATCAAGATACCACCATGGAATCCCACGCGCATAACTGACTGCGCCGAAGAGTTTTTGCCCGAGGGCTTTGCGAGCATCTTCTGTTTGCATGATGCCCGCCATGTAATGCCGCTCAGCTGCAAAGATACGGTTTTTTCGAACCGCAGTAATGGCCAGCTCCTCAACTGCAGACAGCCCCAAAGCGTCATGCGCCTCAAAGTCTTCGATGAGTGAGCTTCGCACTGCGGCGTAGGCTTCCAAACTCTCACCAGCGATGAGTTGAGCGGTATACAAGCCTGATTTGATGGCATTTTGCGCGCTGCGCTTTTTGCCTGCGGCCGTTTTAGGGCCAGATTTTGAAATGGGTTCAACCATTTTTTTCCTTTATTCACAAAGTTTTGATACATGCGGGTTCAGGACCGTCCAAATGGAGGCCACTGCGCGAATAAAGCCAAGGAGGCTGCAACCGATGCGTTCGGCGGGGCGGCTTGAGTCAAAACAAGCGTGCAAGCTTTTTTGTACGGGTCGCTGATCCCGTTTTCAACCCCACCAAAGTGGGGTTTGGTTGCCCTGACCGTGTACTTGACTCTACGGGGTCAGCGTGACTTGATTAGGCGAGGATGGCAAAGTCACCTGGCTGAGCGGGATTATTGTATGCGCACCTCAGTTAGCCAGAATGTAGCAGTCTTTTTTGTTTCACGCAAGTTGCTCGCTCCAGAGGTTGAAATAATTGTTTTATTGCGCTGAGGGCGTGCCATTGTTACGACGTCTGAAGTTGTCACTGGTCGCTACCAAAGTTTGTGCGACAACACGTGTTCTTAGACTCCCGATTGAGCATTCACGAACCCTCGGAACTTGTCTTGTGACAGCTTTTTGTCGGTTGATATCATTCGTCATGCTCAACGAACGTATACGCGCACTCAGACTTGCTAAGGGACTTACATTGCAGCAAGTTGGTGATGTCTTTGGTATCTCCAGGGCTTCTGTTTCGGCATGGGAAAACGGTGTTGCAAAACCTGACGCGACAAAATTAGTTCGACTTGCTGAGTTACTTGAAACCTCTTTGACCGACCTTCTTTCCTCAGGAGAGAACGATAGTCAACGAGCTGATTATTCGACACATACCTCGAGCGTGCCTTTTGTGCGATGGGACTTAATTCTGAAAAGTCCATCATCTTTCAATCCCAACCAACAAGTTGCAACTACTTTTTCAATTCTCCCCAACGGGGCATTTGCAACTCGACTAATTGCACCGCCTGATTGGGGATGGCAACCAGGCCCAATACCGGCAGGAGCGCTATTAATTGTTGCTCCTTGCACTGAAGCTAGCTGGGGACACACTTACATTGCCGCCCCCAATGGTCTTCCTCTTCAGTTAGCAACTCTTACGACTGATGAATCTAAGATGAAATCCCTTAATTACACTCAAAACAACAGCAAAATTATCTTCGATACATCCAAAGTATCAATAATAGGCAGGGTGCTCGAATGGCAAGTTAGTGGCCTAATGTGATGTAAAAAGTAAATTGACATCTGTAAGTTTACTTGTTACAATTATGACCTTCACTTTTTTGAAAGGTCAAAAATGGCAAGTCCACTTGGTATAAACAGCTCACTCATTGCAGATCAAGGGCTAAATCGCTCATTTGGCCTGGGCGGCTCTGACATCGGCCCACTTCTTGGGCTGTCGCCTTACAAAACCCCATTGCAACTCTGGGCTGAGAAGGTTTCTTCGACAAGTACCCCCAACAAAGACGCCATCTATCTGCGTTTCGGTCACCATGTCGAGCCATTCATTGCCCAAGAGTATGAAAGACAAACTGGGCTCAAAACCGTCTCCCACGCCCCAACCATTTTTCACCCCGACCACGGGTTCATGTATGCGCATGTAGACAGGTTGGTTCTCGCTGATGACGAAAACCTTGCTGCAGAGGGCCAACGCATTTATGCACAAACGCTTCTCGAGTGCAAAACTGCCAGCGTGTTCAACCGCGACGAGTGGGGCGAACCCGGCAGCGACCAAGTACCCCCGAGCTATTTGGTTCAATGTGTTTGGTACATGGCCATCACACAGTGCAAGAGAGCAGACCTGGCTGTGCTGCTTGGCAACCAAGACTTTCGCATTTACCAAATCCACCGCGACGAGGAACTTGAAAATCTTGTACTCAATCACGCCAAACAGTTTTGGTTTGACCATGTTCTATCGAAAACACCCCCTGCACCCGTTACCGAAGACGACATACGAACCTTGTACCCTAAAGAAGTTGTAGGGCATGCCATTGAAGCTGACCATGAATTGCTGGCTTCCCTCAAGTGCTACAAAGCAGCGCAAGCCAAAATCGCTGAGTTGAGCGAACAGTGCGATGCCATTCGGCAAGACATTCTCAAGCGCATGGGACAAGCAGAGCAAATCACCCTCAACAGCAAAGTACTGGCAACATGGAAGTCGAGCAAGCCAGCTAAGCGCTTAGACACAAAAAACCTCGCCCTAGCTCACCCTGATCTGGTCGAGCAGTTCACGATGCACGGCGCAATTTCACGCCGCTTTGTTGTGAAGGAGTTGGCATGAAGAGAAAAACAACTCGAGCCCATGGGTCTGCGCGAGTGCCCGATTTGATCGAGCGCGCCGTTGCGCGCTCAGGTCTTACAAAAGAATCGTTTGTTAAGACCATCACTCAAACTGCATTCGATGGCATAACGGCTTGGACGCAAGCAGACCTTGAGCGAGTTCTAATCGCCGCTGAAAACTATCAGCTCAACCCTTTGAACAGGGAAATATTTGCCATCTCACAGTCGATCGAACCACTTCAGCCTGTGCTGCTCGTTGTGGGTGTTGACGGCTGGAGCAAGATTTTGAATGCGCATCCGCAATTTGATGGTGTCCAGTTCGTTGAATCAAGCGATCAACCTGAAAATGTGCCGCTTTGGATAGAGTGCACCATCCACCGCAAAGACAGAAGTGTTCCTGTATCAGTCAAGGAATATTTTCAAGAGGTGCGTGGTGAACACATCTCCTGGCTGACGCACCCCAGGCGCATGCTGCGCCACAAGGCCTTGACCCAATGCGCGCGCCTTGCGTTTAGCCTCTCGGGCATCTACGACAACGATGAGGCACAGAGGATCCAGTCGGCAAAGAATTTATCTTTGACCAAGCGACAAGCCATAAAACCGAGTAACAAAGAGCTCATCAAGGTCGCGCTGGCCAAAGTTTGAGCTCTTGCCGCTATGCCATTTGATGACCTTTTAGCTCCCCTATTCGCCAAAGTGCAACTTTTCGATGGGCTGACCCGAGCTGAATTTGGCCCCCCCCTTAAAAGGCACCATACGGGTGCTCAAAAGGCACAGATCTGCCGCGGAATTAGGGGGGGGGTGGCGAAGACCTGTTGTAAAGTGACAACAGTGAACTTTTGCAGGATTCAGGTTTCTTTCATTTTTGGCAATACCCCACTAAAGGGTGTATCATTACATCTGATTCGATAAGCGTGCGCCTTTTGCACACTTCGGTATCTTCATTTTTCAACAGAATTCAAAGGAATTTCCATGAAGCGTAGACTCTTAGGCGCAGCTTTACTCGGTTTGTCAGCAGCTGTTTTGGTTGCTTGCGGTGGCGGCGGTGGTTCGCCTGCTGCTGCATCGATCACAGTCACACCTGCTAAAGGTGCTATCTACGCAGCTGATGTGACTGTTTATCAATCCAACGGCACAACAACTGCCGGTACCAGCACAACTGCTGCTAAAACTGCAACTACCGCAGGAACCTCCTCTGTCAGCATTGGCTCATACACCGGCATTACCATCGTGCAGGTTAAGGGCAATGCAAACGCAACTTACTTCGACGAAGCAAACCCAAGCGCTGACGCTGCTTTCGGAACGGCTGCCGTTTTGGTTTCTGCTGTTCCCTCTGGCGCAACAACCGCTGGCGTGACACCTTTGACATCTATGGCCGCACGCTTGTCAGGAATTGACACAGCTGCATTGGGTACAGCCAATGCAGTGCCTGCTGGTCTCACAGCCGACACCATCACCGAAGGTGGTGCCCGCCTCTTGCTGGCCTTGGGTTTGCCCTCTGACTTCAACATCTTTGCTCCCCCAGCTGTGATTAAAACCACTGCAGACATTGCGAACGCTGATGCAAACGCAGCTTTGATTGCGAAGATTGGTGCTACTGCTGGCTCAGGCGGTGCTTTGGCCTACTTCAAAACATTGATCGATGCCACCCCGAAGGCAACCGTTGCTTCTGACGGTAAAACAACGATTGATAGCACACAAGCCAATGCTTTCCAAACAGCTTTCACAACCTTCAAGGCTGCAGTGGACACACAATCAGCCACCTTGGGCGTGACAACTGTTGCGTCTAAGTGGAACCCAACTGCCTCAGAACTGGCAACAGCTGTGACTGCACTCAAAGCAGCCGTTGCAGCAGGTACTGTTACCAAAGCCTCTGGCTCTGGCTCTGGCTCTGGTTCTGGCTCTGGTTCTGGTTCTGGCTCTGGTAGCAACTAATCAGTTAATTCATACTTAGCCTTGCAAAAGGGGCTCTTCGGAGCCCCTTTTTTTCTTGATGTTCATCTCTCCCTGTTTTCAATGAAAAAGCCTCTTTTCCAAAGTATGCAACGCAGAGTTTTTTTCATTGCAAGCGGTATAAGCCTACATTTGCTCGCCACACCTTATGCACAAGCTCAGTTGGCACCACCAGGCTACACGGGCGCCATCAACACACCAACAGCCGATGTACTTGGCTACGGTCAGTTGGTTGGCAGCATGTCAAACACCATTCCTGAACGCGGCCGCGCCTTCCCAGGAATTGGCTGGTTTGGCGGCTCGAACCTGGGCTTTGGCATTGCCTCTGGCGTAGAAGCTGTGGGCCGGCTCACATATGACGGCAACGCTTGGTGCGACCAATACGACAGCACTTGCCAAACCACCACACG
>JACCEB011603578.1_pt1 | contig 11820 bp, 9 predicted proteins | sample 7454761 | NCBI WGS metagenome assembly JACCEB01 (sample SAMN15323454, study PRJNA562643) | freshwater metagenome | isolation source: river surface water | place: USA:Blue River Watershed | collected 2017-08-18 | reverse complement strand
CGTGTTGCTTCTTGCTGACTTTCAAACTGTCCACCGTATTGCAAGAAGTAGTTGTTTGGTAATTCAACTTTGCCTTGAACTTTAGCTTTGATCTCCGAAACAATACTATTCAAGTCTCTATCATGAGCATTAGCTTGGATAATAATCCTACGTTGAGCATTTTCACGGTTGATGATGTTAGGGCCAGTCGATTCAAAAACGTCAGCGACATCCTTAATCCGAACCTGAGCACCATCCGGCATAACTTTGATCAGAGTATTTTGAATCATTTCTAAATCCGCACGAGATTCATCATCAAATCTCATGAAAACGTTGAAAATCCTTTGATCGTCAATAATCTGTCCTACCGCTTCACCGTTAAGTGCAAGCTCCAACATATTGGCAAGTTCACCAGATACAATACCGAATTTCGCAGCTTCTTCTCTCAGAAGTTGAATCTTTACCTGTGGGATAAGAACCTGCTGCTCTACTTGTAAATCCACAAGACCTGGAACATCTTTAATAGCATTTTGAATCTCAAATGCTTTTGCCCGCAATACTTTTAAGTCCGTCCCAAATAACTTAATCGCAATTTGTGCTCTGACACCTGATAAAAGGTGATCAAGTCTGTGTGAGATAGGTTGACCAACACCGACATAAGCCCCTAGGGGTTCAAGTTTTTCTCGAATTTCGTTTAGGACTACTTCACGTGGTCTTCCTGTAGACTTGAAATCCACATCAATTTCACTATTATTCACGCCTTCTGCGTGTTCATCCATCTCTGCTCGGCCTGTTCTTCTAGATACAGACTTAACTTCAGGTATTTCTAAAATAATTTTCTCGGCTCTTGTCCCCAACTCACCAGAGTCAGGCAAGGAAATTCCCGGTTGTGCGATGATAGAAATCATTGCAGTTCCTTCATTAAATTTCGGAAGGAAGTCTTTGCCCATAAAGGGAACCAAGGCCAATGAAGATAAGAACAATAACGCGAGAACTCCCACAACCTTCTTTGGATGCTCAAGCGACCATTCCAACAGCTTTCCATCCTTCTGCTTGAGCCATGTCACAAATTTTGTGTCTTTGTGTTCGATCATTTTCCCTTTCGTCAAAAGGTATGAACACATCACAGGCGTTACAGTCAATGAAACAAGGAGTGAGGCAATGAGTGAAATGATGTAGGCGATCCCTAAAGGGATAAAAAGTCTTCCTTCAAGGCCGGAGAGGTTGAATAAAGGAATAAACACAAGAACTACAATCACAGTTGCAATAACGATGGAGTTCCTAACTTCACTCGAAGCATTGTAGATAACTTGTAGAGGAGGAAGAGGATTTGGCAATTCTTTGTTTTCTTTTAATCTTCTGTAGACGTTTTCAACATCCACAATTGCATCATCTACCAGCTCTCCAATTGCTACGGCCAATCCCCCAAGAGTCATTGTATTCACGCTGATTCCAAAGAGCTTGAAAACGATTGCCGTTATAACTAAGGAAAGAGGAATTGCCGTTAAAGTGATCGCTGTTGTTCTAAAATTCGCGAGGAAAATAAATAGGATGATAACGACTAGGATTGTTCCATCTCTCAAAGCTTCCTTTACATTTTCAATTGCGGAGTCAATGAAGTGGGCTTGCTTGAACAGGTCTTTTTCAAGCTTCACGCCTTTTGGAAAGTTTTTTTCAAGTTCAAGTAATGCTTGATCAATTTTTTCCGTGAGTTCCAGAGTATTAGCACCGGGCTGCTTATGAATACTCATAAGAACGGCTTTACTTCCGTTAATGCTAGAATCCCCTCTCTTTATGGCCGGACCAATTTTTACCTCAGCAATATCCTTCACAAGTACCGGCTTACCAAAATGAACTCCAACTACCGATCCCTCAATTTCTTCAATGGATTTTGTAGTACCTAAATTCCTGATAAGAAATTCCTGGCTGTCCTTGTTGATAAAACCACCAGTAGTGTTAACTGAAATAGAGGAAAGATGTGTTTCAACATCTTCCAGAGTTAGTCTGTATTTTTGTAGTTTTTGAGCAGATATAAGAATTTGAAACTGCTTAACCCCACCACCCATGGGAATAATCTGAGCTACCCCCGGAATGCTCAACAATCTGGGCCTAAGAACCCAGTCAGCAATAGTTCTTAATTCAATTGGAGACACGCTCTCGTCAGGTGAAATGAGACCCACAAGCTGAATCTCACCCATGATTGAAGCGATAGGCCCCATGGTAGCAACAGCACTTCGTGGTAACTTTTCCCTTATGAGAGATAATTTTTCACCAACCAACTGACGGTTACGATAAATATCCGTTCCCCAATCGAATTCTACATAAACAACCGATAACCCAATACCTGAAGTGGAACGAACCCTGGTAACGCCGGGAAGGCCATTTAAAGCTGTTTCAAGGGGCAGACTGACGAAGGTCTCGATTTCTTCCGGGGCCATGCCATTAGATTCGGTCAAAATGGTTACGGTAGGCTTATTCAAGTCCGGAAAAACGTCTACTGGAAGGTTTTTAAGAACATAAAACCCATATGCAGTAACAAGGGCAGTAATAGCTGTAACCAGCATACGGTGACGCAAGGCGTACCGAATCATTAAATCCAACATATCAGCAACTCTTTAGCTAAATAGTTAACACTGAAGGAACGAGAAAAAGAGGATGCTAGACGAGTGGTGGCTTAATGATTTCTAAGAAAGTAGTATTTGAAACTTGGATATGAGCAGGAAAGCTAAGAGCGGTATAAAATTCTGTACCAATACAAATTGGTTTCAAGGTTAAGAGATAAACATGAACGTGCCCCTGGTGGCAGCAGTCATGATCAGCGCAATGCTGGTCATTTGTGTCTGTATGTTCAGAATGGTCTTCGTGGGAAACGTGATCGGCGCTTACAGAGTCAGAAGTAGGAAGATCAATATGAGAACTATCTGCAACGACGGTTGCAGATACATTGAAGATGAACAGAATTAAGACCGTAAGATATTTGAGATTCATCAGGCATTATTAAACCATAACGGCCTAAAACATTCAACCATGTTGAAAAATTAGAAGCTTATAATTAAATCAACACATCACAATAAAAAAAGATCTAATAAATTCGACACCTTAGCGGTTGCACTGGTAAAAATCATCTGCATATTATTCTTGAGCAACCATTGTCATGGGACCAAGACATAATTCTCTTTCTTCACCTCGAACTTTAAAAAGTAATTTCGTGAGCGGTTTATCGGGTGGAAACCCAACATGAGAAGCATCTGGCATTAGAATCTCAACGGATGTTTCATCACCAGTTACATCATAAGGGCCAACACTCACTTCACCGAAAGCCATTGGGGCCAATGCAGAACCTGATGAATAGCTAAATCCTTTCGATGTTGCAATAAAGGCATAAGGTTGATTTTCTATTACGTTCCCAACGTCTTTATCAATTTTTAAATATGATGAAGGTCTTTGAAACTTAAACTCATTATTATCAACTAAAATCTCATGCTGCTTATAACTGAGATTCATCTTCGTAATTCTTAGAATGTTAGGGTGATCAATCTCAATTACCAATTCTAAAGCGCTTACCTTGCTCCGAATTTCAAGGGTATTTCCACTGGCGATTATGTCAAAGTTTCTAGCGTTACCATTCCAAACATTCTTGTAAATTGAGGCAATACGATTCCCATATTGATCATAAAAGATACCAGATAGTTCAGGAGGCATTCCAGGAACTGAAGGAGGATCAATTTTTAATAAATCAGTATCTAAGATTCTCAACACCACGTTTGTGTTGATGATTTTTTGATTAAGGATTTCAATTGTAAAAGGCGAAGCTGATACATCCATGTGGAGAGTCGATACTCCTACCTTTTTGCAATAAGGATTTTTATCATCAGCTGCGATTTTAGCAGAAGACCAGAACCCTCGCGTCTTATTCCCATGACAGGTCGGGCACAAAAGAGTTATCCCTAAGGGATCATGCTTTTTAGCATCATGGAATTCGGGATTGTAATGTTCATAGTCGTAAATAGCATTTCCACATACAACACAACCAAACCCACATCTCTGTCTTATCTCCAAACTTATCTTGTTAGGGATATGTCTACTTAAACCATGTTTATTTTTACGATTGGCCATTATCACTCTCTACTTGCCGGTGGCAGGAAATAATACGAATTAACTGCTCTGGGTAACCGTTCAGCGTCCTTTCACGAACAACGAAAACGAGTCTCCAAGGTTTACCTTCAGAATCAATTATAAGGATTTGCTGCCTTTCTTCCACAACTTCCCCATTTTCATTTTTTTGTGGTTTGGCTTCAGACTGGATAGTCCCCTCATATTGCTTGGCAAACAAATCAACAGCTTCATCAAATGAGAGTTCATGCTTAGTTTTATTTATCTCAGATTTTGGATCATGCCACTCAAAGGAAAACCATACAAACTCGCCAGGCTCAACCTCAAACTTTCTTCTAAGATAATCCATTATATTCCTATTTTTTTCATGGTATCCATAAAATTGCCCTTACTCAAAATATCCTTAATAAAGGGATAACTACTCTTATCGATTGAAGGGTTCCCTGTATGAAGATACACTTGTTTCATACCCAAATCGCTTAACTTGCGAGCGACATCAGCCCCATTTGCGCTATCGGAAAGGTTAAAATCAAGAAGAAAAATCGTATTAAGATCATAGGATTTCGAACGATCAAGAAAGGTACCGACCTCCGTGAATACCTCGGCCTGGTGACCATATCTCTCTATGATCTTCTTATAGCGATATAAGAGACTCGTATTGTCATCGAGAATGACGATCTTTGGTTTATCGTACGTGGGAATCTCAATTGTAAATGTGGTAGATCGATTTGATTTCATTTTCGTTTCAAAGTGAATCTTCCCACCCCAAGAATCTAATATCATTTTTACAAAAGACAATCCCTGCCCAGAACCTAATTGTTTTGTTGTAAAGCCTTTCTCAAATATCCTCTTTTGAGCTTCTTCACTTAATCCATCAGCATTATCCGTAACTGAAATCAAAACAGAACCGTTCGTTTCAGTGAAATTGATTTGAATATCACTCATCCCTTCAGAATTTGGAGCTGTAACTGCATTCTCAACTAAATTCGATAAAACTCTATAAAATGTGTTCTCATCGACTTTAATTTTATGTCCAAACTGTGCAGTAAAAGAGCTTCTAATTACAACGGCAGGAGAATGTTTCTTATACTTAATTTTTTGCTGTTCCACGAAGTCCGTGAAAAGGCTTAAAGCGTTCAACGGTGTCTCTCTAACAGTCGTAACAATGCCTTCTTTATGGTGAGAAAGATTTCCGAAGGCTTCTCTAATGTTATGAAGTGTTTTTCTCATCTCATTAGCTTTCTGCTGATCTTCGAGTTCGTAGATAGACAGATCAAGTAATGCGATTTCACTTTTCGTATCATGAATAATTTGGCGGATAATGTCGGTCGATACCTTTTCCTTTTCAAGAGCAATCATTTTCTTATAATAAGGGACTAAAATGAACTTCCTAGAAAGAAGTGCCCATATTCCCCAAAACACGATTACTACAAAAAATACTGGCAGGAAATTTCTAAGAGCAAACATCCATACTGACCCAGTAAAGAATTGAAATTTATCTTCCACAAGAACAACCATTTCACCTAAAGGAGCCGTTCCTAGCTTAAGATCACTTGAATAATATGAAAGGCCATCAACATTCTGCGGATCTTTTCGACAAGGTATTTCATCCCCTGCCTGGTTTTTACCTAACAAACATTTCTTTTCGTTGTTATAAAGATACAATTCAAATCGAGGTGAACCAAACTTCTGTAAGCTGTTTGATACCCTAATAAAAATAGATTCATAGCTACTCGTAAAGAACTCTTCAACTATATAACGGTGATCTGAGTTCAAGCTTTGCTGGATCTGGATGGAACTGATGTTTGCCCGAATCTTTTCTTTTTCAATAAATGAATGAGATAAGTAGTAAGCCCCAATGCTTAAAGCAAGAATGATAACTGCCAACGAGCCATAAAAGAATTTCCCTAAAGGTCTGTGTAGTTCATTTACTTTAGATTGTTCCATAAAACCCGATACCTTGTTTATCAATTCGATAGATTATAACTTCTTGATTTGGAGTATTGTTTTCATCAAACGTAAAATTATCAGTAGTGACTAAATTCTTGCCCTTATAGTTTTTAAGAGCATTTTTAAGCTTTTCACCATTGGGTGAGCCATTAATTGACATAAAACTCTGAACTAAAACTGTGGTTGTGTCATAAGTAACTGCTGCCCATGGATTTGCAGGCTCGCTGAATTGTTCCTGGAACTTCTTTTTGAAAGCGAGGTTGGATGGGCTTGTACTTTCTCCATTCCAGTAAACATTCCGAAGTCCAACAAAACTTGAGTTCTGCTTTTCATTTTTGACAATTTGCTTTTGAACCGCCTCATTAAGACCCCAACCATCCGAACCTAGATAGACTGGTATAAAAGCGCTATTCACCGCTTGCGACTGAAATCTCAGAAGGTCACTTTGAAAGCTTAAAAGTATTAAGTGACTCACTCCTTGATCCTTAAAAAACTTAATTTCGCTAGCAAAGTCTTGCTGATTGCGAATAATTCGTTTTTCTACAACTTTTGGCCGTTGAGATTGGTTAGTTGATGAGTTTTCGATCAGCTCATTGATCTTATTTAAAAATCTCTTACTAAGGTAGTCGGAGTATGGATAAGAAACATTATGTAATACACCAATGGATAATGGTTTAAGTTGTGAGAAGACAAGTTGAGCCATTTTATCAGCGACCTTGTCGTCTGAAATACAAGTCCGGAAAACAAACGGACGTCCGGCTGTGACCTTTGGATTTGTACTTGTTGGCGTAATTAAAACAACATTCTTATCTTTTACCGATTCAGCAATCGCCATTGCTTCATCACTATTCTCTCCTCCGATAATAACGAAATGCCCATCTTTAACTGCATTTTGAGCAGCCTCAATGACTGTGCTTAGTTTTTCATTATGAGAGTATCTTTTGAGGTTGATCTTTATCTTTCCATCCTTTTCAAAAACTTTTTTCGCAAATTCTACCCCTTTATCCAAAAATCGCGTCGTTCCATTGAATTTATCCTCGTATCTGAATATTAGTGCAACATTTAGTTCTTTAGGAGCCGCGAAAGAGATTGAAGTGAACATCAAAAGAAAGATGGCTGCAACTGTAGGGACTTTTACTAATTTAAACTTAAAGACTCCGTAGCCTAAGCTCAGAATAACCAAAGGATACAAAAGCTTTTCTTTAGACGTTGCTAATGAAAAGACAAGAACTAGCAAAGTTATAAATGCCATCAACTTTTTAGAGTTCGATTTAGAAACCTTTAAAAATGAGATGGTACACAGAACATAGATGACAACGAAATTTGAACTTACCATGACAAGCCCAGTTTCTAAAAACTCGGGGAAGATCATCGATAGGACTAGAGTCAAAGAAAAGAGCCCACCTAGCAAATAAAATGGTCTGTTACCTATTTTAAGTCCGTTTGGTAAATGTCCTTTCTCTGATGAGACCCTAATCATAGCCGATAAGCCACGAATCCAGCTATTGAAGTTCGTCTTTAAAGCAAAGAAAGCTAAAGCGACTATAATCAAGCCTGAGAAAGCTTTTGGTTCAATCACTTGAGAAAGCTGGAATAATCCCATTACTGTTTGAACACCTTCATAAGGAATGATTGCCGCATAATTGGCAGTGATCCCAAGATAAAGTACACCGCATACAAATAAGGCGATCAACATGGAGAAAAGAAAATCGCGTTTAGGGTCTTTAAAATCTTGAGTCATGAAAGTGAGATTTTCAAATCCAGCAAAGGCCCAAAAAGCCATAGTTATTCCTGAGAAAGTTTGGGACCAGTTAAAATCAGGAATAATCTTGCTGTAATGCCCCTGAGCTACGGGCGTTGTGAGTGCAAAAAGCAGAACACCAATCACGAAGAAAGCAACAGAAACAAAATTCTGAACTTTCTCTCCTAGATTTCTGCCTAAAAGATTTGAAAAGATACCAAAGAATAGAAGATAGAAAGCTACAATATATTCAATCCCATTAAATGCTAAGTAGTCTTGAACAAACTTCCCGACAATTAAAGCCGATGATGGCATACCAATGGATACAGTTGAGAGCATAAGGATTGGGAAGCAAGCACCTAGATTTTTCCCTAACCCGAGTTCTATAAACCCTTTAATACCTTCATTGCTATTAGAAACTTTAGATAAGTCATAGAACATGATAAGAAGTGGTACACAAAGAACAGTCGCAAGAAGCCAGGATAGAAATACGTTACTTCCACTGAGCTTATAAGTCAGGGAAGGAAGAAATAAAATGCCTGACCCAATAATTGATCCTATGGCATAAGTTGTTCCGCTAAATAATCCTAGCTTCCCTTCGCTCATATCATGGCCTCTTTATCTATGACAGAAGCGATCCCAGACCAATACATTTTCCAGAAAAGTACAGCTTCATCAAAGCCTTGAACAAATTCTGCCTTTTCTCTATCAGAAGGACAGAAACGAAGAAAGTTAGCAACGTTTAGCCTTATATGCTCGGATTCAACAATCTTGTGAATTCTGAAAAAAGATGATTTTTCGACAATCTCGCCGCTCTGGCTGTCGAATGATAAAGCGTCATATATAGTCTTGATATTCTCTTCAGCATCAATTTCAAGACCCAATAGAATGCCCAGGACTTGAGAATCACTTTGAGCGTTACTCATAATTTTCTGCAAATAATCAAAAGAAACGTAAGGTAGATACTTTCTTACTAGTTCTTCACGACGACTATCAGATGTACCAATTCCTGTTAAACAATCAAGAAAAAGATCAGAATGAACCATGCGGTGGCTTCTGCTTCCTAACTCCTCAAAAATGACCTGAACGATATAATGCCTCATGAGATTATTGCTTACTTTATAAGCGGCCATGCTCATGACCTGAGGAGCAAGTGCAGAAAAATGGTGCCAGAAAGTTCCAACAATCTCAGCATTTAATTTAGATTGATTTTTCAATCTGTTCCAAGTTTCTTGGAAGATGCCATTAATATTTGCTCGTTGATAAAAAGAATCCGTCCATGAAATAACTTCTGATGATTCAGAGTCATACACTTTCTCAAAAACTCGGTCGCTTCTAACGATCATCTCTAAATTTTGTAACATCTCGTGATGTTGAGCTTCATTTAATGCTGTCATAACTACCTGTATGGTGAAAATTGTGGTCTTACTGTAATCTCTGTTGGACAAGCCGTAGCCGGAAGTTTGACTGCCCACAAGACGGCACTTGCTATATCATCAGGCTGAATCATTTTTTCAGGAATTATCTTATCTTCTCGCCCCAATTCCGTATTTACGAAACCTGGAAAGAGACAAGTAACCTTAATTCCTTTTTCTCTAACACTGTCAAAAAGACAATTTGAGTATGCCCGTAAAGCATATTTCGTTGCTGTATAGATCTCGCCGCCCTTATAGGTCATAAGTCCAGCAATTGAAGAGATATTGATGATGGCACCACCATCAGTCGCAATAGACGGCAAAATTCTATTAGTGAGGTGATAAATCGAACGAAAATTCAGATCTAAAGCGTAGTCCCAATCTTTGGTATCGCTTTCATAAGGATTACCATTCACGTATGTGCCGGCATTGTTTACGAGAATGTGAACTGTTGAAAAAGCATCAAGAATATCTTTTACTAAATGAGGTATATTCTCGATTTGGGTTAGGTCAAAAGGTAAAATTTTAGTCTTCCCACCTAATCTTTCGCATTCAGCGGCTACTTTTTCGAGTTTATCTCCATTCCTACCGATGAGAATTAACTGTGCACCTTCTTTGGCTAAACTGAAGGCGATGCTTTCACCAATTCCCTGACTAGCTCCAGTAACAACAGCCACCTTATTTAGTAGATTCATTTACTTCTTCCTTGTTAAACTCTTTAGTCATCTCTTCGAAAAATGTTCCAAACTTGAGGAGGCTCTTTTTCACATCTAAAATGTCGTCCACCGATGGCTTTTGACCTTCTTTCATATCAAACACGATACAATTAAAGCACGTATTGATTTGATCCAATTCACCCTTCAGATCATGTATTAAGCTTCTTTTTTCTTTTGTCATTGTCTTACCTCAGTCATCCCCTGCTCTTTATAATGAGCGACGAGTGTTTTACGAGAAACTGAATAGGCTTTCGAAATTAACGTTTTATTACCGTTATATTCCAAGTAGGCATATTCATAAAACTCTTCTTTTAAGCGATCTACTAGGGCAGAAAAACTTTTCTGCCCTTTAATAAATTGTAGTTGTTCCTGAGAAAGTAATCCTTGATGAGTATTAGAAACTACAGATTCATTTTTAACTATATGAGCTTCAAGATTCTCTTTTTTTACAATTCCATTTTTTACGTCAGATAACCGATAGATAGTCTTTTGCAACTCTCTGACGTTCCCCGGCCATGAATAATTCATTAAAATGTCTTTTACTTCACTTGTGAAATAAACACTTCTTGGGGCATTGTTGGTAAAATGATCAATCAGAAGCTTTAAGTCATGCTTCCTATCTCTTATTGGTTTAATATGGATGGTTTTACCTTTAATACGGTTATAGAAATCGGGTCTGATCTTTCCTTGGGCAACAAGCTCTTCTAAGTTTTTTAAAGTCGCAGTAACAAGCAAAAATTTTGAGACCATCTTCTTAACACCGCCCACTCGGGTATATTCAAATTCATCAATTGTTTTAAGGATGGTTCCCTGTGACTGTAAAGGGATGTCACCAATTTCATCAAGGAAAAGGATACCGCCGTTTGCTAATTCTATCTTTCCGATCTTTAACTTATCAGCACCCGTGAATGCACCTTTTTCATGTCCAAATAATTCAGATTTTAAAATTTCATCATTGAGGCCCGCACAGTTTAGTTCTACTAACTCGCCCTTTAGACCTAAAAGATGCTTTAGACATTTTCCAAGTTGGGTTTTCCCAACTCCCGATTCTCCACCGATGAAAATGGGTTCTAGTGGAGCATAGGTATCACATACATTTTCTAAGGCTGTTATCAGATCATTATCTTTAGTCAGGTAAGTGGTTTTAGTAAGACGAGAAACATTGTTCTTCATTTCACGTCTATTAGTGACCTTCTTGATAAAAAACTCTAAATGTGTTCTCAGATTACTTTTTTTCACAAAATCATCCACGCCGTTTTCGTAGGCCTCCCGTATCAGCTCCTCATCGTTTTCAAAATGAGTCATCGCTATCACGTGGCCTATTCCTTTTTGCTTGGCCAATTTAGCAATCTTAGGGCCAACAACTTCATACCCGATTTTCAAATCAAGGATCGCGCAATCAAATCGATAATTATCCAAAAGACTTTTGGCGTTTTCAAACGTCGTAGAAACAAATGGTTTTCCGTACTTAGATAATTCCTTTGAAAGGAATGCTGAAAAGCTGCTGTCGTCTTCTACAATTAAAAAATTCACCTTTAGCCTCTCCATGAGAAAATAAAAATAGTTTTGTCCCATAGCATAAGTCGTAACCTTTGGGAATAGCTACTGTGTAACAAGGTAACACTTTTGGATGTGCAATTTTTGGTTTTAAAGACCCCTATTGACCACTCTAACTATTTAGAATTTAAAACTTAAGACTCAACAAGCTCATACCACAAAAATCACTTGGCACAACGGTTGTAAACATCCCCTCGCCGCAGACATCAATGGCAGGGAGAAATTATGAACCATTTGGACTTTTGTGAAGTTGTATCCATCGAATCCTTGAAAGCGCGTAGTGAACTTATAAAACAATCAGCCTTTAACTATTTTGATCTTCAAAATAATCAAAAAGCTGAAGAAAAAT
>JACCEB010857837.1_pt1 | contig 11820 bp, 12 predicted proteins | sample 7454761 | NCBI WGS metagenome assembly JACCEB01 (sample SAMN15323454, study PRJNA562643) | freshwater metagenome | isolation source: river surface water | place: USA:Blue River Watershed | collected 2017-08-18 | reverse complement strand
GATGACCGAGCGGAGTTCACGAGTGGAGCGAACGAAGTGAGTGAAAGGAGTGAACGACGCGAGACGAGAAAATTGAAATCATATTTCGGTATTTGTTCCTATGGTATCATCTCCTTGGCTCACTTATTCGCTCGTTCATTTATTACTACAAATGGATAATCTATCTCTCGTTCAATCGTTCCCGACATTATACGCAATTGACAAAAATGGCAAAATAAAAGTATGGACGGCCGCGGTTCTTCAGCCTGCAGCAGCGGATGCTGGGTATGCGACCTCGCGGATTACCCACGGATATATCAACGGAAAACAGCAAGTGACGTTGCGCGATTATACCTCCGGTAAAAATATCGGTCGGTCTAATGAAACAACGCCTCTCGCACAGTGTATCTCGGAGACTCAGCGCAAGTGGACCGACAAGAAGGAGAAGGAGGCATATTCAGAGACGAAACCGGCGGATTATGGTGAAGGGTATGGCGATATTTCTGGGGGGTGGTGTGCCGACGACGACGACGACGCTGTGGCGGCGGCGGACGCTGGACCTTTTCTCCCGATGCTCGCCCAGACATTTAATCCTGCTGACGCAATCATTACTGGCGCTGGTGCCGCCGCCTCCGGCAGTAAAAAGAAGAAAGTCATTACATTCCCGTGCTTCGTCCAACCAAAGTTGGATGGATTACGGTGTGTATCGTATGCGACACACCTACCTGGCAGTAACGACGCTGGGCCCACGGTGGCCCTTCAATCGCGCACCGGCGCCTTCTTCACTGGACTCCCCCATATCGCTGCAGCGCTTCGGCCTTATCTCTCGCAACACCCTTCGGTCGTCATTGACGGCGAGTTGTATACGGACCAAATGCCGTTTGAAGAACTTGCTGGACTCATCAAAAAGAAGAAAATAACAGATTCCGACGCGGAACGACTTAAAAAAGTCAAATATCACGTATATGACATCTATGACAGAATGAACGAGAATATGCCGTATTCAGAGAGACTCGGCGTTCTTGCCGCTGCGGTCCGTCGGTGTGGGTGTGTCGCAAACGACGCGTTCCATAGTGGTGGAATGCCCGCGAACCGAGTCCTGCGAAGCGACACGGAGGCAGCGACCGTGGTCGTCCTTGTCCGCACTGAGAAAGTGGCGGTGCTCGGGGATTTCCGGAGGTTGTTCGCGGAGTTTGTGGAGGCGGGGTATGAGGGCATTATGCTGCGAAACGCAGCGGGTGTCTATCGTGCGAATTACCGCAGTAATGACCTACAGAAGTATAAGGAGTTTATGGAGGACGAATACCGGATTATTGATTTCAAGGAGGGGGAGGGGCGTGATGCTGGCGCGGTGATTTGGGTGTGCGAGACGGCCGATAGGAAGGAGTTCACTGTTCGGCCTCGTGGTACGATGGAACAACGACGAGAGTGGTTCAATGATGGGGAGTCATATATTGGTAAGAACTTGACGGTGGTGTATCAGGAACTGACGGAGGAAGGTAAGCCGAGATTCCCCGTAGGGAAAGCGTTGAGGATTGGGTATTGAGGGGGTGGGGTGTGGTTGATGGGTATGTTCCAATGAACGACCAGAACATTCAATGAAACATCCACATTGAGGAATCATCCACGATATAATGAAAAAAACGGCCTTCAAAAGTTTTTTACAGATCGTCAATTTCGACATGCCCCCCCCTTGTGCATTTTTCCCAAATGAGTAGCTTTTAAAACAAGAAAAGTTAGAATTCCCTTAAAAACAATAAAAATCACTTAAAATAACAATACACACTCATTATGCTCTCATTTTTATATATTCCGTTACATTTTCTTTCATCGCTCTGTCCCAAACCTCCCAGCGCCACCCCGCGTTCAACCCCCCGCCTTATTTACGAGGGGTAATCTAGGAAACTCTAGCGAACCTTCAGGAAATGTCAGCGAACCCCCCGCAGAATTACCTCTTCCGTTGTGATAATTGCCAGTTCATAACCAGTAACAAACGCGACTACCGTCGGCATATTGCGTCGGCCAAGCACGCCAAGCGAACCGGAGCGAACGCCTATGCTCTCATTTTACCCCCCAGCGAACCAAATACCCAAGAGCATTTAGGTGATATTTTACCACATTTACCCGATTTTTACCCTACAGGAGACCAACCCGGCCAACCCGGCCAACTCGCTTTCATATTTGAAAAGCAGGTTTATAAAAGCTGTGAAAATTGCGGTCATAAGTATCAAAGCAAGAGCGGATTATGGAAGCATCGTAAAACGTGTGATGGAGTTCCCGTGTCAACAACTCCGCCCTCTCCTCCTGTAGCACCATCCTCCGCTACGACCGACAATGACTTTAAATCAATGATGATGGATATGTTGAAAAACAACCAAGAGTTTCAGCATAAAGTCTTTGAAATGATGTGTAGCCAACAATCTCTCGCCGTCAACGCCGCCGCCACGGCAGCAGCCGCCGCATCCGCTGCCGCCACCGCCGCGGCCACTTCTGCGAATTACACCAATAGCAATAATTATAACGGAACAACGAACAGTCATAATAATAATAATAATACATTCAATCTCCAGTTATTCTTGAACGAGCAATGTAAAGACGCGATGAATATCAGCGATTTTGCGAGTTCCATTACATTAAATGTCAGCGACCTGGACGATTTCGGGCGGGTGGGGTATGTGGAGGGGATGTCAAACCTCTTTATTAATACATTGAAAGAAACAGATGTATGTAAACGCCCGATACATTGTAGCGATGCGCGCCGAGAGACGCTTTATGTGAAGGATGCGGATAAGTGGGAGCGTGAAGGTCCGGAGAATACGACAATCACGAATGCGGTGCGGGTGGTAGAGCATAAGAATATCGTCCTTGTGAATGAATGGGCGAAACAGAATCCAAGGTGTGAGGACAGCACAACGGCGGAGAACGCGCAGTATATCAAAATGTCGCGCGCGGTGCTGGACGGGGATGATAGGAATATCGCCAAGGTGATAAAGCGGGTGGCGAAGGCGGTGGTCATTGAGAAGGGGCCGCCTTAATGGAGGCGGAGCGGTAGCGGAGCCGGATGGAGCCGGAGCGATAGCGAAGGCTTAATAATGCTTGCTTGAATACTTACGGCGGTGTTGGCGATGGGTGCGCTTGGCGCCGCCACCGCCTTTGACCTTGCTGAATAATGCGGTCCAACCTTTGGGGCCGAAAATGGTGCGGGTATTTTCAAGGATGTTTATCATTTGTTTGATGGCATTACTAAAAGTTGTTAAGGCTTTCCCTTGAATATTACCAGCAACACCAGCAGGAATAGCCAGATCGCCCACGGTCGCATACGTAGTTCCCAATGCTCCCGTCACCGGTGTCCGCGCAAGTATTCCTACCGGTATGTTATTTGCGGCGTAGGCTAATGATTGTAATGTATCCAAATCAATCATTTGAGTAGTGGCAGCTGCTCCAGTACCGTCCAGCCATAAACTATTATTAGACGGTCCTGATCCATTGTTGCCGTTGCTGTATAATCCCGACTGGCTGTGTAACCCGTGATTGGCTTTAGGAACCGATTGATTGTCCTCAATCCCCGCGGCATCCGTTCGATTGGCGCTGTTGCATAAATACGCAATAACATTTAATACTTCTGTAATATTACTATTAGCGTTAATTACAGTATCTGTGCTCATGGCGGGAACTTCAACCTTTAACATAAAATCCGGACCATTCTCTCTTCCTGTTCTCTCTAATAATATTTCTGGGGTTATTGGTGTTGCCATTCCTTATCTTTATCTCGTCAACTATACATACTACACACAAAATAATATAGACATATCAGTCTATCTTATATAAATGTCCGACCAATTCTCCGACTACGACGAAGCAACCCAACGCCACATAATAGAGTTGGGTTGCTTTATACACGCCAAATCTCTCGCACATTATCGCGAGCATCTTCCGCCTCCTCCCGTCGCCACCGCCACCGTCCCCGCCCCCGTCCCCGTCCCCGCCCCCTGGGCCAAAGAATACGAACTCAAGCAACAAACCGCCAATCTCTCATCACGCATCTTTGAAGTCCGCGAAGAAGAGTATAAGAAGGGCGAGGCGAAAGTCGCGGAATATAAGCAACAACTCGCCGCCGAACGCCAGCGTCTCGACAAAATCCTCGCGACCATCCAATCCGACACCGACCGGCAAATCACCGCCAAGACCGAACACCTCAACAAGAAAATCGCCGACCTTGAAGCAAAAAACAAGTGGTATTACAGCTTATACGAGGACAAATCCAAAGGCAAGAATTACGAAGAGGAACTTTATCCTAAATTGCTGGACTATAATGACGCGCATCTAAATTCTATCTGGCAAATCACCCACGTGGGTTCCGTCCTCAGCGAAAAGACCGATTTTCATTTCCGTCACAAGGACACCGGTGTCGTCATCCTACTGGACACCAAAAACAACCTCCCGACCAACCCAGTTGTAAGCACCGCCGAGTTTGAACGTGACGTCCTGCGCAAAGAAACCGTGGCCATCGGCGGGATTATGCTCGCAAATGGCAATATCGCTTGTAAGAAGCGGTTTGAAATCAACAAACTACAGCAGAAAACCCTGGTTTACGTATCGTGTTTTGACCGAGATAACATCGCGTTCTTTTTTTCGCTCCTGGATATGATAACCGAGATGTCGCGCGGTAATACCGACGACAGTAGTAATGGTGGTGGTGGATCCGTTTCATCATCGCGCACCAAAGACGCATTCCGCGCACTCCTCATCGCGGATTATAAACGTGAACAGGCCAATCTGGACACCGCCGAGAGAATGCGAAAGTCCGCCCAGAAGGCAGTGGATGCCATCATCGCCGAGTTTGATACGCACTTCGCCGGTGAAGATATAGAGATGACGGCAAAATCCGACGAGGTCCAAGCAAGTTCAGCGCGCGTGAAACCGAAGACAAGCACAGATATTATTGATTATGACACATTAGAACAAGACCGCACGGTCATCGGGCAACGCAGTAAATACTACTTGGAATATGGAACAACGATTCAATATTTCAAGAACAATTATGCGCGGAATCAGAAGGTGAAGGCACTTGAAGAGCACCCGCATCCCATTGTTATTTCGGTGGAAACAAAAACGAATAGTCGGTAGGCGATGCTACGCTACGCTACGCTCCAAAAATCCGCAGGTTTATGCCAAAAGGACTTATAATAAACAACACCATTTGTCAAGAGTGCCGCACAATAACTAAATGACGACCGAGAGCATACCAATATATCCGCAAAAACCATCCCGTGAAATGTGTGTAAAAGGTCTCCATTCAAATAGAATTTTATGCGGTCATTGTCGCCGTCAGGATTATATAATTTCATAAATCTCTCGGTATCCCCCGCGTCCCTTGTTTGCGAATAAATATGAAACATCAATGGCTTCCCATTCACAGGATGTGTATCGCGGATCGTTTTCATTATACCGATATAATATGAATCCGGGGTTTGAGTTCCATCCACTCGCGAATCATCAGAGTTCAACCTACGAACGTGAACTGCTATATTATGATAATGGGTATCAAAATACGTATTCTTGTCAGCATAAAAATGCGTTTTGATAGTATTCATCGTTTGACTTTTCAATAATTGTGTTAGGTTATTTTCAACATATTCATAAGTTGACGTGGTTTTGTAATTCTTAACCGTGTGAAATGCTCTATTCGGATAGTAGCGACGTAAATTCATATAACGAATCAATCTCTCGGTAAATCCCGAATCTCTCGTATAGTTGTGTTCAAAACTTTTTATATTGGGGAAAACATATTGATACTTGGTATTACTATACGTAAATAGAATGTCAAAGATAATATTCTGGAACTGCGCGCCGAATCCATCGGTTCGTGGCTCGGTTGTCACATAGACCGCAACCTTCATATTCGTGATGAATAGTTGTTTTATATAATTCATATGGGATAATTATATAATCCTTTATCCGTTATACGTGAACTCACTTATAAACTCATCCGTTAGTAACTCGTTTTCTAATGTAATGTGTGAACCTATCATAACATTCCTCGCATACGGGTTAGTATTTGTAGGAAATTTCAGTGGAAAATCTTCGTGTCTTGGCTGTGTTTTCACGCAGTATACATAAGTGAAGTTTTTGCGTAGTGTTTCATATAAAAACAAACGCCCCGGTCTACAACCAAACCCATCTCCCGCTTGATTATTCGCACCAACGTCTTCCTTTGTAACATTTACGGAATTGTCGTTTTGTCCGTTTGTGCATGTAGATAATACAATAAACTCATTACACGAATTTGATAAATGGCGGATGGCATCGGCAGGTTTGTTTAGATGATATAATGTTCCGTAACAAATAATAATATCAAATTTTTTATCATTTTTCAACACCAACGGATTATTCAAATCCCACGTATTAAATTCAAGTCTTCGTTGTAATGAACTCAGTAATGACATTATATTTTCTTGGCGATAGTCATTTAATGTAACAATCGCATTCTTGCTTAGTAAATAACGTGTTATATCGCCTTTCCCGCCACAACCCGTTTCTAATACGCTTTTATTCGTAAAATTCAATTTCAACGTATCTAGATGTTGAATTCTGGCCCGGTTGATTTCTAATGCGCCTTTGTAATTGAATAATTCCATCGTTATATAGTATAATATTCTAATAATAATATTCTACGAAATGGCAACTTATTATTACAATCATCGTAATCCAAACTTTACAGTTTCTGTAACGGATGAAACATTGAAACTAACACCTCATACATTTACAAAAAACAGACCTGTTTGGGAAGAAAAATCAATAAACTATTTCTATGATAATATTCCAAATGATAAACCAATTACGGTCGTTGATATCGGAGCGCAGACAGGTCTTTATACATTATACGCTAAGTATTTACCACAAAGCACATTTTATTCCTTTGAACCATTTTTACAATCATATAATGTATTAAACGATAACATTTCTCTAAATAAAATAACAAATGTTAAGACGTATAATATTGGAATATCCAATTATAAAGGCGAAACCATTTTAAATACATCCAGGTCACATAATGGTCTACACACGATTGGTTCAAACCCAACACGTTTTCGCGACATTGTGCCGATTACGATAAATGTAGACACATTGGATAACTTATTTTATGAAAAGGACATTTCTGTAGATTTTATGAAAATAGACACAGAGGGGTGGGAATATTATATCCTAGAAGGTGGTAAAAAAACAATAGAAAAATATAAACCGATGATTCAATTGGAATGGAATAAAGAGAATATGACACAATGTAATGTGAACATTTATAGATTTCAGAAATATATTGAAAATGTGTTAGGATATACGAAGAAGAATATGATTGCGGAAGAGTTGTTTATCGTGTATTCTGGTCTGGATGCGCCACGTGAATAAGTTCATCTTCCTATAGTGTGGAAGATACGGAGGAGCGAGAGTCCAGGGTTCACGAACATTATTCATTTCATTTCTTTCCATTGTAAGTTCGGTTGTAAAATTGGATATATAACATTTGAGAAAAGGTTTAAACATACTGTTATAGAATTTATAAAACTAACTTTCTTTTCGGTCGGTGTAATGTCTGACATAACAACGCGAACCGGCAGATTTAATCAGATCTACTCAAGTTCATCCTCTAGCGGACACGGATCATATGAGGAAAATACGGTTTTATTTAGAAGCTATCTTTCAGAAGTCATTGCGAAATATAATATAAAATCAATACTGGATTTGGCTTGTGGAAATTTTGTATCTATGAAGGACATCATCGTGAATAACAATATAAAATATATTGGCGCAGATATCAGTATAAAAATAATAGAACATAACAAAAAAACATATCCCGAACAGGAATTTATATGCTTGGATGCTATCACGAGTGATTTGTCCGAATATAACTGCGACTTGATCATATTCCGCCACGTTATTCAGCATTTGAATTATACAGACGCACAAAAGGCGATCGCTAACATTTATAAAAGCAACTCAAAGTATCTTTTTATCAACCACCAACGAGGACTCCAAATCAATCAGGATAGCCGTATCCAAGAAGACTGGTGGGCGAATCAAATGTATAACTTGAATATAGCACCGTTTCATCTACAAAATAAAGAACTGCTTTACATCAAGGATGATGATAAGCACGTGGTAGATAGAGGAGGTCAGGAGGAATGTTATAGTTTATATTCTATAGCTTGAAGAGTCATAGTTGTGCGACGTGGATGACTTCCTCCGGCGAGAGATGTGCGTCGTGGAGGAGCGAGAGGCGCGGATTTTCGCTAGAAAAATAGCTAGGGTATAATAAATTCCAGTCCGTATCTTCGGGTAGAAGCGTGAGTTGTGTATAAACATAACCGATAAATGCGCTACACACGAACCGGGATGTTTTTTGAGGGCGCGGGTCTTTCTTACAATATAATTCAATCCAGTCGGTGATTACGACGTCATATGGTTTATCGTATACGACGTCGTGTATTTTCTTTAAGTTCTCCGTGGTGAAGAGTTCGTAGTGTTTCCAACAGTGTAACTTGCGGACGTATAATTTGCCACCGTAGGTGCGGACATATTCGTCAAGAGGGACAAATTGGACGCCGAATTTCATCGTATTGTCTTCGGGGTCGGGGACGTTTGATGTGCCGGACATCCATACGTAGGTTCCTTTCATTGGCGGGTTGGTGAATTCGGGGTCTTTCACGACCATCGCCACGTGAGAGAAGTCGCTTTTTGTGGCGAATTTGATGAACCAGCTTAATAATCCCCAATCTTTGTATTCTAGGTCATCGCATAGGATGAGATCGCCGGTTTTGAGAGAGTCCATTAGAATGGAATGGAATTGTTATTGTTATATGTTGTAATGAATATAATATTTCTTATATAGACGAGAGATTTGATAAGTAAACATCCGGCACCCAATCTCTCAAACATCTGGCGTTTGGATTCGTGAGTAAGTCTGTGCCGTTAATGCCGGGTTTCGTGTTTTCACCGGATTCTCTCGGTGAACCAATGGTCGCGACTATTCCATCCGACGCGATCACCACCCATCTGTAATGACTGGATCGATTCGTAATCATCTTTTGGTAAAATTTCCACTTTCAATCCTTCAACAAAGGGAAAGGATTCTCTCAAGATGAAGTTGTCCGTCACCGCAAGGTTTTGTAAGTATTGAGATGAAATATTGTTGAACCAAGGATATAGTATATGACAGGTTTGATTCATATCATCGTCTTCTTTTGATAATCTCTCATTTTCATCCAATAATGTCAATACGAATTCTTTATAACTCGCGGATTTATCCCAAATGGGTTTCAATCTCTCGGCATTATTTGTTTGCTCAAGCGCGGACGCAAGAAGGCTCCAAGGAGGTTTCGTGTCGACGAATTCAATGTATTCTGTAATATCGCGTAATATCCAAGGATATAAAATACTCGCATTCAAATGACGCTGATACCACGTTTTTCCGTATTGTAACAGTTCACGACTTGCGAGGTGAAACCTATAATTATGATGTCTGATTTTACAATGGAATTCACTATGATCTCGTAGTGTAAAGATATCAATTTTGAAATAAGTATACGCGAAACTGATAGCAACCCGTGAGAGCATAACTGCGTCTTTAATATAATTCTCATTATTACATCTCTCTTTATAATCCACGATAAAGACTGCTTCAACCAGTCTCACACTATCGAACGCAGATATGTTGTATATGTTTATTTTGACACATTCATCTGGTAATGAAAGTTTGCTACCACACACTCGGATTTCTATTCCGCCACTCGCATATGATTTCACTTTCACAATAAAGGTGTCGTTTGTTTCTAATTGCGTTACATTGTAATACATCGGTTCATCAAACATATTCTCTACAAGTGGCAATATCAGCGGTTCATATAATGAACCTGTAACAACGACGCGCTGGCCTTCTGGAATATAGCTTCTGTGGAAATAGATAGAGGTATCAATCGGTTGAGATGAAATCGTTTGTTCACTTGTTTGAGGAGAAGAAGAATAAACTAATTCTGGGATTCCTGACATAATCTCTCGGTGATGCTTATACATCCGATAGATTATAATTAGTGTAACCGTACACATTCGGCACCCAATCTCTCAAACATCTGGCGTTTGGATTTTGCCGTTGGCAAGAATAGAACGCGGATTCGTGAGTAAGTCTGGTGCCGGCGATGCCGAGGTCGTGTTTTTGGGTTGAAATCTCTCGGAATGTTTGATTGGATTCTATGATTCCGAGAGATTTGATGGAATGTTATGATGGTTTGGAATGGATGTGTTGAGAGATTTATGTGTATGGAATTTATGAAAAACTACTGTTTTAATGATTTTCTTTAACAGGCTTACGTGGACGACTGCGCTTTTTATTGTCAAGATGTTTATCATTTTGCTGAGTATTCATAGGATAGTATTCACTTGAATTCCCATCATTACACTAGCTGATATGTATAATTATGTTTTCGTTATGTTTACTATCAAATATTGTATCATTTTTCCGTATTATATGATTTGTAGATTGTGGTATATCAAGTTCTTGAGTTTGGGTTGAAATACTCGTATATGAAACTTGTTTTTGTTTAACTTGTTCTAGTAACTGTTGTATATATTTTTTTTTATCTTCTGTAAAATAATCTATCAACTTAAAATTAACAATTCCTGGAACAGTATCAGATTTTATCTTGTCTACTTTTTTATATTCAATAAACATTTCAACTGTTTGTAGTTTATGTTTATCCAATTCAATCCATAATTTTTCACAATCAAATTCTCTTTTTAGTTGTTCTTCAAGTTGTTTATTTTGTAATTCTTGTTGTTTTCGTATTTTTTCATTTTGTTTATGCAACTGTTTATTTTCGGTCTCTTTACTAAGAAGACACGTAATTACACAGTCAATAAATGTGGTAATATTTGTATGATGTGAATCACCAATAATATCCCAACTGAATTCTTTACAATCAAAGTAACCGGAGAATTGTGGATGCACACGTTTGAATTCTTCAAACATGTCATATTTATCACTAATTAGTAATTTTTTACAATTTGAAATGATTCGTATCCAATGCGGTATTATATGTCGTAATGCTTCTTGTTTATAACTTTCAAACGCGCGTTTTCTCTCAATTTCCCAGTAAGACATATCTTGTCCAGAGGATGTCATTTCAGCAGGACATCTATAGGTTCCCATTTTGTTGTGATACTGTTCATTTATTTTATAGATTAGATGTTTAGGTTCAAGACATCCAGCGCAACCTGTTTCATAAATGATTTTTTTTAATTGTTCAACATTAAAGTCTCTTATACCTTTTGAAGTATATACCTTTTCTGTAAAACTTGTCATTGTATTTTATCGTGTGAGATACGATTATTATAATTAGTGTTATGTTTTTATACGTTATATAAACATCTTGCACCAATTTGGCTCACGATATCGCAGTAAACTTATTTACCTTCGGTGAATATGGAACGCTGATTCGTGAGTAAGTATGGTGCCGGCGATGCCGGGGTCGGGTTTTTTTGGTTGAAATCTCTCGGAGTTCCCGGATTGAAACGTATGAGTTGAGAGATTTATCGGATGTTTATAATGGTTTGGAATTGTTATGTTGAGAGATTTATGTTTACAGATGTTTATGGATTGTTATAGATAGTTCCAGCACCCAATCTCTCAAACATCTGGCGTTAGATTGGACCTTCGGTGAATATGGAACGCGGATTAGTGAGTAAGTCTGTGCCGGCGATGCCGGGGTGGTGTTTGTGTGTAAAAAATATACAATGGAACATTTATATCAGCAATAAAGTTTAATAATTTCAACCAGTTCTGTATTTTCT
>JACCEB010754135.1_pt1 | contig 11823 bp, 8 predicted proteins | sample 7454761 | NCBI WGS metagenome assembly JACCEB01 (sample SAMN15323454, study PRJNA562643) | freshwater metagenome | isolation source: river surface water | place: USA:Blue River Watershed | collected 2017-08-18 | reverse complement strand
CCCCATAATGAAAATTTTTCAAGAAGTGGCCCCTCTTTTGTTCTTATTTGGTATAAACCCCCCATGAAGTTAACGGTTACTCTAATTCTGTCCATTTTCTCCTTTAGTGGATTAGCTGCCTCACGTGGGGAGATATTGGACGTCTTTGTTAAATACAAAGAAGAAATCGCTCAAGAAATTCGGTTAAAAAGACCCATGTACAAGAATAAAAGTACGGAAGAGATCTTTTCTTCCAGAAACTGTGAGCCCGCATCGAAGGCCCTAGCGAAGTTTCTTCGCTTAGAGGGAATTAAAGTCGTGGAACTTCACACCTCAAAGCATTACTACCTTAAGCACAATAAACTCATCATTGATCCCACCTATAGGCAATTTTATGGAGTCGCTTTGATGGAGAAGGCGAGGAAAGTGGGTGAGGAGAGTTACGTTTTTAATGAAGTTGATTTTACCAGCATGCCTGAAATTTTAATCACCCCTGAGTCTCAATTACAAAAGACTCTCGAGTCCTATCCCTTGAAGCCTGAATGGTTAGTGAAAGTAGGGAATAAGGACTATAGCTTTTATCCAAGTGAGTTTCGGGATTGGTATTTACCCTAGAGAGTATTAGTACTGGGCAAGCCCTCTAAGCATGGAAAGAAATTCTCTGTGACTCATCTCGATTCTGTCTTCATCACGATTGAGATTTTTTATAAAGAGCTTAGCTCTTTTTCGAGTTGAAATTTTTTGAGCTAAATCCACTGAGATATCTAGAGGAAGTAAGACCAGGTCAGCAGCGATTGTTAAAGGAAGAAGAATGAGTAACTTACATCCACTCGGCTCATAAATACAAATTCCACCAATCTCACTTGTAAAGTGGCCAGGAAGGCGAGAGTATTTTCGGTCATAATCACCAAAGTACGAGACAGAATTTAGAAAGCCCATTTCTAGGCGATACTTTAAAAAAGAGACACTTTGTTTAATTTCTTTGTCTTGTCTATCGTGCAGGATGAGGCTTTTGTCACCAGAATTTAGGATGTGGATGATCTCTTCACATTCTTCTGATTTGTCTCTTTTTAAGCAGTGGTTATAAAGTGTTTCGCCGGTCTTATTATCTTCAATAATGCTTCCGACTCGGTCGAGGTTTCCAAGATCAAAGGCTTTATTGGCCTTCAATGTTGCCTCCCGCACACCCATATCAAGGCCTGCGAAAGAAGAAGTCGAAATTAAGACGATTGCTGAAATGAAGAATTTTTTCATAAGGGGAGGGTATCAGAAGATTGTTGTATAAGGCTTGGTTGAGAAATTTTTTCAGATAGGGTGAAGGGGGGTGGCAAAAAATTAGACAGGTTTGCGTAGGCGAAAAGGTATACGGTACCTTTTCGACACAACCTCTACAACCCTTCTCCCTTACCACCACCCATGTTAAGCTCCCCATGTGAAAGATATTCCACAAAAATTCTCCCTCATTGATATTGAGACCACAGGTAGCTTTAAAAAGGGTCAGAAGATCATTGAAATAGCGATTATAAATATTGATGGTGATGAAATCACCGATGAATACACGACCCTTATTAACCCCGAAATCCGAATCCCTTATTTCATCACCACCTTAACCGGTATCACGAACGAAGACGTAGAAAACGCTCCGAAGTTTTATGAAATCGCTAAAAAAATTGTCGAGATGACTAAGGATAGAATCTTTGTGGCCCACAACGTGTTTTTTGATTTTAATTTCATTAAGCATGAGTTCTCTGAACTGGGGTTTAGTTTTTCTAGAGATAAACTCTGTACTGTACAGCTTGCAAGAAAATATCTTCCGGGCCACAAGTCTTATTCATTGGGAGAACTCTCCAAGGATCTTGGGATCACCAATTCTGGCCGTCACCGAGCGATGGGGGACGCCAAAGCGACGTTCGAGTTATTTAAACTCATTCAAAAAAAGATGAACTCACATGTGGAGCTCATCTCGGACTCGAAGAAGCTTGCTCTACCGCCGAATTTAGACCGAGAAGAGTTTGAGACTCTTCCCCATGCGATTGGAGTTTATTATTTTTATAACGGGCAAGGGGATATTCTTTATATAGGGAAGAGCCTTGATATTAAAAAAAGAATCTCCCAGCACTTTCACCCAGATCTTAAACGAAGAAAAGATATTGAACTAAAAAATCAAATCGCGAAGATGAGTTATACTCTTTTTCCTCATGAACTAGCGGCCTTGGTTTTTGAGTGCATGGAGATTAAAAGACATTATCCAAGATACAATCATTCTCTTAAAAGAAAAATATTTCCCTACGCCTTAAAGCTTAAGTTAAATCCTGAGGGGCTTTTCGAGATTCTCTGCACCCATAATGATGGAACCTTTCATCCCCAATTTGCAGTGAAGAGTAAAAAAGTGGGGGAGAGAAGAATCGAGGCCATTTATAAAATTCTTCTGGGGCCATTTAGCTCATTCGTGGAGAAGGAAGAAAAGATAAAAAAACTCGTTTCTACCTTAGGAGCGGAGAGCTTTAATTCCATGATAGAGAAAATCTTTTATAAAAAAATTCCCAAGTCTCATGAGTTTGAAATTCCCTTAAAGGCCAAAGGACATACCCACGGGTTTATTAAAATAGAGGGCTTTGTTCCGGTCTCCATGGTGATCCGAGATAAGTTTGGGGAAGAGTCTACGTACCGCTTTCCAGGAGACCCGGATCTTGCTTCAATAGTCTGTAATTACTGGACTAAAGTAGTTTAGCGTTTTCGCCGATAAGGCTTCCCTATGATTAAAACACTTCTCTTCTTGTGCTCACTCTTAGTACACCTCCCTCTATCTGCCAAAGTCCTAGGGACCGGCGACATTTTGAAATTAAAACCAGGAGAAAGTCTTCTGGAGGCGAAGAAAAAAGTTGCGGGACTCAAGGAGAGTGATTCCCTTAAGGGTGCGTTCTACGAGATAGAGTCTGAAAATAATCTCATCACTTCGATTCGAATTGATTTTAATTTACCTGTGAACTCTGAAGAGTTTGTGAGTAAAGAGACTAAAGGCTTTTGTCTCAGTCAATCCATGGGGCCAGATATACCCATGAATCGAACGTTCTTTTTTGATCTTAAAACTCAAAGAAGATATGAGCTAAGTCCCAAAGGGCAGATAAAATCCATTCTTATTCAAGATATTCCCGGAGCAAGAACCAACAGAGAGTGTCAGTTTGGTGAAGCCCTCTTAAGGCCTTCTGAATCAGAAACAATTAAAAGTGTGAAATAAATATGAAAAAATCTTTTTTATTATTACCGTTTGTTCTTTTATCTTTTTCAAGCTTTTCTCAAGAGGATGATGTCCTTGAGTGTATTCCTTCAAATGAGATTCAAAAATTAAGTGATGCTGTATTAGGCCTCGCTGCTCCTCCGAGAGAGTGTCCGACCGATGATGAACTTGTAAGTAAATTTGTAGCAGAAGAATATAAAAAATTCTACGGCTCTAAACCGCAGGTTAGTAAAAACGTGAAGGGCTACATTCTTAAGGGGTCGGAGAAAGAACTTGAACTCGCAAAACTCATGCTCGGAGCAAAACCACCTAAGGAGTGGAGCGCATCTGCGAAGGGCTGCTCCACCATCCAATGTGCGTTTGAGAAAATGTTAAAGTCTAAAGATGCAGCGATGGAGATTTTTAACTTCGCTGCAAAATCCGGCTACGCTTTAAGTCTTGATCAAACCATTAACCAAGGGAAAGCAAACCAAGTTTGGTCTCCTCGAGAGATCCGAGAAATGAGTGCAGCCGCTAGTAAAATGCCTAAAGGTCTTCAAACTCTTCCTCACTTAAAAGTTATCAATCGTATGGCCGATGGTTATAGAAAAAGTTATCACAGTGGAGGAGTTGCGGCCTACGCAAGTCCAGCAGTCTCTGGTTATCAGGGAGCAGAACTTGTGATGTATGATGGTGCTCTTCGTGGGGCCGTTACCAAAGGCTCGGCCTACGAGCAAGCTTCTTGGCCTCAAGAAGTTCTCATTCATGAAATTTGTCACCACCATGACTTTAAGGGCTTCTATGCCACGAATGAAGGTAAGATGACGACGGAGCAGCGTGGATCCTCTTTCTCCGCCCTTAGTGGATGGAAAGAAAAAGCAGGAAGACACGGGGAATCTACTTGGACTCATTCATCTAGTGCGCAATTCGTGAGCTCCTATGCTTCCACCCAGCCAGCAGAAGACTATGCAGAAACCTGTGTGAACTATATTCTCTATCCTGATCGACTCGAAAAAGCGGCCCCTAGTAAGTATGCCTACATGAAAAATAAAATTTTTCCTGGAGTGGAATTTAAAGGTAAGCCGTGGACGAAATCAAAAGATATGGCGTGGCCAGCTCTCACGAATCTTCTGGCGTCCCAAGATGGATGTCTTCCTGCTCTGGAGAAATGTGTGACTCACATGAGTTACTCTTATGGCTTTTTCTCATCAAATGATGCTGCTACGACGACTTCGAGTCCGGGCCGCTCGACTTCAGTGAGCAGTATGGGATCAGCTTTAGATCAACTGAATAAGAATCACTGTATGAATGAATTTATTAGTACGAGGGCGAGAGAGATTGAAGAGGAACTAGCTGATAGTAGCGATTACTGTGATAAAGGTGGGCAAGCAGTGATTAAAAATGGATCAGCAAAAATTTGTGCGGAATCCAAAGCTCTTATTGCTTCTCGCTTTGAAACGGCAGCCAAGATGGATGTCACTTCTTCAGTGAAGGCCTGTGAAGCGGAAAAAGATTACACAAGAGGTTGTATCATCAAAAAATCTGGTCAAAGTCTCGACGTTCCGAAAGGAATGATTCCTGTGGTGGAGAGTCTCGTTGTGAGTAAAGTTCCAAAAAGAATGAGTGCCTTGGGAGATAATCTCGATGCTATTGGAACCAGTAAGTGGCTTGGTGCTTGCTTGGAGAATATATCAAAAATTGAAGTCTATAAATTAACCTCTGGAGGGGATCTTCTAGAATATAATTCAGGGAAAGAAGGTTATAAGAATTCTTATACTCTAGGGCGAGATGTTCTAGATTTCCATGACAGAAAGGATGTCAACACCGCTTGTGCTAAGAGTCTTTTGGATCTCTATGAGGAGGCGGGATTTAACGTGCCTAAAGATGAAACACCATTAAGTCTCATTAAGAAACCTTTGGGAGATGAAGTGGCTTCCTTTGAAAAAGAAGTCCTAATAAAATTTGGTCCTTCGATGAGTAAATGTTTCTTAAAAAAATGTAAACGAGAAAAAGTCATGGAGCTTCTTGTGGCCTGGGAACAAGCTTCTCCAGAAAAAAGAAAGGGCATTGCCACAGAAGATTTTGTGGAAGTCTTATTAGAAAAAGTTAAACCTTTTTAGGTTTTCTTTTGATCTCGGACTTGAATGAGTTCTCCTGCGATACTAATCGCGATCTCATAGGGATGATTACTTCCCAAAGGTAGACCCATAGGAACTTTGAGTTTTTCTAAAAATTCACTCGAGACTTCAAGGTCTTTTAGTTCCTTTTTGATTTTTATTCCTTTCACTTCGCTTCCAATGACACCCACGTAGGGAGCATTGGGAGCGTGTTTAAATATCTCAAAGATAATCGGCACATCAGTTGCGTGCCCCATCGTCATACAGATAAAAAAGGAATCTTTGGAAAAAGTGGAGACCAGAGTCTTCGGATCTGGGTGCGTGATGCTTTTTACTCCCAAAAGTTTTCCTGTCCACTCTTCCCTGTGATCAACGCAGGTAATGTTACAATTTAAGTTTGATAGAAGTCTTGTGAGCGCCTGAGAAACGTGTCCCGCTCCAAAAATCACAATGGGCCATCTTAGATTTGGATGAAATTCAAACAGGTAACTCGCTTCTCCGCCGCAAGACATGCCGATATCTTTTTGAAGATTCCATGTCACGAGTTCTGGATGAGTCGCGATATTTTTATCAATCATCTCAAGAGATTTTTTAATCGCATGCGCTTCAACCTTGCCACCACCAATTGTCCCAAAGTGAAGTCCCTCTTTGGTCACTATCATCTTTGCTCCAGGATCCTGAGGGGCAGATCCTCTTACACCTGTTTGCGTGACAACGACGAAAGAGGTTCCTGATTCCATGAGTGTTTGGCAAACTTCAAAATAACTTATTCCCACTCTTTAAACCTCTCCGGCATTATCGCCCTTAAAACATTCTCCGACGTCGCAGGGATACGTACTTCGGGGTAAGAAGCGATATAGCGAGGAAGTTGTTTTAGGGCATCATTCACCGCTGTCCACGCTGAGATCGCTAGAAGTAGAGGAGGTTCCCCCACGGCCTTGGTTCCTCGAACGTTGGCGTAGTTCTCATCATTTTCTAAAAGCTCTACATTAAAAATTCTTGGAGTGTCTTGGATATTAGGAATTTTATAGGTACTAGGAGCATGAGAAAGAAGAAGTCCCTGATCGTTGTAGAAGAGATTCTCCGTCGTAACCCATCCGAGTCCCTGAATGTAGGCCCCAGTTACTTGCCCAATATCAAGGTCCTCGTTCACCGTTCGACCGAGATCCATCAAGATATCAGTTCTTAAAACTTTCACTTCACCAGTTGTTCGGTCAAGACTCACTTCCGTGCAAGCTGTTCCCTGAGTGTAGTAAAGAAATGCGTCACCCTCTCCTGTCATTTTATTAAATTCAATCCCAGGAATTTTATAAAAAGCATAATCTGATAAAGAAACGCGATTAAGATACGCCTCTAACACAAGATATTTAAATTCGATTTTTTTGTTAGGGTGCTTCGGATGAAACACATAACCATCTTCAAAAACCATCTCAAAGTAAGTTGCTTTCCCATTTTTCCAGTCCGCCCCTTTATTGGGGTCATTTTCATTTAAATACGGATCCGTGAGTTCCACTTCTGGCTCAGTTCCTAATCCCGCGGTCTTGGAGGCCCATTTTTCTTTTGGAATATCCAATAGTTTTAGAGCGAGTTCCGAGAGGCGCTTTTTAATTTTTCTTGTGGCAAGGAGTGCCGCTGCTCCGTTAATGTCCGTTCCACTTGAAGCAGCAGTCGGAGACGTGTTGGCGTTTTTATCTGTTCTTGTAGGCATCACTCGAGCGGAAGAGCGAGGTAGTCCCAATTCACTTGTGACCATTTCTGAAATCCTCGCATTCACTCCCTGGCCCATTTCAGTGGCACCGGTAGAGATTTGAACGGATCCATCGTTATGGATGAGAACAAGAGCGTTTCCTTGGTTAAGAAAACGGGTCGTAAAAGAGATCCCAAACTTCACAGGTGTTAAAGAAATTCCACGAAGAAAGTTTTTATCAGTCTTATTAAACAGTTCAATTTCATGACGGCGCTTTTTATAGTCACACTTTTTCTCTAGATCAGAGATGAGCCTAGGAAGACAATTATTTTTAAAAACTTGTCCGTAGTGAGTGATGTTTTTATGATCTACATCTGAATAGAGGTTTATTTTTCTCACTTCAATCGGATCTTTTTTTATAAAGTGTGAAATCTCTTCTATAATTTTTTCAATTGTCGCAACACCCTTAGGCCCACCAAATCCTCTAAAGGCCGTGTGGGAATGGTGATTAGTGCGACACACTTGTCCCGTGACTCTGATATTTGGGATAAAATAAGCGTTATCCGTATGAAGCATGGCCCGCTCCATAATAGACGTCGATAAATCTGCGTAAGCTCCCGCATCTGAGAAGAGGTTCACCACTAGACTTTGGATTTTTCCGTCTTCTGAAAAACCAACCTTATACTCATTTTCAAATGGATTTCTTTTTCCTGTCATGATCATGTCATCGTCTTTAGTAAGACACAGTCTTACGGGACGCTTTAACTTCATGGCACAAAGAGCGGCCATCGCAGCAAAAGGAGCTGCTTGAGATTCTTTTCCTCCAAAGCCTCCTCCCATTCTTTTTACTACACACACCACATCTTTATCTGGAAGCCCCAAAGCATGGGCGACGACGTGCTGAGTTTCCGTCGGGTGCTGAGAAGAGGAGTGAATTTCTATTTGCCCGTCTTCTAATGGGTAAGCAATTGAGGCTTGGGACTCTAAATAGAAGTGATCATGGCCTTGGATAATGATTTTTCCCTCTAAAGTGAGGGGAGATTCCTTCATCGCCTCATCAACTTTCCCGCGCTCAATTTTTCTTGCTGGAATAATAAACGACTGGGATTTTTTCGCTTCACTAATACTCATAACCGGAGCGAGATCCGTGTATTCAATAATAATTTTTTGTTTTGCTCTTTGGGCCTCTTCAAAGCTTTCTGCTACGATAATCGCAATCCCTTCGCCAGCATAGTTCACCTTGTCTGTCGCAAGAATTGGCTGATCTTTAAAGATAGTGCCCCAAAGATTATGCGAAAAATCATGGCCCGTAAAAATTTGAACCACTCCTGGCATTTTAAGTGCTTCTGTAAAGTCGACTCGTTTAATAAGAGCATGTGCTCTGCTTGAAAAGAACACATCACAAAAAAGTTCATTTCTCATGATCGGGCGATCGTCAACAAATTCACTTTCTCCACAAACGTGGGTGTGAGCGTAATCGTGAGGAAGACTCATACCGATACCTCCGAGAAAAATTTACGGAAATAGTTTTCAAGTAAGACGTGCCGGTAAGCACTAGATGCCCTTAAGTCACTTATGGGTTTAAATTCTCGGTGAAGTTCTTTGACTCCTTCATCGATATTAAAATTCTTCTTGAGCGCCTCTTCCGTTTTCACAAACCGAAGGGGAGTTGCCGCCACACCTCCAGCAGCTATGGTGATGTCTTTAATTTTTTTCTTCTCATTTGTGTCCCATTCCACATGAATGGCAAAATTAACCGCTGAAATATCGAGATCTTTTCGGTTGGAGTATTTAAAGAATTTGATACTGGAATCTTTCTCAGGAAGCTTAAAGCGAATATGGGTAATTAACTCGCCATGACTTAAAGATGTTTTTCTGTACGCTAAGAAAAACTTCTCCATTGGAATCACTCTTTCTCCATTGGGCCCCAATACGACAAGTTCTGCCTTCAGAGCAAGGAAGGCCGGAGGAGTATCTCCGATGGGTGACGCTGTCGCAATATTACCAACAATGGTGCCAAGATTTTTTATCTGAGGGCTCGCAAAGATATCAAGATAATTAGAAAATTCTGGAATTCTTTTTTTCATAAAATGTCTAAACTCAGTGTGAGTGACTCTTCCACCGACGGTTACAACACCTTGGTCCTCTGAGACGTCATAGAGCTTCGAAATAAGATGAAGGCTTAAAAGTTTTGTGAGTTTTGTTTTTCGTTTATTATGAACCACACCAAGATCAGTTCCTGATCCCAAAATCTTTGTGACTGGGTAAACTTTTAAAAACTCGATGGCATCAGGGAGAGTTTTCGGAGCAAAAAAATGAAAGTCTTCTGACTTGATTTCAACCGCTTCAGAAAAAACTTTAGTAAGATCTACTTCCTGTGCTTCAGAATAAAATCTTTTTTTAATGGATTCACAAAGACTGAGATCAATGGACTCTGCCGCCTCAATAATGGGTTTATAACCAGTGCATCGGCAGAGGTTTCCGGTAGTTGCATTTTTAGCTTCACAAGAAGAAATCGTTTTTTCATTTCGACTTAGTTTTTCTTCCACGAGTCCCGTAAGAGCGATCACAAACCCTGGAGTACAAAAGCCGCACTGGGATCCGTGACAGCTTACCATCGCTTTTTGAACTTCATGAAGTTGATCGTTATTTTTTAAAGCATCTACGGTCACAAGACTCGCGCCATCGAGCTGAGAAACAAGAGTGATGCAAGAATTAACGGACAGATAATTATCCGTATCTACTCCCTTAAGGTGCGGAAAATAACGAAGTACACTACAGGCCCCGCAGTCACCCTCGGCGCAGACAATTTTTGTTCCTGTTAGACCTTGATCATAACGAAGATATTCAGCGAGCATCATGGAAGCCTCATTGGCACCCACTTCTTTTCTTTTTCCATTTAGGTAGAACACAATTTTATTTCTCATCATTCATCCTTTCGCATGACGACATATTTTAGACAGATCTCAAGGACAATATTGTCGCTTAAAGTTTCCTTAATTGCCAAGATTCGATCCCGTTTATAAGATAAATCTTAATTTTCAATTCATCTAAGACGATAAAAAATGGTTAGTCTCCTCACCTTACTTATTTGCCTTTTGATTGGAATGGGTCTTAGGTTTGTTAAAACGCTTCCTGAGAACACCCCTTCTACTCTTGGAACTTTGATACTCTACGTGCCTCTACCGGCCATGTGTCTTTTGTCTATTCCACATCTCGAGTGGAATCTCTCCCTTCTTTCTTTGACTCTTGTGACTTGGATCATTTTTGGGGTGGCCTATCTCTTTTTTAATCTTCTGGGAAAGAAATACCAATGGGAGAAAAGCCTTATTGGCTCACTTATTTTAACGGCAGGTTTTTGTAATTCGGCCTTCGTGGGCTTTCCGGTGATTGAGGCCTTGTTTGGAAAAGAGGCCTTAAAGCACGCCATCTTTCTTGATCAGTCCGGAAGCTTTTTAATTGTCTCAAGTTTTGGAATTTGGCTTGCCCTTACATACTCTTCTGGACAGATGAGAAAAAGACTTCTTTTAAAAAAAATTCTCTTTTTTCCTCCCTTTGTAGCCTTTTCTTTAAGTCTTATTTTAGGAGCTTTGGGCTGGAGAGCTGAGGGTATTGTTCAGGAGATTCTTGAACGCTTAGGTGGAATTCTTACTCCCTTGGCCCTTATTTCTGTGGGACTTCAGTTGAAACTAGATGCGATCAAGAGTGAATTTCGCTACCTTTCTCTTGGTTTATTTTTTAAATTAATTCTTGCTCCTGGTTTCATCTTTGGGCTTTATTTTCTCTTTGGGGTCGAAAAATATATTTTTAATATCGCTGTCATTGAGGCAGGTATGGCCCCAATGATCACGTCGAGTATTCTTGCGATGACTCATAACTTAAGGCCTAGACTCGCAGGTGTTATGCTTGGAGTTGGTGTTCCTTTGTCTTTTTTTACACTTTCTTTTTGGTATTGGCTCATTAGGTATTTCTAAATTTATCTTAAATTGATTCTTATTTTTTGTCTGAGAAGATCCTTCGTGAGTTTTCAAATATCACGGAGGAAAAATGAAACAGATTGTTAATGTAGCTGTTTTTTTGAGTCTAACTTTTTCTCACTCTCTTTTTTCTTGCTCGGAAAACGCTAAGGAGGGGATTCTCCCTAAAAATGATCTCTCTATTCCAGTCGATGCCAAAGAGAGAAATACTATAAGTGAAGAAAAATTTAACTCAATCATTGAAAAAATTCAGCACATTTATGCTCCTCTTTTTTCTCAAATGGGAGGCACATTACGAGTAGAAAAAAAGTGGATTGATGGAACCGTGAATGCTTATGCTGAAAGAATTGGAGTTATTTGGAAAGTTATTATGTATGGGGGTCTTGCTCGCCATATGACGATCACACCAGATGGGTTTGCACTTGTGATGTGCCATGAAATTGGGCATCACCTTGGTGGGTTTCCTCGTTACTCAGATTATCATTGGGCCTCAAATGAAGGGGAAGCTGACTACTTTGGAGCACTTAAATGTCTTCGAAGAATTTGGCAATTTGATAACAATAGTGATGTGGTAAGAGAGCTAAAGGCACCAACATTTTTAGTAAAGAGTTGTGAGAAAAATTGGCCACGATTAGATGACCAAAATCTCTGCATCCGAGTGGGAATGGCCGGAGATTCTGTCGCAAGACTTTTTTCAGCTGTATCTACCAACCGCTGGGTTGCAAAATTTCATAAACCTGATCGTAAAGTCGTGAAAATAACACTTAACTCTCATCCCTCGACTCAGTGCCGCTTGGATACTTACTTTCAGGCTTCTCTTTGTGAAAAATCATTTGAGGAAGAGCT
>JACCEB011730183.1_pt1 | contig 11825 bp, 10 predicted proteins | sample 7454761 | NCBI WGS metagenome assembly JACCEB01 (sample SAMN15323454, study PRJNA562643) | freshwater metagenome | isolation source: river surface water | place: USA:Blue River Watershed | collected 2017-08-18 | reverse complement strand
TCTCTTGGCGTCTTGAAATCAGACACCTCCAGGGTTTCCGCGTTTCTTATTTGCACTTCAAACGTTGGGCGGTTGTCGATCACCTCAAACGTGTACTCGGGCTTGGTGCGTCTAGCATGCTTAAGCAAGTGCGGCAACCCGTCCCCACCGGTGTAAGGACGTATCCACTCTTTGAAGTCCCTTCCGCCGTTGAAGACGATAGGATCCTCGCCATCTTTCTTGGCCACGATGGTGTACCAAGCTACGGCCTCTATCTCTGTCTTGCCTTCGTAATACCAAGGGCTGTCGTCCTCTTCTCGCTTTACTTCATAGCGCTTGTTAATAAGACGCCAAGGAGCTCTCTCGAAGAAGGTGACGGCGTTCTTCGGAACGACATTCATGAAAAACGCCATATCCCTGGTACAAACAAACCTCGTGATCTCACCAGTCTCAAAGTTTCTGACCTTGCAACGGATGTTGTCTTCTCTAAGCCCGGTCTGAACAGCGTGCTTGTTGTTCTCGTACATGGTCACCCACTCGAGATTGTTCACGCTGTTGTTGGTCTTGTCCCCATCGATGTGGTTCACATAGATCTTCATCACTGGGTCAGGGTTACGCACCCAAGCCGCCGCGATGAGGCGGTGAAGCATCATGGTTCGAGGCCTGTCTTTCGACGGGACAACGAGACTAATTCTAGCGTAGTGGTTCTCTGTCCTATGGATCGTAGGCGTTTCTTCAGTCAGTGCGTTGACAACCTCCCCTTTGGAGGAAACAGCATACGAGGGGAAGCACGGAATGAATCTAAACCCAGGGCGATAAGTCAGAGGGCTAGAGAACACCATCTGGAAACCATTGAGGTGTGACGTTATCTTGGCTGTGCCTGCAACAAACCCAATCGAGAATACCTTCTTGCCGTATATTTCAACCGGCACTTGATATAGCTGGATGAGATCCCACCAGCCTTTGTAAACACTGTACGTGTGTTCTCCTATTTGTACGTTTAACATTTCCACAGGCGTGCATGCTTGTGGATCTAAATTTGGATTGTGAGCTATAGTCACAGAAGTTGAATTCACTTACTTCTCCTATCTGTGCATAGCAGTGCACTATTGCACTTTATCTTTAACCACCATTAGCACATGTAACCTTTTGGCCTGGATTTGGGATGATCCGGTGCTCGATCGTGAACTTAACGGTGTATTCGTCAAGGACAGCCTTATGTTCTTGCAATACCAGACTGCTATTGAAGCGGTTACTGCCGTGTCCAGTCAAGGCACGAGCACGTACCAACAAGTTGGTCATGCGCGGCGTCATCTTCAATTCGCCCGAGCCACCTTGGCGCTTGTTCTCCAGCGTTAGACGTGTCTCGATCTCCAGCAGACGCGCATAATACATCCGCAGAGCTGTTACGTAATCCTCCAGCTGTCCCGACATGGTCGGAGGTAGACGAGGGTTGTCGGTGTTCTTGATGACTTGGATATCGATCACACGGCCAGGCTCTGTCGAGACGAAGCCGTTAGCGTCAGTCGTAGCCTCACGGCTATAACGCTTGGTATCAAAGATGCGATCCAGCTTACTAAGGTCGTGCTTACCCAGGGTAGCTACACCCAGGCGCTCCATCACGGGGCGGACCGCCATCAGCAAACCACTCTTAAGCACGCGCTCCCCGATGTCGGGGAAGATCTTGTAATTGTTCTCGTCGCCAAAGAGGTTCAGAGGCACGTCAGACCCACCGAAGCCGATGTCGATCTCTTCATACACGGTAAAGGCCAGCTGGGGTAGATAGCCTCGGCGTACGATAACGGCGTCCTCGGCGGTGCCTGGCACGTCCAAGAAGCACACCATGGGCTCGACGCCTGTAGCGTAGCAGCCATCGGGCTGTACGGCCGGCGTATCCGTGAACGCGAAATTCTTGGGGATGCGTTCCTTGGGGTTCAGCTTGGTGGACAACTCAGGATGAGGTTTGTTACGGAAGCCGAAGTGCTGGTGGTAGCTGGTGTATTGCTTGATCGGGATCGCATCAAGCGTCATGTAGCCTGGCTCGTCACCTTCGGGCTCCACGTAGTACTCAACGATCACGGTCGTCTCGGGACTGAAGCCGATGCGGTTGTTGGCGCCAGCACGAGGAGGGTAGCGAGGCACCACTGCGATCACTGTGCCGTTCTCGGGCATACGTTCTGCGATCGTGTATTTGGACAGCTCATACTCAAGTCCAGACAGGATGGTAGGAGGCTTGATGCCCTCCACGATCAGACGCTGGGGCAAGTGCTGCGTAGTCATCACGGAACGAGAAGGGCTGTTCCAGGGCGCGAAGGAGTTCTGCGCGTGGATGCCAATCATCTGCGGACGCAGGTGCTTCCCGTGGAACACACGGAGAGCTTCGAGCTCCTCCAATGATGTGGGATAGGCAACGCCGTGTTGGGGTTCCGGCATAGGAAACGGATAGCGGTTCATTTGTAAATCCTTTCAGTTAGATCTCAAGAGAAGTATATATGTCTTATTCGAAAAGGAAACAGAATGCGCTTGCTGGATATTCTCCCGTCTGAAAACACAGACTTATTTGACAAAGGTCTGAGGAACATGCTCATTGCACATTTCCCTTGGATCAAAGAGAACAACTACTACGACGCCACTCCGGTATCGGCAGTGACGACGGAAATCTACAGAGGCGACTTCCATGGGCTCTTGAAGTCCCTTGGGGTAGCTCCTGCAAACTGGCAGCTTTTTACGCTGTTCAACGGTTATAAATGCTCGACAGACTTTAAAGGTCTTGGCGATGACATCGTTTTGTTGCCGCAGTTACGTTACATCAGTCAGTTGACCGATATCTACCAAACAAAAATGTGAAAGAAAGAAAACCCAAGGGCTGCCCTCACGGGCGGCTCTTGGGATCTTTAATGCTACAGTTTAAGGCCGACCGTAAGGTTGCTGATATCCATAGCCTAGTTGAGGAGGTTGAGGATACCCATAGCCTTGTGGAGCTGTTGTGTAGACATAGGGCGCGTTAGGCGCAGGATAACCGGCCGCCGGGTAAGCAGCTGCTGGCGCGGCCGGGTAGCCGTATCCTTGTTGTGGCGGCTGGGGATAGCCGTAACCCGGAGGGGTTATGTTAGGTGGGGGCGGCGCATACCCATAGCCCTGTTGAGGAGGCTGAGGATAGCCGTATCCTTGTTGTGGCGGTTGTTGGTAACCATAGCCTGCTCCTGGCATCATTGGCGGACGCGCTACCTGTTGAGGATGAGGCACGCTGCTAGGATGCTGGGGAGCCAACTGACCCGGAGGGATCAGGTGCGGCGCGGGCATGTTCAACGGAGGAGCACCAAACTGGCGGGTCTGGCCCTCAAACCACTGGCGGTAGCTTTGGTTCCAAGCTTCGACAGCGCGTTTCCACGCTTCGGCTTGGGCCATCGCTGCACCTTGAGCACCCATCTGGGACGGAGCACCGAACTGACGGTTCCACTCGGCAAAGCTGTCGGCTGTCTTTGTCAGACGCTTCTTGTCTTCGGCTTCGCCACGACCGTAACCTTTAGGCTGCTGTTGCTGCGGCGGTTGATACTGCTGTTGCGGCTGATAAGCCGGTGTTGCTGTAGGCGCTTGTTGTACAGGTGCCGGCGCCGGAGCTTGAGCGGATGCCCGTGGCTTAGGAGCGTCATCACGATTGGGTTCAGCCTCGGTGTTCGACCCGCCCTCCATGATCAGTCGATGCACTTCCTTGTTGTCACGCATGACCTCCATGAACGAGAAGTCCACTTCGCCCAGTGATGACTCAGCGTCAAGGATGCGGCTGACTTCCTCCATCCGGGAACGGAGTGTGGTCGTGGCGTCCATCAGGACTTGAAAGAACGGGGCAGGCACGCCGTAAGCGCTGGCACTGTAACGATCGCCGTCTGCGATGCCGGGGAAGATGGCCTCGTGAGCCATCAGCACCAGACTCACTTGGGAAGCGTTCTTCAGACCAGGGAACTTGGTTTCCTTCCGCGGCAGCTTGATATCTTCCTTGAGTGCCTCATACAGCGGGAACGTCACGACAGCTTGGCGGTTAGCCTTGCCCGTAGCGGAACCCTTGATACGACGCAGCTCCAGTTTGATGAACGCCGACTCGACGTTGTTGCTCATCTGACGTGTCAAGAAGCTGTGCACCTGACCCAGCGACTCTTCCGACCGCAGTTCTGTGGTGATGGTAGAGATCAGCTTGATCTTCTCCTTGGTCATGGAGCTTTGGCTTGCTTCGCTGAAAGCTGCCGACGTCAGTGCTGCCAACAACTCACCGGCACGAACGTTCAACACCATCGCCACGCGCTCAGAGAAGTAGTGCATGACATCGCTGATGCCGTTCAGGTTGTTCTCGGACAACGGATGGAAGATCTCCTTGCCGTCGATGTCACGGTGATGCTGGCTGATCGGCATTACCAGTTTGCGGCCGCAGACTTCCACGATCCGCTTGTCTTTGAAGATCGTGCGGATGTAACCTTGGTCATCGGGAACCAAAGCGCCCTGCGCCAGGACTTGCGTATAAAACTTGACGATGTCCATGTTGGACTCCTTAGATGTTGGTGTTGATACGAGGAGCGTTACGGGCGCGGCTCACGACAGCCTCGAGGCCATCGGTCACGAAGCCAAGACCGTCGCGCAGGCGCTCAAACGTTCCCTTGTCACCAGTGAACACTGGGTTGAGCACGCCGGAGCCGAAGGCAGGAGCCACGAAGCGTACGCTTTGACGAGCACCGATAGTGATGTCAAGGTTGATATCGCCCATGATGCTGCCGGTGATACCGACTTCGAAACCGATCTGGTTGTTCATGGAGATGTCCTTGGCGACCACTTCGGTCAGGTCATGAACAAAACGCTCCTTCAGCTCAGGCAGAGCCAGCTTGGTGAACTCTTGGATGCGATCGGCCAACAACGTGACACGGCCTTGGCCGAGCTTGTTGTTCATGCGCAGCGACACCATGCCGATGAAGTTTTGCCACATCAGGCCAGGCAGAGCGTTCATCAACTTGGTAGCAATGATCGTCTCGGCCTCGCCGCCAGTCCAGGTAGACTCGACGCCACGAGCAGGCAAAGCACCTGCGTATTGTTGCGAGATCGGGTTGTACTGGATGCGTGGGCCCACTGTCGGGTCCATGTCGAAAAGCTCAGCCATCGTGAAGTGAGCGCCATTCACCACCTTGTGGGCGCGATGGAGCCAATGCAGGAACGGAGAGTCATTGATCGTAGGCTCGTTCGCCAACGCTGCCGAAGCAGCACGATCGATCGGAGTCTGGTGACCGTGCCCGTTGGCTGCGTCACGAGCTGCCATGGCCGCCGGGAGTACCAAACGGTTCAAGTAGCTTGCTGCGGTGTTGTTTTCATGGCTGTTGAACACGGAGTTCTGGCCACCGAAGCTCAGATGACGGAAGTCGGTCACCTCGAACGAACCAACGTTAGCGTCGGTATGTACTTGGAGACCACCATGAACGTCAGCCGGGCGCAAGAACAACGTAGGCGTGTTGCCGTTGGTCTGCTGGAGCAGCTGGCCATTCAGCAACTGACCAGAACGCTCGACACGGTGGAAGAGACGAGGGCCATTGGGAGTAGGCATCATGTCTTCTTGCACACGAACGAAGCTGTTCACAAAGAACCGCATGTTCGGGTCAATAGTGCCCTGTAGTGAAGCGCCGACGTGACTGGTGAACCCCTGGACGATGGTGTAGTAGGTAGACCCAGCACCAACGCCCACGGGACGCTCGCGGACTTCGAGCATGAAACGCATCCGCCGTGTATCCCAGCCGTTGGGGATGTTTACGATGCCTTGCTCGCGTCCGACGAGGCTCAATACGTTAGGCGCAATAGACGCCATCACAGCGGCAGAGGGACGAAGGTTGGCTTGCAACGTTATGTCAATAACGTCGTGAATGTTGTCCGACTGGAGTTTCACCTCGTAAGGACGAACTACAGCGTCGTTGTAAGTGCCGGTCTCTTGCAGCAACATACGCACGATTTCCACCTGGTGGTGGTTGGACATGACGGAGCCGTAAGGCGTGTCGGAGCCCAGCACCATTTGGCCGGCTTGCAGATGACCATGGACAGGTTGTTGATACATGACAATTTCCTTGTGAAAGAGAAGAATTAAAGCCGATTGGAACCCACATCGATGGCCAACTTGGTCAGAGCGATACGGATCTCAGGGAGAACGGGAACAGCTCTGGTTTTGGAATCACCAAAGACTTGCTCCAGGTAGCGAGGGCTACAAGTAGCTCGCCAGTTGTAAGACGACAGTTCTGCCGTCAACAGTTCGATGTCGTTCATCACAGGGCACTCTTCACGAGGAGGAGCTTTCCGTGACTGCAACAAACGGACATGCGGAAACACTTGGCGGAGTTCAGTCAAAAGTGCCTCAGGCACACGAGACCGGCCTACACCAGATGCTACGCGATGACTGCTTTCGTCCACGTCGGCTACCGACGTAGACAGAAGAGCCAAGTAGTGGTGGCCGCGTTGCCACAGCCGGGCCTGAGTCAGAGCCAAGCACTTGATTTGTGTCGGCATGTCCAGGTAGTCAAAGCCAAACGGTGTCAAGCCGTTCTTCAATACCCAGGCTGCCAACGTGCGCTGCGGCGGCAGGATGCGCACGGATGTGTCGCTTTGCTTGATCTGGATGATCTCGGCAGTAGCTAACGCATCGTTGAACAGATCCATGTCCAAGTCAGAGAACTCGTTACGGATCAGGTTGTAGATGTCTGCAGCGCTGAACTTGATCTCCTCGACCTCCTCGATGGAGATCTCGGTGTTGACACGGAAAGCTTCCATGACGGAGGCTTTCATGTCGTTACCGTCAGTGCTACCGCCGTCCACGCGTTTCTCACGGATGGTCGACGCCAAGTCAGAGTCCGGGAACACCGTCTTGGACTTGATGAAGTTACTCACCAATGTCACCAGGTTGGCGCGATCGTTCTCAGGAGACAAGTCGCCGATCGCCAACTTACGCACCGACACCATCGTCACCAGCAGGTAAGGATAGTCCTCGTCAGAGATGAAGCTCTCAGGGGACAAGGCCTGGCTGTCGTCACGCAGGTTAGCCCTAGCATATTCATGCAGCTTTTCCACAGCAGGGCACAGCGAGATTTCACTGTCTTCCATGAGACGGAACGCTTGTAGTTCCCGGAAGTTTTTGCCGTAGTGCGACTTCACTTGGCGCATGTAAGCCGTCCAGATAGGCACCATCAGACGCAAGACAAAGCTATACGTGAGCAAATCGCGATAGTCGTCTTGGACGTACGTCTTGATCCGAGACGTGTTTTTGTCAGGGTCGTCGATGTAATCCTTGCTGAATCCCTTAGGCACAGCGTAGCCAGGCGTGTTGATGAGCCATTTGCGCATGAGCGCCATTGGGTGCAGCTTGCTCAGTTTGGTCACGACACCCTTCAGCTCCTCGTTAAGCGCTGAGCGCTTGAATACGTCGTTGAAGATTTCTTCAGCCTCACGATAGAGATCGAAGACTTCTTGCTGGAACACAGCGGTTTGCTGGGACCAGAACAGATTGATCGCGCCAAAGACATCGCCCTCGGCAACGAAGTTCTCACGGTTGTACATGGAGAACCCAAAGCGAGCGGTTTGCCCGTTGTGCTCGGCGATGACCGAGCCTTTGGCTGTTTCGGTAGCTGGAAGGTCTACAAAAAGACGCATGAAAATTCCTTTCAGTGGGAGAATACCTCAAGAGAAGTATATATGTGCCAGTCTCATTACGAACGGTCTCAGCTAATCGGATCGTCTAGTAAAAAATGCTAGATTATATATGTTTTCTCTTTTTTAACTTGCGTACTGACTCTCCACTGGGCTCACACCCAGTGGAGAGAAGTTTGTCAACAAAGTTTACAGTGTGAACTCGTCATACCCACCGTGACGTGGGGCTCCGCCGCCCTGGCGGCCGCTGCCGCCCTGTCGGTTGCCACCAGCACCGCCGGCGTTGTCGCGAGGAGGATACATCGCGGCATGCTCGGCGTTAGTCGTTGGCTTAGCGCAGTCCAAAGCGGCTTGACGGAAGATAGCGGCATAGTTGCGTGCCACTTGCTTGGATGCTTCAGACTCGGTGACAGGTTCGCCGTTGTACTTGACCAGGTCGTTCCAACGAGACAGAGCAAACGGGAACAAGATTCGTGGACGGGTCTCGTCTGCATCGAACACGCCGATCTGGATGATCCCTTCAGATGTTTGCACGACACGGATTGTGGACTGCAGTACGCGTTCGCGGTTCTCGCCGGTGGTGCGACGCAACGTGTACAGGGGGAAATCGCCATAGAACTTGCCGGGCGCCGAGGTTACCTTCTCGATCATGTCGCAAACCGTCAGGGTGTTCTCGTAGTTCAGACCGGCACGGATGGGTGGTTTACCCTTTTCACTGGGACCACGCGTCCATACGACCAACTCGAGGTTGTCGTTCTTGACCTGCCAAACAAACTGTGCACGTTCGTTCTCAGCAGAAGGATCAGGTGCCCACAGACTGAGGCGACGCAGGATTCTTGGTTCGGGATAAATCGGTTTGTCAGACATAGGAAGCTCCTTTTTTGCTCTTCACGTTATTGTGTTGTGAAATTATTTAAAATACAGGAATCTTTCTGATCTCGGCCACGAGGGCTGGATCGGGAAGCCGGTAAGCGATGTCGTTAGCCACACGCTGTGCGGAGGTCACAGGCGTCCAATGGGCTAACTTACCGATCTCCAGGATAGAGCGTCGGATCTTGACAGACATCGGGGTGATGCTGACGTTGTCGCCGAAGATATACAGGAGTTGCCTACAGAACGGAAGTCTGTCAAGACTGTCTTCACCAAGCTTGTGGTACTTGGTGTTCCATTCGGACTTGGTTTTGATCTTGCCTGTATGAGACTCCAGCAAGGCAACGTAACGGAAGCGGTTGGCGGACAACAGATCCAACGGCAAATGCGTTAACATCAAAGCCTTCTGTTGCTCACCTCCTTTGAGTTCGTTACGGAAGTTGAGGATAGAACTATCGCTCTGGTTGATGACCTGTTTCGACTTGTTAAAGACATCCCTGGTTCGCAGTTGGATGTCTGACTTGTCGATGCGCATCTTGAAGATGTCGGGGATCGACTTGAACAACGTTGTGTAGTCGGCAAAATAAAAGACAGGCTGGCAAAACCCACCGCCTTCTATCTTGAGGAGATCGCGGATAACGCCCATCTCCTGTAGAATCACTTCGGCCATGTCGTGTGAAGTGACCGCGTAAGCCTCTTCTCGGCCCACAGCGTTGTAGGCGTTACGGATCAACGTAAGCACGTTTATCCACAAGTGAGAATAGTCGGCGATATTGATCCGGGGCGGGGCTACCCGCTCCGGATCGAATACATCAGTTCGAGGCTGGAACAGAGTCTCCATGGCGAGACCCGTCGAAATACTCAGGGCGAACCCCGAAGTATTCCGAGAGTGCAACGGATTCATTAAACGAGTCCTTGTAAAGTAGAAACGATGCGAATCATGGTGGGCGCAGATACGTCTAACGACGGCTTGGCTTCAGTCATGATCATATCAACGATGTTGCCGGCGTGGATATTGACGGGCACATAGTTGGTGTCTAACACCGCCTGCGTGTCTATGAGCTGATTGCGCTCCCGTTCCTCTTCTTCCGTGATGCGGTCAAAGATCAACCCAGGGTATTTACGCTCTAGGTGTTCCAGCACATTAAGTACTGGATGACCCTTAGCCGCCTTGATACGGACGTGAGAACCGTCGGGCAATCCAGCGATCCTCTTCTCCACTCTGGCCAAAGCTTCTTCAAGTTCTTTGATCCGGACGTGCACAGTGGTAAACACCATGGCAGACTTATTCTCGATAAAGAAGAAGTTCCTGTCGCCCGAAGGATCCCAGGTCACCATGATGCCGCCTTTGGCAGCTTCCTCGCCATGGCAGATGCGGTCGGTTGATCCTTGACACAGGATGCGCCCAAACGTCGTAAAGACATGGACGTGTCCAATGTTGATAAAGCCTTTGACCCGATCAAAGAAGAATTGCTCTTCGTACTTGAACCGATCGCTGGCCAGCTCAGGGACCTGATACCGGAACATGCCGTGCATGACGGCAAAAGACACCTGACGGATGCCTAAGGACTGAAACTCCTTGTCGATCAGCTTCTGGGAAGCCTCAGCAGACCCACCAAACTCGTCCGGGACATACAAGCAGGTCACTTGCAAGTCATAGAACGCTTCCACACACATCGTTTCGATATAGCGGAAGTCTAAGGTAGTAAAGGATTCAGCCATAGGCAAGAAAGCCCTGAACTGCGCTCTGTCGTGAGACGGAGTGCCCTCCAGTACTCTCAGCCGCACTTTGTGTTTGGCACACCAGCTCATCAGGTCCTTGAGGAACCTAAAGATGGTGTGCGTGTCTTCGCCACTCAGATACAACGCCTTATCAAACAAGTCACCTGCGATGAACAGGATATCTAGCTTGGTAAAGGGAGAGTCGTCTCTGAACTGGTGGAAATACGTCCGCAGACCGGCCGTCATGTGCGACGGAGGGCATTGTCTGTTACCCAAGTGGATGTCAGACAGCACCAGGTAGTTCAGCTGCTTGGCCGGGTTTTCCCACTCGACGTTAGATCCCGGGGACAATATCGAAGAGGTTGCTGATATTGTTGTTGGTGTTGCCAGAGGCAGTGGAGGAATCGCTGGAACTGTCATGCGGGATCGGAACGTTGTAGTAGTTAAAGACAGAGGCCCACTTGGCGTAGTGGTCCTTCAGCGTCCGATTCAGGGAAAACGTCAGTTGAAGCTTCTCGCTGATGTTGCGCTCGTACTGCTGACGGCTCAAAATCGGGTTGTTGCGACCAGATTCTTCGTGGCGGTTGTTGATCTCGTTATACCGTGTAGGGATTCGGCGAGCAGCTTCAGCCAGGTTCAGACCGTCCGTCGATGCCAGGGGAGGCACGATGAAAAGGATGTTGTTGGGATCGTTGTCGGCGACGACTTCCACTTCAGTGTGGATCGAACCCACCTGGCTGGCCCAAGCAGCGTAAAGGTTTTCACCTTCTGGCACTTTGTTCACACCGAGGAAGTACCCGGCGAAGTAGTGACGGAACAAGGATTCAGGGTACTTGGGACGGGAGTTCAGGATCTCAGTGACCAAGATCTTTTCCATCGCAGCTACTTCCCGATGGATCGTGGACGTGAAGTCCAGCGTGGCCATCGGAGAAGCGCCAGTTTTTTGCGGCGTAACCGCATTGCTATTAGCAGTTGTCATAACACACCTTCGTATTGATAGTCAAGGACTTCTCGAACGACGTTGCCTTGTCGTGTCATTACTTCGTGCAGCTCAAGTACCGCCCCTGTCTCTGGGTCGGTACACACGCCAGCAAGCGCAAGCTCACCTCGAAGTATCGAGTTATTTTCCACGACATATACATGCACGTTAATTTCTTGAAAATACTTAGCCAAGTAATTTTCCAGCATGCGCTTCACAGCTTCCGCTGCTTCGCCAAGACGACCTTGGTATTCCTTGACGACATGAGCCATCGAGGACACTTCATTTGAAAAAAAGAATGTCTGCGAAAAGTCGGAGCAGTACATGTGAGCCAGGATTGTGTCCAGCTTCTTCTTAGGGTCTGACACCCAGCCCTCGGGGCCTAATACAGGTACAAAGGTTTCCATGGTAATCCAAAGGTAAAAAAGAGAGACAGGCCCAGGAGCCGAAGCCCCTGGTCCCGTGCTTAGCAGTAGGTGTGACGGGCTGGCACGATTTGACGATAATTCGTCTTATTGTGCTTGTCGGCGTAAGGATAGAAGTTCGGATTTTTCTCGTCGATGAGCGACAGCACTGCTTCGGGAGACATCAAGATGTTATTCTCCGAAACGAC